>Ga0335085_10012728_pt1 | contig 12376 bp, 11 predicted proteins | sample Lox_Sample_45_FD_206712 | JGI IMG/M metagenome (GOLD analysis project Ga0335085, IMG submission 206712) | Soil microbial communities from Loxahatchee National Wildlife Refuge, Florida, United States - Lox_Sample_4.5 | ecosystem: Environmental > Terrestrial > Soil > Wetlands | place: USA...
GGACTTATCTATCAACCCCAACACCGTGGTGCGGGCCTATCGCGAGCTCGAGCTTGGCGGATTGTTGGAGACTCACCAGGGGACGGGCACATTCATCAGCGCGCAAAAAATCCGGGGCGGGGAAGGCGAACGCGCGCGCCAGCTGGCGCAGATCGTGTCCGACTGTGTCGCTCGCGCAGGGGCAGCGGGCTTCAGCGTGGAAGACTTACTCGAACAGTTGCGGGAATTGGCTCCAGAACCAGCCCGCAGGAGATGACGTCATGCCAAAAATTGGACTTGCTCAAATCAATGGAGTGGCAGTTGCGGTCTGCATTCTGTGTGCGGTTGCAGGCGCGGCGGTCAGCGCTGGCATGCATCAGCCTGCGCCTTTCATTGCGGGTGCGATTGTCGGCGCGTATTTCCTCTTCGCCATCAAGGTGGTTCGCCAGTGGGAGAAAGTGGCGCTCCTGCGGCTCGGCCGCTATGTCGGCCTGCGCGGGCCGGGATTGTTCCACATCGTCCCGGTGATCGAAACGCTCAGCCCGTTCGTGGACCAGCGGGTTCGCGTGGCCAACGTGACCGCCGAATCCACCCTGACTCGCGACACCGTCCCGGTCAACGTGGACGCCATTGTTTTCTGGCTGGTGTGGAATGCGGAAAAGGCGATCCTCGAGGTGGAGAATTTCATGGACGCCATCAACCTGAGCGCCCAGACTGCGCTCCGCGAGTCGATTGGCCGCCACGAGTTGGCCCAAATGATTACCGAGCGCGAGACGCTGGGCCGGGAACTGCAGCGCATTCTTGACGAGAAGACGAATTCGTGGGGAATCACGGTGCAGTCGGTGGAAGTGAGAGACGTGAGAATTCCCCAGGCTCTCGAAGATGCCATGTCCCGGCAGGCGCAGGCGGAGCGCGAGCGGCAGGCCCGCATCATTCTGGGGCAGGCGGAAACGGAGATCTCCGATAAGTTTGTGCAGGCCGCAGCGGCCTATGCCGAAAACCCGGTAGCGCTGCATCTGCGCGCCATGAACATGTTGTATGAGGCCATCAAAGAGCGCGGTTCCATGGTGATCGTGCCCTCGTCGGCGGTAGAGACCATGGGCCTCGGCGGAAGCCTGGCGACCGCGGCGATTGGCGGAGTAAAGCCCTAGCAATCCCACTCTAATAGGTCGAAAGGAGTACCCCGTATGAAGCGTTCACTGGAAGTGTGTCTTATCACAGTTGCGTTAGGGCTGGCAGTTCCGCACTTGGTTGCGCAGCAGTCTGCCATCGCTCCAGCGCGGATTTCCAGCTTGTTGCAGGCAGGAATCACCACCCCCATTCTGAAGAAGGGCATCAGCGTAAACATGCCAGTCGCCCACAATGCATCGCTGGTGCCGGATGCGGATCATGAAGACGCACTGGTAGTTGTGGTCACCCGCGATGGGAAGTTGTTTTTCGGAATTGATCCGATCACGCCAGCTGCCTTGGCGCAGACACTCAAGGCCGATTTGTCGAAGCCGTCCGGGAAAAAGCTTTACCTCAAAGCCGATGCTCGCGCTCATTATTCCAGCGTGACGAGGGCGCTGGAAGCCGCAAACAGGGCAGGCGTCACCGCGCCCGTCCTGCTCACGACCCGGCAAGTATCTCCGCGGCCGGATCGACCCGTAGCTCTGCGAGGCTTGGAAGTACGACTGGGTCCAGCGTCGTCCGCCGGCGCTCACGCCCGGGTACAAATAACTGGTGCAGGTGCGCAATCGCCCAAACTGAAAGTCAACGACAAAGAGGTCCCGTGGGACGCGTTGCAAAGCAAGCTAGGCCAACTCGTTCAAAACGGAAGCGAGAAGAGTGCGTTATTGCAAGCGGACGGACGGCTGCCATTCGCGGACATCGTGCGCGTAATTGACACTTGCCGTGGGTTGGGAATTCAGGCGGATCTCGCCAGCCCCTCTACACTGGCTCCATCCGCGCCGTAAAGTGCCGCAGGAAAGGCGCTTCGTAAGTCAGCTTCAGGCCGCGGATGCTTTCGCGCTTTTTCCAGACCTCGAGAATGATTTCCACCACGTAGTCAATGTGGCTCTGGGTGTAGACGCGGCGCGGGATGGCCAGCCGCACCAAGTCCATCGTAGCGGCCGCGCCAAACATGAGCGAACCGATCTCGACCGAACGAATGCCGCCTTCGAGATAGAGCTCGGCGGCCAACGCCATCCCGGGAAACTGTTCCGGCGGAATGTGCGGCAGAAAAGCCCGCGCGTCCAGATACACCGCATGTCCTCCCGGCGGCTGCACGATGGGCACTCCCTGCCCGGCAATGTGGTTGCCGAGATACGCCGTCGAAACGATGCGATAGCGCAGATAGTCTTCCTGCAAAGCTTCCTTCAGGCCCACGGCAATGGCTTCCAGGTCCCGCCCGGCAAGGCCTCCGTAAGTGGGAAAGCCCTCAGTCAAAATCAAAAGATTCTTTTCCTGCTGGGCCAGCGCGTCATCGTTGGTGCAGAGGAATCCGCCGATATTCGCCATCCCGTCTTTTTTTGCCGACATGGTGCAGCCATCGCCGTAGCGGAACATCTTCTGGGCGATGCGTAGCGGGGTCTCGTTCTCGTAGCCGGGCTCCCGCAGCTTGATGAAATAAGCATTCTCGGCGAAGCGGCAGGCATCGAAGTACAGCGGAATACCGTGCCGCCGGCAAACCTCGCTTACTTCGCGCGTGTTCCGCATGGAGACCGGCTGACCTCCGCCGGAATTGTTGGTTACGGTGAGCATGACCAGCGGAATGCGCTCCCGTCCCACGCGCCCGATGAGTTGTTCCAAAGCCGCGACATCCATGTTCCCTTTGAAAGGATGGACCAGGCTGGGCTGCCTCCCTTCCGCAATCACCAGGTCGACGGCTTCCGCCCCAACGAATTCGACGTTAGCGCGCGTGGTGTCGAAATGCGTGTTGTTCGGGACCACATCTCCCCGCTTGCACATGACGCCGAACAAAATTCTTTCCGCAGCGCGGCCCTGGTGAGTGGGGATCACATGCCGGTAGCCGAAGATCTCACGAACCGAATCGCGGAAGTGATCGTAGCTTTTGCTGCCGGCGTAACTCTCGTCACCCTCCATAATCGCGGCCCACTGCTTGGTGGACATGGCGCCGGTGCCGGAGTCGGTGAGCAGGTCAATCAGCACATCGTCGGCGGGAAGCAGAAACAGGTTGTAGTGCGCGGCGCGCAGCAGCTTTTCGCGCTCCTCGCGAGTAGTCCAACGGATGGGCTCGACGCTCTTGATGCGGAAGGGCTCAATGATGGTCCTGGCCATGATTTGTTCCCGAATTGCAGGGGAGGGCAGCAAAGCCCGAGTTTAGGTTGATATCGGACATTGCAGGCGCTCCGCCGTTTCTATTTTGGACCCGAAAGCCTGACCGCGCCATCGGCCGCTTTTCCCATTTCGATTCCCGGCAACCGCTTTACGGGAATCGCTCATCCCATTGCTACCCAGAATTCGTAGCCCTGCAAACCGCGCTCTTGTTTCCCAACAGCGCACCAACTCATGAATGAAGGAGCTGAGTCATGGCAAGCATTAAAGGATTGAAAGTCGCAATCTTAATCACCGACGGTTTTGAGGAAGTAGAGATGGTGGAACCCCGCAAAGCATTGCAGGAGGCCGGCGCCGAGACGCGTATCGTCTCGCCGAAAGACAAGCAAGTTCGCTCCTGGCGATTCAAGGAATGGGGGACGGAATTCCCGGTGGACGTCAGCCTGGAACAGGCCAAGCCGCAAGATTTCCAGGCGCTGTTGCTGCCGGGCGGCGTCATCAATCCGGATAAGTTGCGGATGCTTCCCAAGGCGGTTGACTTCGTAAGAGCTTTCTTCGATGCCGGCAAGCCGGTCGCCGCCATCTGTCATGGTCCTTGGAGCGTGATCGAGGCCGGCGCTGCCAAAGGGCGGCGGATCGCGTCCTGGCCGTCCCTGAAGACCGATCTTCGCAACGCGGGCGCGCAATGGGTCGATCAGGAAGTAGTGGTGGATGGCAACCTGGTTTCCAGCCGCAACCCGGACGACATCCCCGCATTCAACCGCGAAATGATCAAGCTTTTCAGAGGCGCTGGAGCGCAGCAGTCGGCCGCGTAAACCACCCACTGCGTTTGCAAGTCGTGGGCTAAACGGAGCGCCCGGAGGTGGTGTTTCCCGGAGTCTGGGACACACCGCCTCCCGGTACCGCTTCCCGGTTCCCGCACTAAAATACCGCGTCCCGTCAATCGAAAGTAACCAGACAAAAATGCCGGTCTTTCCAGCGAAAATAGGGTTCTTTGCCTCTGGGAACTGTCTTCATCAGGTTCCAGGGGAGGACATTTGCTGGACGGCGACGACAAATTATGTCAGAGTGTGCGCACGGTCCAGCAGCGTAGGACCCCAAGGACAACACCTCGATTGGCTCAAACAAAGGTTTCATGCCTCTGGAACCAGCCAGATGCAGTCTTGAATTATCAGGCTGCCGTTTCTCTTCACAGTCATACCAACCGCTCCAAAGAGAGCCTGCATTTCGTTCCTAAGTTCGCGGAGAGCCATCCGCTGTTGAAGTGGGCTTTGGAGCGTAAGGTCAAGACTTCCACGGTGGCGGTGAATTTCCCCAAGGCATACTGGACACCGCCATTGTCTCCCGAACTGTCATTCACGGCGGAGAGGGAGCAGATCGAAAACCAGCTGGGATTGCAGGCGCTGGTGGCGCTCACCGATCATGACAACATCGAGGCGCCGCTGGCGTTGCGCGCCGAACCGGCGAACGGTGAAATCCCCTTTGCCTTCGAATGGAGCGTTCCCTTCGAGAACGCCATTTTCCATCTGGGCATTCACAACTTGCCCAGCCGGCAGGTTCACTCCATCATGGCAGATCTCTCGGCATACACCGAGAACCCCGCGAGCCGGAACTTGGCTGAACTGCTGGAAATGCTGGATGATCTGCCCGAAGTGCTCGTGGTCTTCAACCACCCGCTATGGGACTTGTACGGCATGGGGAGACAGGAATTCCTGGGTGTCGTCGATCGCTTTCTCGATAACTACGTCCGCTACATTCACGCTTTCGAGTTGAACGCCACCCGCAGCTGCGACGAGAACCATGGCGTCATCGAACTCTCGGACCGGTGGCAGCGCCTGATGATCTCCGGCGGCGATCGCCACGGCTGCGAGCCGAGTGGCGCGGTCAATCTGACAAAGTCGCAAAGCTTTGGCGAGTTCGCCCACGAGATCAGAGTGCAAAAGCTCAGTCATGTGCTGTTCATGCCGCAATACGCCAATTCCTTGCTGTTGCGTACCATCCAAACCCTGCTCGACGTGATCCGCGAATACCCGGAATTTGGCGCCGAGCGCCGCCGCTGGGACGATCGTGTTTTTCATCCTTCGAGATCCGGCATAGGCGATGTTCCCATCTCCACCATGTGGCGCGGTTCGCCCGCGTTCATCGAGAGAACCTTTTCCCTGGTGCGCATCCTCGAACGAGGGGCGGTCCGCCGGGCGCTGGCTCGAGTTCTGCCGGGAAGGTCCGATCTGGAGCTGAAGTCGGATATCCTTGAATTTTCCCCGGAGGAAGTGGTCTACGAGACGAGTTTGTGAATGCTGACAGCACCCTGAGAGTCGCTTACTTCCCGGACGCTTACTACGAAATCGACGGAGTCGCCAACACCAGCCGGCACTTCGAAGCATTCGCCCGGGAGCGTGGACTCCCCTTTCTGATGGTGGTTGCCGGGCCGCGGAATGAAGTGATCACCAGCGGTTCGGTCACGCGCGTAGAGCTGGAGCGCGGGCCGGCGAGCTTCCCGCTGGACCGGGCTCACCGGTACGACCTCTTATTCCAGAGACATCGGCGCTGGCTCACGCAGATTGTCCGCGAGTTCGATCCGGACGTCATCCAGATCACCGGCCCCACCGATGTCGGCACCCTGGGCGCGATGATCTCTCACAAACTGCACGTTCCCCTGGCGGCGTCCTGGCAGACAAATCTACCTCTCTATGCCCGCAGCCGCATGGCGCGGGCGGTGGCCTTCCTGCCGGAAGCCGTTGCGAAACCCCTGGCCGATGCTGCGGAGCATTGGAGCCGGCGAGCCACGATTCGGTTTTACCAGTGGCCGGGACTTTTGTTTGCGCCCAATCCGGAACTGGTGGAAGCGCTGCAGAACCAAACCGGGAAGCCTTGCTTTCTGATGTCTCACAGCGTGGACACCGGGATCTTCAGCCCAAAATTTCGTGACCGCCGGGACGGCAAATTCCGCATTGGTTATGTAGGGAGGCTCACGCCGGAGAAGAACGTGCGCTGGCTGGCGCAACTGGAAAGCGAACTGCTCGCCAGAGGGCACCGGGATTTTGAACTAGTGGTAGTGGGAGACGGTGCGGAAGGGCCCTGGCTACGCCAGAACATGCAACGTACTGAGTTTATGGGCGTGCTCACCGGAGAGCCTCTTTCGCGCGCGTTCGCCAACATGGATGTCTTCGCGTTTCCGTCTCATACCGAGACGTTTGGCCTGGTGGTCCTGGAAGCCTTGGCTTCCGGGGTCCCGGTAGTCGCCGCGGCCGCCGGTGGGCCCAAATTTACCCTCCAACCGGGTAAAACTGGCTTTGTGGCGCAAGATTTCGCCGATTTTGCCGGTGGAGTGGAGATTCTGCTGAATGAACCGGCCCGCCTCTCCGAGATGCGAGCGGCGGCCCGGGAATATGCGCTCTCAACCTCTTGGGGCAGAATCTTTGAGGGCATGTACCGTGCATACGAGAAGCTGCTACATCCGGAGGTTGCTTTAGCGCATGGCATCCTGGGTGCAGTCAACTTCTAAGACTTTCGTCAGCTTCTAAGTATGGAGTGCCGCCTGATACCCTGCCTTTACGAGGATCTGGCGAGGATAACGGAAAATGGGATTTTGTCCGGACGGGCGGCGAACGAGCCGCCATTTTGCGATTCTATGGGCTTCCCTGGCATGCGGGCTTTTGAGCTTCTTGCCAGCCGTCGCGGAGACGGCCCCCACTATGACGCCGCAGGCGCTTACCGCGGATCAGATCGTGAACCGCATGGTGGAGAAGAACCAGGAGCGGGCCTCGGCTCTCGAAGGCTACCAGGGCAACCGCTTGTATACGCTCAGCTATGTGGGCTTTCCGGCCACCCTGCACGCCGATATGACCGTGAGCATGACTTACAAAGCTCCTGCGGATAAACAGTTTACCGTTCTTTCGGAGAGTGGAAACAAGTGGATCATCAACCATGTGTTCCAGCGGCTGATCGAGTCCGAAAAAGAAGCATTGGATAACGACAATCGAGCCTCCACCGCGTTGAACACCGACAATTACGACTTCAAACTGGTGAGTGACGAAGCCACGGCGGATGGCTGTTCGTACGTCCTGGAAGTCGAACCCAAGGTTGCCAACAAGTTTCACTATCGTGGACGTATTTGGGTCGACTCCAAGGATTTTGCCGTGTGCCGTATCGAAGCGGAACCCGCCAAGAACCCGTCGTTTTGGATCAAAAAGACCGAGATTCACCACGTTTACGAAAAGGTTGGGAATTTTTGGCTGCCTGCGGACAATAAGAGCGTTTCCAATGTGCGGCTAGGTGGAACGGCCACTCTTACCATCAAATACGAAGACTACAAGATTATGACTGCGCATGCTCTGAACCAAGCGGATGGCGAGCGGACCTCGGCCATGCCGATCGCTGGGAAGTGAGTTTGCTTCCGTGAGAGCTTGCCGGGTAGGGCGAAAAAGCAAGGGTTAGGGTCTAATTGCGGGACAAAGACCGAGCCGTCCGCGAGCGGGCGGCTCAGCCGGAATTCTAGCTAACTCAGGCCCGGGCAGCCGCAGCTTCAGCAGCAGCAGCAGAAGAGCTTACCGAAGAGGACTTCACTTCCTCGCCATTTGCTTTCTGCCCTGCCTTGCGAATATCAATTCCACCCTTGAAGAAGGCGCCGTCTTCAATCGAAATGCGGGCGGCAACCACGTCGCCGGTAAGTGAGCCATCGCTGCGAATATCCACGCGATCACTGGCGGTCAGGTTTCCGCGAACTTTGCCCAGAACGACGATCTCCCGGGCATTAATGTTGGCGGAGACCACTCCATTGCGGCCTACAGTTACCCGATTCCCTGCCAGGTTAATGGATCCCTCCACCCGACCGTCAATGTAAAGCGACTCGGAGCCAGTCACTTCGCCCTTGATTACCAAGGACTTGCCGATGGTAGCCTGGTCTGCGCTGCTGGTCGCCGGGGCGGGGCGAGCGGGCGCTGCCGAAGGCTCGACGGTCGCCGATGCCGATGTGCTCGGTGCCGGCGTGGGGGTACGCTCAGGCTCCGGCGGGCGGGACGACGGCGAAGTAGGTTGATTGGTAGGCTTCCACATAGCGCAAAAATTCCTTTCCTTGGGATAAGGGTATGGTCAATCGAGCACTTCCATGACCAAACCGCATTGTACGCCGCACACGAAAGCAGGAGTGTGGAAATTCTCTTACTCGTTGATGTTTAGCGAGGTTCGTTTTCTCCCGGACTGTCCGCGCCCAGGCGGGAAACGAGTGGAGATGCCCCGCGCAGGGTAAATGTTGCTGACCCGCATGGAATTCCTGCAAGGTCCCGGCGCTGCCCATCCAATCCTTCCCCACAGAGACACAGAGGCGCAGAGAGAACCAAGACGCGGGAAAACCGCAGGAACGAACTTCTTCCTGCCCTGTGGTGACTCTTCAGCCCGAGCCGCCAGCCTGCTCCTCCAGCTGTGCATACAGTTCCCGCACCTGATCATTGGTGTCCTGCAGCGAGCCGGAATTGTCGATTACATAATCGGCGGCTTTGATTTTTTCTTCATCCGGCCATTGCGAAGCCATGCGGCGGGTGACTTCGGCGCGGGCGGTCTGCGTGTCGACGCCGGCGCGCTGCGACCAGCGTTCCACTCGCTGCTCCGGACGGCAGGTCACCACAATCAAGCGGTCAAAATCTTTCCCGGCGCCTGCCTCTAAGAGAAGAGCGGCTTCGACGACGGCGATGGCGTGGGGATCGCTTCGGCCGATCTCCTCCATCCACTCATTTTGACGGCGCAGAACTGCGGGATGAACGATTTCGTTGAGCTCCTGAATGCGCCGGGGGCCGCCTCCCGGTGGCGCCTGAAAGGCTGCTTCCGCCAGGCGGGAGCGATTCACCTTTCCATCAGGATCCAGAATGCCGCGGCCGAAGCGGCGCACCACTTCCTCATAAACCGGTTCTCCGGGGAGCATGAGTTGATGGGCAATTGCGTCCGCCTGGACAACGCGGGCGCCTAGCGCGGCGAGCATGGCACCCACCGTGGTCTTGCCCGCGGCCATACCGCCCGTCAGGCCGACTTTCAGCAAGCGAGCCTCCCCAACATGGAATTCACCACGGAGGCACCGAGGCACGGAAAAATTCTTCTTTTTGGTCTTCTCCATGGCTCCGTGGCTCCGTGGTGAAAGGTTCTCATGCGCGCGAGAGCTCCAACATGCGGCTGGCGCGGCGCAGTTTGGCGGCCTTCACCGTATTTGCCATCAGCATGGCAATGGTCAGCGGCCCGACGCCACCGGGCACGGGCGTGAGCGCCCCGGCAACTTCGGCGACCTGAGGATGCACGTCTCCTACCAGCGTGGAACCCTTGGCCCGAAAAGTTTCCTCGCGCTTGGCGTTGCCGGCGAACAAGCGATCGAATTCGGCGCGGTCGGTTACCTGGTTCATACCGACGTCAATCACCGTGGCGCCCGGCCGGACGAAGTCTCGCGTGATCATCCCCGCACGGCCGATGGCGGCCACCAGAATGTCGGCCCGACGGCAAACTCCCGGCAGGTCGCGCGTCTTCGAATGGCAAATCGTGACCGTGGCATTCGCGTTGGTAAGAAGCATCGCGACCGGCTTGCCGACGATGTCGCTGCGGCCGACCACCACCGCTTCCTGTCCGGCAATCGGAATGTTGCGCCGTTTCAGGATTTCGATGATCCCCGCCGGCGTGCAGGGAACCAGTCCCGGACGCTGGGTGGACAAGAACCCTACGTTCATGGGATGGAAGCCATCCACATCTTTGGCCGGATCCACCGCCATGAGGACCTTCTTGGAATCCACCTGGGATGGCAAGGGCAGCTGCACCAGGATGCCGTCAATATCGTCACGGCGGTTCAGGCTGCCAATCAGTTCCAGCAACTCTTCGGTAGTGGCGGTGTCGGGAGGGGCGAGTTTCTCGCTGTGCATGCCGCATTCTTCACAACTTTTGACTTTGCCGCGAACGTAGATTTCCGAGGCGGGATTGTGGCCCGCCAGCACTACCGCGAGCCCGGGCCGGATGCCGGCCGCCACCATGGTCTTGACTTCAGCGGCGACTTCGGCGCGAATCTCGGCGGCGATTTTATTTCCATCCAAAAGGAGAGCAGGCATGAACACCTCGTTTAGCACGGAGAATGATAAGGAGCAAACAATGAACACGAAATTCTATCGCAAAACGCAGCGATCCCCCGCACACGGTTGTGGCGTAGAATGCTGGGCATGATTCCGCAGGACTTGATGGAAATTTTGGTCTGCCCGGTGTGCAAGAAATCGCTAGTGCAGAGCGGCGACGGCCAAAGTTTGAAGTGCCCGGTTTGCCGGCGCGTCTATCCAGTTCGGGACGACATTCCCATTTTGCTGGTGGACGAGGCTGTAATCGAGCCGTTGTGAAACTGTATTACCCCACCTTTGTGCCACGACATAATTCGTCTGTTTGCGACACAGTGTGTCAACTTCGTATGTACCGCTGCGCTGCCTAAGTCGTGCGGGGCGCGGCCTTTCCTCCATGCAACTTCGCGTTCTGCAAGGTGTTTATAGGAATAGACGATTCACCTGCCGGGTATGTGGAGTGAAGCTGGTAGCGCGGCAGCAAAATTGCATGCAACGTTGCCAGTTACTAGTGAGTCTAATACTCAGGTAGGTGAGGGTCGAAGGTGAGGACGGCCATGAGAGAAACTTTTACGGTGACTGAGCTGTCGGCTCTGCGGAACGATTTGCTGCAGGGTGGTTTGATCGATTCCCGGGAAGCCGCCGAACTACTGCAAGTATTCCTGATGGGGCGAGGCTACGGAGTGTCTCCCCAGAGGGCGCGCGATGCCGCCAGCCGGGTAGAGATGGCAGGCTGCTCGTTGCCGGTTCTACAACAGGAACTGGAGGGTTTGGCGCTGGTGATGTAAGCCGCTGGTAGAGGTGCCAGCGTGCGGTGACAAACGGCGCAGAGCTACGGTCCCCGGCGCCGCCGACGAGAACGCGGATCGGACAAAGTCCCGAAAGATGGGCAGGATTCAGTAGCAGATTTCGGGTGCTTCGCAACCAAGTAGTTCCCGATGATTTGATGGAAGAGAATAAGCCGGGCGAACCAGCCTGGCTTTTCCCTTTTAGGCATCTTCGGCCGTCGCGCTTGCTTGCCTTGGCGAAATAGCCGGCTCTACTCGTAGCGCAAACTCTCCACCGGGTCCAGCTTGGCTGCCCGCGCGGCAGGCACGGTACCAAACAGAATACCGACAAACGAAGAGACAACAATGGCCACAATCGCCGACCATCCGGAAATCGGGATACGGTATTGCGTAAGAAAGCGTACCGAGAATGGTAGTGCCAGGCCGATAACCACGCCGACGAATCCGCCGGCCAGCGAAATCAGCACGGCCTCCGATAGAAACTGAAAGCGGATTTCGCGGCTGGTGGCGCCAATGGCTTTGCGGATACCGATCTCGCGGATGCGCGAGCTCACCGTCGCCAACATGATGTTCATGATGCCGATCCCGCTTACCAGAAGAGTGACAGTCGCGACCAGCAGCAACACCATCGTGAGCGCGTTCGCGCTCTTGTCGGCCACCGCCAGCAGTTCCGTCAAATTCGAGATGTTATACACCGACTCCGGCCGGTGACGGCTTTGGATGACGCGCCGCACCTGCTCCGTTCCGGGGATCACCATGGACGGATCCGCCATGGAAAAGTAGATCTGCTTCACATTCGGCGTGTCGGTGAAATACCGGCTGACCGTGTAGGGGATCAACATGGTGTCAGCGGTAATCTCGGATTGCCCAAACGTGTCCACGCGCTCTTTAAATGTCCCGATAATGGTGAAAGGCAATCCACTCAGCTTGATGACTTTGCCGACGGCATTTCCACTGGATCCATAAACTTTGTTGGCGAACTTTTCCGCAACCACGCCCACTTTGTTACGCGCCTGTTCGTCGGTGGCGTCGAAGAATCGCCCGGAAAGCACCACCAGGCTGCGCACCTTCAGGTACTCCGGAAACACGCCCAGAACGAGGATGTCCCGCTCTTTTCCTGACCCTACCGATACCCGATCGTTGAGCGGAACTACTGGCGAGGCAGCGACGATGCCGGGGACTTCCTGCTGAACCGCGTAGAGATCATCAATGGTGAGCAAGTCAGGAACGGTGGCAGTGATGCGGGGGGAGCCTCCCTGG
>Ga0335085_10012729_pt1 | contig 12375 bp, 9 predicted proteins | sample Lox_Sample_45_FD_206712 | JGI IMG/M metagenome (GOLD analysis project Ga0335085, IMG submission 206712) | Soil microbial communities from Loxahatchee National Wildlife Refuge, Florida, United States - Lox_Sample_4.5 | ecosystem: Environmental > Terrestrial > Soil > Wetlands | place: USA: Florida...
AGGCCGGGTCGAAGTACGGCTACGGGTTGCTTTGGGTCGTCGTGCTCGCCAACCTGATCGCGATGCTGTTCCAGGCACTCTCGGCCAAGCTCGGCATCGTCACCGGGCGCAATCTGGCGGAGATGTGCCGCGATCACTTTCCACGGCCGATCGTGCTGGCGATGTGGGGCGTCAGCGAGATTGCCGCCATGGCGACCGATCTCGCCGAATTCCTCGGCGGCGCCATCGGACTTTCACTGCTGTTGCACATGCCGCTGCTCCTCGGAATGGTCGCGACCGGGATCGTTACCTACGGCCTGTTGATGTTCGAACGCTTCGGCTTCCGGCCGATCGAGCTGATCATCGGCGGCATGGTAAGCGTCATTGCGCTCTGTTACGTCGTCGAGATGTTCATTGCGCCGATCCACTGGACTTCGGCCGCCGTGCACATGATCGTGCCGCAACTCGCGGATGCTCAGGCGCTGCTGCTTGCGGTCGGCATCATCGGCGCGACCGTGATGCCGCACGCGGTTTACCTGCATTCCGGTCTGACGCAAACGCGCATGCCGGTGCACAACGACACCGAACGGCGAAAGGTGCTGCGTTTCTCCAATCGGGAAGTCATCCTGGCGTTGACGCTTGCCGGGCTCGTCAACATCGCAATGGTGATGATGGCGTCGAGTGCGTTCCATGCCGGACACCCTGAGGTCGCCGAGATCGAAACCGCCTATCACACACTGACGCCGCTCCTTGGCGCCGGCGCTGCGGCGGTATTTTTGCTGTCACTCGTCGTCTCCGGCATATCTGCCTCGACGGTCGGGACAATGGCAGGACAGATGATCATGCAGGGCTTCGTCGGTTTTCGTATCCCGATCTGGATACGCCGGCTGGTCACAATGGTACCGGCCTTTGTCGTTGTTGCGCTCGGCGTCAATGCAACGAACGCGTTGGTTCTCAGTCAGGTTGTGCTTAGCATCGCGCTGCCGCTGCCGATGATCGCACTTTTGATCTTCACCAGCCGGCGCGATATCATGGGTGACTTCGCCAATAACCGGCTCACAGGCGTCGCGGCCCTGATCGGCATGACCATCGTACTGATGCTGAATTTGTTTCTCATCGCCCAGGCCTTTGGCATCGCTATGCCGGCCTGATCGGGCGCCGCGATACGCACCGGCGGGACCGGCGCTGTAATCGGCACGTCTCAGAAACTATTGTGATGATGGCACGCAATGGCAATTGCGGCGTTGGCTTTTGCAAGTAGCCCGCTCGAAAGCAACCGCAGCACGATCTAACAGGTAAAGGCGAGACCGCCGCCGGCGGCCTCGCCGTAATCATCAGACAGTCTTCAGATTTTCAGCGGCCGACTTGCCGGTCTTGCGATCCACCACAACCTCAAACGCGACACGTTGACCTTCTCTCAGCTCACGCAGACCGGCGCGCTCGACGGCACTGATATGGACGAACACGTCCTTGCCGCCACCTTCGGGCTGGATGAATCCATAGCCCTTTTGCGCGTTGAACCATTTAACGGTTCCGTTGCTCACGGGACACTCCTCTTTCGAATCAAGATATGAGCCGCGCGCTCATGCACGGCCCGGTTCGCTCGAGATTTTGGTGAAAGATCGTCAGTCAGGCGCGTTGTCGTCGCTGCGTGGCCTAGTCGTTCGGCCCGAAAACTCGATGGCGACTATTTAGCCAGAACCGCGCCTTTTTCGCAAGGGCGGCGACATCCACCGCGTCGGACCTCCGGATGTGATGTCACGATCCATTCACATTCACCGCAGGATGATCTCTCCGATCATGCCGACATCATATTGGGTGAAAAACAGGCGGCCATCGGACATTGCAGTGATACAACGCGCGCCGCTGGCGGGCGTCGGAATATCGTACTCATCGATCATTACGCCGCTTGAGTCCATTCGACCGATCTTGTTAGCAAAATTTTCAGTAAACCAGAGCTCGCCGCTGGTTGTGACCGCGACGCTGCGCGCCGACGCATTCGGTGTCGGGATCGCGAACTCTTCCATCGTACCGTCGCGCGAAATGCGGCCGAGCGCGTTGGCGCCGGTCTCGACGAACCAGATGCTGCCGTCGTAATGTAACGCCATGGCGCGCGGCTGGCTGTCTGGGGTCGGTATCTGGAACTCGGTGACTTTGCCATCGAGGCTCATGCAGCCGATCCGGCCGACACCGGCTTCACTGAACCACAGCGCCCCGTCGCGCACGACAATGGAAAGCGGCCGGCTGCCCGGCGTAATACCGGCGCTGAATTCAGTGACGCGGCCATCGGGCGTAATACGCGCGACACAATCGGCGTCGCCCTCGGAAAACCAGATATTGCCATCCGGCCCGAGCGCGATGCCGTCCGGCCCTGACTTGGCAGTCGGAAGTGTGTACTCCACGATTGCACCGGATGGGCTGATGCGCCCAATACGGTTGCCGGCTTTCTCGGTAAACCAAAAATTGCCATCGGCGCCGGCCACGATGCCGACCGGCAAGCTGTCGACGGAGGGCAGCGCGAATTCTCGAAAGCCCCCGGTGCGCGGATCGAAGCAGCCGATCTTCGATGCTCCGTTCTCGCAGAACCACAAATTTCCGTCCGGACCTTCCACGGCAATGTAGGGCTTGCTGTCGGGTGTCGGAATTCGATGCTCGCGAATAACGGGCTTCGCGTGCGTGCGCGTCGCACCTGGTCTTGCCGCAGAACCGCTGTGCGCCATGAACGACTCTATGCTTTCTTGTACCTTCCGTTCGCGCCGTGTTCGGCATGTGCGACCTGCCAGATGCGCGACGGGGTGAGCGGCATGTCGAGATGTTCAACGCCGAGCTCGCGCAAGGCATCAAGCACCGCATTTACCACTGTCGGCGGCGCGGCGATCGTTCCGGCCTCGCCGATGCCCTTAATACCAAGCGGATTGGTTTTAGCCGGAACTTCGACCAGCTCGGAAACAAAGTTCGGGAAGTCGCCCGCGCGCGGCATGCCGTAGTCGAGAAAACTTCCGGTCATCAACTGGCCGGACGTTTCGTCATAGACGATATTTTCGAACAACGCCTGGCCGACGCCTTGCGCGATGCCGCCGTGAATCTGACCCTCGCAGATCATCGGGTTGATCGCCATGCCAAGATCATCGACGGCGACAAAACGGTCGATGCGCACGACGCCAGTCTCCGGGTCGACTTCGACCTCGCAGACCTGGCAACCGTTCGGATAATTCGGTGCGCCGCCGGGCACACCTGAGTAGGTGCCAATCCCGTCGAGCCCGAGGCCAAGTTTAAGGACCGGCCCGGCCGGGGCGAAGAACGCGCGGGCCACATCGCCCATCCACATCTGCTTGTCGGTCCCGACTACCGTATAGATTCCGGCGTTGAACTCGATGTCGGCGGGCGCTGCTTCCATCAGCGCACCGGCCATTTCCTTGCCGCGCGCGATGACCACATTGGCGGCGTTGCGCAACGCATTGCCGCCGACCAAAGAACTGCGCGCCGCAAACGTGCCGCGGCCGAACATCACTTTCTCGGTGTCGCCCTGGATGTAGTTGATCGCCTCGAACGGCACGCCGAGCCATTCGGCAACCAGTTGGGCGAAAGCGGTGGCATGGCCTTGGCCGTGCGAATGGGTACCGGCAACGATCGAGACCATGCCGCTCGGGTCGAACCGTATTTCCATGCGGTCGTTAAACACCCCGCCGAGCTCGATGTACGGCGTGACGGCCCGTCCGCGCAGCTTGCCGCGCCGCGCACTCTCTTGCTGCCGCGCGCCGAAGCCTTTCCAATCGGCCAGCGTCAGGCATTGATCCATCAGCTTTTCGAATTCGCCGCTGTCATAGGTGTGATGCGTCGGTGTGTGATAGGGCAATGCGTCGGGCTTGATCAGATTGCGCCGCCGCAACTCGACCCGGTCGATGCCAGTGATCTGCGCGGCCCGATCGACCAGACGCTCGATCAGATAGATTGCTTCCGGCCGGCCGGCGCCGCGGTAGACCGAGGTTGGCGTGGTGTTGGTAAAAACCGCGTTGGTTTTGATGTCGATCGTCTGCACGTCGTACAGGCTCGGAACGAACATCAGCGACCAGAACAGTGGCGCCGTCGCCGCCGCCCACCAATAAGCGCCGAGCGCCTGGTAGGCGGTGGACCTGATGGCAAGGAATTTGCCGTTCTCGTCGAGCGCCAGCTCGGCATAGACGATCTGATCGCGAGCGTGGTTGTCGCAGAGCAGGCTTTCGCTTCGTGTCGCCGTCCACTTCACTGGGCGGCCACAACGCTTGGAAGCCCACAGCACCAGAATGTCGTCGGGATACAGATTCGCCTTCATGCCGAAACCGCCGCCGACATCGGGCGACAGCACTCTGACTTTCGATTCCGGCAAGTGCAGCGCCGCCGAAATTGCGGCGCGCACGCTGTGCGGGTCCTGCGACGTCGTGTGGAGCGTATATCGGCCGTCCGCGGCATCATAAACGCCGAGCGCGCAGCGTGGTTCGATCGGATTGGCGGTGACCCGGTTGTTGACGAGACGAACCTTGGCAACGTGCCTGGCAGCAGCAAAAGCGGCGTCGGTCGCGGCCTTGTCGCCAAATGCGATCGTCACCGCGACATTGCCATTTGGACAATCGTCCCAGATTTTCGCTGCGTTTGGTTTCGCCGCCTCTTCGAGATCGATCATCGCCGGCAGCGGTTCATAGTCGACCACCACAAGCTCGGCAGCATCGCGCGCCTGCGCTTCGGTTTCGGCAACAATGAAGGCGACATAATCGCCGACACGGCGAACCCGATCGGCCAGCAGGACGGGACGCGTGGTCGGAAATCCTTTCGGGCCGCCCCACGATTCCGGCATGAAGAATGGCGGAATGCCGCTGACCTTGTCGGTAACAGCATCCGCGCCGGCCAGCACACAGACGACGCCCGGCGCCGCCTTCGCGGCAACCACGTCGATGCTTTTGATCACCGCGTGCGCGTGAGGCGAAAACACCGCCACGCCATAGCATTGGCGCGGCAGCACAAGATCGCCAACATATTGACCCCCGCCGGTGGTGAACCGCTGATCTTCGACCCGGCGGACGGCCTGTCCGATGCCAAACTTCGTCATCGCAATCCCGGCGCTCAGGCGCAATAACCGCCGTCGACCATCAGCGCGTTACCGGTGGTAAAGCTGCTGCGATCGGAGGCAAGGAAACATACCGCCTGGGCGATTTCCTCAGGCACGGCGTGGCGGCCGAGCGGTATTTGCTCGTCGAACCACTCGCCGGCATCACGGCCGAGCACGGCACTCATGCTCTTCTCGGCCGTGCGCATGAATACGTTATCGACCGGTCCGGGATTGACGCTGTTGACGCGGATGCGGCGCGGCGCGACCTCCTTGGCAACGCCGCGCATCATGCCCATCAGCGCGTGCTTGGCGGCAACATAGGAGCAGTTGAAGGGGACTCCCTTCACCCCGACGGTGCTCGCGGTGATGATAATGCTGCCGCCGTCATTCATCTGCGGGATCGTGTATTTGCAGGCGAGGAAACAGCCACGCACGTGGGTGGCGATGATCCGGTCGAAAAGATCCTCCGGGTATTCGGTGATCGGCATCAACGGCCCGTCGTTACCCGCATTGCTGAACAGCACATCGATCTTGCCCCACCGGTTGACAGTTTCGCCGACATAGTTGCGGGTCTGCGCTGCGTCGGTCACATCGGCGGCGACGAAGGCCGCCTTGTCGGTGCCGAGGTCGCGGACCGTGCGCGCAAGCCTGTCGGCATCAACATCGACAAGCATGACTCGCGCGCCCTCGCCGAGCATCGCGCGCACACTGGCAAGCCCGAGACTGCCGGCGCCTCCGGTAACGATGCAGGTTTTCCCCTCGACGAGTCCCAAAACGTCCTCCCACTTGTTCAAAATCGGGTGGACATGACGCCACCGCATTTTCGACCGCGCGCGATCATAGTTGAGCACGCGCGTCGCTGAAAGTCGCCAGCTTTGTAACAATCGGACGCATGGTTGAGCGTCCGGCGCAAAGTGCCTACGGTAACGCGAACGAGGGCGGCATTGCTCGATCCGCCCGGAGATTTTCACCCGTGGGAGGAGAGTTCATGCGGATTATCGATCTATCGGTTGCGCTCAAGGCAGGAATTGCTTCGGATCCTCCCAGCATGCTGCCAAGCATCGAATACCGCAACCACAAGCAGGGCGCCGAAGAATTTGCGACCACATTCCCGGGGCTCAAGCCCGAGCAGCTGCCGGACGGCGAAGGCGCCGCCATCGAGCAGGTGAAAATCACGACGCACAATGGCACCCATCTCGACGCGCCCTGGCACTTCGCGAGCACGATGGATGGAGGCAAGCCGGCGCTGAAAATCGATCAGGTTCCGCTGGAATGGTTTTTTTCCGCGGGCGTGAAGCTCGACTTCCGGGACAAGCCGGATGGCCATTTGTGCAAAGCCGATGACGTCAAGCGCGAGCTCGATCGTATCGGGTACACGCTCAAGCCGCTCGACATCGTGCTGGTGAATACTGCGGCGGGAACCGCTTACGGCCAGCCAAATTTCATCGACAAAGGCTGCGGTATGGGTCGCGAAGCGACGTTGTATCTGACCAAGCAGGGCGTCCGCGTCACCGGCACCGACGGCTGGAGCTGGGACGCGCCGTTCTCGTTCACGCGCAAGCGGTTTGCCGAGACCGGCGACGCGAGTCTGATCTGGGAAGGTCACAAAGCTGGCCGCGAGATCGGCTATTGCCACATGGAGAAGCTCACCAATCTCGACCAGTTGCCGCCGTTCGGTTTCAAGGTTTGCTGTTTCCCCGTGAAGATCGAAGCCGCTTCGGCCGGCTGGACTCGCTGCGTGGCATTGCTCGATAACTGATCGCGAGACTTGTCGATTGCGAGTCAGAAACAAAAAAATACGGAGGAGAAATCATGGACCGTTTCAGTTTCGGACCAGCGGACAACAGCATAATCCAGATCGCTTACAGCGTCGCCGATATCGAAGAAGAGATGCGCCGATACTCGGAGCTTCTGCGCGTCGGTCCGTGGTTCCTGATCGGCCCGTTTGTGCCGCCCAAAGGGGTTTATCGCGGCGCGGCCACAAAGATGCGCGTCAGCCTCGCGCTAGCCTATTCGGGCGACCTGATGGTCGAACTGATCCAACAGCACGACCAGGAACCATCGGTTTTCCAGGAGACGCTGAAGGCGCGAGGAGCGCATGGCTTTCATCATTGGGCGATCGGTGCGCGCGATTTCGAGAAGGCCGCAGCGCAGTACCGGTCGCGCGGGTACCAAGAAGCATTTAGCGATACCGCGCCCGATCCACTCGGATGCCGGGTCATCTATTTCGACACTGGGCGCGATCTGCCGGGCATGCTTGAAGTCATCGAGATCAATGCGGGCACGGAAGAGGCCTTCCACAAAGCCTATCAGGCGGCGCGAGAATGGAACGGAAAAGATCACATCGTGCATCGCGGCTAGTGCGGTGCTGAAAACGCGACGCTTATGAACGATGCGCCTGAGGTACACGCGCGGCCGAAGCTTGTCGGCGCGCGCATCAAGCGCACCGAGGACCCACGCCTCCTCACCGGCCGTGGCACTTATACGGACGACCGGCGCGTGGACCGCGTGCTGCACGTCGCGTTCCGCCGCAGCGATCAATCGCACGCGCGGATCGCTGCCATCGACTGCGCGGCCGCGAGTTCCGCGCCGGGCATTGCCGCGGTGCTCACCGCGGAAGATTTGAGCGATTTGGTCAAACCTGTTGTCGCCACGTCCCGCATGCCCGGTTACTACGCCACGCCGATATTGCCGCTCGCGCTTGGCAAGGTGCGCTACGTCGGGGAACCGATCGTCGGCGTTATCGCCGATACCCGCTACCGCGCCGAGGATGCGCTGGAACGTGTCACCATCGAACTCGAACCGTTACCCGTAATCGTCGATCCGGAACAGGCCGTTCGGGCCGGAGCACCGCTGCTGCACGATGAGGCTGACACCAATGTGTTGGTGAGCCGCGAGTTCAAGCGCGGCGAGGTCGATGCGGCCTTCCAGACGGCGGCGGTGCGCGTCGGGGCCCGCTTCCGCATGCACCGTAAGACTGCTGCAGCGATTGAGCCACGCTCATGCCTCGCCGAATGCGGGATTGGCGGCTATACGTTGACGCTGCATTCGGCAACACAAATACCGGGCATCGTCCGCGATGGACTAGCCTTGGCGCTCGGCATTCCAGGCGAGCAGATTCGCGTGGTCGCGACGGACGTGGGCGGCGGGTTCGGCGGCAAGGGTTCGCTTTACCCGGAAGAGATTTTCGTTTGTGCCGCCGCGCTACGGCTGCAGCGTGCAATCAAGTGGACCAGCGACCGGCTGGAAGACTTCGCCGGCAACAGTCAGGCGTTCGACGAAATCGTCGAAGCCGAATTGGCGCTGGACGCCGACGGTCACATTCTCGGGTTGCGTGCAGACGTCATCGGCGATGTCGGCGCCTACTCGATCTATCCATGGACGGCGGCACTCGAGCCGGTGCAGGTGGTGAGTTTTCTGCCCGGCCCTTATCGCGTTCCGCATTATCGTGGCCGGGTGCGGGCGGTGGCGACTTGCAAGCCCCCGACTGGACCCTATCGCGGCGTTGGCCGGCCGATCTCCACCTTCGTCATGGAGCGCCTGGTCGATATGGCGGCGGCGAAAATCGGGATCGACCCTAAGGAAATCAGGCTACGTAACCTCGTGCCCAGCACCGAACTTCCGTACAAAGTCGCTTCCGGCATTGTCTGGGATCAATCCGGCTTTCAGGAATGTCTGAACGCAGCTTGCGCTGCCATCGGCTATGAACAACTGCGCAACAAGCAACGAGAAGCGCGCTCTGCGGGCCGCTGGTTTGGCATCGGGATCGCCTCCTATGCCGAATTGACCGGCATCGGATCGCGCATCTCGGTTGCTCCAGGCATGCCGATCCAGACCGGCACTGAAACTTCCATCGTCCGTGTCGATGCGGATGGCGGCGTGAGCGCAGCATTCGGAATAGCCTCGCATGGTCAGGGGCTGGAAACGACACTTGCCCAGATCGTCGCCGAACATCTCGGCGCCCGCTTCGAAGATGTGCGTATCGTGCACGGCGACAGCGCCGCCGTCCCGGGCGCAACCGGCACTTATGCCAGCCGCAGCCTGGTGCTGGCCGGTGGTGCGGGAACGTTGGCGGCGCAAGCGGTGCGCGAGAAAGTACTCAACGCCGCTTCGCATCTTTTGGAAGCATCCGCCTCCGATCTGATTGCGGAGGACGGCCGCGTGACCGTCGCCGGTACCGATCGCTCGGTCACATTCCGCGAGGTGGCGCGCGCCGTCTATGCAGAAGAAGCCGAACTGCCGCCGGATGCGCGCGAGGAACTTATGGCAACAAAAACTTATGATCCGGTGTTCGGCACCACGACATCGGCAACTCATGTTGCCGCACTCGAGATCGATCCTGAAACCTATGAGGTGCGTGTGGATGGTTTCGCCGTTGCCGAAGACTGCGGAAGGGTGGTGAACCCTTTGATTGTCGACGGCCAGGTTCACGGCGGCGTCGCGCAAGGCATCGGCGCGGCACTTTACGAAGAGATCGTCTACGACGAGCAAGGTCAGATCACGACCGCGAGCTTCGTCGACTACCTCGTACCGTCGGCTTGCGAAATTCTGCCCATGCAAGTCGTGCATCTGGAAAGCGCTTCGCCGACGACGCTCGGTGGCTTTCGCGGCATGGGCGAAGGCGGCACCATCGGAGCGCCGGCGGCGATTGCCAACGCGCTTGCCGACGCACTGTCGCCGCTTGGCATCGAAATCAACGAGCTTCCGGTAACGCCCGAACGTCTATTCCGCCTCGTCGAGGCGGCAAGACAGAAGGCTAACGTGTGAAAGAGCAAACATGGATCTGGGCCTAAAAGGAAAAATCGCTTTGGTGACGGGTGCGGCCAGTGGCGTCGGCCGCGAGATCGCGCTTAACCTCGCTGCCGAAGGCGCGAGCGTTGCCGTCAACTATCGCTCGTCCGCAGAAGATGCAGATGCACTTGTCGGTGAGATCGCAGCAAAGGGCGGCAATGCCAAAGCATACCGGGCAGACGTCGCCGACTTTGCCGCGGTCAAGTCAATGGTCGACCAAATCGTCAAAGATTTCGGCGGCCTCAACATTCTGATTAACAACGCCGGGCTCGCGCTGCGCCAGCGCTTCATGGAAACGAAGCCCGAGGACTGGCATCGTCAGATCAACGCCTGCCTCTACGGCGCCATCCATTGCTGTCACGCCGCTGCACCACATCTCGACGCTGCCAAGAATGGCCGCATCGTCAGCGTGATCGGCGATTCCTCGCGGGTCGGTGAATCCGGACTCGCGATCGTGGCCGCTGCACGCGCTGGCGTCGCTGCATTGATGAAATCATTGGCGCGCGAATTCGGCCGCTCCGGCACGACCGCGAACACCATCTCGCTCGGACTGGTGGAGACACCACACGACAAGGAATGGGTCGACGCCAACCGCGAAAAGCTGATCAAACTTTATCCGCTGCGCCGCCTCGGCGTTCCGGGCGACGTCGCGCCGATGGTGACGCTGCTGGCCTCGCCACACAGCGGCTGGATCACCGGACAGGTGCTGAGCATCAGCGGCGGGTTCAGCATGGTTTGAGGATAGCCCGACATGCTGCGCACCGACCTGATAGCGCCGATTCCGGAACTGTTGCAGCGGCATGCAGCCGCGCTTGGCGGCAAGTGCGCCTATCGCGATGCCCAGATCTCCGTCAGCTATGCCGCGCTACTCGAGCGCACCGGCAAGCTTGCCGGCCATCTCGCCGATAACGGCATTGCTGCCAACGATACGGTCGCAATCTTTCTACCCAATTCAGTGCCCTGGGTCGAAAGCTGCTTCGCGATCGTCCGCGCTGGCGCGATTAGCGTGCCGATCAGCTACGACTCGACCGAACCTGAAATCGCCTACCGGCTCGCCGACGCCAATTGCAAGGCGATGTTCACGACGGCGGAGCGCGGCGACCTCATCGCGCGCCTCCAAGCCTCGGCGCCCAATCTCAAGACGGTGATCGTGACCGATCCCGGCACCTGCGCCGCGGCCGCGTTGCACTATGAAGACTTACTCAAGGCTTTCCCGGAGTCTGCACCGCGCGACGCCGCCTCGCTCCACGACACCGCATTCATTCTCTATACATCCGGGACGACCGGCCGCGCCAAGGGGGTGGCGCTGACCGTACACGGCATGTTGTGGGTGAACGCCGCTTGCTGGGCGCCGATCGCAGGCCTGTCCGAACAAGACACCGTGCTTTCGCCGCTGCCGCTGTTTCACTCCTATGCACTCAACCTCTCGGTGCTGAGCATCCTCGCGACCGGCGCGACCTGTCATATCATGGAGAAATTCTCGACCAGTGAAGCGGTGCGGCTCCTTAAGAGCGGCGAGTTCACTTTCTTTCCCGGCGTACCGACGATGTTTCACTATTTGCTGCAGGCGACACGCGCTGAACAGAGCTTGAGATTCCCCAATCTCCGGCTATGCGTTTCGGCCGGCGCGATCATGCCGGCAACGCTGAACCGCGAATTCGAAGATCATCTCGACGTCAAATTGCTCGACGGTTACGGCATCACCGAAACGTCGACCATGGTAACGATGAATTGGCCGACCGGCGGGCGCGTGCTCGGCTCGTGCGGCATTCCGCTACCGGGGCTCGCGGTGCGCATCGTCGATCCGACCGGCCGCGACGTCGGGCCAAACGAGGAAGGCGAATTGATCGTCCGCGGCCCCAATGTCATGCCCGGCTATCACAACAAGCTGGAGGAAACCCGCAACGCCTTGCGCGCCGGCTGGTACCACACCGGCGATCTGGCCCGCAGCGACGTCGACGGCTTTCTCACCATTACCGGGCGGCTCAAGGAGCTGATCATTCGCGGCGGTCAGAACATCGCACCGGCCGAGATCGAGGAAGTGGTCAACGCCTATGCGGCCGTGCTCGACTGCGCGGTGGTGGGCATGACGCACGAGCATCTTGGCGAGGTGCCGGCGCTTTTCATTGTGCCGCGCCCCGGCGCAGTCATCGAAGGCGAAGCCTTGCTCGTCCATTGCCGCACCCATCTGTCGGCATATAAGATCCCGCACACAATCCAGACCATCACGGAAATCCCGCGCACCGGATCGGGCAAGATTATCCGCTACAAGCTGCGAGAGCTTCTGAAGAAGGATTTCTGAAGGCAGGTAGTGTGGCAAACGCCGCGCGTTTGGCGGATCAGTGCCGTAACTTCACATCCGTTTTTATCAGCCGGCGGCCGGAATCGGACTCGGCGCCAATCCCAACGCTGACAGATCGAGCCGTTGCGGGGGCGTACTTCCGTTGGCCGCTTTAGCAACTTCCTTGCGCTGCTCGGGTTTAGCGGCCGGCTGAGTGGCTTGCAGGCCAGCCGCGGAGATG
>Ga0335085_10012730_pt1 | contig 12375 bp, 10 predicted proteins | sample Lox_Sample_45_FD_206712 | JGI IMG/M metagenome (GOLD analysis project Ga0335085, IMG submission 206712) | Soil microbial communities from Loxahatchee National Wildlife Refuge, Florida, United States - Lox_Sample_4.5 | ecosystem: Environmental > Terrestrial > Soil > Wetlands | place: USA...
TCGACATGCGGGCGGAGTTCCAGCGCACCAAGAAAGACCACGTGCTCTCGCAGCGCCTTGTGGAAGAGATCGCCGAGCGCCTGGAGCGCGGCGAGCAGGCGATGGTGCTCCTGAACCGGCGCGGATATTCGGCCTTCGTGCTCTGCCGTGAATGCGGTGAGACCGTGCAATGCAAAAACTGCGCCATCGCTATGACGTATCACAAGCGCGAGAACCGGCTGGTTTGTCACTACTGCGGCTTCATGCGCCCGGCGCCGAAAACCTGCCCGAAGTGTGGCAGCGAATATGTGCAGTATCTCGGAACGGGCTCCGAGAAGCTGGAGCATATCTTGCACGGCCTGTTCCCGCAGGCGCGGATTGGGCGGCTGGACCGCGACACGGTGCGCGGGCGCTACGACCTGGAGCGGGTGTTGAGCGCGCTGCAGGCGCACGAAATCGACCTGCTCGTCGGCACACAGATGATTGCCAAGGGACACGACATTCCCAACGTGACGCTGGTTGGCGTGGTCGGATCGGATGCAGCGCTCGGGTTTCCGGACTTTCGTGCCGCCGAGAGGACTTTCCAGTTGCTTACACAAGTGGCCGGACGCGCCGGACGCGGTGAGACTCCGGGCAAGGTTGTGTTGCAAACCTTCTTTCCGGACCACTACGCAATTCAATATGCAGCGGCGCACGATTATCGCGGGTTCTACGAAAAGGAAGCGCGGTTCCGGAGCTGGATGCACTATCCGCCATTCAACGCCGTGAGCAACGTGCTGGTGCGGAGTCCGAAGCTCAATGAGGCACTCACGTGGTCGGGAATTCTGGGCAAGTGGTTCGAAGCGACGCGACTGGGCGGCATACGCGTGATCGGCCCGGCGGCGGCTCCGATTGTGCGTTTGAAGACCGAGTATCGTTACCACTTTCTGCTTAAGTCGGCGAGCCGCGAACGGATGAACAACGTGCTTCGGGGGATGATCGAGCACGCGGTGGAAAACAAGATTCCGCGCTCGAACCTCGTGGTAGACGTGGATGCGCTGTCGGTGGTGTGAACAGTGGGTAGTGGATCGTGGTTAGTGGATAGAAACGCAGCGCCCTGCGACTCGTCGCTTCGATCCTGCCCAGGGTGACAAGTCCGAGAAGAATGCTGCGCTACTTCGGCCAGGCTTTGAGCGCCTTGCGCACTTGAACGATCTCGCCAATGTGATAGGCGTTGTGGTCGGCCGCGAGCAGCGCCTCGCGCATCAAGGTTTGCCCCTGGCTGCGCGGAAAAGGCTCCAGCAACGGGCGCGTGCGGTCGAGGATGAGCTTTCGCATCTCCTCCAGCAGGTCGGTAATGGACTCGATGCACTGGTCCCAGGCTTCCTCTTGCGGCGGCTCGTGCGTCGGCGGCCAATAGCCTGAAGGCCACGGCGGTGATTTGTGGCGCGCGTCTTTGGTGAACTCGACAATGTCCCACAGCGCGATCCGCAAGTGTTCGAGCAACTCCCACGCCGAGTGCGAAAAGCCCGGCGGAACCTCGCCCCGCAAGTCTTCGGGAAAATCGCCGATCGCGGTGTGAAAGTCAGCATGGGCTTCGCCCCAGTCAAGCGCTTTAGCAAGTTGTTGTCGAATTTGCTGGTCGTGAGTCATGAATTCGGACCGCAGACATACTAGCAGTGGACCGTGATAGTGGGAAGAGTTGCCGACAGCCATTTGCCGGCACCGGTAAGCGGCAATTCGTAGCTTGGACGGTCCAGATGACCTCGATCGGCAGTGAGCGAGTAAAATAGACGCATCCGGCGAGGATGGCGCATGATCATCGAAGCACTTCCCCGTCCGCAGGTAATCGCAATTTCATGCCACAAATAGGCAGCTTTACTCTACTTCTCGCCCTGGCTCTGGCGGCATATTCCTTTGTGGGCGGAGCGCTGGCGCTCTACCGCAAAGATGACCGGTTAACCGAAACCGCGCGACGTGCCGGTATCGCATGCTGGGCTGCAGTCACCATCGCCGCCTTCGCGCTGGTCATGGCGGCATTCGGCAACGACTTCTCTGTTGCCTACATCCTGCATCACTCGAATCGTGACCTGCCGATTGCATACAAGTTTGCCGCGTTGTGGTCCGGGCAGGAAGGTTCGCTGCTGTTGTGGGCCTGGCTGCTCTCCACGTACGGCCTGGTCATGCGATTGCGCTACAAGGTCGACCCGCAGCTCACCGCGTATGCCTCGGCGATTGTGGCGGCGGTGCAGGTGTTCTTCCTGCTGCTGATCAACTTCGCCGCGCACCCGTTCGGTCTGGTGAAGGGCACGATTCCACCGGACGGCAACGGACTGAATCCGCTCTTGCAGTACCCCGAGATGGTGATCCATCCGCCGATGCTGTATCTCGGCTACGTGGGTGTTACAGCGCCATTCGCCTTCGCTTTGGGCGCGCTGATCATGAAGTATCCGGGCGAGAAATGGATCCACATCACCCGCCGCTGGACGATGGTGGCGTGGATGTTCCTCACGTGCGGCATTTTCCTGGGCGCGCACTGGGCTTACGAAGTGCTGGGCTGGGGCGGCTACTGGGGCTGGGATCCGGTCGAGAACGCTTCCCTGCTGCCCTGGCTCACCATGACTGCGTTTCTGCATTCGGTAATGATGCAGGAGAAGCGCGGCATGATGAAGATGTGGAACATGTGGCTCATCTTCACCACGTTCTTGCTGGCGATCTTCGGCACATTCCTGACCCGCTCAGGGGTGGTGAGCTCGGTCCATGCGTTCGCGCAGTCGGGCATCGGCACATGGTTCGTGTGGTTCCTGGCGCTGTCGTTTGCTACCTGCGTGTACTTCTTTGTGCGTAACCGCGAGACGCTGCGCAGCGAGCACCGGCTGGATTCGCTGGTATCGCGTGAGTCGAGCTTCCTTTTCAACAACCTGGTGCTGCTGGTGTCGTGTTTCGCGGTGTTGTGGGGAACGCTGTTTCCGGTGCTGTCGGAATGGGTGACGGGCAGCAAAGTGACGGTCGGGCCTCCGTTCTTTAACCGCGTGAACGTGCCGATCGGGCTGTTTCTTGTGCTGCTGACTGGAGTCGGGCCGTTGCTGGCATGGCGCCAGACATCGCTCGACAGCCTGCGGCGAAACTTTCTGGTTCCGACGGTGCTCATGATGGTTGCGGCGGTCGCGCTGATCGTCGGCGGCATGCGGCCATGGCACGACAGCAGCTATTTCTACTCGCTGATGGCGATCGCGCTGTCGGTGTTTGTCGTCGCCACTGTAGCCGGCGAGTTCTGGCGCGGCGGGCGGGTGATCGCACGCCAGCAGCATGTCAGCGTTGCCAGCGGCATGGTGCAGATCACGCGGCGCAACACACGGCGGTACGGCGGATATCTGGTTCACCTCGGCGTGGTGCTGGTGATCATCGGCTTCGCCGGCCTGCCGTTCAATCAGGACAAAGAGCAGGAGATGGGCTTCGGCGACAAGATGCAGATCGCCGGATACACGCTCGTCTGCCAGTCGTACACGCAAGACGACAAGCCGAACTATGAAAGCGAATGGGCCGTTATCGACGTATACAAGAATGGCAAAAAGCTCGACACGATGTTTCCCGAGCGGCGGTTCTACAAGGCCAGCGAGCAGACAGCGACGATCGTGGCGAATCGCTCACGGCTGAACGAAGACCTCTACCTCGTGTATACGGGCCGCAATCCCGATACGGGTAAGCCGATCATCAAGGCGCATGTGAATCCGCTGGTGATGTGGATCTGGATCGGCGTACACCTGCTGCTGATTGGAACGATCATCGCAATGCTGCCGAGCACGAAGCCGGCGAGGTATGCGGTAGGGGTGAGAGAGCGGGCGCGGTCCGCCGAAGCGGTTACTACGGGTGATTAGTAATTGAGACCTCAAACTCGAAACTCGAAACTTCGCCTCGCACAACTCTCTTTGATTGCTGCGCTCGCAATGCTCTTTCTGAGCGCCGATACCGATGCGCGCTTCGCCAAACTGGGACATCAGCTCATGTGCATGTGCGGGTGCAACCAGATTCTGCTGGAATGCAACCACGTAGGCTGCGCGTACTCCGAGCGAATGCGCAACGAGCTGACGGCCGGCTTAGAGCGCGGCGATAGCGATTCGCTGGTGCTGCAGAGCTTCGTGCAGAAGTACGGCAACACGGTGCTGGCGGCTCCAACCTCAACCGGCTTCAACGTGTTCGCATGGATCATGCCTTTTCTTGTGTTTGGACTGGCTACGGCGATGGCGGTGTGGCTAGTGAAGATGTGGAGATCGCGTCCGGTCGCACAGCCCGTGGCAAGACCAAACCTGAATTCGGCGGAACTGGATGCCCTGCGCAAAAAGGCGCGCGAGGAGACTGACTTTTGAATCACGCACTGATTGCCGCGGCGGCGAATGAGACCCCATTCATCCTGTTTGGCTGTGCCCTATTCGCGGCTGCGCTATTTGTCTATGTGTTCTATGAACCGGGAAATATCGATACCGGAGAAGCCAAAACGCGGCACGGATATCTGCAGGAGCGCAAAGATGCCACCTACGAGAACCTCCGCGACCTGAGCTTCGAGTACAAGGCCGGCAAGCTGAGCGAAGAGGATTACGCCATGCAGCGCGCTGCGCTGGAGGACGAGGCGGCGGCGATCCTGGCGGAGATGGAGAGTATTGAGAAGCATCAGGGAGTGCGCGCGTGAGCACCTCTTGCCGGAGACTAAATCATGCACCGCTCCTGGCCTTAGCGTGTTTCTGGGTATTTCTGGGAGCGGCATTCGCGCAGAACATCACCGGCACCGTCACCAACGCAACCACCGGCAAGCCTTCGGCAGGTGACGACGTCACGCTGCTCTCGCTGGCGCAGGGCATGGAAGAAGTCGGCTCCGCCAAGACCGATGCCCAAGGACGCTTCACACTGCCGGTTCCGGCCGGGCAGAATACGCCCCACATGGTGCGAGTCACGCACGGTGGGGTGAACTATTTTCCGCAAGGCGGACCCTTAATGCCCGGCGCAACCTCCGCGCAGATCACGGTGTATGACACTGCGAAAAAAGTCGACGGGCTGTCGCAGACGGTCGAAGTCGACCGATTCGAAGCGCAAGGCGATCAGCTTCAGGGCATTTCGTTGTTTGCCATCCGCAACGAATCGAAGCCGCCGCGCACCCTGGACGCCGATCAGACCTTCGTGTTTGTTTTGCCGGCGGGCGCGACTCTGGACCAAGGCATGGCGAAGTCGCCGGGCGGCCAGCCGCTCAACATGCCTCCCACGGAAACCGCGACGAAGGGACGATACGCCTACAGTTTTCCGCTCAAGCCAGGTGAGACGCAGTTCCAAATCAGCTATCACATGCCCTACAAGGGCGAGGCGAGTTTCGCACCAAAGCCACTTGGCGAGGTGCAGCACTTTGTGGTGATGACACCACCGGGCTTGACCTTCGCGCCGAAAGACAAGCAGCGATATCAGTCCATGCCCGACAATTCCGGCGCCAGCGTCATGGTCGCCACGAATGTGAAGCCCGGCGAGGATCTCGAGTTTACGTTATCGGGCGCAGGGCAGTTTACGGCGGAAGGCCAGCAGGCCGTCGACGGTGACGGTGGCGGCGCTGGGCAGCCGACCGGGCGCGATAATCGTCCAGGTGGAGGCCTGGGCGCACCTATCGATTCTGACGATCCGTTGCACGATTATCGGGCGGTAATTCTCGGAGTGTTCGCCCTGGTGCTTGTGATGGGCGGCGCGTATGTCGTGGCCCGATCGAATAATCCTGCGCCTGCGGTTGCGACTTCTTCGATAAGCCCCGCGCATGCGCTACAGCCAACTGCGGGCCATAAAGCTACCGCGACTCCGGACCACACCGCAACGCTGCTGGACGCGATGAAGGAAGAGCTGTTTCAGCTGGAACTCGACCGGCAGCAGGGCAAGATCACCGAGAATGAATACGACAAGGCCAAGGCCGCGCTCGATGAGACCATCCGCCGGGCCGTAGCGCGAAGAGCAACAAGCAGCTAGTAACCTCAGACACACGCACGGCGCGCCCGACTCGCGTATCTTTTTCGAATTTTCTTTTGCAAGCGTAGAATCGGGATTCGCGCGGGAAGCATTCGCATCGTCTTTGGGTAATTCGGCTTGAGAGGCGAAGAAGATGGCTTTGATGCAAAAGGGGGTTGCGCTGGCGGCCGGGCGGATGCCGAAGATATCGCCGCGCACGCATGCCGTGCTGGATTACGCCATTGCGGGATCGTTTGTCCTGGTGGGCGCGCTGTTCTGGAAGCGCAATCGGGCTGCGGCCATGGGATCTCTGTTTTGCGGCGGCGTGACGGCGGCGGTGAGTCTTCTAACCGACTATCCCGGGGGTGTGAAAAGGGTCATTCCGTATTCCTTGCACGGAAAGATCGACAGCGGCCTGGTAGCCATGACCGCCGCCATGCCGCGATTGCTGCACATCGACGAGGAACGGGAGGCGAAGTTCTTCTCCCGCCAGGCGTTAGCCAAGACAGCGATTACGGCGATGACGGATTTCGATCAGGATGAAGGCCAGCCGGCGCAGGAAGAGCGGGAAGAATTAGGGGTCTGATTCCTCCGCCGGCAACGCCCTAAGTCAAGCGCGGCAAACGGTTGGCGCATCTTGCCGTCTGATTCCACATCTACATAGCTGGACCACTTTCATGGGAAACACCTTCAAGACAGCGTTACTGCTGACGGCAATGACGCTGTTTCTGCTGTTTATCGGAAACGCGTTCGGCGGCCAGCGCGGAATGGTGCTCGCGCTCATCTTCGCCGCCGTCATGAATTTCGTTTCGTACTTCTTCAGTGACAAGATCGCGCTTGCCGCCTATCGGGCCCAGCCAGTGACGCGCGAGCAGTTGCCGCGCGCGTACGAAATTGTCGAGCGACTGACCCAGAAAATCGGCATCCCCATGCCAAAGATATACGTCATCCCGACTGATTCGCCTAACGCCTTTGCTACGGGACGAAACCCACAGCACGCGTCGGTGGCAATGACCGAAGGCATCCTCAGTCTGCTTAGCGATGAAGAGATGGAAGGGGTCCTGGCGCATGAGCTCGGCCACGTGCGCAATCGCGACATCCTCATCAGTTCGGTAGCAGCAACCCTAGCGGGCGCGATTACGATGATCGCTCGAATGGGCTACTGGGCGTCCTTGTTTGGTGGCGGCGGACGCGACGATCGCGACCGCGGCGGCGGATTCGTAGCACTGCTGATGCTCGTTCTGGCGCCGATTGCGGCCACCCTGATTCAGCTAGCCGTATCGCGTTCCCGGGAATACGAGGCCGATGCCAGCGGCGCCCGCTATACGGGAAATCCCATTGCGCTAGCCAACGCGCTCAAGAAGCTGGATGCGTATTCGAAGCGGCTACCAATGCAGGCAACCCCATCGACGGCCCACCTCTTTATCGTCGCTCCATTGCTCGGAGTCGATTTCTCCAGCCTGTTCTCGACGCATCCGCCGATTGCGAAGCGGATCGAGCGGCTCACGGGACGTCCGGCGGACCTGGAGCCCTGAACCGGCCCTCGCTCCGTGCTGGCCTCATACGGCTCCTTGAAGGGTATGGTAGTGGCAACAAAGGCCCGGAAGTCGAAACTTCCGGGCCTTCCCTATTGTAAGTGCTGTCGTGCTATTTCTCGCCGACCAAAGCGTTCAGCAGGCCCGTGCCGTTGGGGCTGCCCCATCCTGTGACCAGGTCGTAGCCGGTAACAGCCGAATAGCTACCAGACTTGCCACTGGTGATGTCGTGGAAGTCGGTATGGTAGCTGGAGCTGGTACCGAACGCATAGAGATAGGGGTTGATGAACCCAATCGTCTTGTAGCCGTTAGCCACCAGTTGCTGGTTGACCAGGGCGACGTATCCCGCCCACATGGGAGCGGCGAAGCTGGTTCCACCGTACTCGTTGGCGGTACAAGTGGTCTGGTCAGCGCAAACGTAAAACGTGAAGTTGGCGTTGGCTGAGACATCCGGACCATTGCGATAAGTGGTAGATCCCTTGTTGCTGGAGTTGATCACGCCGGAAAGCTTTTGCCACGCCGGAATCGGGATCCTTTCCGGGGCTGGCGAAATGCCGCCGCCGCTATCCACCCACGCGGTTTCGGACTTCCACGCTCCGCCGGCGCTGGCCGTGACCAGGTCTGTGCCTCCGACTGAGACCACGTTGGCATCGTCAGCAGGCCAGGCTTCATTACTGCGTGACCAGGTAGAGCTGTCACCGGAGGCAGCAAAGAAGTTCTGGCCTTGCGCCGCCATCTTCTGGAAGTAAGGATCGAGTGTGGTCGGATCGGCGGGAGTCCAACCCCAGGAACAACCGATCGTGGCAGGCAGCGGATTATGGGTGGTCATCGCGCTGATGATGGCGGTGTCCGTCGAGCCGACGTACATGGTCAGATTCGCCAGCCCAGGCGCCATGCCTAGGGCCTGCGTCATGTCGAGGGTCTGCTCGGTGTCGTCGCAATATCCGCCCGCGCGGGAATACACACAGCTCGTGCTGGTGCCGTCGGTAGACAGTAGAGTAATCGGCACGCTATTGGTCTGGTGCACATTGCTGTAATACTTGTTCAGATCAGCCAGGTCCGTGCCGAGGTACTCCCACAGGCCGACGTTCTGTCCTGAACCGGTGAGGGCTGTGCCGCCATAGTAGGCGGCTCGCATGTCGCTGCCAAGGAACGAAGCGGACGGTCCTGACCCGGTGGTCGCGTGGGTAACGACTGCTGCGGGCGAGATGCCATGGGCAGCCGCGTAATCGCTCTTCTTCACGTAGAGTGGATGCGGAATGGAATAGTTGTCCAGTCCGGATATGTGCCAGAGTGCGAACGGCAGGTCGGCCGAGGGTTCGCGATCCGGAGCGAAGAAGATGCGGTTCTGCGCGGGATCGTAGTAGTTCACCAGCTTGACGTGAAACGCCGACTCGACAGCGGAGACGGGTCCCTTGACTTGCACTTCCATGCCATCGCGCGAGCCGCCGACTACCGTCAGTCCATGGTCCTGCGCATATTTCACAACGGCGTCATAGTCCTGTTGAGTAGGCCCGAATTTCGCAGTGAATTCGGTGGGCGTGAGATAGTTTCTGTAGTTAGGACTGCTGGGGTCGTAGAGTTGAGCCAGGAAAGTATTGAGGCCACCCTGATTGCGGAGCGGAAGAACAACATCCAGCTGCATAGTCTGGATGGAAGGCACCTGCCAGAGCGGGACCGCGACTCCGCTACGCGTGACTTCGCGCACGTGGCTGGTTAATACTGCCTGCGGTTGTCCCACCATGATGCCCGTGGGGACAAGTAGGCCGACGATCGTCAGCATTACACAGAATCGACGATTCACAATTCCTCCTAGTTTGTTCCAATTGGACGGAAGATTCCACCAAAGTGGCGGAATCTCGCTTAGGTGTGCACACAAAAGAGTAAGTACAGGCGGACTTACACTCTGTCAATGGCCGAAAAGTGCAAAGACTATGTAGCGGTTGTAGACAGAACTAGAATTGAAGCGGACTTGCCACCTAAGTTGTATGTCGCACCGCCATATTTCTATTTCTTCCGAACCGAAAGTAGTTTGGATACGAGACCGGATCGTAATGACTAACTACCTGAAAGCTAGGCGGCCGAAGCCACCGCGACAACTGCCCGTCGATTTGGTCGTCGCAAACACGAGGAACTCTCTGGCTTGCTTATACTCCAGTTTCCTTTTGCAAAGCCGCGGTGATGGTCTTCACGTGGCGCTCCATGGCTTCCTCGGACTCGGCCTCGACCATGACACGCGCCAGTTTTTCGGTGCCGGAGTAGCGGACGACGACGCGCCCGTTGCCGTCAAGTTCGTTTTCGGCGGCGCGGATGGTCGCCATCACCGAAGGCAACTGGTCCATCGGGATTTTTTCGCGCACGTTGATGTTTGCAATGCGCTGGGGAAAAACCTTCATCTCAGCGACCAGGTCGGCGATGGGTTTGCCCGCACGCGCCATCACTTCCATGATGCGCAGCGCAGTGAGGATGCCGTCGCCGGTAGTGGTGTCCATGTCGCGAAAAAGAATATGGCCGGATTGCTCACCGCCCAGGGTTGCACCGGTTTTGATCATCTCTTCGAGCACATACTTGTCGCCGACCTGCGTGCGCAGCATGCGGATACCGCTGCGCTTGAGAGCAGCTTCGAGTCCCATGTTCGACATGGTAGTGGAAACAACGGTGTCGTTGTGCAGTAGCACGTGCGCTTTCATGTCCCGTGCCGCCATGAGCAACACGCCATCGCCATTGACGACCTTGCCGGATGCATCGGAGAACATCGCGCGGTCGGCGTCGCCATCGAAGGTGATTCCGAGGTCATACTTGCCGTTGGAGCGGGCCACTTCGGCGGCAACATGCTCGGGATGAAGCGCGCCGCATGCGGCGTTGATGTTGCGACCGTTGGGATCGACGTGCAGGAAGTCGGCATTGATATCGCAGTCGCGGAAAACCATGGGAGCGATGGCACTGGCCGCTCCATTGGCGCAGTCCACCAGCACCCGCAGCTTGCCGAAGCTGCCAGGACCCACCAGCGACGCCAGCCATTCGGCATATTGCTCGCGAAGCGGCGCTTCACCCGGCAACATGCTGTATCCGGCGTGATCGGCCTGCGCGGCGCCTGCCGCCAGCTGCTCGAGGTGCGAGAAAATGTCAGCCTCAATGGCATGCTCAAGCTCATCGGAAAGCTTGTAGCCGTCGGCGCCGAAGACCTTGATGCCGTTGTCGGGCCAAGGGTTGTGCGAAGCCGAAATAACGATCCCGGCGGAAAATTCGTTCTGGCGCGTCAGATAGGCAACCCCGGGGGTGGTGAGAACACCGGCGCTGACGACCTTCACGCGCGAGGCTTCCAGTCCTGTGGCAAGAATCTGGCTGATCCATGCGCTGGACTCGCGGGTGTCCTGGCCGATGACGACGCGGGCGTCCTTGCCGTGCTCGGCAAGACGCTGGCCCAGTGCGCGTCCAATGGCATACACGGTCGCGCGATCTAGTGGATATTCGCCGGCTACGCCGCGGATTCCGTCGGTACCGAATAGCTCACGTTTGAATTTGGTCGGCGATGAAGCGCTCAAGGCTGGCCTGCTCCTGCAGAGGATTTTCCGGTCGTAACCGTCACGTGAATGGGGGCGGGATGCTGCACGCGAACCAGCGGATCGGGCACGTAAACATGCGTGATGAAAGTCGCCTTCCCCATGACGCCGCTAACGTCGACCGGATCCGTAATCGCATTGTCGATGGCCTTGACGTGGTTCTCAGGCCCTTCGATGGTGATGGTCGCTGGATCGGCGGAGACCTCGGTGATGCCATATCCGGAGACGAAGCTGCCGATGACCCGCGGACGCACCTCAACCGTACGGGTGGCACTGGGATTGAAATCGATGTGGATCTGCGACGGTACGACGCGTTCAACCGCTACGCCGCGCGGCACCTGAATTTGCCGCGGACCGAGGTCGAAGGTCTGCTCTCCCGGCTTGACTCCGGCCAGGTCGAGCACGGCGCTGATGTCCGATGGCTTCATGTCGCGCACGGTGCGCTCAGGACCGCTGATCATGACCTCAACTTCAAACGGGCTGCTGGAGGTCATCAGCAAGTGGGCAGGCGCGTGATGAAACTCGATAGGAGCGGTAACAATGGATTCCACTGTGGGATCGCGGCCAAGGAGCCACCAAAGACCGACGGCGATCGCGAGCGCAAGCAGCTTGAGGCCAAGATCGTGGAGCACGTAGCGGCGGAGGAAGTCGCGCATCGTCAGAGCTCCGATCCGTTCCTGAAACTCTTTTCCTGCCCCAGAGCCTGGTGCGCGGGCTCGGTGACAGCAAGTTCCCCGTCGGTTGCCGTGGTCGGAAGCGTGGTGCGCGGGATGTATCGCCGTAAGAGTTCGCTGATCCGCTCGCGCAGTTCCTCGACCGTAAGATCTCTCTCGATCTTCCCTCCGGAAGCGATGCTGATATTGCCCGTTTCCTCTGAGACGATGACGGCGATGGCGTCGGTTTCTTCGGTCACTCCAATGCCGGCCCGGTGGCGAGTACCGAGCTGTGACGAGAGCTGGGGATCGGTCGCCAGCGGCAGGAAACACGTCGCCGCTGCGATGCGATCTCTTTGTATGATTGCAGCGCCGTCGTGCAGTGGGCCGTCTTTCAAGAAGATGGTGGCTAACAGGTCATAGGACAAAATCGCGTCGATAGCCACGCCGCTGTCGATGTAATTGCCAAGATCGTCCTGACGCTCGATCACCATAAGCGCGCCGGTTTTGTTCTTGGTGAACAGGTTGGCAGCCATAACGATATCGTCATAGGTTTCGACGTTGCGTCCGCCCAGACGCGACATGGAGAAGTTCCTGCCAACGCGCACCAGAGAGTGACGGATTTCGGCAGCAAATACCACGATCAACGCGAAGATGCTAAGGGGGGCGACGGCGGAAACCAGCCAGTCGGTA
>Ga0335085_10012731_pt1 | contig 12375 bp, 8 predicted proteins | sample Lox_Sample_45_FD_206712 | JGI IMG/M metagenome (GOLD analysis project Ga0335085, IMG submission 206712) | Soil microbial communities from Loxahatchee National Wildlife Refuge, Florida, United States - Lox_Sample_4.5 | ecosystem: Environmental > Terrestrial > Soil > Wetlands | place: USA: Florida...
GCTCATGGGGTTCAGCGAAGCGCCGCAGGACGTCTCGTACGCGTCGATGAAGCAGCGCACCGAGGAGATCAACGCGATCGTCGCGAAGGACAAGGACGTCGATCGCTTCGTCTCGTTCATCGGCAGTACGTTCGGCGGCACGCTCAACACCGGCACGATGTTCATCGGGCTGAAGGCCAAGCCCGGCCGCAAGGACTCGGCCGATCACGTCGTCACGCGCCTCCGCAAGGAGCTCGCGGGCGTCGCGGGCGTGAAGCTCTACCTCCAGTCGCACCAGGACATGCGCGTCGGCGGCCGCTCGACGCGCACGCAGTACCAATACACCCTCCGCAGCGCGAGCCTCGCCGACCTCCGCACGTACGCGCCGAAGATGCTCGCCGCGCTCCGCAAGCAGCCCTCGGTGAAGGACGTCGCGACCGATCAGCAGACCGCGGGCCTCGAGCTCGACGTCGACGTCGATCGCGACAGCGCCTCGCGCCTCGGGCTCACCGCGCAGACCATCGACGACACGCTCTACGACGCCTACGGCCAGCGCCAAGTCGCGATCATCTACTCGCCGCTCAACCAGTACCACGTCGTGCTCGACGTGAAATGCGACTTCCAGGAGCCCGCCGCGCTCGACCGCGTCTACTTTCGCTCGACGCAGGGCGACAGCCCGGGGAGCCTCGTGCCGCTCCCGTCGATCGCGAAGGTGAGCGAGCGCGCGACGCCGCTCGCCGTCACGCACCAAGGCCAGTTCCCGTCGGTCACGCTCTCGTTCAACGTGGCCGAAGGCAAAGCGCTCGGCGACGCGGTCGACGCGATCCACGCGGCCGAAGCGCAGGTCGGTCTCCCCGCGAGCGTGCGCGGCGACTTCGCGGGCACCGCCCAGGTCTTCCAGTCGTCGCTCTCGAGCGAGCCGATCCTCGTCGGCTTCGCGCTCTGCGCCGTCTACATCGTGCTCGGCGTGCTCTACGAGAGCTGGATCCACCCCATCACGATCCTCTCGACGCTCCCCTCGGCCGGCATGGGCGCGCTCCTCGCGCTCCTCGCGACGCACGTCGAGTTCAGCGTGATCGCTCTCATCGGCATCCTCCTCTTGATCGGCATCGTGAAGAAGAACGCGATCCTCATGGTCGACTTCGCGATCGAGGCGGAGCGCGAGCGGGGCCTCTCGGCGCGCGACGCGATCCACGAGGCGTGCCTCCTCCGTTTCCGGCCCATCATGATGACGACGCTCGCCGCGCTCCTCGGCGCGCTGCCGCTCGCGATCGGCGGCGGCATGGGCTCCGAGCTCCGCAAGCCGCTCGGCCTCACGCTCGTCGGCGGGCTCATCGTCTCGCAGGCGCTCACCCTCTTCACGACGCCGATCGTGTACCTCTCGTTCGACCCCGAGAAAGAAGTGACGGTATAAAAGGCACGATGCGGGAGCTCCTCTCCGCCACGTGGTCGACGTTCTCGCGGCGCGGCGGCCGGCTCCTCGGGGGCGCCATCGCGTTCTACGCGATGCTCTCCGTCGCGCCGCTGCTCGTCATCGCGCTCGACGTCGCGGGCCTTCTCACGAGCGCGAAGCTCGCGCGGGCGACGCTGCTCGAGAACCTCCGGCAGTACGTCGGCGCGAGCGGCGCCGAGACCATCGCGTCGCTCGTCTCGCGCGTCGAGAGGCCGGGCGCGGGCTTGCGCGGCGCGCTCGCGGCGCTCGTCCTCGTGTACGCCTCGACGCGCCTCTTCAACGAGCTCGAGACGGCGCTCGACCACCTCTGGAGCCTCCCGGAGCCCGCCTCGCAGTCGTTCGTCGAGCGCCTCCGCCACCACGTGCGAAGGCGCCTCTTCAACTTCGGGCTCGTGCTCGCGAGCGGGCTCGTCCTCGTCGTGCTCGTGATCGCGAAGCTCGCCTTCGACGCGATCACCGCGAAGCTCGGCCTCGTCACGCCGATGGGCTGGAAGCTCACCGAAGGCGCGACCTCGCTCCTCGTCTGCACGGCGCTCTTCGGCACGCTCTTCCGTGTGCTCACGAGCGCGCGCTTTCCGTGGCGCCAGGCGCTCCTCGGCGGCGCGGTCACCGCTGCGCTTTTCTCGGCCGGCGCGTACGCGATCAGCTGGTACCTCTCGCGCGCGGCGTCGGTCGCGGCGGCCTACGGCGACGCCGCGTCGATCGTCGTGCTCCTCTTGTGGGTGCACTACTCGGCTCAGATCTTCCTCTTCGGCGCGGCCTTCACCGGCGAGTGGGTGAAGCGTCACGGAGGTTTCGACGGCGACGGCAAACCGCTGACTTGATCCGCGCGCGGCGCGACGCACCTTGAGAGCATCGGAGGCATCCATGGCCAGCAACATCAGCGTGCGTCGCGACAACGACGTGACGCCGGTCCAGAAGATGGTGCAGAGCCGTGGCGCCGAGTGGGAACCCTGGCGCGTCATGCGCGCCCTCCTCTCGTGGGATCCGTTTCGCGAAATCGGCTCGACGTATTCGCCGTATTACTACGGCGACGAAGGGCAGCTCGCGACGGCCTTCGACGTGAAGGACACGCCCGAGGCGTTCGTCTTCTACGCTGACGTCCCCGGCTTGAAAGAAAAAGACCTCGAGATTCAACTGAGCGGCTATCGGCTCACGATCCGAGGCAAGCGAGAGGCCGAGTCCAAGCTGCCCGGCCACAACTACTACGCATACGAACGGAGCTTCGGCAGCTTCGCGCGCAGCTTCACCCTTCCCGAAAGCGCCGACACCCAGAAGGTCACAGCCGATCTGAAGGACGGTGTTCTGACGGTGACGGTCCCGAAGAAAGCGAGCGAGCAGCCGCGGACGATTACGGTCAAGCCGCAATCGGAAAAGTCCTGACGTCTCTACGTCAGGCCATCGAACGGATCGGACGGCGACGCCCGGTCCGTTCGTGTTTTGTCGCGCGAGCGCTCGTGCTCAATCAGTGGACGAGGCCGCGGCGCAGCCCGTCGATGATGCCGGCGATCGCGGGGCGGTAACCGTAGAGCGGATCGTTCGGCGCCGACTCGGTCACGTGGATCGGGCAGAGCGACGAGATCGTCGCGCGCGTGCCGAGCTCGTGCGCGAGGACGAGCTCGCGGATCGTCGGGTACGCTTTCGCCTTGATCTGGAGCGTGGGCGTCGTCGTGTCGCAGACGGGCGGCGGCGTCGCGAGGCCGGCAGGGCAGTCGCAGAACGACGAGTACTTCGGGTCGGTGCAGTCGTGCGGCGTCTGCAGCTGGAACGTGCACGCGTACTCGAGGAAGTTGCCGCCGGTCGTCCAGTCGCGCCCGTTGATCGGGTCCGCGTCGTTCGGCGCGTCGGGTCCCGGGATGCCGGGCCGCGGCGTCGTCGACTCGAGCATGTGCGGGTCCTCGCCCGTGAAGTCGTACGAGAGCGGATCCTTGCCGAGGATCTTCAGCCAGTCGGCGTCGGTGAGCACGTCCTTCTGCGGGCTGTCCGGGTTCGTCGGATCGACTTGCAGGAGCTGGTGCGGCACGCCGCCGATGAGCGCGAAGAACACGAGGTCGGGGCTGCGCGGCCCGCGCGGCAGGTTGCAGATCTCCTGGTTCGAGTCGTTCGGAAGGTACGCGGCGAAGATCGGGTTCGTGCAGTTCTTCGTGCCGACGTACGCGGCGCTCCCGTTCGGGTGCTCGCCGTCGCGGTTCGGCACGTGCGCGTCGTTCAGCCCGTCGATGTACCGCTGCACGGGGTATTGCGGGTCGACGCCGAAGCGCTGCCGCATGTGGAAGTTCCGGACGTTGAGCGGGCTTTGGTCGAGCGTGTAGTAGCCGCCGTTCGGCGCGCAGCTCGGATCGCCGGGCGGCGCGTTCGGGCACGGCATGCACGCCGGATCGAGCGGCGTGGTCGCGCACGCGGTCGTCGGAAGCGGCGGCCCGTTCACGGGCGAGCCCGGGAAGATCGAGTTGATGTACTGCCACGCTTGTCCGCCGAGCGCGCCGGGATCGACCTGCGAGTCGTTCTCGTCGGTCACGTCGATGATCGCCAGCAGCGAGTCGGGCCGCAGGAAATCGTGGCGTTGCTGGAGGATCGTGTCGTCGATCCCGCTCGCGACGGTCACGCCGTTCTGGAGCGAGACGCTCGCGTACGGATCCGGTTGGATGAGGAAGCGGTACCAGCTCTCGAGCTGCGCTTCGATCCCGCATCCGAGCTCGCCGACGCCGCCGACGAGGCTCTGGAAGTCGGTCACGAGCTCCTGCGGATCGCTGATCGCCTGCACGGGCGGCGGCGGGTTGCCGCGGTTTTGGTCGACGTTCGGGAACCACGCGAGGAAGTTCGACGGCTGCGCGGCCGAGAGCGGCTGGTCGTGATCGCTCGTGCGGTTGATCAAGTGGCCTTGGTCGTCGTTGTGGCGGTTCAGCGACGGGTCGAGCGGGTTCGTCTCGTTCGGATCGCAGACGTCCGAGCCGAGCCCGCCGAGCGACGACGTGACGATGGCGATGTGGATGTCGGGCACCGGCTTGAACTCGAGGGTGCCGACGCTGCACGTGCCGTTCTGCGAGTCGGCGAGGATGTTGCCCGCGTTGTCGATGCACTTCGGGTTGAGCAGGCGATCGATCAAATCCGGGATCGCCTCGCGCAAGAGCTCCTGCTTGTCGCCCATCGAACCCGAGTTGTCGATCATGAACAGGAGGTCGACCTTGCCGCTCTGGTTCAGCGTCGACGCGTCCGGCGGTGGCACGAGCAACCCCGTCCGCGAGCCGCAACCTCCGGCGAGCGGCGCGAGCACGGCGAGGGCGCCGAAGACGAACGATGAAGCGAAGCGCATGCGCCAAGCGTTGCGCAACGCGCGGGCTCAGTCCAGGTCTTCGTCGTCGTTGCTCGGCGCTCGTTGGCCCGACGCGGCCGTTTGCGCCGCCGACTTCCAGCGGTCGACGATCGCCGAGTTCTGCCGCGCGAGGTCGCTCCCCGACCGATCGAGCGCGTCCGCGGCCGCCTGCTTGAGCGCGTCCGAGGCGTTCGAGCTCAGCACGTCGAGCAGGGATCGCTGCGACGCGTCGCCGCCGAGGCTCGCGAGGCCGCTCACGGCCGCTTCGGCGACGCCGTCGTCCGTGTCGCGCAACGCCGACGTCAGGATGCGCGACGCGTCCGCCGCAGGCAGCTCCCGCGCGTTGCCGACGATCGTCTGCCGCACCTCGCTCGAGCCGGAGGTCATCGCGCGATCGGCCACGGCCGCGGCGCGCTGCGGTTCGTTCAGCGCGAGCGTCTCGAACGCCGCGACCGCGGCGCGATCGTCGTCGCCGGTCGCGATGCGCTCGAGCTCGCGCGTGGCGCCGTCGGTGCGGAGCGAGCCGAGCGAGCGGATCGCGAGATCGCGTGTCGTCGCGTCGCTGTCGTTCGTCGCCGCGAGGAGCGCGCGCTCGGCGTTCGGTCCGCCCGCACGCCCGAGCCCGTTGATCGCGGCGCGACGCACGAGCGGGTCCTTGTCGGCCGCGGCCGAGAGCAAGAGCGGCGTCGTCTTCGGATCGCCCGAAGACGCGAGCGCCGCGATCGCCTGGCCGCGCACCGCCGCGCTACCGCCCGTGCGCGCGAGGTCGTCGAGCGCGCGCATCGACGCGGGGTCGCCGCGCTGCGCGAGCAGGCTCATCGCGCTCGACGCGTACTCGCCGGAGCCGCGCGCGATCGACACGAGCGCTTCGCGCGCGTCGGGGCTGTCGTCCTGCGAGAGGACCCCGAGCGCCGTCCCCGCGCTCGCGCCGCCGCCCTTCGCGAGCGACAACGCGATTCGCCGCGCCTCGTCGCGGCCGCCCGGCATGTTCGCGAGGCTCGCCAGCGCGCTGCCCTGCGCCGCGCCGCTCGAGCGCGCCACGTTCGCGAGCGCGGCCCGCGCGTCGTCGCCTCCGATGTTCGCGAGCACCGACACGAGCGAGCTCTGCGCTTGCGGGGGCGCGCTCGCGAGGAGCGAGGTGATCTCCGGCACGGCCGTCTTGTCGCCGTGCGACGCGAACCAGCTCGTCGACGCGACGACGAGCTCCGGATCGCCCGAGTGGAGCCCCGCGATCATCGTCTGCCGCACGTCCGCGCCGTCGAGCTGGGCGAGCGCGCGCACCGCGGCGAGCTGTTGGTGAGGCGTGCCGCCGGAGGCCGCGTCGATCAGCGATTGCTTCGCGCCGGGATCGCCCGTCGCCGCGAGAGCGCGCGCGGCCGCGTCGACGTCGTCGCGCGCGCCGTCGTTCAGCTTGTCCTCGAGCATCTTCACGGCCGCGGCGCCGCCGATCGAGCCGAGCGCCTCGAGCGCGACGGCGCGCGTGCTCGCCGAGCCGTCGTCCATCAGCGTCGCGATCGCCGGCACGGCCGACGGATCGCGCGTCTCTCCGAGCGCCGCGAGCAGGCGCGCGCGCGTGTCGCCGGTCTCGGTCGCGAGCGCGCTCTTCAAGAGGTCCGCCGCCTCGGGGACGTGAGCGTCGCCCAGCGCGATGAGCGCCTCGAGCCGCGTGTCGCGATCGTCGCTGTGCGCGGCGGCGAGGACCGTGCTCCGCGCGTCCGGATCGTCGGTCGCCTCCGAAGCGAGCACGCGGAGCGCCGCGTTTCGCACGTACCGATCGGGGTCGGACACGAGATCCGTCAGGTAGCTCCGTGCGGCGCCGGAGCGGACCTTCTCGAGGGCGTTGACCGCGCAGATGCGCACGTTGCGCGGGCGCTCGCCGGTCGCGTAGTCGCCGATCGCGTCGGTCGCTTCTTCGTCTCCCGCGGCCTCGAGCCCGAGCACGCGGAGCGCCTCGCACTGCTCGCCCGCGTTGTGCGCGTCGCGGAGCTGTTGGAGGTGGGTGCCGGTGCGCGGCGGAGGCGTGTCGCTCGCCGAGCTGCCGACGCCGAGCCAGGCGAGGAAGCCGGGGCCTTTCGACGCGTGGTTGACGGCGTGCTTCGCGGCGTGGTTCGTGTCGCCGTCGCGGGCGCCGAGCGGGTGGAGCGCCAAGAACGCCGCGACGCCGAGCGCCGCGAACGTCGACACTTTCCAAAGCCCCTGGCGCATGCGTCTCCTTACGGTTTACGCGCGAAAACGGTTTGTTCTTCCGACACGGCCGAAGCCCGAGTGTTCCGACGTTCGGACTTCCGACATTCCGGCGCGTCCGCTTCTTGGCTGCAACCGGCGGACCGTCTGCTAGAAGGGCTGCGCATGCCGAAGAAAAAGAAGAAGAACGCGCTCGCGGCCGCGGCGAGCAAGAAGCTCGCGAGCATCGGAGGCCCCAAGATGTCGGCCGAGGACGTGGCGCACGTGCTCTGGCACGCCGAGCAGCGCGGCGAGGTGGAGCGCGTCCCGCTCGAGGACGGCTCGTGGGCGTGGATGCTACCGGCTGGGGAAAACGGCCAGCCGCAGATGCTCAAGCCGACCCCGGCGATGCTCGCGATCGTCGACCGCTTCGATCGCGAGGGTCACGGCGAGCACTAGAGAGAGAGACTAGAACTTGATGCCGTTCACCGCGCGGTGCCGCCACCAACGATAGGCGAGCACGGCCGCGGGCACCGCGGCGACGGCGCCGAGGACGGGCGACACGATCACGCCGAGCCCAACCGCCGCCACGGTCGTTGCTCCGGCTGCGGTCGCCTTCATTCGTGAATCGGCGAGCACCTCGCTGCGCGGTTTGGTCATATGCGCAAAATAAGAGCCTGCCCGGGTTCCGCAAGAGGCTGTCATCCGAGTTGACGGATCCCTGCCATCGCGGCCATAGAATGGGTATGAGCGGCGCGACGGCGTTGGCATCGAAGTTGGCAGCCGCAGGGGGCTGGAAGCTCGTCCGCAAAGCGGGGGAGGGCGCGAGCAGCACCGTCTTCGAAGCGACGCGCGGAGACGCGCGCGGCGCCGTGAAGGTGCTCGAGCTCGGCTTCGGGCTCGAGGAGGCGGCCGTGCTCGCGCGCGTCGGCCGCGCGTGGGGACCCGCGCTGCTCGACGCGGGGACGCTCGAGGACGGGCGCGCCTTCGTCGTCACGGAGTGGGTCGAGGGGGCTTCGGTCGACGCCGTTCGCGGAGACGACGAGAAGATTTGGGCGGTCGTGCACGCGGTCGCGCGCGCGCTCGAGGAGCTGCACGAAGCGGGCGTGCGCCACGGCGACGTGAAGCCGGACAACGTGCTCTGGCACGCGCGCGTCGCGAGCCGCGACGCGGCCGAAGCGCGGAGCGCGACGTTGATCGATCTCGGGCTCGCCGCGGGCTTCGGCGAAAGCGCGCGCGGCGGGACCGCAGCGTACGCGGCGCCGGAGCTCCGCGCGGGCGGCGACGTCGGGCCGCGCGCGGACGTATTCGCGCTCGGCGTGATGATCGACGAGCTCGTCGGCTCGGCGCGCGCGCCCGAGCTCGCGCGTCTCGCCGAGGCGATGCGCGCGCCATCGCCGGGGGCGCGTCCTTCGGCGGCTTGGATCGCAGCGCGCGCGGCGCAGGCGCTCGGGCTCGAAGCGCAGACGAGGAGTGAAGCGCGCGTGTCCGCGGTGCGACGCGCCTACGTCGCGCTGCGCGCGCGAGACATCGCGTCCGCCGCGTCCGTCGACGCGTCGGTCGGCGGCCTCGCGCGCGCGTGGCTCGAGGAGGCGATCGCGTGGGCGCGCAAGCTCTCGCGCGGCGCGGGCGGCGCGCGCGACGGCGCGATCGGACCGAGCTCGTCGCTCCTTCGCTCGCGCTGGATCGTCGCGCTCGTCGGGCCGTCGGCGGCCGAGTGGCCGGCGCCCGCGACGGACGAGGCCTCGTTCGCCGAGCGGCTCTGCGCGCTCGCGGAGCGCGCGCCATTCGGCGCGTGGACGTACGCCGACGTTTGCGGCGTCGCCGTCGCGACGCGCGACGCCGAGACCGAGACCGAGACCGAGGACGACGCGGCGGTCGCGCTCGCGCTCGCGCGTCCGCACCCGCCGGCGCGCTGGATCGAGCGCACGGAAGCGCGGGGAGCTGCCGCCCCGCCGACGCTGCGCGAGGCGCTCGTGTCGGCACTCGTGCGCGCGGGCGAGGGCGCGCGCGCGATGCTCGTGCTCCGCGCGGAGCCGGACGACGCGAGCGTCTTCGTGCGCCGCGCCGAGCTCGCGCGGCGGCTCGGCGACGCGGAGGCGGCGCTCGCAAGCGCGCGTGCGGCGCTCGAAGCGAAGGACGCGACCCCCGCGCTCCGCGCGCGGGCGGCCGCCGTGATCGCGCGGGTCGCTTGGGATCGCGGCGATGACGCGCGCGCGTCGGCGGCGCTCGAAGGGCACACCGGAGCGGCCGGAGCGGCTGGAGCGGCTGGAGCGGCCGGAGCGGCCGTGGCGGAGGTCGCCGCGCTGCTCGCGTGCCGGCGCGGCGCGTTCGACGCCGCGATCGCGCCGCTCGACGAAGCGCTCGTCTCCGAAGACGACGCGACGCTGTCGGCGCGCCTTCACGCGGCGCGCGGCTGGGTGAATCACGCTGCCGGCCGCGCGGACGCGGCGCTCGCCGACTACGAGCGCGCGGTCGATCTCGCGCGGCGCGCGGGGGCCGCGGCGGACGAAGCGACGTACCTCGTCGGTGAGGCGTCGGCGGCGACGGCGACGGGCGACGTCGGCCGGTCGCTCGCGGCGGCGACGCGCGGCGCGCTCTTGCTCGAGCGGCTCGGGCGGCTGCGCGAGGCGTCGCGCGCGTGGCTCGTGCGCGCCGGGACGCTCGCGAGCGTGGGGGATCTGCACGGCGCCGACGAGGCCGCGCTCGAGATCGCGTCGAACGCTTCCGCCGACGCGCGGACGCGCTCGTACGCGCGCTGGGCCCGGGTCGAGACGCGGCCCGCGGGCGACTCGATCGCGCGTCGCGAGGCGCTCGCCGCGCTCGACGAGCTCGGGCCGCTGCCCACTGGCGACGGCGAGACGGCCGACGACGCGCTCCGTGCCGCCGCGCGCGTCCTCCTTTGGGCACCCGACGCGATCGATTCGGCGCGCCTCGCCGCGATCGACGGCTCCGCCGTTCGTGCTTCGCCGTACGTCGCCCTCGAGTGGCTCGGCGCGCGCGCGCGCGGCTGTCTCGCCACGCACGACGTCGGCGCGGCGGACGTCCTCGCGCGCCTCGTCGCGCTCGCGCAGACTCCGGCGCCGCTCGGGTCACGCGGGCCGGCGCTCGCCGCTGCGCGCGACCTCGCGATGAAGCTCGGCGAAGGCGAGGCAGCGCGTCGCTTCGAGACCCTGCGGCGCGCGGTGGCAGCGAAGCTTCGCGAGACGACGCCGGCCGACCGGCGAGAGTCGCTCGCGCAAGTCGAGTGGACGCGCGACGCAGCGCTCGGCGACGACAGCGCGCTCGCGCCAGCGCAGATCGCGCAGCTCGAAACCATCGTGCGTTCGCTCTCGACGCGCGATCGCTTGCGGCCGCTCCTCTTGCAGGTGCTCGACGCGATGGTGCTCTGGGTCGGCGTCGAGCGCGGGCTCCTCCTCTTGCGCGCGCCGAACGACAAGCTCGTCGCGCGCGCCGCGCGCAACCTCGCGCGCGAGGACCTGCGCGGCGAGCAGCTCGCGCTCTCGATGACGCTCGCGCGCCGCGCGATGCAGACCGGCGAGGCCATCGTCGCGACCGACGCCTTCGCGACGCTCGGGGACCTGCACGCGTCCGTGCACGCGCTCCGCCTCCGCAGCGTGCTCGCGGTGCCGCTCCTCTCGCGCGGGGAGACGCTCGGCGTCGTTTACCTCGACGATCGCGGGCGGCGCGGCGCGTTCGGCCCGCGCGAGCTCTCGTGGGTGCGCCTGCTCGCGAGCCAAGCCGCGATGGCGATCGCGGACGCGCGCGACCAAGTGCTCTTGCGACGCGCCGCGCGCCGCGCCGAGCGCGCCCGCGCGAAGGTCGAAGAGCTCCTCGCCGAGCGCGAAGCCGAGCTGCTCGCGACGCGCACCGAGCTGTCGCAAGCGCGCGGCGAGGAGACGCGCTTCGCATACGACGCCATCGCGGGACGCAGCGAGCCGATGCGCGCGCTCCTTCACGTCGTCGATCGCGTCACGACGAGCGACGTGCCCGTGCTCGTCGTCGGCGAGAGCGGCACCGGCAAGGAGCTCGTCGCGCGCGCGATGCACACGAACGGCCCGCGCGCGCGCCGCCCGTTCGTGAGCGAGAACTGCGCCGCCGTGCCGGAGACGCTCCTGGAGTCGACGCTCTTCGGACACCAGCGCGGCGCGTTCACCGGCGCGTCGCAGTCGCGCGCGGGCCTCTTCGAGGTCGCCGACGGCGGCACGCTCTTCCTCGACGAGATCGGCGAGATGTCGCTCGCGATGCAAGCCAAGCTCCTGCGCGTGCTTCAGGACGGCGAGGTGCGGCCCGTCGGCGCCGAGCGCACCCGCCGCGTGAACGTGCGCCTCATCGCCGCGACGCACCGCGATCTCGAGACGATGGTCGCGAAGCGCGCCTTCCGCGAGGACCTCTTCTACCGCCTGAACGTCGTCAGCCTGCGCATGCCGCCGCTGCGCGAGCGTCGGAGCGACGTGCCGCTCATCGTCTCCCACTTGCTGAAGAAGCACGCGGCCGGCAAGAAGGTGCGCATCACGAAGGCCGCGATGGACCGGCTCGTCGCGTACGCGTGGCCCGGCAACGTGCGCCAGCTCGAGAACGAGGTGCGGCGCGCGCTCGTCTTGTGCGAGGCCAGCGCCGAGCACGACGAAGCGATCATCGACGCGCGCGATCTCTCGCCCGAGCTCCTCCGCGGCGAGGGCCCGCGCGAGATCGGCCTGGATCTGCGCTCGCGCGTCGACGCGCTCGAGGCCGACTTGCTCCGCGAAGCCCTCGACAAGACGCACGGCAACCAGACGAAGGCCGCCGAGCTCCTCGGCCTGTCTCGATTCGGTTTGCAGAAGATGATGCGCCGGCTCAAGGTCGCGGGCGGCAAGCCTTCATGACGAAGCTCGAGCTCCCGAAGATCGACCGCGCGGCCTTCGTCGCGCCGAACGCCACTCTCGTCGGCCGCGTCGAGCTCGGCGTCGACGCGAGCGTCTGGTTCGGCACGGTGATCCGCGGCGACAACGAGCTCATCGCCATCGGAGACGAGTCGAACGTCCAAGACGGCTGCGTCGTGCACACGGACGAGGGCATCGAGCTCCGCGTCGGCGCGCGCGTCACGGTCGGCCACATGGCGATGCTCCACGGCTGCACCGTCGAAGACGAGTGCCTCGTCGGCATCCGCTCGGTGCTGCTCAATCGCTCGCGCATCCGGCGGTGGTCGATCGTCGGCGCGGGCGCGCTCGTCACCGAAGGCAAGGATTTCCCGGAGCGCAGCCTGATCCTCGGCGCGCCCGCGCGCGTCGTGCGGACGGTGACGGACGAGGAGATCGCGGGCATCCGGGCGTCGGCGAAGCATTACGTCGAGAACGCGCGTCGATTCGCGAAGGCTGACGTCGTGCGCGGCTCGTCCCTTTCGCGTTCGTGATCGACCCGGGCGACCGGAGCCTCGGCGTCTTCTTCGAGTCCGACGTCCATCCCGTCAACCTCTACGTCGACGCGC
>Ga0335085_10012733_pt1 | contig 12374 bp, 7 predicted proteins | sample Lox_Sample_45_FD_206712 | JGI IMG/M metagenome (GOLD analysis project Ga0335085, IMG submission 206712) | Soil microbial communities from Loxahatchee National Wildlife Refuge, Florida, United States - Lox_Sample_4.5 | ecosystem: Environmental > Terrestrial > Soil > Wetlands | place: USA: Florida...
TAAACAAAGTACACAACCTATCGCCTCGTGTGGACCCTGCTGGGCTCGAACCAGCGACCCTCTGATTATGAGTCAGATGCTCTAACCTGCTGAGCTAAGGGTCCGCGCTTCATTTGTTATGAAGCAGATTTATAAAACTTATTTTTAAGAACTTATATTTCGCAAAATTACGACCCTCCCGACTTATCAGTCGGGATGCTCTAACCTGCTGAGCTAAGGGTCCAAACCCCTTCAGGGCTTGCCTCATTTTTTTGGCGCTGCAAAAATAGAAAATTCATCACATGCTAAGAAATATAATACAGTACTTTTAAAATGATGAATAAAGCAGCAAACACCCCCTGTCTATTGTCAAAAAATCATAGCCGGAATTTTCTTCTTAAATTGTTTTTTGATTTGTTGTCGAAAATCCCTCAAGCAATCCTATGATTGATAGAGACAGGATAAAATATCTGCAAGGGTGTATTGCATGCAATGACGACCAATATGCATATAAAGTATTATTCACTGAATTATATGCGTACCTCTATCATTTTGCTTTCTCTTATGTCAAATCAAAACCATTGGCTGAAGAAATTCTCTCCGATGTCTTTATAAAAATTTGGGAGAAAAGAAAGGAATTAGAAAAAATCGATAACCTCAAACTGTATTTATACGTAGCTACCCGCAACACCTCGCTTAACTATTCGGCAAAACAAAAAAGAAACAATGAATCTGCGATTGACGAATCAATGGGAGAAATCAAATCATTGTACTTGGATCCCGAGCAATTGTTGATCACTGCAGAAATGATGACCCGGATTCAAAATGCAATTAATGCACTACCTCCTAAATGCAAATTGGTTTTCAAATTGGTGAAAGAAGACGGGTTAAAGTATAAAGAGGTTGCTGAAATAATGAATATCACTGTAAAAACAGTAGAAAACCACCTGGCCATCGCATTAAAAAAAATAGGGCTTGCTGTAGATTTCGATATTAAAAGAACAATTCCTGTATCAGTGAAACCATAACAAATTTATTTTTATCTCTTTTAGTGGTTTTTTATTGATCGATTGTCCTATTATTAGTTAAATGTCATGGGACAAGATCATATCTGGAATCTGATTGCTAAAAAACTATCCGGAGAAGCTTCTGAACAAGAACTCCGGGAGTTGGAAGCCTTACTCCGAAATAGTCCTGAATTACACTATCCCATACAAACCATCGCTGATTTATGGAACTCCAACAAGCCCCCTTACCATGAAGAAGCACAGGATGCATTTGACAGGCATATCGAACGAATGCAAAGTTTGGGTATTGATTTTGCAGCAAAAGATCAGGAGATTCTGAAAAGGCGTACAAAAATTTCTACAAAATGGATTTTTTCGGGAATTGTTATGGTGATTGCGTTTGCGGGATTATTCATTTATCTAAAAATGAATAAACAATCATCCAATCATTCCATCCAAAAAAACAACAGCGAAATATTGACCAGGAACGGATCCAAAACAAAATTGCTTTTACCCGATGGTACACAGGTCTGGTTGAATGGAGGCAGTAAAATCAGTTATGATAAAAATTATGGAAATGAACTGAGGGAAGTGAGTTTGACGGGAGAAGCTTTTTTCGATGTTATTAAGAATCCGGAAAAACCTTTTCTGATCCACACAGGAAAGATCGAAATCAAAGTTCTTGGAACAGCATTCAATGTGCGGTCCTATCCCGATGCAAAAACAATAGAGACCAGCCTGATCAGGGGAAGCGTGGAGGTAACTTTTAAAGACCGGCCCAACGAAAAAGTGATCCTGAAGCCCAATGAAAAATTAATCGTGGTGAATGAAGAAACATCGACAAGGAGCGAGACCGTGAAAAAGTATTCAGCAAAACCATTGAATGAACCGATAGTAGCCATCAGCCACTTGAATTATTTGAAATCAGATCATTCAATTGTTGAAACGGCATGGGTACAAAATAAACTGAGTTTCCAGGACGAGTCATTTAAAGACCTGGCAAGAGATATGGAACGCTGGTATGGGGTAACCATCCAATTCGATGATTCGAACAGGGACACACTGCATTTTACTGGCAGTTTTGAGAATGAAACCATCCAGCAGGCACTGGATGCACTCAAACTGACATCGGGGAAATCCGTACCCGAGTTTCATTACGTCATTAACGGTAATGAATTTATGATTACCAAATGAGCAAAAATCAAAAGAAAAAAAATAAAACGGGAAATGCGGCAACATTTCCCGACAGGTTAAATACGAAACTTGAAAATCCGTGGAGGCAATACATGTTTCTTTTTTTATAACCCGCAACGATAAATGTATGAAAAAAAATGTAACGATTAGGAGCCCCCACTCCTATGCCATAAAAAAAGCTCTTTTTGTTATGAAACTAAGTTTTTTATTGGTATTAGTTAGCGCATTACAGGTTTCAGCAAACGTTAGCGGGCAGGCAACCATCACCCTAAAAATGGACAAGGTAGAAATACCCAAAGTACTGAACGCTATTGAAAAACAGGGCACATACCGTTTCCTTTATAACAGCCGGTTAAAAAGCATTCAACAGCAGGTGAGCATTGACGTTAGTAACCTGAGTATCGCCGAAACCCTCACCAAAATTTTTGCAGGCACGGACCTTACGTTCAAAATGCTTGAGAATAATCTCATTGTTATTTTGCTGAATGGAACAGCGACTCAGGATATCCCGGTCACCGGAAAGATCACGGGAGAAAACGGGGAGTCTCTTTCCGGTGTTTCCGTTATTGTAAAAAACGGTTCGGGGGGAACATCTACAGATAATAACGGCATTTTTAAATTAACCGTCCCCGAAAACGGAGTCCTCGTCATTTCTTATATCGGTTATCAGACACAGGAGGTACCGGTAAACAGTCAGTCGGTAATCGATATCAAAATGGTTACTTCTAATAAGACGCTGGATCAGGTAGTTGTGGTAGGTTATGGAACGCAAAAGAAAATAGACATCACCGGTGCAACCGCTTCGATTAAAGGTTCTGAATTGGTAAAACAACCTGTAATGACTGCTACCCAGGCAATCCAGGGAAAAGTTCCTGGAGTGCAAATTATCAGCAGCGGGCAGCCGGGCGTGCAGCCGCAGGTGAGAATCCGCGGAACAGGAACCATGTTGGGCGGAGCAAATCCTTTATATGTTGTAGATGGCATGTTGACCAATGATATAACCAATATCAATACTGCTGATATCCTGAGTGTAGATATTTTGAAAGATGCATCATCTGCCGCCATTTATGGCACGCGCGGCTCTAACGGTGTAATTATTATAACTACAAAGCAGGGATCTTCGGGTAAAATGAAAATCACATACAATCTTAATCTTGGCATACAGAATGCAGCACATGTTGTAGAAATGGCTAACAATGTAGAATATGCAAACTACGCCAGTGCGGCTTCCGGAAATCCCATTCTGCCAGGTACTATTTCAACTAATTGGTATGATGAAATATTAAGGAATGCATTTTATCAGGATCACAAAATTTCCCTATCCGGAGGCACCGATAAAACAAAATATATTGTTGACGTCGGATATCTTGATCAGGACGGAATTATTCTGGAAAATAATTTTAAACGCTTTACGCTTCGCTCAAACAATGAATTTAAAATTTCAAACCAGTTAAGGTTTGGAATTCTCGCTTCTTATGCGAATGGAGTAAGCCGAAATGTGAACCTGGGCGCAGCTTATAATGATGCTTATCGCGCTGCTCCGATCATTCCGGGAATTGTAAATGGTAAATACGGAAATACTTCACTTTACCAAAATGTAGGAAATCCTATCCTTGATATTAATGATAATGATAACCGTACAAGAGATAATCGTCTGCAGGGGACAGCATTTCTCGAATTTAAACCAATACCCTGGCTCACGCTTCAATCAAGAATTAGTGGTGATTTGGATAATAATGTGAACAAAGCTTATGGATATGCTTTTGCTGCAGATACAGTAACTTTTATTACGCCGGGCGGAAATCAAAGCAGCCTTCACAGCAATCTCAACGTAGCCAATGCTAATTCCTTTTGGTGGGTTTGGGACAATACTGCAACAGTTAACAAACGATTTGGCGAGCATAATATAACAGTACTTATCGGTACTACTGCAGAGAAATACAATGCTACTGACCTCACCGGATACAGACTTGATGTACCACCCAACCCGAGCTTGTGGCATATCGATAATGGCAATGCCAATAGTTCGCAAAATGGAGGAAGTGGCACGGTGTGGTCCCGGTATTCTTATCTCGCAAGAATCAATTACAGTTATGCCGACAAATATCTTTTTACAGGAAATTTCAGGGTTGATGGAAGTTCAAATTTTTCGGTTAATAACAGATACGCGTATACACCATCTGTGGGCGTTGGATGGGTAATCAGCAAAGAGTCTTTCATGCAATCGCAACATATCTTCGACGTCCTCAAGCTTCGTGCCAGTTACGGACAAGCTGCAAACGATGTTACACAAAATGCTACAGCAGGATACACAGTTACTTTAACTTCCAATCTTCCATACTTTTTCGGAGGTACAGCTACTTCCGGGAGTGCAATAACACAAATCGTTGATCAAAACCTGAAATGGGAAATCAACGATGAAATGGATATTGCAATTGAATTCAGTGCTTTAAAATCCAGATTGGAAGGTGAGTTGGGCGTTTATGACAAAAAAACCAAGAATTCATTGGCTTATGTTCTCATTCCATCAACACTGGGTAGTCAGCCTAATCCCGGAAGTTCCATTCCCGCAGGCTATGTTTTAACGAACGCGGCTTCATTTGAGAATAAGGGATTGGAACTTGCCTTGAAATGGCACGATGCTATTAATAAGGATATCTCTTATTATGTTGGAGGCAATATTACATTCAACAACAATAATGTGATCGGTCTGAATGGCGGGCAACCGTATATAGACGGCCCCGTGGGAGCAAATCAGCCTTATGTAACCCGCACGGACAATGGACATCCCATCGGAAGTTTTTATGTGCAAAAAGTTTTAGGTGTTTTTCAAACAGTAGATGAAATAAACAGCTATACTGATAAAAATGGAAATATACTGCAACCCGGGGCTAAGCCCGGTGATTTCAAATACGAATATAATTCTGATGGGAAACTGGATTCAGTATATGCGGGCTCTTATCAACCCACAGCATATTATGGAATTAGTTTGGGAATGAATTATAAGAATATTGATTTTTCAGTGGATGCATATGGGACAATGGGAGGCAAAATATATAATGGTAAAAAGGCATTCCGCCAATCATTAAAAGACAATGTAGAAAAATCCATGGCATATAACCGATGGACTCCCTCTAACCATTCGGAAACAGAGCCTTCAGCCAATGGAGGCAATTTACCAGCCTCTACTTATTTTGTTGAAACAGGATCTTATTTGCGGATCAACAACATCACCGTCGGCTATACGCTGTCTCCTGCGTTGTTGCAAAAAACAAAAGTTATAAGTACGCTGCGCATATATGCAGCGGCTCAAAATCCAGTTACGATAACAAAATATTCAGGTTTCACACCAGCAGATCTTCCCGGAAGCCCAACAAATACAGGAATAGAATTAAATGCTTACCCAACTCCGAGAACGTTCCTGATTGGTTTAAATATTGGATTTTAAAAAAAATTAAACGCTTGTAGTATGAATGGAAAGAAAATCAAAAACCTGTTGTTAATTGCTACACTTGTAATAAATGCTTCTTGCAAGAAAAGTTTTTTGGATATTTCTGCTACAACACCTAGTCCTTCTAATGATCCCAGTGTTGCGGAAGACCTGGTTACCGGTGTATACAACAGCCTCATATATATTGACCCGGGCGGTGGCTGGAATTATGATACACATGGTATCAGCTTTATAGCTGCTACCAATATCATGTCCGATGATGCCGACAAAGGAAGTTTTTTGGATGATCAACCAGGAATAATGGATCTTGATAATTTCACTACTACACCAGCCAATGCTTTTGTAGCCGCATTATGGAACGGATATTATGCAGGAATATCGAGAACAAATAATGCAATTGACGCTTTGGCAACTGCAGCATTGGATAGTGCCACTGTAAAAAGATTAAGAGGGGAAGTTCGCTTCATCCGGGGCTATTATTATTTTAATCTGGTTCGTTTTTTTGGCGGTGTTCCCATCGTTACTTATGTTCCCAATGGACCGAAAGCTGCTGAATCAGATACGACTTTAATTTCAAGAGCAAGTGTTTCCGATGTATATAATAAAGTAATCATTCCCGACCTTCAATATGCAATTGATAATTTGCCCCTCAAAAGTCAGGCGGTCGTAGGAAGAATTACAAAAGGTGCTGCAGAAACATTATTGGCAAAAGTCAATATGTATCTTGGCAATTGGCAAAATGTTCTCAGCCTTACTCAGGATGTAATTAATTCCGGACAATACAGCCTCGTTTCTGATTATTCAAGTATCTGGAAAGAGGCTGGCGATAACAACAGTGAATCAATTTTTGAAATCCAGACCGGCGCGTATAACAACACAGATGGCGGCATTCCTCTATATTCAGAATGTCAGGGTCCAAGAAATGCCGGAGGTATTTGGAACAACCCTACATTTCCCGATCCTACCGGAGATAGGGGATGGGGATTTTGCACACCGACTGTAGACCTGATTAATGCCTACGAACCTAACGATAAAAGAAAAGCAGCGACCATCATTTTTTCTCCGGTGCCTCCACAAACAGGTGACACTCTCTGGGACGGTTATGTAATTCCTACGGGCACACAAAATCTGTATTACAATTATAAAGCTTATCACAGCGAAAAATTAGAATCCTTTTATAATAATCGCGACCGGGAAATAAAAAACGTGCATTTGCTAAGGTATGCCGAGTTGTTGCTCATGAACGCAGAAGCTGCGACTCAGGTTGGCGGTGATGCAATGACTCCGCTTGCTGCAGTACGATCGAGAGCGGGTCTTACAACTACTTCTGCAACACAAGCCGATATATGGAAAGAACGCAGGGTGGAACTTGCTATGGAACATGACCGGTTTTTTGATCTTGTCAGACAGGGGCGCGCGGCACAGGTCATGCAGGCTGCGGGAAAAAATTTTGTAGCTGGGAAAAATGAACTGCTTCCTATTCCAGCAACTCAAATTGCTTTAAGTGGCGGAAGACTTTCACAAAACCCGGGTTATTAAATAATCGCCGGGCAGTATTGTACCATATAAAAAACAATAATTTTTTTAAAATCAAAAAACAAGATGTATGAGACGTAAAATTCGGATGAATCAATTATTAACTTTAGTCTCCTCAATAATAATAGCAGGGACTATAAGTTCGTGTAAAAAAAGTACCAGTTCGCTTCCACCGATTGGAGGATATGATAATTCAGACCAGGTAGGAGCAGCCAATTTACTTGCGCACTGGACCTTTGATGGATCAGCCAATGAATCAATATCTGGTACAGCCCCAACGACATCAAATGGAACCAGTTTTGTCACAGGAGTAAAGGGGCAAGGAGTATCAATGGCCAATGGATATATTTTATATCCTTCCACAATTTCAAAATTAAATGTGGCGAGCTGGGGGAGCGTGACCGTAAGCTTATGGATAAAAGTTGATAATAATGGCTCCACAGCCACCAGCTTCTTTGCTTTAACTCAACCAACAAATCTGCAAGGCGACTGGAATCAGGGCCCGCTAAATGTGTATGCCGAAACAGCTCACCCCACGGCAACAGATGATACATTGGTTTTACATTCTGCATTCCATGTTTATTCAGGAGGAAATTATAGTGTAGGCGGTGATAATATCAATGACTATGGAGTTCGTGGAACTGATTTTCAGACCGTACACGGAACCAACCAATGGGTTCACTATGTAATGAGATATGACGGCACGCAATCCAATATAGATCTTTACGCGGATGGTGTTCGTGTATCAAATAACAATTTCAGGAACAGAACAGTTGGTAATCCCGCCGTGGGAATTGGATCATTCGTCACCAATCCTCCATCACAAGTTTTGCTTGGAGCATGGCCCAATTCCAATGTGGGTTATACAAATTCTGCTCCACAAAGCTGGCAAGGCAATCTCACAGGTTCCATAGACGAAATCAGGGTCTGGAATACTGCTCTTTCAGAGAGTGATATCAGTTCTTTATATCAGTTGGAACTGGCGGGGAGATAAGATTATCGAATAAAAAGATTGTCCGATCGGACAATCTTTTTATTAAGGTGTTTTCATAACAACCCTGTCTTAAATAGTCGTTACATATATAAAAAGAAAAATTCCTTTGCCCCTGCAACAGGCAATTAGAATGATTTTTGATGTGAAAAGAAAATCAGAGTTCTCCAAATATGTGTTGGCTCGCATTAATAAATAAATATAGCAGGGTAATTTTCTTTGCTGTTATATTCTTCGGATGTGGGAAGCAGAACGACAAAACTCCACCTTCCTCCGGATCATTCCTTTTCAAAACGGCAACAGTAAACGACAGCCTGGGTTCAGGCAATTTTTTTTATAACACAAATCTTTCCCCGGTTATAAAAATATCTTTTTCCGATGCGGTAGGGAGATCGAGTGTAAAAACCGGAATTTCTTTTTCCGATAATTCAGGTAATATTATTCCGTCGACTTTTTCTTATGCGAATAACGACAGTGTTATAATTATCAGCCCTCAGGCATCATTAAAGCATCTTACGGAATACATCGTTAATATCAATCTTGCGCTCAGGTCAGCCAATAATTCAGCTTTGCAGAATCCTGTCAATCTGAATTTGATAAGCTCACTAGATTCAAGCGATAAGTTTCCTCAGATTTCTGACAGTGCATTACTTACTCTTATTCAGCAACAAACTTTTACATATTTTTGGGATTTTGGACATCCTGTATCAGGACTTGCCAGGGAGAGAAACAGTTCGGGAGACGTGGTGACTACAGGTGGCAGTGGATTTGGCGTGATGGCTGTGCTTGTCGGCATTCAAAGAAATTTTATTTCAAGAGCAGATGGTCTTGCCCGCATAGCCAAGATCCTTAGTTTTCTTACGAATAATGCACATCGGTATCATGGTGCTTTCCCGCATTGGATGAATGGAGCAACCGGGGCCACGGTACCATTCAGCACACAGGATGATGGCGCCGATCTTGTCGAAACTGCTTACATGATGGAAGGGCTGCTTTGTGCAAGACAATTCTTCAACAGTTCAACTGATAGTTCAGAAATCAATTTGCGAAGCAGCATTAATAATTTATGGAATGGGGTCGAATGGAATTGGTTCAGGCAAAACGGGCAAAACACTTTATACTGGCATTGGTCGCCCGACTTTTTCTGGTCAATCAACCAAAAAATCAATGGCTGGAACGAAGCGCTGATCACTTATGTACTTGGCGCATCTTCATCTGTTGATTCCAACAGGATTCCAAAAATCGTTTACGATAACGGCTGGGCGCTCAATGGCAATATGAAAAATGGCAATTCTTATTATGGATTTCAATTGCCGCTGGGCCCTAACCTGGGCGGACCACTTTTCTTCGCACACTACTCCTTCCTTGGCATCAATCCAAATAGTCTCAGTGATGCTTATGCGAATTACTGGACTCAAAATATGAATCATACAGAAATCAATTACAGTTATTGCCTTGCCAATCCGGCTGGTTTTAATGGATATAGCAGTTCCTGCTGGGGGCTTACAGCAAGCGATGACAATAGCGGATATTCAGCACATGCACCGGATAATGATGACGGCGTAATTACACCTAGTGCTGCGATTTCTTCCATTCCTTATACCCCGGTAGAATCCATGAATGCACTCAGGTTTTTTTATTATAAATTAGGTGATAAGATATGGGGGCAATATGGATTCATTGATGCCTTCAATCTTTCCAATGTATGGTTTGCAAGTTCTTTTCTGGCCATTGATCAGGGACCTCAAATTATTATGATTGAAAATTACAGAACCGGTTTATTATGGAATTTATTCATGAGTTGCCCTGAAATAAAAACCGGAATGACCAGTCTGGGCTTTCAAAGTCCGAATTTATAATTTCAAAAAACAAAAAATTTCTGTTCATGTACTCTGCATGATTTTCAAAATAATTTAACATGAAAAGTATTGCTGCCAAACCATTGTTGCTGCTCTTTCTTGCATTGAATATTTTTTCTTCTGACCTGCCGGCACAGACTTCGCAGTCATATTCCATTCCATCGAAGCAGGGTAAGGAAAATCTGAGTGATAGCGCCCTCGTTGAAATGGTACAAAAACAAACATTTAAATATTTCTGGGAATTTGCACATCCGGTCAGTGGGCTTGCCAGGGAACGTAGCAATGAATCGTATGGATATGGAAACGAAACTGTCACCATTGGCGGAAGCGGGTTCGGTATTATGGCTATCATTGTTGCCACAGAAAGAAAATGGATTACAAGAGATACTGCCGTCAGGCATTTATTGAAGACGGTTAATTTTTTACTCAAAGCAAATAGTTATCATGGAATTTTTCCTCATTGGATGAATGGAGCGACCGGAGTTACGATCCCTTTCAGCAGAAAAGATGATGGTGCCGATATTGTCGAAACGTCCTATCTTTTCGAAGGCCTGCTTTGTGCACGTCAATACTTCAATCATAATAATAAATACGAAAACGAGTTGCGTAACCGGATCAACTGGTTATGGGAAGGAGCCGAATGGAACTGGCATACACGCGGGGGCCTTGATCTTTTATATTGGCACTGGAGTCCCAATAATGGCTGGAGCATGAACTTTGAAATTCGCGGATGGAATGAATGCCTGATTACTTATGTACTTGCTGCTTCATCTCCCTCATACCCCATCAACGCAGAAGTATATCATCATTGCTGGGCCGAAAGTAATCATTTCAAAAATGGACGTGAATATTATGGAATCAAATTGCCCCTCGGTTTCGACTATGGGGGGCCGTTATTCTTTACTCATTATAGCTTTCTTGGACTTGATCCGCATGGATTAAAAGATGAGTATGCCGATTACTGGGAACAGAATTATAATCACACGTTGATTAATTATAAACATTGTGTGCTGAACCCCAAAAAATTCAAGGGTTACGGGGAAAATTGTTGGGGGCTCACTGCAAGTGATACCTATGACGGATACGATGCACATTCTCCGGACAATGATAAGGGCACAATTACTCCGACAGCTGCCTTATCTGCATTTCCCTACACGCCCGATTATTCAATGAAAGCGCTGAGACATTTTTACGATGATTTACAAAATAAAATTTGGGGGCAATACGGGTTTGTAGACGCATTCAACGAAACAAAAAACTGGTATGCCAAATCATACCTGGCTATTGATGAAGGCCCGATCGTCGTGATGATTGAAAATTATCGTTCGGGATTGTTATGGAAATTATTTATGAGTTGCCCCGAAATACAAAATGGTTTGAAAAGACTGGGATTTGAAAGCCCTTATATCAAATAACGGTGATGCATATCTATAAATAAGAACTGAAAAAAATTCCATGAAAAGGTCATTATTCTTTCTTATACTCACAATCTGGAGCAGTTCTCTTTTCAGCCAGAAAAAAAATATTAAAACCACATATCCGGATTCAATTGCGCCGGTTGGTATTATTAAAGACCTGTCAGACTCAGCCCTCCTCGATGTTGTGCAAAGACAAACCTTTCGTTATTTCTGGCATTTTGCACATCCGGTCAGCGGACTCGCAAGGGAAAGAAGTAATACGATCAGAGGAGAATATTTCTGGGATTATGCGAACGAAGCTTATGATGAACCAAATCTCAGTACAGGAACCTATGGCCCTGAAGCCTGCGCAATTGGTGGAACCGGTTTCGGAATACTGGCGACGATTGTTGCAGTTGAACGGGGATGGATAGGAAGAGATACTGCCATTCGAAGATTAAAAAAAATGGTTGACTTTTTATTGCATGCAGATAGTTATCATGGGATCTTTCCTCATTTCATGAATGGAGCTACAGGAAAAACAATTCCATTCGGCCGGCTGGACGATGGAGCCGACGTTGTTGAGACCTCATATCTGATGATGGGACTGCTTACTGCATCTGCCTATTTTAATAAAGACAACGAAATAGAAAAATATTTTCGCAATCGCGTAAAACAGCTCTGGGAAACAGCAAATTTTAACTGGCATGCTGCAGGTGGCAATGCTTTATATTACTGGCACTGGAGCATGTACAATGGTTTTGATATGAATTTCCCTATCCGGGGATGGAATGAATGTCTGATCACATTTATCATTGCGGCTTCCTCACCGCGTCATGCCATTTCACCAGATGTGTATTTCAATAGCTGGGTCAACAGCACTTCCTATTTGAATGGCAAAACCTATTATGGAATCAAACTTCCATTGGGTTTCGAATATGGCGGACCGTTATTCTTTGC
>Ga0335085_10012734_pt1 | contig 12374 bp, 12 predicted proteins | sample Lox_Sample_45_FD_206712 | JGI IMG/M metagenome (GOLD analysis project Ga0335085, IMG submission 206712) | Soil microbial communities from Loxahatchee National Wildlife Refuge, Florida, United States - Lox_Sample_4.5 | ecosystem: Environmental > Terrestrial > Soil > Wetlands | place: USA...
TCGTGGCAGGTGCCGGCGATCTGGGTGATCCCGTCCGGCGCGGTGAGCGTGCAGTCCGCGCCCGCCGACATGCCGGCGCAGGCGTCGATCTGGGCCTGCGAGGGCGCGCAGAGCAGGGTGCCCGTCGTGTCGATGGCCCAGGCCCAGCGGTTCGCGAGCGCCGAGGTGTCGAGGCCGCCCGAGTTCTGCATGCAGCCGGCGAGAAGGAGCATCGCCAGACCCGCGAGGGCCGTCTCGAGTCGCTTCATGGGATTCCTTGTCATGTTCGGGTCTCCATCCGGCACGGGGCCGGCCATTCGACCCCATGGGACGCACGGCCCCGCCGGCGTGTTCCCGGGGGCGTGCGGTATGTTGCCTCCGTGACCCGCGAGGGGATCGACGCGCTCGTGGCGCGCGCCCAGGACGGCGACGTCCGGGCGTTCGAGGCGCTCGTGGAGGAGCACCTGCCCACCGTTCGCCGCTTCGCCCGGGCATTCACGGCGGCCGGGGGCGAGGCCGACGACCTCGCCCAGGAGGCGCTCGTCCGGGTGCACCGGAAGCTGCGCGCCTTCCGATTCCAGGCCGCCTTCTCGACCTGGCTCTTCGCCGTCGTCCGCAGTGCGTTCCTCGACGGCGTGCGGGGCCCCGAGGCGCGGCGCCGTTCGCTTACCGAGCCGCTCCGCGCCGAGCACGCCGAGCTCGAGGGCGGGAGGCGCCCCGACGAGGTGGCGCTCGCCGAGGAGGAGCGGCGGAGGGTCTGGGACGCGCTCCGCCGCATCCCGGTCGCCTTCCGCACGGCCGTCGTGCTCTTCGACATCGAGGGCAGGAGCTACGACGAGGTGGCCGCCGTCGAGGGCGTGGCGATCGGGACGGTGAAGTCCCGGCTGCACCGCGGCCGCGCGGCCATCCGGGAGCTGCTCGGCGAGACCCGGACGGGAACACGCGAGGAGAGAACGCCGTCTCACCTGCGAGGGGCGCGATGACACTGGACGGGCGGGACGCCGAGGTCCGCGCGCGCTTGCGCGCGCTCCGGTCGGACCTCGCCGAGGGCGACTTCCGGGCGAGGCTCCGGGCGAAGCTCGTCGCCGACGGCCCTCCTCAGAGCCGGTCGCTCGGGCAGCGCCTCCTCTCGCCCCTGCGCGGCGCCCGATGGCTCTGGCCGGCGGCCGGGGTGGCGGCCGGCGTCGCCACGTTCCTCGCCCTCTCGATGCTCCGCATGGCCGGCCCCCGCCCGGCGCCCGTCGATGCCGGGTCCCTCGTCACGCGCCTCCCGGCCACCCGCGTTGCGCTCGTCCGGCTCAACTTGACGGCCGACGCCGCGGTCGAGCTGGCGCACATCCGGATCACGCTTCCCCCCGAGCTCTCCTTCTGGGCCGACGGCGAGGCCCTGGGCGACCGGAGCTTCGAGTGGACCCAGCCGCTCCGGCGCGGCGACAATGAGATCCCCATCGCCGTACGGGGCCAGAGGCCGGGCCGCTACCGCATCGCGGTCACCGCCCACTTCGGAGACGCGAAGGTGGAGGACGAGGTCGTGCTGGACGTGGTGGACGGATGACCGCGCGGCGGGCGCTCCTCGCCTGGGCCTTTGCCCTCGTCGCATCGGCGTCCCTCGCCGCACGGGCGGACGAGCCCGCGCCGGCCTCCGCCGGGGCGGCGCGGCCCCCGGAGGCGCGGTCCGCGGCGAGCGCGAACGTCCGCGCCTCGCACCGCGTGGACGTGATCGCGCCCGGAGAGAGGGTCGAGACGGTGATCGGCAGGCTCCGCGCTGCTCGGCCGCCCCCGAGCGGCGTACCGGTCGCGGGCGGCGCCGCCGGTCAGCAGGGCGCCGGCGGTCGCGACCGGGAAGGCGACCGCGGGCAACGGGGTGAGGTGGAGCGCTCGTCCGGCGGGGACGACGGCGAGGGAAGGACGCGCTCGACCGAGGGGACTCGCCCCTCGCGACCGGGTGACGACCGGCCCGAGGGCCACTCCTCGCCCGGGCACCTGCGCCCATGAACCCGGCCGCGGCGCTCGTGCTGGCCGCCAGCCTCGCGACGGCGACCGAGGACGACCTCGCGCCGGCGCGGGCCGCATTCGAGGCAGGAGACTACGCGCGCGCCGCGGAGCTGGCCCTCGAGGCGGCCGGCGCCACGGCCGAGGCTCCGGAGATGGCGGGCGCCCGCGACGACGCCCTTTACCTCGCCGGCCTGGCGCGCTTCCGCGACGGCCGCGCCGCCGAGGCGCTCGACCTCCTCGACCGCTCGGGCCCGCGGGCCGACGGACCCGACAAGTGGAGCTACAACCGCGGCGCCTGCCTCGACGCGCTCGGACGCTACGAGGAGGCGGAGCGCGCGTTCCTCCTCGCCGCGAGCGATCCCGCGCTCACCCTGGTGGCGCTCGTGAACGCAGGGTACGCGGCCCTGTCGCGAGGCGCGCCCGACGTGGCGGGTGCGCATGCTGCGACCGCGCGGGCGGCTCCGGGCGACGCGCTCGATCTCGTGGACGGGCTCGATCGCGACATCGCCGTCGCGGAGGCCGGGGCCGCGGGCGGCGTTCCGCCGGGACCGGACGGCAGCCGGTCGCGCCGCTGGATCGCCACGGGCAGGATCGAGGGCGGCCACGACTCGAACGCGCTCCAGTCCGGCGCGTCGTCGCCGGGCGACCGCACCGCCGCCGCCCCCGGTCCCGCCGCGAGCGCCCTCGCCGTCACCGACGTCGTCGCCATCGCCCGCTTCCGGCCGGCCGGCCTCGACCTCGACGCGACGTACGGCTTCAGCCAGCTCGCCTACTCCGCGCCGGGCGCACGCGACCGCAGCATCCAGCAGCACGGAGGCTCCCTGGCGCTCGAGGGCGAGGCGACCGACGGGCTCGTCCTCGGCGGGGCCGCCGAGGGCCAGCTCGCCTACGCCGGCCTGACCGGGTTCCGCGGCATGCAGCGCTCGGCCGGCCTGCGGGCCTGGGCGATCCTCGCCGAGGGCGACGCGACCTCCACCCGGCTCGACCTCGCCTGGGCGCGCAAGCAAGGGGTCGGCCTCGAGTTCGCGTACCTCTCGGGCGACCGCCTGGAGGCGGCGCTCTCCCAGCTCCTCCGGCTCGGCCCGACCGTGCTGAGCCTGGGCGTGCGCCTCGCGGCGGACCGCATCGGCGAGGGGAGCGAGGCCCTGACCTGCGGGGAGGACTGCACCGCCACGGCGTTCCTGCCGGTCGGCCATGCCGGGCCCACCGCCTGGCTGGCCGTCCGCTGGTCGCCGCTGCGGCATCTCCGGCTCGATCTCTCGGGCGCGGTGGAGTGGCGGCGCTACCTCGCGGACGACCGGCTGGTCGTGGACGGCGGCCACGGTCCGCCCGTCGAGACCTGGCACGCCCGGCGCGAGGACCGGCGGGTGCTCGCGAGCGCGCTCGCCACCGCCGAGATCACGCGGAGCATCTCCCTGTTCCTGCGCGGCGAGCAGGTGGTGGACCGTTCCAACCTCGCCTCGGCCTCGGTTCCCTGCATCGCCAGCGAGGACGCCTGCGTGCCGGCCTCGGCCGGCGACCCGAGCTACTCGAAGCGGGTCCTGTCCGCCGGAGCCGCGCTCGCCTGGTGAGCGAGCTTGACACGCCACCGTCACGGAACGACGCTTCCGGGGTGCTCCTCCTAGGACGCCCCGACGCCGAGCTGGTCCGCGACGAGCCGCCGATGCGGCGGATCATGCCGTACCTCATGCGCCGCAGGAACGAGAGCCTCGTCTTCCAGGACACGGTGCTGCGCGTGCGGGAGGCCCGGGCCTGGCTGCGGGCCTACAACCGCGCCCACACCCACCGGGCCACCCTCTTCCACCTCGTCGCCTACGCCTGTGCGGTGGCGCTGCACCGCCGCCCGCGCCTCAACCGCTACGTGGCCGCGAACCGCCTCTGGGCCCGCCGCGACGTCTCGCTCGCCTTCGTGGTGAAGAAGGACATGGCCGACGAGGGCGTGGGCGCCACCGTGAAGGTGACCGCGCCGCGGGGGGAGACCTTCACCGACTTCTCGACGCGCCTCGCGGCGCTCGTGGACGAGGCCCGCAACATCGAGCGCGCGGTGGACAAGGAGATCTCGACGTTCCTGCTCCTTCCCGGGCGGATCCTCGCGCTCGGCGTGAAGCTGGTCCGCTTCCTCGACCACTGGAACCTGCTGCCCGGCTGGTTCATGAAGAACGACCCGATGTACGCGAGCGTGTTCCTCGCGAACCTCGGCTCGGTCGGCCTCTCCGACGTCTATCACCACCTGTACGAGTACGGGACCTGCTCGATCTTCGGCGCGGTGTCCGCCACGCGGAGGACGGCGTTCGTCGAGGGCGACCGGGTGGTGGTGGACGACGGGCTGACCGTGCGCTGGACGCTCGACGAGCGGATCGACGACGGCTTCTCGGCCGGCCGCTCCATCGCCCTGCTCCAGCGCATCGTGGAAGACCCGGCAGGCCACCTCGGGCCTCCAGAGGGTGCGGTGGGCGACCTCGAGGCCGGCGCCCCGCGGGAGCGGCCCGCGACCTCGGTGGCCTGATCGCGATCGTGCGACCCAGCGAGCGGCTCACCAGCGTCTTCCTCCTCGCCCTCTCGGCGGTCACGGCCGCGGGCGCGCCGGGTTCCGCCCCGCTCCTGCTGCTCGCGATCGCCGTCGCGCTCGCCGGCACCTGGGGCCTCGCCCTGGCCGGCGTCCGCAGCGGGCTCCCCGGCGTCGTGCGCGACTACCTGCCGGTCCCCATCGTGTTCGCCGTCTACCAGCTGCTCCAGCCGGCGATCGAGGCCCTGAACACGCGCCGCTGGGACGGGGTCCTGGCCGCGCTCGACGAGCGATGGGCGGCGCCGCTGGTCGAGGCCTGGCGGGGTGTCCTCGGCCGGGCTGCGCCGTTCACCGACCTCGTCTACGCGGGGTACGTGAGCTACTACCTCCTCCTCGTCGGCTCGGTGGTGGTCGTGTGGTTCCACCGGCGCGACCGCTACGACGGCGCCGTGCTCACCGTGCTGTCCGGCCTCTATTTCTCCTTCGCCGGCTACGTGGCCTTCCCCACGTCGGGGCCGCGCCTGCCCGCCGAGCTCGAGCCGTCGCTGGGCGGGGGCGCGGTGAGCGAGGCGGTGCGCGCGTTCCTTCGCACGGCGGAGTACACCACGCTCGACGCCTTTCCCTCGGGCCACACCGCCTGCGCCCTGGTGGCGGCCTTCGCCGTCGGCCGCGCCGCCCCGCGCTGGCTCTGGCTCTTCGCGCCGTGGACCGCGCTCATGATCTTCGCCACGGTCTACATCCACGTTCACTACGCGTTCGATGTGCTGGGCGGGCTCGCCCTGGCCGCGCTGGTGATCGGCTTGGACCGGCCGCTCCGGCGGGCGCTCGGCGCGGAGGAGGCGCCTGCCGCCGACGGAGGGCTTGGCGCGGCGGCGCCGGTGCGTGTGCGCTCGTCCTAGCAGCCGTTCACCCCGAGCGTAGCCCCGCCGGCAGGCGGGGCGAAGTCGAGGGGCGAGCGTAGCCCCGCCGCAGGCCGGGCGTGGTTCGACTTCGGCGCTTCGCGCCTGCGCTCAACCATGAGCGGTGGTGGTGGAGCTATTGCAGCGTCGCCAGGATCGCCTTGATCTTCTCGGCGTCGGCGGGGTCGGTGGCGAGGTACTTCCTGTACCGCTCGGCCGCTCGCCGGGTGTCGCCCTTGAGCTGGTAGCAGATGGCGAGCCGCTTCTGGACCTCGGGCATCGACGGGTCGGCGACCTCGGCGGCGAGGTAGAGCTTGATGGCGCCGTCGGTGTCCTGCTCGGCGCGCTTCGCCTCGGCGCGCTTGTAGAGCGCGGCGGCCTTCTCCCTGTCCGGCCCGCGCTTCGAGGTACCGGCCGGGGGCTTCGCGGGCCCCGGAACCGGTGCCGGCGCGTTCTCCACGGGCGCGGGCGGGGCCGAGGCGGTGGTTGAGGCCGGCACGGTCGTCGCGGGCGGCGGGGCGGCCGGGGCCTGGGGGGCAGCGGGCGCCGCCGCCTGCTGGGCGGGGGCGATCGTGTCGGGGTTGCCCTTCCGCGCCGCCACCTCGCTCCGCGTCATCACCACCACCGCGCCTCCGCCGACCACCGCCACCACGAGCGCAGCGGCGACGAGGACCGGCGCCCGGCTCTTCCGAGGCATGGCGGCGGCGACGTCCCCGGCCGTCGACGGACGGCCGGCGGCGGGCGCGGCGGGCGCGGAGACGTTGAGCGCGGTGCCGCGGGCGCGCGAGTCACGGGCGCCCTTCGCGGTGGCGAGCAGCGCGGTCCGCATCTCCTCGGCGTTCTGGAAGCGCTTCGCCGGGTCCTTGTCCAGCGCCTTCACGATGAGCCCGTCGAGCGCCGGGGAGATCTGCAGGTCGGGCCGCTTCTGCCTCGGCGCGACCGGCACCTCCGCGAGGTGCTTCGTGAGATAGCCGACCGGCGTGTCGGAGACGAACGGAAGGTCGCCGGTGGCCATCTGGTAGAGGATGACGCCCATGGAGTAGAGGTCGCTCCGCGCGTCGAGGTCCGCGCCCCGCGCCTGCTCCGGGCTCATGTATTCGGGCGTGCCGCACACCAGGCCCGCCTGCGTCAGCTTGGGCTCGTTCGCGCCGGGAGAGATGATCTTGGCGATGCCGAAGTCGAGCACCTTCACGTGGTCGGGCTCGTCGCGGCGCGGCTCCACCATCACGTTCTCGGGCTTCAGGTCCCGGTGGATCACGCCCTGGGCGTGGGCCTCGCCGAGGGCGGAGAGGATCTGCGCGCCGATGCGGGCGATGCGCACGTCTCCGAGCGGGAAGTCCTCGGTGATCACCCGGGCGAGGTCGCGCCCGCCCAGGAACTCCATGGCCATGAAGAGCGTGCCGTCCTCGGCGTTTCCGAAGTCGAGCACGGCGATCGAGTTGGGGTGGTTCAGCTTCGAGGCAGCGCGCGCCTCGCGCTGGAAGCGCTGCACGATCTGGGGGTCGTCGGAGTAGGCCTGGTGGAGCATCTTCAGGACCACCGGCCGGTCGAGCGTGAGGTGGCGCGCCCGGTAGACGCGGCCCATGCCGCCCTGTCCGAGCAGGGCCTCCACGCGAAACTTGCCGTTCACGGTGGTGCCGATGAACGGATCGGGCGCCTCCTCGGGAGCCACCACCGCCCCGCAGTACGGGCAGAAGTGGGAGGCGTCGTCGATGGACTGACGGCACTCAGGGCACGCGCGCATGGGGCCATCTTAGCGGGGTACGCGCCGGAGTGCGCGCCCCCCGGGAGCCCCGGCCCGGCGCGGCCGGCGGCGACCGCGCACCGCCAGAGGGCGTTTGACCGGGGCAGTGCTCCCGTGGCGAAATGCAGCCATGGCGAGCACCACGAGGTGTCCGCGGTGCGGCCGCGAGAACGACGCCAGCTTCGCGTTCTGCCTCGACTGCGGCCAGGCGATGAAGCCGGCCGCCCCCCCGACCGAGGCGCTGTGCTCGAACTGCGGCCAGCCCCTCCAGCCGGGCTTCCGCTTCTGCGGCCACTGCGGGGCTCCCGCGCACGCCACGGGCGGGGCGCCTCCGCCCGCCGCGGCAGCGCCGCAGCCGCGCCCCGCCACCGGGGTGCGCGCCACCGCCCCCGCCGCCTCGGCGACCCCGCCCCCGGCCCACGCGCCGGCCCCGGGCGGCGTGCCCGTGCGGCTCTCGGCGGTGCGCCACGACGGCCTGCCGGGCGCGGTCTACCCGCTCGAGCGCGAGGAGACCCTGTGCGGCCGCGTGGAGGGCGCGATCCGGATCGGCGAGGACGCCACCATCTCGCCGCGTCACGCGCGTTTCTCGCTCCGGGGCGGGATCCTCTCGGTCGAGGACCTCGGTACCGTGAACGGGACGTTCGTGCGCATCCGCACGGCGCGGAAGCTCGCGGTGGGCGAGGAGTTCCGCGTCGGCCGCCAGCTCCTCCGGGTCGAGCCGCTGGTGCGCCCTTCCGCGCCCACCGACGGCGCGGCCCTGCCCTGGGGCACGCCCGACACCGGCTGCCGCTACCGGCTCTCGCAGCTGCTCGAGGGCGGCGGTCTGGGCGAGGTGTTCCCGCTGCGAGAGGGAGAGAACGCCATCGGCCGGGAGGCCGGCGACGTCTCGTTCCCGAACGATCGCTACGTGTCTGCGCGCCACGCCCGGCTCGACGTGGCGCCGGACGGCATCACGCTCACCGACGTGGGCAGCTCGAACGGCACGTTCGTGAAGATCGCGGGCGTCACCGAGCTCGCCGTGGGCGACCAGCTCCTGGTCGGCGGGCAGCTCCTGCGGGTCGACGCCTAGCGCGCCGGCCTACCCGAACGACTTCTCCTTCTGCTCCTGCTCTTCCTTGCAGCGGATGCAGAGGGTCGTCACGGGGCGGGCCTCGAGGCGCTTCATCGAGATCTCCTCCTCGCACTTCTCGCAGATACCGAAGGTCCCGTTCTCGATGCGGGCCAGCGCCTTGTCGATCTTCGCGAGGAGGAACTTCTCGCGGTCCCGCAACCGGAAGATCATCGACTGCGTGTACTCGCTGGAGGCGAGGTCGATCTCGTCGGGGAGATCGTCGGTGTCGAAGCTGGACTCCTCCGTCAGCGTCTTGCGCGCCGACATGAGGAGCTGCTTCTTCGACTCCTCCAGCATCGTCTTGAACCGCTTCGTGTCCTTCTTGTTCAAGCGTGCACCTCGATGGAGTGCGGGCCGGGGCGACAAAAAGGAGGAGGAACCTAGTCCGCTGACCCGGGGCTGTCAAGCCGGCCCCCAACGGCGCAACCCCCCGGAACCACGGCCACCTGCGGGGATCGGAAGCTTTACTCGACCGCCGTGGCGGACGAGACTCCGCCCATGCCCGAGGGGAAGTTCGACCGTGAGTTCCTTCGCGGGGCGCTGGCGCTCACCAGTCGTTCCGACGTGGACCGGCTGCTGCTCGTCTCCGATCAACCCCTCTCGCCGAACGAGATCCGCGGGCGGCCCATCAAGAGGAAGCTCGTCTACGCGGTGACGAGCGAGGCCATCGCCCGCCAGCTCCAGTCGAGGAAGTACACGGCGGTGCTCATCCCGCCCTACGACTACACCCGCGTCGAGAAGATCAAGGTGGCGGTGGTGGCGGCCCAGTCGGCCGGGCTCCTGCGCGACGGCGACACGGTGCTCGCGCTCGCCGGGCCAGGGCAGGACAAGGTCGTGGACACGCTCGTCAAGGTGTCCATCGGCTCGGAGGACCCGGAGGAGAAGATCCGGGTGGACACGCTGGGCCTGCCGCCCGACTTCTCCTCCCAGGTGGTGGAGAGCCTCATCCACACCGCCATGGAGATCGGCGCGGAGGGCTACGAGGGCCATCCGGTAGGCACCATCATCGTGGTGGGCGACGCCACCGCGGTGATGGAGAAGAGCCGCCAGCTCATCCTCAACCCGTTCCAGGGCATCAGCGAGGCGGAGCGCAACGCGCTCGACCCGCCGATCCGCGAGGCGGTGAAGACGTTCTCCGCGCTCGACGGCGCCTTCGTCATACGCGAGGACGGCGTGGTGCTCGCCGCCGGGCGCTACCTCCTCACGATGTCACGAGAGGTGAAACTCCCCATGGGCCTCGGCGCCCGGCACAGCGCCGCCGCCTCCATCACCGCGGAGTCGCGGTGCGTGGCCATCACCGTCTCGCAGACCACGGGGGCGGTGCGGGTCTTCCGCGAGGGCGAGATCGCGCTCGAGCTCAGGCAACGGCTGAGGCGGGTGTGACGGGCGGAGCGAGGGGGACCGGCCTCTCCAGGGACGATCGCCTCGCCCTCGGCCTCCTCGCCGCGGCCACGCTCGCGCACGTCTTCTACTCGGGCTTCCTGCCGCTGTCGCCGCAGGAGGCGTACTACTGGACCTGGTCGCGCCATCTCGACCTCTCGTACTTCGACCACCCCGGCCTCTCGGCCTGGACCATCCAGGCCTTCACCGAGATCTTCGGCGATTCCGAGCGGGCCATCCGCCTCGCCGCCGCGTTCCACTCGGCGGTGTTCGGGGTCTTCCTGTGGGCGTCGGCCCGGCGGATGTTCGGCTCGCGCGTCGCGCTCTGGGCGCTCGGTGCGGGCCTCGCCGTCCCGCTCTTCTCGGTCGGCCAGGTCATCATCACGCCCGACGGCCCGCTCCTCTCCGGCTGGGCGATGGCGCTCTACTTCACCGTCCGTGCCCTCGACGACGACGGGCGATGGCTGCTCGCGGCCGGCGCCGCCGCCGGCTGGGCCATGCTGGGCAAGTACACCGGCGCGCTCCTCCTCCCGCAGATCCTGGTGGTGCTGGTCGCCGACCCTCGCGGCCGGCGCCTCCTCAGCACCCCGTGGCCCTGGCTCGGCGCCGCTCTCGCGCTCCTCGTCTTCTCGCCGGCCGTCGTGTGGAACGCCCGCCACGGCTTCGCGAGCTTCGCGTTCCAGACCTCCGAGCGCGCCGCCGCCTCGCGGTTCCGCCCGGTGCTCGTGGCCCGGTTCCTCGGGCTGCAGATGCTCATGGCCTCGCCGGTCGCCTTCGTGATGCTCGTCGAGGCCGTCGTCCGGGCCCGGGGCCGGCGCGACGGGCCGGCGTGGAGGATCCTCTTCTGGTTCGCGGCGCCGCTCATGGCCCTCGCCGCCGCCGTCTCGCCGGTGCACTGGGTGAAGGCGAACTGGCTCGCGCCGGCGTATCCGGCGGCGCTCGTCTGCGCGGCCGCGCTCGCCCTCGAGGAGGGCGCGTCGCGCACGCGCCGGGTGGCGAGCGTCGTCGGGGTGGTCGTCGCCGCGCTCGGGTCGCTCTACCTCCACGCCGCGTTCGTGTGGCCGGCGCTCCCGTTCCCGGCGAGGGACGACCTTTCGGCCGGCTGGAGCGAGCTCGCCGTGCGTGTGGAGGTCGAGCGTGCGGCGCTCCAGGGAGAACCGTTCGTGGCGGGCTGCAGCTACAAGGTCTCCGCCGAGCTCGGGTACCACCTGCCCGGCCGCCCGCGGACCTGGTCGAGCGAGATCGCCGGCGACCACGGGCTGCAGTACCGGATCTGGTTCGACCCGGCCGAGCTCCAGGGGCGCGACGGCATCGTGGTGCTCGACCCGCGCGAGAAGGGCACGTGCAAGCGGCTCGACGAGGCCTGCCGGCCGCTCGAGCCGCTCGCCCCGCTCACCGTGCACCGCGGCCGTGCCGAGGTGACGACGTTCCAGCTCTGGCGCTGCCGGTACGCGGGGCCGCCCGCCGCGCAGGGACGGGCGGAGCCGGATTGAGCGGCCTGACGGGACCGCACTGGCCGCCCCGCCCGTTCGCCCTGAGCTCCGTCGAAGGGCGGTGGACGACCTTCACGATAAGTGAATCAAAATCCGTGAAACCGGACGCCCATCCGCCATGACCACCATCGCCGGCGAGAGTGCCAGGGGGTGACCGGGAGCGGGTCCTGGCGGTTCTGCTTCCCCTAGGCGTTCCGCGCTCGTCTGCCCTTCACCCTCCGCGAACCAGCGCCCGGCAGCCTCGCCGCCGCCCGCGTTCCGGCCTTGCACGCTTCTGCGAGCGGGCACGCCGCGCAAGCCACGGGGTCGCGCCGCGCTGGGCACCCGCCGCTCATGCCGAGGTGGCAGAGGGCGAAGTCGAAGCGCACGGGGTCCTGGGGGTCGACGAGCGCGAGGCCGCGGGTGATCTCCTCGGCCGTGCTCCAGCTCGCGTCCCTGCGACGGGTGAGCCCCAGGCAGCGCGCAACGCGGTGCACGTGGGTATCGAGCGGCACGACGAGCGCCGAGCGGGGCACGCCGTGGCGGGCCCACGTGCCGAGGTCCACCGCGTCCGGCCCGCGGATCATCCAGCGGAGGTAGAGGTTCCAGCGCTTGGACGCGCCGGGGCCGCCAGGATCGGGGAGGAGGTGGCGCAGCCCCCGCCGCGGCCGGCGAGCGGCGCGGAGGATGGGGGCGACGGGCGGCGCGTCGCGAAGCTCGGAGGCGAGAGACGCAAGGGCCGGGCGGAGGCCGGAAGCCCCCCGGTACAGCTCCCCGAACCTCGCCCCGAGCGACCCGTGCGCGTTCCGCACCCAGCCGATGGCCGCGACGAGCGCGGCGAGGTCCGGCGGACGGTTGAACCTGTAGTGAAGGCCCGCGAACGCCTGCGGGCCCGGCGCCCGCGCGAACGCGTCTGCGAAGCGGGCCGGCGACGGCCCCATGCGCGAGAGCATCTCGGCGACGAGCGGCTTGAACACGTCGGCCCGGCCGTAGGCGAGCGACACGGCCACGAGCGCGGCGACCTCCTGGTCGTCCGGATCGGCGTGGCGGCGCGGAAGCTCCACCGGGTCGACGCCCAGCCGCTCCGCCCGGTCGAGCCCCGCGTCGAGCGCGACGAGGAGCGGTCGGAGCGCGTCGGCGCGAAGGCGGCCCGTGCTCGCCATGCGCCCCGCTACCCGGCCTTCGACTTCTGGCCGCCCGCCTTCCACGCGGCCAGCACCTCCGTCTCGCGATCGGGGGCGAGCCCGGCGTGCATCGGCGCCTTGCGGCGCTCCTCCGGCTCGGCCTT
>Ga0335085_10012735_pt1 | contig 12374 bp, 8 predicted proteins | sample Lox_Sample_45_FD_206712 | JGI IMG/M metagenome (GOLD analysis project Ga0335085, IMG submission 206712) | Soil microbial communities from Loxahatchee National Wildlife Refuge, Florida, United States - Lox_Sample_4.5 | ecosystem: Environmental > Terrestrial > Soil > Wetlands | place: USA: Florida...
CGCTCGGCAAAGGCAGGAGAGGCGACGAAGTGGGCGAACAGGCCCTCCAGGCTGTCGGTGCGCCAGGCGTCCCGGAGCGCGCTCCGGAACGGCTCCTCGCGGATCCGGGCCGCGAGCCGGGTGAGATCGTGCGGCGGGCTCGTGCGGCCGCTCACGAGCATGAGGTCGCCGGGGAGCGTCTGCCACGTCTCGACGGACGGCAGCTCCGCGGCGAGGGTGGCGTAGACGCCGCGGATGGAGCCGGGCTCGACCTCGTAGGACTGGACCCACTGCAGGAAGAGCCCGCCCTCCTCGAGCCGCGAGGCGACCGCGTGGTAGAACTCCCGGCTGAAGAGGCTCGCGATGCCGGCGCGGTAGGGGTTGGAGGGCTCGGAGACGACGAGGTCGTACCGCTCGCGGGTGGTGAGGAGGTGCTCGCGGGCGTCGCCGAAGAAGAGGCGCAGCCGGGGGTTGGCGAGCGCGCCGCGGTTCACGGGGGCGCACCGGCGGGCCACCTCCGCCACCGCGGGCTCGAGTTCCACCACGTCGACGCGCTCGATGCCCGGCACGTCGGCGAGCCACCCCGCGGTCGACCCGGTGCCGAGGCCGACCACGAGCGCACGCCGCGGCTGTGGGTGCAGGAGAGCGCCGAGCAGGCCGGCCATGACCTGCGTGCCCGCGTCGTACCGCGAGTGGCCGTCGACCTTCCCATTCACGGCGAAGGCGAGACCGGTCGATCCGAAGAGGGCCACGCTCGTCTCCCGGCCCTCCGCTTCCCAGATCACCGATCGGCGCTCCGACCGCAGCCAGTCCTCGGTCTCGTTGGGCCCGGCGAGGTCGCGCGGATCGACCCGCCCGGCCCCGATCCCGCTGTGACGGAAGGCGGATGTGGGGCCGGGGGCCGCGAGGACGGCGAGCGCCAGCACGGCGGGAAGGAGGAGGAGGCCTCGCCGGCGCTCGAGCGCGGCCGCCAGGAGCCCGAGCCCGAGGAGGAGCCCGGCAACGGCGCGCCAGCAGCCGGGCGCAGTGATCAGCGGGAGAAGGCCGAAGCCTCCGGCGAGAGCGCCCACCACCGCCCCCACGGTGTTCGCCACGGTGGCCCGGCCGACGTCGCGGCCGACGTTCTCGCGGCCCCGGCCGAGGAGGGCGATGAGGAGCGGGTATTGGTACCCGGCCACGAGCGCGGGCGGGAGAACGACGAGGGCGGTCACCGCGGACCAGCCCAGGACGTGGCCGGCGAAGGCCATGTTGCCGAGCGGGTGGAGCAGGATCGCGAGAAGGGCGAGCCGGTCGCCGAGGGCGAAGCCCGCCGCCACCGCCGCCGCTTCCAGGAGGCAGCTGACGGACAAGGCGCGGAGCGTCGCCGGCCGCTCGCTGCCGAGGAGGGCGTAGGCGAGCCCGCCGAGGGCGATGCCGGCGAGGGCGGTGGCGAGGATCAGGCCAAAGGTGAAGACCGTCCCCCCGAGCAGCGGCGCGAGCATCCGATACCACACCAGCTCGAGGAGGAAGAAGGCGAAGCCCACGAGGCCGCACGCGGCGAGGACGAAACGGCACGCGGCAGCCGGGCCGGGCCCGCCCCCGGCCTCCGCCGGGAGAACCGGCGAGCTGGGGGTGGAGGCGGGCCCGGTGGAGCGAGTCCGGGCGAGGAGGCCCGCGGCGAGGGCCACCGCGAGGTTGAGGCCGCACGACGAGTAGAGCGTCCCGCGGTTGCCGAGGCGCTCGAGCGCGAAGAACGTGGCCCCGAGCGCTCCAATCACCGCTCCGAGCGTGTTCGCCGCGTAGAGGAGCGCGGTGGCGCGGCGTCGGGCGTCGGCCTTCGCCTCCACCTCGCGGGCGGCGGCCGGAAGCGTGCCGCCCATGAGGAGGGTCGGCCCCAGGAGCACCAGGGCGGAGAGCAGGAGGCGGACCGGCGTCGCGAGGGCGGAGCCCAGGGCGAGGCTGCCGCCGAGGGAGATGTACGCGGCGCGGGCGAGGGCGAGGAGGAGCGGCGAGAGGGCGGCCGCGATCGCGATCATCGCTTCCAGTCGCGCGTAGAGGGCGAGCGGACGCGGGTGGCGGTCGGCCCTCGGACCGATGAGGAGCGAGCCCGCCCCGAGCCCCCCGATGAAGAGGGCCAGCACCGCGGCGGAGGCGGCCGTCGAGTGGCCGAACACGAGGCGCAGCTCGCGGGTCCACACGAGCTGGTAGGCGAGGGCCGAGGCACCCGATCCGGCGACGAGGCACGCGGTCGCGGGAAGGCGCCGAGGCATGCGAGCGCGCAGAAGCTAACCCGGACCGCCGGCCGGAGCAAGGAACGTGAACGCGCTATCCTTCGGCCATGAATTGGCAGGGTGTCGTCCCCGCGATCACCACGCCGTTTCGGCAGGACTTCTCCGTGGACGCCGACCTGCTGGTGAAGCAGGTGGAGGCCCTCGTGCGGGCCGGCTGCCGCGGCGTCGTGGCCCTCGGCTCCCTCGGCGAGGGGGGCTCGCTCGCGTTCGACGAGAAGAGGGCGGTGCTGCGCCTCTGCCGGGAGGCGCTCGCCGGCCGGGCGTCGCTGGTGGCAGGCGTCGCGGCCCTCACCACCGCCGACGCGGTCCGCCTCGCCGAGCTGGGGGCGGACACCGGGTGCGACGGCCTCATGGTCCTCCCGCCCTACGTCTACAGGGGCGACTGGCGGGAGACCCGCGCCCACTTCGAGGCCGTCGTGGCCGCGACGCCCCTCCCCTGCATGCTCTACAACAACCCCGTGGCGTACGGGACCGACGTCCTCCCGGAGCAGGTCCTCGACCTCGCGGCGACGCTCTCCAACCTCGCGGCGGTCAAGGAGTCGAGCGCGGACGTGCGCCGGGTGACGTCGCTCCGCGCGCTCCTCGGCGACCGCCTCGCGATCCTGGTCGGGGTCGACGACCTCGTCCTGGAGGGAGTCCAGGCCGGCGCGGTCGGCTGGGTCGCCGGTCTCGCCGACGCCTTGCCCGCGGAGTCGATCCGCCTCTTCGATCTCGCCGCGGCGGGAAGGATCGAGGAGGCGCGGGCGCTCTACGACTGGTTCCTGCCCCTCCTCCGCCTCGACACGGTGCCCAAGTTCGTCCAGCTCATCAAGCTCGTGCAGCAGGAAACCGGCCTCGGCTCGGAGGTCGTGCGCCCGCCGCGGCTGCCCCTCGCCTCCCCCGAGAGGGAGGCCGTGGTCGAGCTCGTCCGCTACGCGCTGGCGAGGCGCCCGGCCCTCGGCTGAGCGCCTCGCCCGCCGGCCCTTGGGCGTCCGGTCGCGCCGGGTCTAGACTCGGGGAGTGAGCACCACCCTCCTCAGCCGGCTGCGCTCGCGGTCCCTGCGCGCGCAGCTGCAGCTCATGATGCTCACCCTGCTCGCGCTGTCCGTCGGCACCCTGTTCGTCCTCCACCTCTTCGGCGAGCGCGCCCTGCTCGCCCGGGTCCGCGACTACACCGAGGACCTGTCGACCGCGATCGAGATCACCCAGGAGCAGCCGGGGAGCGGGGCCGACCCCCAGAAGGCCGTCCAGGCCTACGCGGAGAAGCTCCGCAAGCTGGGGGTGAGGGACGTGTCCATCGCCGACGCGTCGGAGGAGGTCGTGCAGGCCTCGACCGATCCCCGGAACGTCGGCAAGAAGCTGGCCCGGCGGCGGGGGCCGGCCGAGTACGTGATCCGCGGCGTGCTCGGGGAGGGCGCGCTCGGCCACCCCACCAGCTCGAACCTGACCGTGCCGATCGTGGTCGGCGACCGGCGGGTGGGCTACGTCGTCATCACCCGCATCCTCGACGACTTCTCCGTCCTCTCCACGACCGCCCTCGCCACCCGCCTCGCGGCGACGCTCGCCGTCTTCGCCTTCGGGATGCTCCTCTCCCTCGTCCTCGCCTCCGCGGTGTCGCGCCCGATCCGGGCCCTGACCGGGGCCGCCCAGCGGGTGGCCAAGGGGGACCTCTCGGCGCGGGTGCCCGGCGAGGGGACCGACGAGCTCTCCGCGCTCGCCCGCACCTTCAACCAGATGGTGGAGCGGCTCGGCGAGAGCCGGGCCCTCGAGGAGCGGCTGCGGGTGGCCGAGCGGTCGACGGCAATGGGCCGCTTCGCCTCGGCCCTCGCCCACGAGATCCGCAACCCCCTGAACTCGATCAGCCTCACCATCGACCACGTGCGCACCCGCCTCGCCCCGGCGGACGACGCGCGGCAGGGGGAGTTCCAGGCCGTGATGGCCACCCTCAAGTCGGAGGTGGCCCGCCTCAACCGGCTGGTCGGGGACTTCCTCTCCTCCGGCCAGCCGGCGCGCCTCGACCCCCGCCCGTGCGACGTCGGCGCGGTCGTGCGCGAGACCGCCGCCCTCGTCGAGCACAAGGCGCGCGACCTGGGCATCCTCGTCGAGGTCCGCGTGCCCGACGGCCTCCCCCCGACCGTTGCCGACCCGGGGCTGCTCAAGACCTGCTTCCTGAACCTCGTGCTGAACGCCTTCGACGCCATGCCCGACGGCGGCCGTCTGTCCCTCGCGGCGAGGCTCGACGGGTCCCCGGAGGCGGGATCGATCGTGGTCCTCGTCTCCGACGACGGCGTGGGGATGCCGCGGGAGGCCGCGGCGAGCGCCTTCGAGCCGTACTTCTCGACGAAGGAGGCGGGGGTCGGGCTCGGGCTCGCCCTCGTCCGGCGGGTCGTCGACGGCCACGGTGGCTCGGTCGGGCTCGACTCGACGCCCGGCGGGGGAACGACGGTGCGCCTCGCCCTCCCCCTGCGTTCGCCGGCGGCGCTCGAGGCGGCGGGAGCGAGGGAGGCTCGCGCGTGAAGGCGCGCGTCCTGATCGTCGACGACGAGCCGCCCCAGCTCGAGATCCTGCGCCTCATCCTCGGCTCGGAAGGCTACGAGGTGGCCACCGCGCCGAGCGGGCGGGCCGCCCTCGCCGCCCTGCGACGCCAGGGCTTCGACGTGGTCCTGACCGACCTCAAGATGGCGGACCTTTCGGGGATCGCCCTCCTCGAGGAGATCCAGCGCGAGCAGCCGGGGGCCTGCGTCGTGCTCATGACCGCCCACGGCACCATCGACTCCGCGGTCGAGGCCATGCGCAAGGGGGCCTTCGACTACCTCACCAAGCCCCTCGACCGCGAGGTCCTGCTCCTCGCCGTCTCCCGCGCCGTCGAGCGCACCCGGCTGGTGAGCGAGAACCGGCGGCTCCGGGAGGAGCTGCGGAGGCGCTTCCGGGTGGAGAACCTGGTCGGTGCCCACGGCAGCATGCAGGAGGTCTTCCGCATCGTGCACAAGGTGGCGCGCTCGAGCTCCACGGTGCTCATCTACGGGGAGAGCGGCACGGGCAAGGAGCTCGTGGCCCGGGCCATCCACGTCACGAGCGAGAGGCGCGACCGCCCCTTCCTCGCCGTCAACGTGGGAGCGCTCCCCGAGACCATCCTCGAGGCGGAGCTCTTCGGCTACGAGAAGGGCGCGTTCACCGGCGCCGACGCGCGCAAGATCGGGCTCTTCGAGCAGGCGTCCGGCTCGACCCTCTTCCTCGACGAGGTGGGCGAGCTGAAGCGCGACCTGCAGGTCAAGCTGCTGCGCGTCCTGCAGGAGCGGGAGATCCTCCGCGTGGGAGGCACGGAGGCGGTTCCGGTGGACGTGCGCGTGGTCGCGGCGACGAACCGCGACCTCGAGCGGGAGGTCCGGGAGAACCGCTTCCGCGAGGACCTCTTCTACCGCCTCAACGTCATTCCCATCGCCCTCCCGCCCCTCCGCGACCGGAGCACCGACATCCCGCTCCTCGTCGAGCACTTCCTGGCCAAGCACGGCGAGCCCGGGCGGCCCCGACGGATCGCTCCCGAGGCGCTCGAGGCCCTCGTCGGCTACTCCTGGCCCGGCAACGTGCGGGAGCTGGAGTCGGCCGTCGAGCGGACCCTGCTCCTCGCGGACGGCGACGTCGTGGGCCTGGACGATCTCCCGGCGGCAGTACGGATGCGGAGAGCGGTCGGCGGCAGCGGCCTCCCGATCGACATCCCCGACGAGGGCCTGGACCTCGACGGCCTCGAGCGGGGCCTCATCCTGGGCGCCCTCGAGAAGGCGGGAGGCAACGTGACGCGAGCCGCGCGCCTGCTGAGGCTCAGCCGACGGACTCTGCAGTACAGGCTGGAGAAGATCCAGAGCGCACCGGATGGTGCGCCGGGTGCACCGGATCGTGCAGTCGAGCGGCACAACTAGGCGACCCTCCTTTTCGGATGCCGGCCGAACGGCTTGTGCGACAGTGCTTTATGTCAAGGCCTGTCTCCTCGGGCTTGTGGCATCCCACTTGCAGGGATTGAAGGTCAACGGACTGCACAGTCTGCAATCCGCCTGTGAAACATTGGAAGGAGTCGGAAGCCACATGAAGAAGATTGCACTGCTCGTTTGCGCCCTGTTCGTGGTCGCCGGCGTGGCCTCGGCCGCGCAGGCCACCGCCCCCGCGAAGCCCGCTGCCCCTGCGAAGGCCGCTGCCCCCGCGAAGGCCCCCGCTGCCAAGACCCACGTCGTCGAGGCCGAGGTCGTCTCGGCGGACGCCACCGCGAAGACGCTCACGATCAAGGGCGAGCCCAACAAGACGGTCACCGTCGACGACGCGGCCGTGAAGAGCCTCAAGACCCTGAAGGCCGGCGAGAAGGTCAAGCTGACCTGCCGCGACAACGAGAAGGGCGAGCACGAGGCGATCACCAAGATCGCGGTCGAGAAGGCCCCCGCCGCCAAGAAGTAGGAGCGACGACGGGGCCCGGTTCGGGCTCACGTACTCGCGAAGGGCGCCGGCGCGGTCCGGCGCCCTTCTCTTTTCCGGGCCGGCCTGGGCTAAGATCCCCGGAGATGATCGAGCTGAAGCCGGACGCACCGGTGTTCGTGGCCGGCCACCGCGGCCTCGTGGGATCGGCGATCGTGCGGCGGCTCGACGCCGAAGGCTTCAGCCGGATCGAGACCGCCACCCGCGAGCAGCTGGACCTCCGGGACCAGGCGGCGGTCAACTACTGGTTCCGGGCCCACCGCCCCGAGTACGTCTTCCTCGTGGCGGGCACCGTGGGGGGGATCCTCGCCAACTCCACCCGCCCCGCGGAGTTCATCTACGACAACATGATGATCCACGCCACGGTGGTGCACGCGGCGCACCTCTTCCCGGTGCGGCGGCTGCTCTACCTCGGGAGCTCCTGCATCTACCCGCGCGACTGCCCCCAGCCGATGAAGGAGGAGCACCTCCTCTCCGGTCCCCTCGAGCCCACGAACGAGGCCTACGCCGTGGCCAAGATCGCGGGGATCAAGCTCTGCCAGGCCTACCGGAGGCAGTACGGCTGCGACTTCATCTCGGCCATGCCCACCAACCTCTACGGCCCGAACGACAACTTCGACCTCGCGAGCTCCCACGTGCTCCCGGCCCTCGTCCGCCGGTTCCACGACGCGAAGACGGAGGGGCGCCGCGAGGTCACGATCTGGGGGACGGGCTCGCCCCGCCGCGAGTTCCTGCACGTCGACGACCTCGCCGACGCCTGCCTGTTCCTGATGCGCGGTTACGACGCCCCCGAGCACGTCAACGTCGGCACCGGCGAGGACCTCACGATCCGCGAGCTCGCGGAGATGGTGCGGGACGTGGTCCACCCCGAGGCCGAGCTGGTCTTCGACCCCGCGAAACCCGACGGCACGCCGAAGAAGCTGCTCGACGTCTCCCGGCTCCATGCCCTCGGCTGGCGCCACCGCATCGGCCTGCGCGAGGGGCTCGAGTCGTCTTACCGCTGGTTCCTGGAGAACCGGGACCACGCGCGAGGCGCGGAGAAGGACGCGGCCGCCTAGCCGCGCGTCCGCAGGAGAGGAGCATGGCCGTCCTCGTGACCGGCGGCGCGGGATACATCGGGAGCGCCTTCGTGGAGCAGCTCCTCGCCGCGGGCGAGGAGGTGGCCGTCCTCGACGACCTCTCGCGCGGGCACCAAGCCGCCGTCCATCCGGACGCCGCCTTCTACGAGGGGCGCACCGGGGACCGCGACCTCGTGGTCCGCGTCGCCCGCGAGCACCGGCTCGACGCCTGCGTCCACTTCGCCGCCTTCGCCTACGTCGGGGAGTCGGTCACCGAGCCCGCCCGCTACTTCGACAACAACTTCACCCAGGCCCAGGTCCTCTTCGAGACGCTCCTGGCCGCGGGGGTGAGGCGGGTCGTCTTCTCCTCGACCTGCGCCACCTACGGCGTCCCCCGGGAGGTGCCGATCCCGGAGAGCCACCCGCAGTGGCCGATCAACCCCTATGGGTGGTCGAAGCTCTTCGTCGAGCGGCTTCTCGAAAGCTTCGACCGGGCCTACGGCCTCCGGTTCGTGGCTCTGCGCTACTTCAACGCGGCCGGCGCCACCGCGCGCTGCGGCGAGTCCCACGAGCCCGAGACCCACCTCATCCCCCTGGTCCTCTCCGCCGCGGCCGGCCACCGGCCGAAGGTCAGCGTTTTCGGCGACGACTACGACACGCCCGATGGGACGGCCGTCCGCGACTACATCCACATCGAGGACCTCGGCGAGGCGCACCTCCTCGCCCTCGCCCACCTGCGGCGGGGAGGCGGCTCGCAGCTCCTCAACCTCGGTAACGGGACCGGCTACTCGGTCCTGGAGGTGATCGAGGCGGCGCGGCGGGTGACCGGTCGGGACGTTCCCTTCGAGAGGGCGGCGCGGCGGGAGGGCGACCCGTCCCGCCTCGTCGGAAACGCCGCCAAGGCCCGCGAGTTGCTCGGCTGGGCGCCGAGGCGCCCGTCGCTGGAGACGATCATCCGATCGGCCTGGGAGTGGATGCAGTCCCACCCGCAGGGATACGGCCCGGGCCGCTGACCCCCAGCGGCCGCCAGCGCCGGCCGTCTTCGCGAAGGAGGGCCGCGGCCGCAGTCGGCCCCTCGCTGCCCGGCTCGTACAGGTGGGGCTTCTCCGGCGAGGCCTCCCACGCGTCGAGGACCGGGGCCAGGAGCGACCACGCCTGCTCCTCCACGTCCCGGCGGGCGAAGAGCGTCGCGTCTCCCCGCATGGCGTCGAGGAGGAGCTTCTCGTAGGCGTCCCCCGGCGAGCGTCGGAACGCGTCCGCGTACGAGAAGTCCAGCCGCACGGTCCCGACCGTGAGATCGTCGCCGGGCACCTTGGTCACGACCGAGAGGGCGATCCCCTCGTCGGGCTGGATTCGCAGGACGAGGACGTTCGGCTCGATGAGCTGGCAGACGTCCTCGCGCCCGAAGAGGCAGAACGGGATCTGCTGGAAGTGGACGGAGACCTCGGTCGTGCGCCGGGCGAGGTGCTTGCCGGCCCGGACGTAGAAGGGCACCCCCTGCCAGCGCCAGTTGTCGACGTGGAACCGCAGCGCGGCGTAGGTGGGAGTCCTCGAGCCCGGGGCGACGTTCGGCTCCGCGAGGTACCCGACGTACTGGCCGTGCACCGCGTCGGACGGCGAGAGCAGCCGCACCGAGCGCAGGAGCTTCAGCTTCTCGTCCCGGACGTCGTCGGCCCCGAAGGTGGCCGGAAGCTCCATGGCCACGAGGGACAGGACCTGGAGGAGGTGGTTCTGGACCACGTCGCGCACGACGCCCGTCTGGTCGTAGAACCTCCCCCTCCGCTCGACGCCGATCTCCTCGGCCATCGTGATCTGCACGTGGTCCACGTACTTGCGGTTCCACAGCGGCTCGAAGATCGAGTTGCCGAAGCGGAAGACGAGGATGTTCTGGACGGTCTCCTTCCCGAGGTAGTGGTCGATGCGGAACGCCTGTCCCTCGTCGAGCACCGCGGCCACGAGGCGGTTCAGCTCGCGGGCGGAGGCGAGGTCGTGCCCGAACGGCTTCTCGATCACCACCCGCGACCAGGGCGTGCCGTTCGGCGGGTGCAGGAGGCCGGCGTCGCGGAGACCGGCGAGGATCGGGGGGAAGGACGCGGGTGGAACGGCGAGGTAGAAGAGCCGGCTCCCGCCCGGGGCGCGCCGCCGCTCCGCCTCCTCGACGGCCGCGCGGAGGGCGGTCCACGCCCCCGGCGTCGTGTAGTCCCCGGCGACGGTGTCGATGGCCGAGGCGAACGCGGCCCAGGCGGCCTCGTCCACGGCCTTCCCACCCGAGAAGCGCTCCACCGACTGCCGGAGCTGGGCCCGGTAGGCCTCCCCCGGGCCCACCGAGGTGCTCGTGGCGACGAACCCGAACGGCGGGGGCAGCTCGCCACCCGCCGCCAGCGCGAAGAGCGCGGGCACGATCTTGCGGTGAGCGAGGTCGCCAGTCGCCCCGAAGAGGACGAGGGTGCACGGATCCGGCGGACGCGCGGGCAGGCTGGCCGCGCTGCTCGAGGCCTCGACGCGGAGGGGTGGGCTCATGGGAGCAGTGTAGCGGGATTGGGCCGGTGCACGGACGTAGAATCGCCGCAGCCGAGGGGCCGGCCATGAAGATCCTGATCGCGAACATCGGCAGCACTTCCTTCAAGTACCGCCTCCTCGAAACCGAGGGCGAGATCGCCCTCGCCCAGGGAAAGGTCGAGCGCATCGGCCGGCCCGGGGGGGACTGCCCCGACCACGACCACGCCATCCGCCGCGCGCTCGACGAGCTGGTGGGACGGGGACGTCCGCTCGCCGCGATCTCGGATCTCGCCGCGGTCGGGTTCAAGGCCGTCCACGCCGGCCCGCTGGGCGGGGCCCGTCTCGTCGACGAGGAGGTGCTCGCGGCGATGGAGGAGTTCGCCTTCGTGGCCCCGGCCCACAACCCTCCCTACCTGGCCGCGATGCGGGCCTTCCGGCGCCTCGCTCCGTCCCTTCCTCTCGTGGCTCTCTTCGAAACCGCCTTCTTCGACGCCCTCGACGCCGCGACCACGACCTACGCGATCCCTTACGAGTGGACGCGGATGGGAGTGCGGCGCTACGGCTTCCATGGGGCGAGCCATCGCGCGGCGAGCGAGCGGGCGCAGGCCTTCCTCGGCCGCAGGGACCTCCGCCACGTCTCCTGCCACCTCGGGGGCAGCTCGAGCGTCGCGGCGATCCGCTCCGGGGTGGCCGTCGACACGAGCTTCGGCCTGTCCCCGCAGTCGGGCCTGCCCCAGAACAACCGGGTCGGCGACATGGACGCCTTCGCCGCACTCTTCGTCATGAAGAAGCTCGGGCTCGACGCGGAGCAGATGGCGCGGGTGCTCGCGAACGACTCGGGCCTGGCCGGGATCAGCGGCGGGTCCGGCGACGTGCGCGACCTGGAGGAGGCGGCGGCCGGCGGAGACGACCGAGCCCGGCTCGCCCTCGGGGTGTTCGTCCGGGCGGTGCGCCACTACCTCGGGGCGTTCCTCGTCCGCCTGGGCGGCCTGGAGATACTGAGCTTCTCCGGAGGCATCGGCGAGAACAGCGCTGCCGTGCGCTCTGCCGTCTGCGCGGATCTCGAGGAGCTCGGCATCGCGCTCGACCCCGCCCGCAACGCCGCGGCGCGGGGCGAGGCGGTCTTGTCCCCCGAGGGAGCGCGTGTCACGATTCTCCTGGTGCCCGCGGACGAGGAGACGATCGTCGCCCGCGCGGTCGCCCAGGTCGTCGGCACTGGCCCTTCGGGCCCCGGGAGTTGAGTCATGGCCACCACCACCGAAACCGCGATCCACGTCGCCGCCCCGCGGAACCGCCTCATCGGCCCCATGCCGAAGATCGGTATCCGGCCGGTGATCGACGGCCGCAGGAAAGGGGTCCGCGAGTCGCTCGAGCGTCAGACGCTGGAGATGGCGGAGTCCGTGGCCCGGCTCCTGCGGTCGCGGCTACGCCACTCGAACGGCCTCGCCGTCGAGTGCGTGATCCCCCCGTCGTGCATCGGGGGCGTGGCCGAGGCCGCCCAGGCCGCCGCGCTCTTCGAGCGCGAGGCGGTGGGCCTCAGCCTCACCGTCACCCCGTGCTGGTGCTACGGCGCGGAGACGATGGACATGAACCCCCTCTACCCGAAGGCGGTGTGGGGCTTCAACGGCACCGAGCGACCGGGGGCCGTCTATCTTGCCGCGGTGCTCGCCGCCCACAACCAGAAGGGGCTTCCCGCCTTCGGCATCTACGGCCGGGACGTCCAGGACCGGGGCGACGGCACCATCCCGCCCGACGTCGACGAGAAGCTGCTGCGCTTCGCCCGGGCCGGCCTCGCGGTGGCCACGATGCGCGGCAAGTCGTACCTCTCGCTGGGCGGCACCTCGATGGGGATCGCGGGCTCGATCGTCGACTCCGACTTCTTCGAGGACTACCTCGGGATGCGGGTCGAGCCGGTGGACATGACGGAGGTCGTGCGCCGGGTCGAGGAGCGGATCTACGACGAAGGGGAGCTCGCCCGGGCCCTCGCCTGGGTGAAGGACCGCTGTCCGGAGGGCCGCGACCACAACGGACCCGGGTTCGAGCGGACGCGGGCGCAGAAGGACGCCGACTGGGTGATGTCGGTCCAGATGGCGATCATCGCCCGCGACCTCATGGTGGGCAACGAGCG
>Ga0335085_10012737_pt1 | contig 12372 bp, 5 predicted proteins | sample Lox_Sample_45_FD_206712 | JGI IMG/M metagenome (GOLD analysis project Ga0335085, IMG submission 206712) | Soil microbial communities from Loxahatchee National Wildlife Refuge, Florida, United States - Lox_Sample_4.5 | ecosystem: Environmental > Terrestrial > Soil > Wetlands | place: USA: Florida...
GAGGAACGGTTCCGGCGTGTGGCCAATACGGCTCCGGTGATGATCTGGATGTCAGCAACAGACAAACTCTGTTTTTACTTTAATGAACCGTGGCTAGAGTTTACGGGCCGAACACTCGAAAAGGAGCTCGGAAACGGATGGGCAAGTGGGATCCATCCTAAGGATGTCGGTCACTGTATGGAGGTCTACAATGCGGCTTTTGATAAGCATGAAGCCTTCCGGATGGAATACCGGTTACGCCGCTACGACGGCGAATATCGTTGGGTGCTCGATTCCGGCGTTCCCAGGTTCGATCCGGATGGGACCTTTGCCGGATATATCGGTTCGGCGATTGACGTAACGGAGCGCAAAGAGGCGGAGATGTTGGTCTCTAGCGTGAGCCAGCGGCTTATCGAAGCGCAAGAAGAGGAACGCAGGCGGATCGCGCGTGAGTTGCATGACGATCTAAATCAGCGGATCGGGCTTTTAGCCGTGGCTATAGACCGATTGGAACAGCAGGTACCTATGTCTGCGGGTGAGTGGAAAGTTGAACTTGGCGAAGCTGTGAGACAGCTCGCAGAACTTGGCAAAGACGTCCAGGCAATCTCGCATCGACTGTACACTTCGAAGCTCGAGTATCTCGGCCTAGCACCGGCGTCGTCGAGCCTCTGCCGGGAATTTTCAGAACGCCAAAACATGAAGATTCATTTTTTCACGGAGAACGTGCCGAGGAGCCTTCCTCAAGATGTTAGTATCAGTATGTATCGTGTGCTACAGCAAGCCCTGCAAAACGCCATCAAACATAGCGGTTCGCGCGAGTTTCAAGTACGGCTCACGGGTGAGGATAACCAGATCCATCTCAGTGTGCACGACTCCGGCCGTGGGTTCGATCCCGGCGAGGCTCAAAAGAGTGCGGGAATAGGGCTTGCAAGCATGGCGGAGCGGATGAAACTGGTCACTGGTAGTCTTTCGATTGAGTCATCTCCGGGACGCGGCACGACGATTCACGCTTACGCCCCCACGGCTTTGCAGGCAAAATCCGCTGGAGCGACTTGAGTTGCGGATTGCTCTTGAGAATCAGGTGCAGAGAGACTCCGGTGAGGAAGTAGCCGGCGCAGCGGCCTCCCACAGCTCGTCGCCGATTCCCCCGATACCGGAATACACGGACGAATTAGACGACGCCAGCAATGGGTTTCGGCGGCTGCCCAAGGGACACCGAAGAAAAAGTGGATAAAGATGACATACAAATCCTTCCTTAGATAAACAACACGGTACTTTACCGATATTGATATAATCCCCGTAGACTTACAGTTTCCGCGCACGCAGAGCACGTCAATCACCACAAATAACTGGTATTTTTGACAGGTGCTTTCCGCAAATTAAATTGTCACAGCCAATTGACAGTATGCGTCACGAAGCGTATATGCTGACAACGAGCAGATTCGGGGGAGCTTCATGTCAAACCGAGGGGTCCTGTTATTTTCTGTGTTGGGGTGCGCTCTGTTTTCGCAATGCGCGCCTATCGCGCATTCGCAGACATCCGCGCAGACGCGAATCGTGTCTGATGCTGAGCTCGTCGAAGTGCCCGTGATCGTATTCGACGATAAAGGAGAGCCTGCGACGGATCTTACGAAAGATGATTTCCGGCTTTTCGAGGACGGCGTGGAACAACAGATCACCGCGCTTAACTTTGAGCGCGTGCCTGTTTCATTCGTCGTTCTCGCTGACTTAAGCTCGAGTATGACCCGAAAGATTCCATTCGTTCAGGAAGCCGCGCTGTCACTTTTCGATACGAGCAAAGAGGGGCAGGGCAAAGACGAATACGCGATGTTGAGTATCGCGAAGCACTCCAGGGTGCTATTGCCGTTTTCCAACGATCAAGCAGACATCGAGCAGAGGCTTCCCTTACTTCTGCAGCCCACGAATGAGAGCACGGCACTCTTTGACGGAATTTGGATGGGAACGGATGTGGCGGATGAAGATGCCCAGAATAAGACGCGCGCGATGATTGTTATCACGGACGGAGGTGACAATCACAGCCGCTACAGCTTGGCGGAAACAAAGCGAATGTTAGAAGAGTCAGATGTGCCGGTCTTTACAATTATGGCCGGGTCCACATTCTGGTTTCCTGAGCTTCTGGCGCCTCCTGAGCCGAGCCACGTACCAGGAGGCGGCAGCGGCGGCGCGAGCGGACGTCTTCCGATTCCAAGAATTGCACAGCTTGCAATTCCTAATGGAGCGGACGATTACATAGGACCGGCAGAGCGGCATGGGCCCTTCAATATGAAGGCCCTCGCGGACGCCTCCGGTGGCGGCGTCTTTACGGCGAGACGCGAGGAAGACTTACCGCGGATCGTGCGGACGATCGGTTTGGCACTGCGGTATAGATACGTGCTGACTTACGAACCAGACCGTGTCTATCTGGCGGCCAACAACCATGCGGTTGCCCCAGGTGACAAAGACGCGCATAAAATCCGCCTGGAGCTGTATCCGAAGCAGAAGTTCTCCGGATATAGTCTTCCTTATTACAAGAAGGCCTATCACAGATACGAGTGAATCACGATTCCCCGCGCTTCTATGGCGCTCCCGGTGCGCCAGAAGGTGGACCGACCCAGGCTGGATCGCTCAGGCTCCATCCACCGCCCAAGGCTTTGTAGAGTTGCACTATGACTGTGCGACGATTCAGTTCGGTGAAGGCCAGAGACGTCTGCGCAGGGTAGAGTTGGAGCTGAGCGTCCAGAACTTCGAAATAGCTGGCTTTCCCGGCCGTATAGCGCTGGAGTGAAACTTTCACGGATTCTTCGTAGGCGTTGACGGCGTTCTCCTGCTCGTCGCGAACAGCTTCGTATTTCTGGCGTGAAATGAGAGCGTCAGAGACATCTTGAAATGCCGCTTGCGCCGTGAATTCGTACTGCAGCATCGTCTCGTGCCAGAATGCGACTGCCTGCCGTTTCTGAGCTTTGAGCGCGCCTCCGTGGAAAATAGGGCCGCTTACATTGCCCGCCACGCTCCAGATAGTGGCTTCACCAGAAGACAATGAATTCAAAGGTGAACTGGCGCGCCCGAAGAAGGCTGTGAGGCCGATCCGTGGAAAATAGTTTGCGGTCGCAACTCCGACCTGCGCGTTCGCAAATCGTACCTGTTGTTCGGCTTCCAAAATGTCCGGGCGGCGCTCGAGTAAGGCCGAGGGCAAGCCGGCGGGAACATCCGGTGGCACGATTTCATCGAGAAGTTTCGCGGTGCGCGGCACGGGCGTTGGGTTTTCACCCAACAGAATGCTGATCTGATTTTCCTTGATGGCAATCTGGCGCTCAATTTCCGGGATGCTTGCGGCGGCCGTTGCCTGAGCGGCGGCGGCTCTCGATGTGTCCAACTTTGTTGCGACACCTCCCTCTAACCGCTGCGTAAAGAGTTTTAGGGTTTGAGAAAACGAATCCGTTGTTTGCTTCGCGATATCAAGCTGAAGATCCAGTTCAAGCAACTCGAAGTAGGCCTGTGCGACATCGCTGACGAGCGAGAGCATCACGCCGCGACGAGCTTCCTCGGTGGCAAAATATTGCGCGCGTGCAGCCTCGTTTTCGCGACGAATACGACCCCAAACATCCGCTTCCCAAGCCGCGGACGCCACTGCACCAAATGCACCGCGCTGTTCACCACTGCTGGGCGACACGAGCCCCAACAACTCATTCTTACCGTCGCTGCTTGTGACTCCGTAATTGAGAAAAGGAAAATATTGCGCGCGCGCTTGAGCGGCAAGCTGGCGGGACTGTTCGATGCGGGTGACGGCGATCCGCAGGTCATAATTGTTTGCGAGAGCAGTTTTCACGAGTTCATGCAATCGCTGATCTTTGAATACTTCCCACCAGGGGAGATCGGCAATCGAGGCCTGCTCAGGTGTGATGCCTTGGGCGTCCCGGTAGTTCACTGGGACAGTAACCGTAGGGCGACGATAGTCCGGCCCCACGGCACAACCGGATAGGAATGCGGATACGCAGATGGCTATAGCTAAAAAAGCGCGCGCGTTCATGGCGACGCACGTTGTTGAGGACGCACCGTCGATCCTCGGTTGTTGGATGAATGACGACATATTGCCTTTTCAATAGCCGCCGGCAGGCTAATCATCAGCCAAGCCGTGCGCCTCGGTCGCTGTAGGGAGATGAGCGTTTGAGATGCGCTCTGCTCCGCTTAGCTTTTCCACGAGATAGAACAAGGCCGGAATAATGAAAATTGCGATACCGCTGGCGGCGGTCATACCTCCAATAACCGCCGTTCCCATGACCTGCCGGGACACTGCACCAGATCCACTCGCGCTCCAAAGCGGCACGCACCCCAAAATAAAAGCAAAGGAGGTCATCAGGATGGGGCGCAATCGGAGTCTGGCACCTTCCAACGCGGCATCGACCAAGGGCCGCCCCTTCTCGAATTCTAGTTTTGCGAACTCCACGATAAGAATTGCGTTTTTCGCGGCGAGACCGATTAGCATCACTAGCCCGATCTGGGCGTAGACGTTATCTTCGAGGCCTAAACTCGCATAGTTCTGAAATAGCTCGAGGCCGACGACTCTGCGAGAAAAAAGAATGCAAAAAGCCCCAAAAACTGCGACAGGTGTGCTCAAGAGGACGCTGAAGGGCAAAGTCCAACTCTCATACAAGGCCGCCAGAACAAGGAAAACAAATAGCACCGAGAACCCGAAGATGACCGAAGGCGGTACGCCTTGCTGTGCTTTCTGCTCCTGAAATGACATGCCCATGTAATCGAAGCCCATCCCGGGAGGCATTGTCTCCGCAAACACCTGTTCGAGCGCTCTCATGCCCTGCTCAGAACTGTAGCCCGGCCTCATGATTCCGTTGACTTGCACGCACGGGTACATGTTGTAGTGCATGGTGAATTCTGGGCCGACGCGAGGAGCGATTGAAGTTACCGCCGAGAGAGGGACCATTTGCCCGGAACTATTGCGCACATAAAAGCGGCCGACATTGTCTGCTTGTGTCCGGAATTGTCCTTCCGCTTGCACATAAACTTGCCAGACGCGGCCGAAGCGATTGAAGAAATTGACAAACGCTCCGCCCATAAAGGCCTGAAGCGTCTGATACACGTCACTAAGCAAAACGCCCTGTGCCAAGACCTTATCGCGGTCGACTTTCACAGACAGTTGCGGAACGCTTAGAAGGGCGGTGGTAAAAATGGAGTTGAATTCAGGGCGCTTTCTTGCCGCCGCTAAAAACTGCTCTGCGTTTCGTTGAAGAAAATCTATGCCACTGGCCGAACGATCCTCGAGAACGAAGGTCACACCACCGGAAGCGCCGACTCCAGGAATGGAGGGAGGAGGAAAGACGAGTGTAGTTCCCTGCGGAACACCGGCCAGAGCCTTGTTCAAAGCGATTTTGATAGGCCAGTACTGTTCGTCTGGAGACTTCCGCGCTGCCCATTCCTTTAAGGTCACCCAGAAGAACGCGCTATAGGTGTTTTGCACACCGCTCAGCATATTGTATCCGACGACGGTCGTAACGTGATCAACACCCGGCGCACTTCGCAAAATGTCTTCGACCTGCGCAGCGGTGGCGCTGGTTCGTTGCAGTGACGATGCGTCGGGCAGCTGAAGAGCCCCGAACACATAGCCCTGGTCTTCCTCCGGCAGAAAGCTCTTCGGCAGCTTCTTGCCGAAGTAGACAGCCAGAGCGGCGAAAACGAGAAGAGATACCACTGTCACGCCGGTTCTACGAATCAAGACGCCGCACCAGTTTACGTAACCATTCGTGGCGCGGCCAAACCACCTGTTGAACCACGCAAAGAATTTGCCCAAGGGACCTCGAGCTTCTTTTTTGGGCCGAAGCAGCAGGGCGCCGAGCGCTGGGCTCAAAGTGAGTGCGTTAAATGCGGAGATTACTACGGACACAGCGATGGTGACTGCAAACTGTTGGTACAGCCTGCCCGTGATGCCGGGTATAAAGGCTGTAGGGATAAAAACGGCTGACAGCACAACCGCAATCCCAACCACCGGACCCGAAACTTCTTCCATGGCTCTGAACGCCGCATCCTTCGGAGATAAGCCACGTTCGATATGATGCTCAATCGCTTCGACGACAACAATGGCATCATCGACGACCAGGCCTATTGCGAGCACGAGCCCAAACAGCGAGAGCGTGTTAATCGAAAACCCAAAGAGCGGAAAAACAATGAACGTGCCGACCAAGGAGACGGGAACGGCCAAGAGAGGAATCAGGGTGGCTCGCCAGCCCTGCAGGAAAAGAAAGACGACGATAATGACAAGGACGATCGCCTCGAGAAGTGTCTTGACAATTTCGTGTATTCCTTCCGTGACAGGGAGCGTCGTGTCAAGTGCCGTTGAGTAGTCGAGTCCGGGTGGGAAGCTTTTTTTTGCTGTGGCCATGAGTGCGCGAGCACCTTCGGCCGCTTTGATTGCATTTGAGCCAGGGAGTTGATAAATCGCGACAACGGCTGCTGGTTTGCCGTCCAATCGCCCCTGCATGTTATAGACCTGCGTACCTAGCTCAATTCGTGCCACGTCCTTCAGCCGAACGATCGATCCATCCGGATTTGCCCGTACGACGATTTCCGCGAACTCGTCCTCGGTAACGAGGCGGCCTTGCGCGATCACGGCCATGGTCGTTTCTTGCCCCTGCGGAACCGGTTCGCCGCCGATCTGTCCAGCTGGATTAACGTTGTTTTGCGCCTTGATAGCGCTGATGATTTCAGGCACCGTGATTTGTAGTTTTGCAAGCTGATTTGGATCAACCCAGAATCGCATTGCGTACTGCCCGGCGCCGAAAATCGTGACGCTGGCAATCCCATAAGAGCGCGTAAGGGGGCTCAGGAGATTGATGTAGGCGTAATTTGCCAAGAACTGAGCGTCATATCTTGCGTCAGGCGAGTAGAGATCAAACAGCATCAGCGGAGCCATTGTGGATTTCTGAACAATCACACCCTGCGCGTTGACCTCGGGAGGAAGTTGAGACGCGGCCTGCAATTGACGCATTTGCGTCAGAATCAAGTCAGTATTGGGATCGGTCTTGATGTTGAAATCTACAGTCAGCCGTGTGCCGCCGTTGTTGGGGTTCGTGGAGAACATGTATTCCATGTTGTCTACGCCGCTCATCTGCTGCTCAATTGGAGTTGCAACAGATTGGTCAAGTGTCACCGCGTCGGCCCCTGGATACGTGGCGGTCACTTGAATCTGCGGATCGGCGATTTCGGGAAACAACGCCGTCGGAAGGGTTAGCATAGCGACACTGCCGACGATGACCATCAGGATCGAAATCACCATGGACATCACAGGATGGTTGATGAAAAACTTGGCCATGGCAGTTAGGACTTACTTCCCTCTTGAGAAGCGGCGGCGGATTCGGACGGGGTCTCTTGATAGCTCTTGGGAGTAACCAAGAGACCGTCTTGCACTTTCTGGACTCCTTCGACGACGATGCGGTCGTCGGGTTTCAAACCATCATCAACGATCCACCATGTGCCAACTTTTTGCCCCATTTTTACTGATCGAATACGCGCCCGGTCCTCTTGATCGACGATCGCGATAAGAAAGCCACCCTGTAGTTCGCTCACAGCCCTTTGCGGCACCAAAAGAGCTCCATGTAATACTCGTGTGACGGTGCTGACCGACCCAAAGCCGCCGGGACGAAGGATGTTGCCAGGATTGGGAAACCGTATTTGCACGCGAATCGCACCTGTCCTTACGTCGACTTGCCGGTCAATAGCATAGAACCGGCCTTCGTCTGGGAAAATCGTTCCGTCCGAGAGCTTCAATTGCCATTCAAGCTTGCCGAGCGCCGCATCCTCACTCATGCCCTGCTGCCTGATATAGCGTATCGATGACAGGTATTCCTGTTCGCTTGGAGTGATGGTGGCAAGGATGGGATCCACGGTCGAAACAGTTGTAAGACTTCCGCTCTGCGGTCCGACAAAATCGCCCACCTGCGCGGTAGCGATTGCAGCGACGCCGTCGATCGGCGAGGCAATTTTCGTGAAACCCAGGTTCAAGCGGGCAGACTCCACTGCCGCACGTGCAGACTCAATTGCCGCTTTCTGTTGTTGGACTTGGGCTTTGGCGGCGAGATTCGCTTGGACGGCATCGTCGAGTTCCTGTTGACTGATGGCGCTTTCTTTTGCGAGAGGGGTATAACGCGCCACGTCCTGCTCGGTTTTGCCGAGCTCCGCCTGCCCCCGCTGAAGGTTGGCTTCAGCTTGGCTTAAGTTTGCAGTTGCCTCATCGAGTGCCGCTTGAAACGGCCTTGGATCGATCTCAAAAAGCGGTGTTCCCTTGCGAACAAATGCGCCGCCGGTGTAACTCTGCCTGAGCAGAAGTCCCGTGACCTGCGCACGAATTTGCGCGTTCACGAGTCCATCAAGCGTGGCGACCCACTCTTTTGTAATTGGCACATCTTTCCGTACGACTTGCAGGACCTCGACAGTAGGTGATACCGCAGCTGCGGATTCCGTTTTTGAGCAGCCCGCTAGGCAGGCGGTCAAGGATCCGAGCAGTGCGGCCGCAAATATGAATTGCTTTCGCATCGCACAGTAACAGGCGCGGGTTGATTGCTGCACCGCGCAGCTACACAATCTAAAATGCCGAGTTCATGCGGAAATCCTAGGGGACTTAGTACAGTCGTGGAACTGTCAGAAATATCAGCGTGTGAGTAAGCCTGGGGTGTATCGAGCATAGCGAGAAAGCCGAAACGAAAACGCCCAAAAGCCCTCCTAGGCCAACATACATTTCGTCGCATCGTAAGAGGAGGAGTGGACTGTCGCCTAAACTCGGTTGTCTCCGCGATCTTTCAAACGGCACTGTCCCCGAAAGTCTCTGTCGCCGACCCGTCAGGAAAGGTTCGTGCGTGACGCCACACTGAGCAGGAGTTCGGAACTCCTCCATGACCTAACTGGCTTCGGACATGATCGTTGTCTTTACTCCTCTTTTGAAGCCACAGCGTCTTAAACTGAATGTCTTTCGGAGCGTGCGTTGCACTTACTCGGATCTTATCGGCTGGAGGAACTCGGGTCCGGTAAAGCGAAAGCACTGAGGGGTAGAGTGCTCCTGTCGGGGGACTTCGCGCCGGACCCGTATTTGGTATGAACACGGTAAGCCCGCCACATTGAAGTGAGAACTGTCAAAACTACCAGTGCTGAAAACATTTTATTAAAATGGAGTATTCGCATTCATGCCATCAGCTGGCCACTGAAGAAGAAACGGGTCAGAGTAGCGGCATTGCGGGTCGTTATTACGGATCATCTCTTTATCTTTATTTTGCCGCGTAGATCATCGCTCGAGTAGCGATCCATGCGATAGCAGAAATACTAATTCTTGAGGGCTTCGATCAAAAGAGGACAATCAGACGAAGGGAAATTCTCCAATGACGCAAACACGCGCTGTCAGAATGGCTTGGCCGTCGAATAAGGAATACGTCAAATTGGGGTACGAGAAGGCTACGCAACTAGGATCCGAGACTTGATCGCAAATTGAATCAGGTCCGCCGTGGTTTTGAGACCGAGCTGTTTCATAATGCGGTATTTATGAAATGCGATCGTTCGCGTACTCACATTCAAAACACTCGCGACTTCCTTCATGGATTTGCCCTCTGCCAATAGCTGGACGACTTCACGCTGCCGAAACGTCAATGTCTTGGCGCGGGTTTTGGGCTCAGGGTTCTCAATAAAGGATTGCTGCATTCCGCGCGCGACTTGTGGCGTCACATAGGACTTTCCTTTCATTGCCATCTGTATCGCGCGGATCAATTCTGAGCCGGCGGAACTCTTCAAGAGGTAACCGGATGCTCCGCACCGCATCGCTTCGACTGCGAGCGCCGGGTCTTCGTTCATAGTGAGGAAAATGAATTTTACCGTCGGCAAGAGGGCCTTCAATCGCAAACCGGCCTCAAGGCCGTTCATTAGGGGCATCCCGATATCCACGACGATCACATCGGGCCTTAGCTGCTGTGCAGCCTCGATTAATGCGCGACCGTCCGCCACAGCACCGACAACTTCGACGTGTGGTTCCAATAGCTTGCGAAATGCTTCGACGATGATTGTGTGATCGTCTGCAAGCATCACTCGAGGGAGCGACATGATCGTTTTATACCCTTGTGCGCACAAATCTAAGAAGCTTCGCCGCCGGTGAAACACGGCGCGTGGCTATAAGATCAAAAATCATACAAGAATGCAGGCGTTCGGCGTACTGTTAATTCTTACAGAGGTCATGCATACACGCGCTGAATCCGAACTCGGTCAGACGCGGACACTTTTCCCGTGTGTATCCGGCAATTCAGGCCATCGATCTCCGGTGGCCCCCAGGGGATCGTTGCTCCTAAGCCCAAGCCCGTGAAGATGAAGCTCGCGCTGGGGGAACGGAATCTCGATGCCGGCTTCACGCAGTGCCTTGGCGACCGCTACTGTAACGTCGCTCTGCAATTGGAACCAGAGATCCTGCTGGGAGCACCAAAAGCGCAATTCGAAATTTAATGCACTCTCACCGAAGCCCATAAAAAATGCTGCTGGCGGGCGTTCGGTCAGGACATCAGGATGGGCCTTTGCCACGTCTACGAGCAATTTGATAACTCTTTCTGGGTCAGTGCCATAGGCCACGCCCACCTTTATATCCACGCGTCGCAATTGCGACGACAGCGTCCAATTAATGACCTGGTCAGATAACAGGTTACTATTGGGAACGATCACCTCCGCGCCTTGAAACGTCAAAACGGTGCTCGACCGCGCTCCTATGCGCCGAACAACGCCAACCAGGCCGCCAATCTCTACCGTGTCTCCGACGTGAATCGGCCGCTCACATAACAAGATGATTCCGGACACAAAGTTGTTCACAATGTTCTGTAGACCAAATCCAAGGCCAACACCCATCGCGCCGGTGAGAACTGTGAACTTATTCAATTCGACGCCGGCAGCGGACAATGCGAACAGCGTAATCATTACCAACAGCACGTAATACGTGATCCTGGTTATGGCATAGGGCAATCCTCGTTGCAACGGTACCCGAGGGAGGACGATAGTTTGCAATGCAAGGATCGCTGTTTTTGCGAGGGCGTAGCCGCCTATCATAATAACGACGACGCCCAGCATGCTGCCGGCCGTAAAGTGCACTTTCTCAAAACCAATTGGACGCTGCAGAAGAGCGGAAACCGTTCCGGTTACACTCTCGTATACCGTTAAGAGTTGCAGTATGCTTTTCAGCCATACAAGTATTGCCGCCAGACCGATAATACGTTCGCTCCACCACTTAGCGGAACCTGCTTGTATCTGAAACAGAGTTGCAACGTGCGGTGAATCAAGTGCGACCGTGGTAATGAGAATAAGCACGCGGGCAGCGCAATAGAGAGAGACGCCTACGAAAGGTCCGACCAGTGCCGCTGTTCCCAGCAATTGGGAAAGCGAAAAGAGACCGACGATGTTCGCGAACAGCGCTGCGATCAAAAAGCCGAGGTCGACGTAAGCACAGAGCCCAAGCACGGTCATTCGGCGGCTCCGTGCGAAGACCTCGCGAACATGCGGTGATCGTAAAATGTTAATAAGCGTTCCAATCGCCGATCCCACAAGAACAGCGTAAACGAGTCGGCTGAGGAAAAGAGGCAATTGGACCAGCAGATACAATGCTCCGAATACATAAAAACATGCTGCTGCATAGATGAAGATTCGCAATGAGGGCTGTGTGATTGGCAGTAGCAGACGTAGCACAGGCAAGACATAGAGGAGATAAAAGACGAAGGCGATGGATGTTGGTGCCGATGTAACATATTCTCCAGTGACGAGCAGTCCCAAGAGAAGGGCTATCGAATAGGGTGCTCTCAGTAATTGGAGCAGCTCGATGGAGGCGTCGCTGGCCGCCGAACTCAGAATGTATCGTTTCAGAGCGAACACGCCCAAGAGTACAAAGACATAGATAAACGCGAGGCCTATTGTTGCGGCCTTGTGAGTCCGCAAAAATTCAGCAGCGCCAGTGAGCGAACGCTGAAAGAACCTGCTAGGCTGACGCGTTGCGCTTATTCTCCATATCGGGCCGCTGTCCGGCTGAAACATGCGGCCACGGTCTCGTTGTCGAGTTTGGCGGACGCGGAACAAAGTGTCTGTTACTTGTTGGTCTTCCAGTGACACTCGATTTTGCAAATTTAGCACTGTGTTCAACTGCCCTTGGACCTGTAAACGCGACGACTGCGCTTTTTCCAATTGATGATTGACGCGATCCGCAATTGCCTCGATTCCTTGAACATTGCGTACATGGTCCCATGTCAGTTGCCATTCCGATTCCTGCGTTTCTAGCAATTGGATTTGCTGCTGTAGAGTAGCCGCTCGTGCGGTCAGGTTCTTGCGCTGACCCGCGTATTGCTGACTCTTCGATCGCCAATATCTTTGTTCGTCTTCGAG
>Ga0335085_10012738_pt1 | contig 12372 bp, 12 predicted proteins | sample Lox_Sample_45_FD_206712 | JGI IMG/M metagenome (GOLD analysis project Ga0335085, IMG submission 206712) | Soil microbial communities from Loxahatchee National Wildlife Refuge, Florida, United States - Lox_Sample_4.5 | ecosystem: Environmental > Terrestrial > Soil > Wetlands | place: USA...
CCAGCGAACCGGCGGCTTTCGCAGCCGCAATCAGCAGGGCAATGAACAGCAAAATCTGCAGTGAGGTGCTCATCGCCCTCCGCGGACCGGGGGTGCACTCAATTTCGATTTGAAGTTGGAGCGCAGGGTGGAAGCCGCAACCGCCAGCGCACACCCGCCAACGACCGGGAAGACCGGCGCATGTCCCACCAGAACCAGCAGCAAGCCCACAATCAGCGCCCAAGCCCACGCCTGCCGTTGCTGCTTTAGCTGTTCGATAATGGTTCTATTCATGTAGCACCCCTAGTTTTCTACCAGCTTCTACCAGCGAACATGCGTGAACAAAGCGATCAAGGCCGCGGCAAAGCCGCCGCTTAAGGCAAATAGCGTGGGCTTGCCGAAGGGCTTGTTGAACCAGGGCCGGGCAATCCCGTTCCGTTCCCGCGCCCTTTCTTCTTTCAGCAGTTCAGTCAACATCTTTCGCTGTTCGATTGTAGTCATGCACGCCATGGCGCGCTGCGCTGCCGCGTAGCCTTTCTGCGGAATGCGCAGCTTGAAGTTGAGCTTGGCCAGGGTGAAATGAGCCGCAAAATTCTGTGGATCCAACTGCCCGGCCATTTCGAGATGGTCAATCGCCGGATAGATGTTATGGCTCAAAGCATACGCCAAACCAAGGCAGATCCGGACTTCCGGGAACGCCGGCGCCAGTTCGGCGGTCCGCAATAACAGGTCAACCGCCTGCTCCGGCTCGGCCGAGTGTAGCTTGTTCATGCCTCGCTGAAAGCAGTCCATTGCCTCCCGCGTGAGGCCTTGTATGGGCGGAAACTGCAAAGCAGTTTCCGCCTCCAGGGACCTTCCCGGCATCATGAGCAGAGTTTGGTTCCCCATCTCCTGTGGCTCCCTCACTTGCTGCCCGCCATAGCTCCGGCAGGCACCGGTTGCGGTTTCAGAACGAATTCGGGATAGCCTAACGCTCCCATTTCCGGGATATCCAGGCCTTCCAGTTCGTCAGCCGCCGAGCTGCGTTGCCCAACCACAACGTCAATGATGGTGTTCCCGATGTAGGAGAGCGAGAAGACGAACCCGCAAAGCGTGGCCACGCCGATAAGTTGGGCAACCAACTGAGTAGGATCACCATAGAACAGCCCCTTCACGCCGTTCGTTCCGTCCGCAAACAGGCCGACGGAGATTACGCCCCAAAGGCCATTGGTCCCGTGAACGGAAATTGCGCCGACGGGATCATCCACGCACAACACCCGGTCAATGAACTCGACGCTGAAGCAGACCACCACGCCGGCCACAAATCCGATGATGCAAGCGCCCATCGTATTCACGTAGCCGCTGGGCGCGGTGATGGCGACCAGACCGGCGAGCAAGCCGTTGCCGGCCATGGAAGCATCGGGCTTACCGTACTTCAGCCACATAAAGAGCAGTGCGCCAAAGGATCCGGTACAGCCGGCGAGCATCGTGTCCACGGCGATGGTGCTGATGCGGAGAGCTCCGGAAGCGCCCAGCGTGCTGCCCGGGTTGAACCCAAACCAGCCGAAGGCGAGAATGAAGCACCCCAACAGGACGATGACGATATCGTGTCCGGGCATCGCATTGGACGAGCCATCACGGTTGTACTTGCCAATGCGCGGCCCTATGATCATCGAAACCGCCAGGGCCGTGATTCCGCCGACGGCATGCACAACGCCAGATCCTGCGAAATCGGCATAGCCGGCGCCCAGACCGTAGTTCGTGCCCAGCTTCGAAAGCCAGCCACCACCCCACGCCCAGTTGGCATACACCGGATATGTGATTGCCCCCATGAATACGGACGAAACGCAGAAGGCCGCATATTTCCAGCGTTCCGCCGCTCCTCCGGTCACGATGGTCAAGGCGGTGTCCATGAAGACCATTTCAAAGAGGAAGAGGACCATGACGCCCACGTCATAGGTTGGCCCGGCCAGGAAAAAGCCCTTGGTGCCCCAGAGGCCCCAGTCCTTGCCCAGCAGATGAATCGCGAATTCATGACTGAGCGGGTTCGCGCCTCCCAGGATGGAGACGCCCGCCGCACCGCCCATTTGTATGGCGAAGCCGCACACCCAGTAGGCGAACAGGCCGAATCCGTACACCATGAAATTCATCATCATGGTATGGTTCGCATTTTTGGCCCGGCAAAGACCGGTCTCCACCGTGGCGAAGCCCGCCTGCATAAACATGACCAGGAAGCCAGTGACCAGAGTCCAAACGAAGTTGATGGCAATACGGTTTTGCCCCGCTTGGTTCACGAGATCCGCCAAGGTGACGCCCTTGGCCGGGTCCGAGGCGACCACGTCGTTGACCGTCCCGGTTTTAGTACCGCTGGCATCACCAGCGGCGAGATCATTCGCCGAAGGACCGGCCACGCCCAAAGGCGTATTGATCGCCGGCGCCGCTGGCGCCGGCGCGGCCGCCGCGCTGGCGGGGGCCGAACTCTGAGCCCAGGCCGGCAGCCCACATATACACAGAACTACAACCGCCGCCCACAAACATGGTTTGGACCATGTGCAACGTGTCATTGCATGTCTCCTAGTGAAGTTCAGCACAGATTGAAGTGGCTATGCTGTTTCCTGATCTACAAGCCGCAGATTCGGCCTTCGTCTCCCTTACCGCTTCCAGATCGCTTCTTTCAGATGCGCTTTATTCAGCACACCCAGTATTCCGGTGAGCGTGATGGCAATTCCCAGGAGGCAGATAAACAACCTACCTCCCGTGGAAGAGGTGACCGACGGCCCCATCACGGCAACGATCCAACCCAGCAACGCCAAAAAGACTCCGAGTATTTTCATTCGCTTTTTCCTCTCGCTTGCAAACTAGATAGTTTTGGTCTTGTGGAAGCCGGCTACCGATACCAGCAGCAGCACCGCTCCTACAATCGCCACTACGATCCCTATCCCGCCTCCGCCGTAGATTCCCGCCACGAAGGCAGTGAAGCCGGTGAGAGTCGTTGCCAAATACGTTCCTTGTTGCCTGTTAGCAGCCATTCATAGCTCCTTGCGTCGAGTTGTCTTGCGGAAGCTTACGGTTTTGGAACGCGGCCAACCTAAATGCTTGATGTGGCAGAGTCCAATCGATACTTTTTTTAGCCCGCATAAAAATTGTTTCTGTTGTCAGGTGCAGTTATTTGCATTTCGGCTTTGGCGGAAAGTGGTTCGGCTACTTCGCATCTGCGCTGCTGAATGCGTAAATCAGCCCCAGACTCACCGTATTCTGTGTTCCTACCGGTCCAAACGGCGAGCCCTCGAACTCACTGGTTCGATACACGAAAACGTTCTGGTCCGACATATCACGCCGGTACTCCAACCGGGCCATGATCTTATTGGCCAGCATGCGCTGAGCGGTGATGGTAAATTCACCCAGTTTTTGCGCGGTTCCGGTGGCAAAGCCGTTGTTATCGTCGAAATACTCGCCTCGAGTTGCGATGTACCACTTATCGTTGGGGGCGTACTTGATGTATCCCGCAATCCCCGACCACCACACCGGGCTGCTCACGCCAGGGGTAAGCAATCCCGGAATAGAGTCGTGCCCGTAATCGAAATTCGCCATAAATGAAAGCTTGGCATTGGGCGAGTAGGTGACGACCGTGTCCGCAATGTGCCGGAAATCGCTGTTGTCGTTAAACTGCTCCGGGCCAACGAGGTAATTCTCAATCAGGCTGAATTTGCTGTTCGGTGTCCAAGCGGCGGTAAAACCGGTGGTCTTGCCGCTGTTGTCGTCAACGGTGTTGTTCCAACCGTTCACCAGATAGCCGGAGAGAGCGAATTTGCTGTTGAACGCATACTTGGCGCTCATTCCAAAGTGGAAATATGGAATCGCCCAGGAAAACAAGAGGCCGCGCGAGTAGTTCCAGTTATCTTTGCTCTCGATAACCTCACCGCCCACCGGAGTCACAAACTTGCCGACATTGATTTGCAGTCCTTTGCCGACCGGGGCCAGGTACTCCAAATAACCTTCCTTCAGGTACTGATCGAAGTTCGTAATCGTGGAGGGCGGGCTCTGCGGCGTGCCGGGTGTGGTGACGGGCACGTTGGGAGAGGGTACCTCGCCCGCGTTGATCAGGTTCATGGCCTGGCCAAAGCCCAGTGCCACGTGATAGCCGACGTGACTTGCGGCTGGATCCACCGGCTTGTCCGCCACCAGTTCGATCATGTTCAAGCCGAACTGACCCGAATTGATGTCAAAGTTACGCAGCCCTGTGGTGCGGTTGGCCGGCTGATTGGAGTTGTATCCGTAGTAGACGTCGACAAATCCGCTCAGCGTGGTGGGCCCAAGCAGGCTGCTGATGGAGGGTGGCGCAGGGGCCGCAGGCGCGGGCGCACTGGTTGCTGCCGCTGCTGGAGCAGCGGCCGGGGCCGCGGCGGGCGCCGCCGCCACCTGGCTTTTCAACGCAGCCAGTTCTTTTTCCAAATCGTCAATGCGCTTGGCCAAATCGGCCGAGCTCGGCTGGCTCGTGTCCGTCTGGGCCTCCAGTCTGCAGACCGTACTGAGTGCCACACAGAGCGCTAGAACGGCAAAAGCTACACCCCGAACCACGCAATCTTTTTTCATAGATAGCATTTGTCCTCTTTTGTATTTTCGCTTCGTATTTGCGCACCACCTACAAACACACTGGACAGGCGTCGCGTCTTGTTCGCGTCAGAATGTTTCAGTTTTTATAGGCTTTCGGCAGCGTGGTCCAATCGATTGTTTTTTTGGCTGGCATAAAAAATGGTTTTGAAAAATTAAATCTATGGCAGGGATAACGCGGATTGTTAGGCGCTGAAACGCAAGCAGTTCGCAGGCAATCTTGGGAATGGACTGTTTGTTTTTTTAATCGGGCTGATTCGTTTTGCCGCTGCTACATTTTTTCGCCGTCGTGAATCTACATCCGCACCTCGAGCGCCAGCCATACCAGATCCCCCTCGCAGAGCAGGGGCACCTCTAGCCGATATGTGGCGGAGGGACCGTGTAGGCGGTAATTCCGGCCGCTGATCACCGTGGGCACCGACAAACTGCACTGCGATTCCAGTCCGATTTTCGCTTTGAATTGTCCCGCCACCATATTACAAATCTCACCAATCGCATCGCACTGCTGGGCCGAGGCGGCCTCCGGCCCGATGCCGAGCATTCGGGAAGCGATGGCGGTGGCGCAACCCGTGTTACAGCGAACGCTGCACATGGCCGAAATGGCGCCCGCGATCCCAACCATGCCCGTCACTTCCGTGGAGTCGGTTTCGGCCGAGATCGGAGTGGCGGAGACTTGTACCTCCACGCCCACCATCATCGAGAAAACTTCCGCGCCCGCTTGCTGCAGGATGGCAAGCCAGTTCGGCGAAGGCGCCAGATTGTGTGCACTGATCCCGGGGGCCGTCATTCGTAACCGTTCGTAAGATGGATGTCAGATTGAAACGCCGCTTGAAACCCCATTTTGGAATACATCGGCAGGCCGCTCCTGTGCATGAGGCCATCTTCCCGGGACCAAGCAGAGCCACGGCAAATCCTGGCCCCCTGGGGGAAGGGGAGATCGCGATGTGTCGGCCCGGTTATGAGTGAGTCATTATCTTGCTCAAGGAAGACGGCTCAGAAGCCGGTCGGCTAACTGAACACAGGGAGCAAAAACAGAAGAAGAATCTCAAGGCAAAAATGCGGTCTGATCCGGACTAGGGAGCACTCGAAGCTTGGCTCTTCTCTCCTTCCAGCTTTTGAATGGCCTTTTCCGCCTCTTTCGAATGGGGACCGCTGGGGAGAATCTTTAAATATTCGTGGTAGTGGGCTACCGCGTCGTCGACTTCATTCAGCTTTTCGAAGCACTCAGCCATGTGGAAGTTGGCCATGGCGTCGTTGGGCTTATATTCCAACGCCTCCTCGTAACGGGACAGCGCCGCCCGGTAGTTCTTCCGCCGGAAATAGAAATCCCCGACTTCGATGTCCTTCATTGCCTTGTGGGGATTCCAGGGGTGCATCTCCTGCACATCCGTCTCCGGGTCCGGTGGTTCTGCGTCGGCATTGTGCGGATGGTTCTTGGCATCGTCTGGCGGCGGGCTGATGTCGATGCGCGTATCGCGGCTGGAACTGATGCCGCCCCGCCTTGGTTCGTCATCGCGCGGGGGAGCCTGGTTTTGCGCCGGCGCTTTGTTGCTGGATGGCATCTGCTCGACTTGCGCTACGGCCATAGCAGCAAGCCCCACCAGCAAAACCAGGAATACAAAACAGCGCGTCATCATGGCTATTGTACTGTTTTTCTGCGATGCGCCGTACTCCCGGCGAAAGAAGCCGGGACAAAAAAGCAGGCCGCTCGGTTCGCGAGCGGCCTGGCAGAAGTCCTCCGGGGGAGAGGGAGGAATCTCGTTTACATGCTAGAAGGGGTCTGCTGGGTCGAAGCCGACGGCGGCGTTGCCGGCGCGGCGCCGTTGCCCGTCGTATTGGTCATCAAGCGCACGTCCACGCGGCGATTGGCGGCACGGCCAGTGCTGGTCCGGTTGGTTTCCACCGGCTTATCTTCGCCCAAACCAATCAAATAGATCTTGTGCGCGGGCACGTTGTACTTCGAGGCCAAATACTGAATTACCGAATCAGCACGCCGCTGGCTGAGACCATAATTGTAGTCCGCCGACCCGACTGAATCCGTGCTGCCTTCGATGGTGATGATGTAACCCTTGGTGTTGCTGATGTTCGAAGCCAATTGATCAAGAGCATCTTTCGCCTTCTTGGTCAGGTTGTCTTTGTTGAAGCCGAAATGCACCGCCGTTTCATTGACTACGTGGTAGTTGTCCAGATTCGCGACCGTCGTCTGCAGGGTGTCTACACGGGTCACTGCGGTGTCTGCCAAAGTCTGGGCCTGGGCGGCTTGCTGCCCGGCTGCCTGAGCCTTCTGATCGACTTCTGCAGCCTTGGCTTGGACCTGCTGAATGCCAGCCTGGGCGCGGGCGTCGACGTCTTTGATGTCTTTGGTGTTCTTGGCGGTCAGATCGTCCAGCTCGTTCGTCTTATTGATAAGCGGCGTCGTCTGCTGCTTGACGTAATTCTTGCTTGCGCAACCGAGGGAGAATGCTGTGCTCAATGCCAGCAAAATCGTGATCGAAATGCGGTTCATTTTGGGAGGGCTCCTTTTCCTCTCGTTAATTCTAATCCTGCCAAAAAGTTAGACGCGGCTCGTGTTTCGGGGATTAGCCTCATTGCGTCCCGCTATTCACCTGAGCACGGAGAATGCCAACTTGCGCGCCCGAACCGTTTTGATGTAAGTGCTTTTGAATTAGTTGCTTGCAAACCATCCTTCGAAAGGTGAAAAGGCCTTCACCAGCGCAACGAGCCACACGGCGGAAATTTTTATACGGTGTGCCCAAGGCGCGGGGATACGTACGAAAGTCGCTTTCATCCACCCCCGTAAGCAATGCGATTACTTCTCGCGGTTTGTAACGGCCGCGAAAACTACTGATTGCCCTTCCGGCTTTCGCAGCTTCTAGTTGCTGGCGGACCAATTTGCCCGCAGCACTCTGGTACATCGCGACGTTCCCTTGTTTGTGGCACGTAGATTTCTCTCCACTATTGTGTCTAGTTCTTGGTCCAATCGGCGAACATGGCCAGGTAATTTAAAATCTAGATTAGCGTCATGGATCTTCCCGCCAAAATCCGATCCCTGCCAGCCTCCGCCGGCGTCTATCTTTATAAGAACGCGGAAGGCGAGGTCATCTATGTCGGGAAAGCCAAGAACCTCCGCAGCCGTGTGGGTTCATATTTCCACGAAGGCCGGTATGAGGATGCCAAAACCGGCACGCTCGTGCGCGAAGCCGTCGATGTGGACTACATCGTGGTCGCCAACGAGAAAGAGGCTCTGGCGCTCGAAAACAACCTCATCAAGCAGAAAAAGCCGCGCTTCAATATTCTTTTGCGGGACGATAAGACCTATCCCTATGTGAAACTCACGCTGGGCGAACGATTCCCCCGCGTTTACGTCACCCGCCGTTTACGTAAGGACGGTGCCGCATACTTCGGCCCCTACTTCCCCGCCAATCTGGCCTACCGTATCGTGGATTTGATCCATCGCAATTTTCTCGTTCCCTCCTGCAAAGTGGACCTGAGCCGCTTTCACCCCCGCCCTTGCCTGCAGTACTACATCAAGCGCTGCTTAGGCCCATGCGTGCAGGAACTCACCACCCCCGAGACATACCAAGAAGCGGTGCGCGACGCGAAGCTTTTTCTGGAAGGCCGGGAAACCGACCTCTCTCGTTCGCTTCACGAGCGCATGGAGCAGGCCGCGGCGGCGCAGGAGTTCGAGCGCGCCGCCAAATACCGTGATCTCATCTCCACCGTGGAGCAGTTACAGGAAAAGCAGCGCATCGCCGGGGTGGAAGGCGACGATGCCGATGTCTTCGGCTATCACTATGAAAATGGCATGTTGGCGGTGAATCTCTTTCACATGCGCGGTGGCCGGGTGCTCGACCGTCGAGAATTCTTCTGGGAGGAATTGCCATTCGGAGTCGACGCGGAGGGCTTTAACCCAAGCGGCTTCTTCTCCTCGCTGCTGAAGCAGCTCTACATCGGCCAGCCTTACGCTCCGCGAAATATCTATGTGCCGGTCGAATTCGAAGATCGCGAAGCGCTGGAAGAAGTCCTCTCCGAGCAACTCGTCTCCTCCCGCTCCCGCGCCATCCGCGTAAACATTGCCGTTCCGCAGCGCGGCGACAAGCGCTCCTTGCTGGACCTGGCCGCAAATAACGCCAAGCAGTCCTACGACCAGCGCTTCCGCGTGATGAAACCCAACGCCAAAGCCATCCAGGAAGCCCTGCAGGACGCACTTGGCCTTCCCGAACTTCCCCAGCGCATCGAGTGCTTCGACATTTCGCACATCCAGGGCGCGGAAACCGTGGCCTCCATGGTCGTCTGGGAGGACGGCAAGATGAAGAAGTCCGACTACCGCAAGTTCATTATTCGCACGGTTGAGGGGGTGGATGATTTCGCCTCCATGCGCGAGGTCGTCACCCGTCGTTACAAGCGGCTGCAACAGGAAAACAAACCCATGCCGAGCCTGGTACTTATTGATGGAGGTCTCGGCCAACTGCATGCGGCCGCCGAAGCCCTGGATTCGTTAGAGATCATCAACCAACCACTGGCCGCCATAGCCAAGCGGGAAGAAATCATCTATATGTATGGGCAGGAGAACGACCCGGTCGTTCTCGACCACCACTCGCCAGTGCTGCATCTGGTGCAATTGATCCGCGACGAAGCGCACCGCTTCGCTGTAACCTTCCACCGCAAGCGGCGCCAGATACGCGATCGCTCGACCGAATTGCTGGAGATTCCTGGCGTGGGCGCCAGCACCACGCGCCGCCTGCTCGAGCATTTCGGCAGCGTTCAGGCAGTCAAGCAAGCCGATGCCGCCGCGCTATCCGCAGTCGTAACCCGCGCCCAGGCAGAAGCCATCCAGAATCATTTTCATAGGTCGGCAGAAGCTTGCTAGCTGCAGGTTGGCTTCGTCTTCATGGCCGTTATCAGATCTTCGACGAGCTACTCAGGGGAAGGGCGAGACCGTTCAGTGGCAAAAATGCCGCCGCCAACCCTCCGACTCCTCTCAAGGCAAGCGGTGTGGCACCCAGGACTGGAGCTATTTCTTGGCAACTGGCAACGATATCAAGGAGTTGGATCATTTAAGTACTAGGCGATCTGAGTCATGGCTCTCATCATTCAATCCACCCATTGCTTTTACTTTCCACAAAAATAATAACCATCTGTCAGCAATGACTTGCCAATCAAACAGTCGTTCGCTACGTTCACGTGCTGCCTGCCCTAGTTGCCTGCATTCTGCCGGATCGGCTAGCAAGCGAATCAAAACCGCCGCGTATTCCGGAATGTTCTCCGGGTCGATGACGACACCCGCCTCGCCTAGAACTTCTGGAACTCCACCACGGTTTGTGCCGACCACCGGAGTAGCACACGCCATCGCCTCCGCATTGACCAGCCCAAATGGCTCTTGAAATAAGGAAGGACTTGTGAACACAGTGGCTCGTTGAAACCAAGCTGGCAGTTCTTTGTCGTGGTGAACCGAGCCAAGGAACTGAATTTCAGTCCCCAATTTCCGCCGGATCTGCTCGGCCCTCTCACGAACCTGACGAATGTACGGCGTTTCTTTGTCGATTCCGAAGTTGGCAGAACCGCCGATCACGAGCTTGGCATCGCCATGAACCTGCAGAACACGGGCGAATGCCTCGACCAGCTGCAACACGCCTTTTTGCGGTAGGAACTGGCCAACGAAGAAGATGGTCTTGCGCTCACGCAAATGCTCGTTGGGATAAAACATCTTCGCGTTAACCCCATTGAAAATTAGCTCGGTTTTTGCGGCCAGCGCGCTGGACTTTGAAGAAGACCTCTGCCCCAAATAGGTACTGCACACAACGAGGGCATCCAACTTGGGCACGAGGGCGTTCAGCGCTTCAGGTGTCCAATGGCCCAGGTGGTCGTTGTGCAAATGTACGATAATTCGGCCCCGGTAGCCCATCCGACGTAGCATAGCCGCCCATTGCGGACGGTTATGAACGTGCACTACATCGAAGTGGTGCAATCTCTTTAGGAGAGCCCGTAGCCAGATTTCTTCGTCAAACCTCGCGATTCCGCGAATCCGGGATATTGCAACGCAGACTTTCCACCAAGAACTCGACTCGTGAGGAAGCGCATAGCAGGTGTTTGGATCAGTGGGAAAACCGAAGACCGTGACGTCAGTCTCTCGATGGAGATGCTTGTAGACTTCGAAAGTCCAGCGGGCCACAGCGCCTCCGTAATACACACTGAATTGTTCTCGTCCAGAAAGTAATACCGCTACCCGCAAGCGGCCGGTTCGTCTTGGACCTTTGCCTAAAAACGGGGGTTCCACTCTTATTGATCCCTCCTTCTCTTTTAATCGATCCGACGAAAGTATAGGCTACAGACTCTCGAAACCTAAGTCGCCCTCGAACCCCCAGGATGCATGCCGATTCGAGAAAGAACAAGGAGAAAGGTTGTTTTTCTGAAGTCTGACGCTTTTTGCGAAGCCGTTTCCAACGAATTCTTCCGCGAGTTACGCCCAGCTGCTCCCGGAGCACTGGTACCTGGGTAATGAGATGTTGGATAATCGGCATAATCCATATCGAAAAGCCACAGGCGGAACCCGCGACCCCCGTGGATTCCGTAAAGGTACGGCTTCAACGACGAACCGAGTAAGCGAGTGACAGCCAACTGCAGGCCTACCTTTGGTCGTCACTCCATTCCTAGCCGCAACACGCTACGACATCGCTAATGGCGAGTCATGAAATATTTGAGAATAACTGTTTCTGATAAGCAAGTATCCCCGGCAGAGCCGGGGGCCTTAAGTTGTGAGCCGCTCAAAGCTGTTGGTCGGGTCGCTAACGCGGCCCGAGGTTTGTGGGCCACCGTGGCCGTTTAGCGCCACAGACCCATTTGGCCCAAGCGTGTGCCTTCTTGCTCCTGCTGCCGGATGTAATCTCGGATCACCGCTTCGTCTCGGCCACCGTCGATACCCAGTAGCCGCGTGCCCAAAAGTGCTGCCCCACAAAGTTTCGCTTGCGCCCGCCGTACACTCGCGCCAGCTGGACCGCGCTCTTTCCCTTGATAAACCCAATCACTTGCGAAACCGCATACTTGGGCGGGATCGCGATTGTCATGTGCATGTGGTCGGGCATCAGATGCCCTTCTTCGATCCGACTCTCCTTTTGCTCCGCCGGCTTACGCAACACCTCTCCCAAATGCCGTCGCAACTCCCCATACAACACCCTTCTCCGGCACTTGGGGACAAACACCACATGGTATTTGCACTCCCACTTCGTATGGCTTAGGCTTTCCCTTTCGTCCTTTGCGAACTCCCTTTCGTGTGCTTGGCGGCTCACGTTTGGGAGTTGTCCGCGATGGACTCAGGTACCTGTCAAACTTTTACTGCCTCCCCGGCCCCGGGGGCCCCGTTCGTACTAGCTCTTGTTGCCTGCCTGAGGCCACCTCACCGACCGATTTTGCCTAAATCCCCCAGAATTTGCCATTCCAATGCGCAAGACTTTTCACATGGGCTACTGATCCGGCTGGCGCAGTAAGGAGTTTTGTTGATTAAGAAGCACTTAGCTACGACTCGATTGGAACCCCATCTGCTATTTAGGAGCCCGGAGAATGGAATTATCTCCATTCAGAATTCCGCTTTCTTTAGTGGTCATCCCTCGGCCATGAAGAGAGAAACAGACCGAGAAGTTCAATCGCTTTAGGAGGGCAGTTGGGATCATGAAAAAGAAACTCTTTCTGTTAACCGTTCTTACGATGGCGTTGCCGCTGGCAGCCCTCGCGGACGAAGTGTCTTACACCAGCACGGGCGGCACATTCACGGGCACGAGCTCCGGATACGTGTTGACCAATGCAACC
>Ga0335085_10012739_pt1 | contig 12371 bp, 9 predicted proteins | sample Lox_Sample_45_FD_206712 | JGI IMG/M metagenome (GOLD analysis project Ga0335085, IMG submission 206712) | Soil microbial communities from Loxahatchee National Wildlife Refuge, Florida, United States - Lox_Sample_4.5 | ecosystem: Environmental > Terrestrial > Soil > Wetlands | place: USA: Florida...
GGCTGATGCTGGCTTGGGTGTGCGACCTGATCGTGGCGTCCGATGACGCGTTCTTCGCCGACCCGGTGGTGAAGATGGGCATCCCCGGCGTGGAGTACTTCGCCCACCCGTGGGTGCTCGGGCCGCGGTTCGCCAAGGAGGTCCTGTTCACCGGCGGCCGCTTCACCGCCGAGCGGGCCTACCAGGTGGGCATGGTGAGCCAGGTGGTGCCGCGTTCGGAGCTGGCGGAGACCACGTTCGCGCTGGCGGAGAAGGTCGCGGAGATGCCGCGGTTCGGGCTGGCGCTGACCAAGCGGGCGATCAACCAGTGCGAGGACCTGATGGGGATGCGGTCGGGGATGGACTCGGTGTTCGGCCTGCACCACATGGCGCACGCACACAACGCCGAGGTGTCCGGGCACTCGCTGGGCGGGCTCGACGCGCGCGGGATGAAGGCATCTGGATGACTTCGGCTTTCCGCGCGGAAGTCCGGGAGTGGCTGGGGGCGCACGTGCCTGATCCGCCGCTGCCGTCGCTGGATACCGCCGAGGGGTTCGAGCGGCACCGGGCCTGGGAGCGCGAGCTGGCGGCGGCCGGGCTCGCGGTCGTGTCCTGGCCGGCCCGCTACGGCGGCCGGGAGGCCACGCTGAGCGAATGGCTGGTGTTCGAGGAGGAGTACTACGCGGCCGGCGCTCCCGCCCGGGTCGGGCAGAACGGCCTGTCGCTGCTCGCCCCGACCCTGTTCACGCACGGGAGCGACGAGCAACGCGACCGGCTGCTTCCCCCGATGGCGTGCGCCGACGAGGTGTGGGCGCAGGCCTGGTCGGAGCCGGACGCGGGTAGCGACCTGGCTGCCCTGCGGTCCCGGGCGGTAGCGGTTTCCGGAGGCTGGCTGCTGTCGGGCACCAAGACCTGGTCGTCGCGGGCGGCGTTCGCGGACCGGGCGTTCGGGCTGTTCCGCAGCTCCAGTTCCGCCGAGGCCGGGTCGCGGCATCGAGGGCTGACCTACCTGATGTTCGACCTGCGCGCGCCGGGGGTGACCGTGCGGCCGATCCGCCAGCTCGGCGGGCGCACCGGGTTCGCGGAGATCTTCCTGGACGAGGTGTTCGTTCCGGACGCCGACGTGATCGGGGCGCCGGGCGACGGCTGGCGGATCGCGATGTCCACCGCCAGCCACGAGCGCGGCCTGTCGCTGCGCAGCCCGGGGAGGTTCCTGGCGGCTGCCGCCCGGCTGGCTTCGCTGTGGCGGCGCGAAGGGTGCGATCCGGGGGTACGGGACCGGGTGGCTGATGCCTGGATCGGCGCGCGGGCCTACCAGCTGCACACCCAGGCGACCGCGGACCGGCTGGCGGCGGGCGGATCGCTGGGCGCGGAGTCGAGCATGGGCAAGGTGTTCTGGTCCGAGCTCGACCTGGCGCTGCACGAGACGGCGCTTGACCTGCTGGGACCGTCGGCCGAGGACCGGGACGGGCCGGACCGGCGCTGGCTGGAGGACTACCTGTTCGCGCTGGCCGGCCCGATCTACGCGGGCACCAACGAGATCCAGCGCACGCTGATCGCCGAACGCGTCCTGGGACTGCCGCGGTGACCGGCTCCCCGATGTCCTCGATGTCCTCGGAGTTCGCCGGGGTGCTGCACGAGATGCTGGACGGCGCGGACGTCCCGGCCGTGGCGCGGCGGTGGGCCGCGGGAGACCTGGCGCCCGGTCTGGCGCTGTGGCGGCGGCTGGCCGGGCTCGGCGTCACCGGGCTGGCCGTGCCGGAGAAGCAGGGCGGCCTGGGCGCGAGCCCGCTGGACCTGGTGGCGGCGTGCGAGGAACTCGGCCACCACGCGGTGCCGGGCCCGGTGCCGGAGACGCTGGCCGCGGTGCCAGTGCTGCTGGCGGGCCTGGGCTCGGGTGCCGGCGCGGGCGCGGGCGCTGGCTCGGGTCCGGGGTTGCCCGAGGAGTGGCTGAGCGGGCTAGTCAGCGGGGAGCTGATCGCCACGCTGGCCATGCCGCCGTGGCTGCCGTTTGCCGCTGACACGGAGGCGGCGGGGCTGATCTTGGTGGCCGCGGATGGTGTGGTGCGGGTGGGCGGGGCGGGAACGCCGCGTCGTTCGGTAGATTCGACCCGGTCGGTGGCGGACGTGGCCGACGGCGCGGTACTGGGCACGGCCTCGGGCCTGGCCGTTGAGTTCGGGGCGCTGGCCTGCGCGGCGCAGTTGCTCGGGGCGGGGCGGGCGCTGCTCGGGGCGTCGGTGCGGCACGTGCAGGTGCGGACGCAGTTCGGCCGGCCGGTGGGCGCGTTCCAGGCCGTCAAGCACAAGCTCGCCGACGTAGCCATCGCGCTCGAGTTCGCCCGCCCGCTGCTCGGGGCGGCGGCTCTGTCTCTCGACGGCGCCCTGGGCTCCGGCGTCTTGGGCGGCGGCGTCCTGGGCGGCGGCGTCCTGGGCGGCGGCGTCTTGGGCGGCGGCACTGGCGCGGCTGGCAGGGATGTCTCGGCGGCCAAGGTGGCCTGCGGCGACGCGGCGTACTTGGCGGCCAGGGCCGCGCTCCAGGTGCACGGCGCGATCGGCTACACCGAGGAACACGACGTGAGCCTGTGGCTCACCAAGATCCGCGCCCTCCTCCCCACCTGGGGCACCCAAGCCGAGCACCGTGCCCGCCTTCTGGCGTGTATTTCATGATCGTGAACAGTTTTGGGCGGTATTTGTCCCGAACTGTTCACGATCATGAAAGGAGCCCGCAGGGCGGCGAGCTGGGATGTGGTGGTGAGTCGCAGGTTGCCCATGTAGCCGGTGGTGGTGGGGTTAGAGGTAGTTGAGGGTGCGGGCTTGGGTTAGGGCGTGGGTTAGGTGGTCGGCGGCTAGGGATGGCTGGGCCGAGTCCCAGGCGGTGGCGGCGGCGGTCAGGGTTTGCTGGAGGGGAGCGGGGAGGGGCGGGGCGTGGCGCGGGAGGTCGCGGGCGGCGGTGACGGCCGCGGCCAGGTCGCCGGCGTCCAGGTAGGCGGCGACCAGCGGCCACAGGTGGACCAGGCCGTAGTAGGCCCACGGGTCCTGCCTAGGTGACATCAGGGCCCCGAACTCGCCCGCCAGGCTGAGCACGTCGTCGCGACGGCCGTCCTGCCAGGCTAGCCAGGCCTGGCAGGCCCGGGCGCCGGCGAGGTACTCGGCGCTGCCCATCGTGCCGGCCGCGGTCAGGACCAGGGGCAGCAGGGCGCGGACTTCCGCAACGTCGTGGCGGCGCAGCGCGGTCAGCAGCAGCGCGAGCAGGCTCTTCCCGAGCAGGGTGCTCTCGCCGATGCGCTCGGCCATGGCCCGGGACCGTTCCAGGTACTCGGCGGCCTGGTCCAGGTCGCCGAGCAGCCACAGGAACTGGCCGACGTAGCAGGTGGCGTAGCCGGCGTCCTTCTCCTCCTCGGAGTGCAGCGCCGCGGCCAGTCCCCGGCGCAGGTCGGCCAGGTCCTCCGCACTCGCCTGATAGCCGTTCCGCATCACCCGGGCCATGACGAGATGCAGGTAGAAGCTCCACCTGGTGGCGGGCAGGCCCACGACCTCGAGCACCGGGCGGACCGCCGCCAGCGTGGCCAGGGCCCGTTCCGGCTGCTTCTGATAGGTGTACTGGCAGGCCCGGCCGTCCACCATCAGCTCCAGCCACAGCCGGGCGATGGCCGTGTCCCGCTCCCCCGGGTTCTCGCCGAGCAGCGCCTCGGCCGCGTCCCAGGCGGCCCAGGCCTCCTCGTGACGGCCGTCGGCTTCCTCCAGGCGGCCCAGCCGGATCAGCAGGTGCGCCCGCCGCAGCAGACCGTCCTCGCTGGCCAGCCGCAGGGCCTCGGTGAACGCGTTCCTGGCCGCCCCGCGGCGCCCGGTGCGCCAGAGCACGTTGGCCAGCTTGGCCAGCAGGTCCGCCGCGGCGTTGTCGGCCTCCGGCAGGGTAGCTCCATAGGGTTCGCGCACGATGGCCAGGGCGGCCTCGAAGGACGCGATCGCCTCGTCGTTGGCGAAGGCGTCGGTGGCGTGGTCGCCCGCCTGCTTGTAGTACCGCAGGGCGCGGTCCTTCTCGCCGGCCGCGGCGAAGTGCCGACCGAGCACGGCGGCGAACTCCTCGGTGCGCTCTCCGGCCGCCGCCTCGAGGGCCCAGGCAGCGCGGCCGTGCAGCAGGCGACGTTCGGCGCCGAGCAGGCTGGTGTAGACGGCCTCCTGGATCAGGGCGTGCCGGAACCGGTAGATGGGCTCGGGTTCCCTGGTCACCTCGCGCAGCAGGTCGCGGTCGCACAGCTCGGCCAGGCCCGCCTCCGAGCACGGGGCGCACACCGCGTCGAGCAGCGACAGCGGGAACTCGGTGCCGAGCACGGACGCGGGCCTGACGGCGTCGCGGGCGGCCGGGCTGAGCCGGTCCACCCGGGCGCGGATCAGGCGTTCCAGGGCCTGCGGGAGCTGCGGCCCAGCGGCCTGGTTCAGCCGCCACCCGTCCTGGTCGCGGACCAGGGCCTGGGTCTCGAGCAGCGTGGCCAGCCGCTCCTCCAGGAACAGCGGGTTGCCGTCGGCGCTGGCGAGCACGGCGTCCAGGACCTCCCGGCTGGTGTCGCCGCCGATGAGGGACCGGGCCAGTTCCTCCTCGGCCGCCTCGGGCAGCGGCTTCAGGTCCACCCGGAACACCGGCCCCTCCAGCGGCGTCCGGCTGGTCGCCAGGATCAGCAGGCGGCGGCCCGCGGCCAGCCCGGCCAGGTCGAGGGTGAGGCGGAGCGAGGTCGGGTCGGCCCAGTGCAGGTCCTCAAGGACGAGCACGACCGGGGCGGCCGCCACCAGGCGGGACACCACCCGGCGCCAGGCAGCGAACGTCCCCCGCTGGACTTCGCCCGGGCTCATCCGGCCCAGCGCCGCCCCGGCGGGCAAGCCCATCATGCGAGCCAGGAACGGCAGGACGTCGCGCCCGTCCACGGTGGCGAGGACGCGTTCCAGGGCGGGACGGACCACCCGTTCGGCCTGATCGGGGGTGACCTTGGCCCAGTTGGCGAGCAGCTGCTGGAACAGGCTGTACGGGGTGGACGAGGCGTAGGAGGCGCAGCGCCCCTCCAGCCACACGGTCCCAGTCGGCGCGCGGCGGCGGGCCTCGTGCACCAGGCGGGTCTTGCCCAGTCCCGGCTCGCCGGTCACCAGCACGACCGAGCCCCGGCCGCCCACTGCCTCGCGCAGGGCGGTGCCGAGCGCTGCCAGTTCGGTCTGCCGGCCCACCAGCGGGCCGCGCCGCCGCGGGCTGGCCGGCCGGGGGCCCGTCGCCCCGGGGCGGGGCTCGCCCAGGTAGGTCGCGGTCAGCGCCGCACCGGACGGCCCGGTGCTGGCCAACACGGGGCCGACTGCTACGGGCTCGCCCCAGGTGAACAGGGACGCGACGGCGGCCCTGGTGACCGGGCCGACCAGGACCGAACCGGGCCGGGCCAGCGCCTGGAGCGCGGCGGCCAGCCGCACGACCTCGCCGACGGCGCCGTACTCGACCCGGCCGCCGCCGCCGATGGGCCCGAGCACCGCCGGGCCGGTCTCGAGGCCGATCCGCAGCGTCGCTCCCGCGGTCCCCTCGCTGGCCAATACCTGATTCGACAGCGCCTGATTCGACAGCGCCTGATTCGACAGCGCGCGGAAGGCGGCCCTGGCCGCGCGCTCCGGGTCGTCCTCGTGCGCCTCGGGCGCCCCGAACACGGCCTGGACGCCGTGGCCAGAGACCGACGTCACCGTCCCGCCGAACGCCTCGGCCGCGGCGATCACCGCGCTCAGGCCGCGGCCGACCGCGTCCCGCAGGCGCTCGGGGTCCAGGTCGCCGGCCGGGACCACCTCGGCGGACAGCACGCTCACCGTCCGCAGTTCCTCCCGCGGGGCCGCGGCCGGGCCTGCTACCCCGGATTGAGAAGACATGGAGCGGGACGGCACGGCCTCGAAGGCGGCGGTGGCGTACACCTCCTCCAGCCACGGCGAGATCCCCACGCCCAGCTCGCCGAGCGCGGCCCGGCAGCGCTCGTAGGCGCGCACCGCCAGGTCCCGGTGACCGGCCGCGAAGTAGGCCTGGACCAGGGCGCCGGCCGCCTCTTCGGAGGCGGGGTCGTGCTCGAAGCAGGCCGCCCAGGCGGCCAGCACCGCCTCGGGCCTGGCCTGCCCGGCACCCCTCGACCGGTCCCGGGCCAGGGCCAGCCTGGCCTCCTGGCGCAGCGACTCCAGACGTTCCCTGGGGGCCAGCGCCCAGTCGGCGTACGGTTCGTCGGCGAGCAGTTCGTCCTGGCTGGACAGGGCGGCGACGAGCCGGGTGTCGCGGCCCTGTCCCGGCTCCATGGCGAGCGCGGCCCGCAGCGCCCGTTCGGTCTCCTCGGCGTCGACCTCGGCGTCCGGGGCGGCCCAGATGTGGGTCAGGTCGGCCGCGAGCAGGCTGTCCGCGGCCGGGCCGAGGACGGCGAGGGCGGCCCGGGCCATCGACAGGGCCTTTGATACCGAACGGGCGGCGGATCTCGGGTCCTGGCCGGGAAACAGCTCGTCGCAGGCGAGGTCGCGGCTGATCCGCCGGCCCGGGCTGACCAGTACCAGCTGGCACAGCCGCCGGGCGGTAGGCCGTGGCCACGGTCCGGCTTCGCGCCCGTCCGAGGTCACCGCGAACGGACCGAGCAGCCTGACCCGGACCTGGGCCTTTTCCGCGGACACGCCCTCATTGTCGCGCAAATCCCGGCGTTCCCGCTCCTGGTGTTCCCGCTCGCCCCGCCTCAGGGAACACGGCGCGGGAACACCGCGGGAACAGCGGCTTCCTACTGTCCAGGCAAGGTCAATGGAAGGGACCATGAGATGTACACGGGGAATCTGATCTACCAGGCCGAACGCCGACTCAGCCGGGCCGAGCAGCAGCAGGTCGACATCGCCAACGCCGAGCTGGTCCGGGCGGTGAGCCGGTGCTGGCACGCGCTGGCCGCGCCGCTGCGCGCCCTTCGTGCGGCTGGGCGCCCGACGAGGCGCCCGGCCAGCTACGAGGCGGCCCAGTACCCGGCGGCCCAGTACCCGGCGGCCGAGCGGCTGACCGAGTGCCAGGCTGGGCACCAGGCGGGCGAGTGCCTGCCCGGGCGCGCGGCCTAGGCAACCGATCCGGAATCCGGCGCGTCCGGGTCGCCCGCTGATGCCCCGGCGGACGACCCGGCCGCCGGTTCCGCTGACGATCCGGATCCGGTGGCCGGGAATGACGTCGCGCGCCGCTGGATGTCCTTGAGGCTCTCGAAGAGCGCCAGCCAGGCCCGGCTGAGGCTGGCGCTGACGGGCAGGTCGCCGCGGATGGTGCCGGACTCCTTGGCCGCGTCGTCCAGCGCGGCGAGTGCGTCGACCCCGGCCTTGACGAGCACCGGGTCGTGCGCCTCGAGCGTGACCCGGTCCCCGACCACGCGGACGAACATCTGCCGCCGACCCGCCTCCTCGGGCAGCTCGTCGCTGGTCCCGGTGACGTCCATGCCGCGCAGCGCCTCCTTCACCTGGTCGAGGTCCATGCCCAGGGCGGCTAGGGCCCGCGCGGCGGCGGTGCCGGGGTCGGCCAGCGAGGCGAGCAGCAGGTGGTGCGAGCCGACCGGTTGCGTTCCGGCCAGCCTGGCCGCCTCGGTGAGGGTGGCGTCGGCGGCGGGAGTGGCGTTCATGGCCTGTTCCGTGGTCCGCCTGGTCCCCGCTTCCATCTGAGCTGCGATCTCGGCCAGCCCGGCCGTCCGGGCGCGGCGCCAGCGGCGCATCGGGGCTGATTCCGGACCGGCCGCCGGGAGCAGGCTCATTACCGCCGCCCTGACCGCCGGGAGCTCGGCGTACCGTTTCAGCACCTTGACGCCGACGCCCTCTTCGTCCTGGCCGGCCCGTTCGCCCTGCGTGAGGATGCCGAGGAGGAGGTGCTCGGTGCCGATGTAGTCGTGGTTCAGCTGCAGCGCCTCGCGCAGCGCGAGTTCCAGGGTCTTCTTGGCCCGCGGGGTGAACGGGATGCGCCCGGTGGGCTCTCCGCTGCTGCCCATGCCGATGATCTTGACGACCTCTTGCCTGGCTCCCTCCAGTGACATCCCCAGGCCGGTTAGGGCCTGGGATGCGAGCCCGCCTTGCTCGCCGAGCAGGCCGAGCAGGATGTGCTCGGTGCCGATGTAGTTGTGGTTCAGCTGGGTGGCTTCTTCTTGGGACAAGACGACGACGCGCCGCGCGCGGGTAGTGAATCGCTCAAACATGAGACCAGCGTGCTGGGTGCTTTTAACCCTGTCAATACCATGTTATTAATAGGGTAAGCACGAAAGGTGGGAGCATGGACTGGGAAGAGCGGCTCGACCAGTGGGAGCTCGAGCTCGAGCTGACGGCTCAGCTGGAAGGCTCGGACTGGGTGACGCTCGAGCGGGCGTCCGCCGATACCGGCGCGTCGCGGGCGGCCCTGCGTACCTGGTACCGGACCGGCCAGATCCCCTCCCGGCTGGTGGACGGGCCGCACGGCCCGCAGCGGCTGGTCCCGCTGGCCCTGGTGGCGGCGCGGGCGGAGGCCTCGCCGCGGCTGCGGCACACCGCCGAGCGGCGGCTGGCCGACCAGGCTCAGCTGGAGATCCTCAGGCACCGGATCGACCAGCTCGAACTTCGCCTAGCCGCCCTGGAGGGCCGCCTTCCAGCCGACCCGGGCTAAGACGGTCAGGGGCGCTTTCCGTCCGGCCCGGACCGGGACGGCTACCGTCAGTTCTGTAGATCATGAGCTCTCTGACCAGCCTCGGCCGGGCCCCACACGCAACCGCTGTGCTCAATGAGCGTTACGAGACCAGCGGGAACTCACATGCCGGAATAGCGCGGTGGATTCGGGTTGTGTGGTTGATCAGGGGGACTGGAGTACACCGGATCAACCACGTAGCCCGAATCAACCACGTAAGGTCCAGCCTTCTGTGGCTCGTGTTGCTGGCGCGGCGGGCCGATGCGGTCATTCTGCCTGGGTGGCCGGAATCCTAGCCGGGAAGGCGCCATCGGCGGTAGATGCCTTGGCCTGACGGGCGCTGTCTTGACATGCTGATTAATTTATCTATCATTATGATATCAATTTTGAGTGTGACAGTGGGCTAAGGCTGAGGCGGTGGGCCGGATGAGGGCGAAGTCAGCTGGCAGCGCACGGGCCCGGATGGCGAGTGGCAGCGCACGGGCCCGGATGGCGAGTGGCAGCGCACGGGCCCGGATGGCGAGTGGCAGCGCACGGCTGGGGGGACGGGGGCTCGTGCCGGTGGCCGGGCTGGTCGCGGTGGTGGGGCTGGTGGCGGGGTGCGGGGGCGGGAGTGCGGCGCCGGTTAGTACGGCGTTTCCGGGGGCGGCGGTGCCGGCTGGGGCGTGGCCGGATCCGAACGGCGACATCGGCAACAGCAGGGTCGGGCCTGACTCGGTGATCTCGGCGGCGAACGTGTCCGGGCTGCGGGAAGCGTGGGCGTTCAAGCTGTCGGGGCCGGCCGCGGCCGGGGTCTCGGGGATCGGATCGCTGACCGCGCCGCCGGTCGTGCAAAACGGCGTCGTGTACCTCCAGGACGAGGACGCCAACGTGTACGCGCTGTCCCTCGCCACGGGCAAGCTGAAGTGGGAGTACCCGGTCAACGTCCCGGAGACGAGCGGGCCTGGTCCAGACGGGGTGGCGGTCGCGGATGGCACCGTGTACGGGGACTCGTCGACCTCGGTGTTCGCGCTCAACGCGGCGACCGGCGCGACCAGGTGGGTGGACGGCAGCCTGCTGGCTCCCAGCCAGGGGGCGTTCGAGATCCAGCCGCAGGTGGCGGACGGGCGGGTCTACCTAGCCAGCGCCTACGGCTCGGGACCGGGCGGCGGGGTGCTGATGGCGCTGAACGCGTCGACCGGGCGCCGGCTGTGGACATTCAACACGGTCATCGGGCGGGGGGCGGGCGTGCGGGCCCTCGGTCTCGGCTCCGGCGGCGCCTGGGAGCCGCCGCTGGTCGGGAGCGACGGCTCGGTGACGTTCGGCATCGGCAACCCCTACCAGAGCATCGGCCAGGCCATCGCCCATCCGTCCCGGCAGCTCTACAGCGACAGCGCGGTGAACCTGGACGCGGCGACCGGCAAGCTGCGCTGGTACTACCAGGCCGTTCCTGACGACTTCCAGGACCACGACCTCCAGGGGTCGCCCGTCTCGGCGGTCATCGGCGGGAAGCCCGCGGTCATCGCCAGCGGGAAGGTGGGGTACGTCTACGCGCTGAGCGCACGGACCGGCGCGCTGCTGTGGAAGACGCCGGTCGGCGCGCACAACGGGCACGACAACGACTCCCGGCTCGCGCTGTCGCACCAGGTCACGGTCACGTACCCGTACACCGTGGAGCCCGGGGCGCTGGGCGGCATCCTGTCGGACGTGGCGGTGGCGGACGGCAGCGTCTACGCGGCCACCATCGACCTTCCGATCACCTACACCAGTAAGGACTCGGTCACCGGCAACAAGGCCGCCGGGCCGGCAACCGGCGAGGTGGAGGCGCTCAGCCTGGCCGACGGCAAGGTCGAATGGGACACCACATTCTCCTCGATGCCGCTCGGCGCGGCCACGGTCTCCGGCGACCTGGTCTTCACCACGCTCTACAACGGCGTCCTGGTCGCCCTCGACCGGAGCACGGGCGCGGTCGTCTACCGGCACCAGCTGCCGACGTCGACGAACGCCCCCATCGCCGTCTTCGGCAATACCGTGCTGGTCCCGGCGGGCGGCCCCAAGACGTCGGCCGCGGGCGGCGGCGGCAACCCGCAACTGGTGGCTTATACAGTGCACTGAACTGGACTCTGGGCTGGTTTGGTAGCACATGACCAGATGTGTCGTATCGGCTACTGGACTGCTATACACATGTGTCCTACGGTGGCTGCATGACGGCGCAGGCCGATCAGGCGCACGCTGATCCCGGCGCGAAGGCGCGGCGGCTGTTCGGGCTGCGCGACGGGGCCGCGGACGACCTGGCCGGCCAGGCGGACGCGGTGGCCGCGGCCTGCCACGCCATGGCGGTGCGGTTCCATCAGGGCGGCCGGCTCATGGTGTTCGGCACCGGCGGCCCGAGCGCCGACGCGCAGCACGTCGCGGTCGAGTTCGTCCACCCGGTCATCGTGGGCAAGCGCGCGCTGCCGGCCATCTCGCTGACCGCCGACGCGGCCACCGTCACCGGGATCGCCGAACGCGACGGCATCGCCGAGATCTTCACGCACCAGCTCAGGTACCTGGCTAGGCCGACCGACATCGCGATGGGCATCGCGGCCGACGGCGACAGCCCCAGCGTGATGGCCGGGCTGGAGACGGCCCGCGAACTGGGCCTGCTGACCGTCGCCCTCGTCGGCGGTCTCCGGGTCGACGGGAACCAGCAGGCCGGCAAGGTAGCCGACCACGTGCTGATGGCGGGTTCCGCCGATCCCCGCGTGGTCAAGGAGATGCACGTGACGATGTACCACGTGCTCTGGGAACTGGTACACGTGTTCTTCGAGCAGCCGGGGGTACTCGGACCCGGGGTGGTCACATGAGCGACGGGGTGGTCACATGAGCGAACTGCCCGAATGCATCGGGGACGTCTGTATCACCTGCTCGGACCAGGCGGTCGAGGTCCGGATCGTCAGGCTGCTCGGGGACCAGATGGCCGTCGTCGACACCGGGGCGGGTGCGGAAACCGTCAGCGTGGCCCTGGTCAGCGCCGGGGTGGGCGACACCATCCTGGTGCACGCACGGGAAGCGATAGCCGTGGTGGCCGGAGGGACGGCACCGCATGAGTGACGACCTGGAAGCGCTGTACCCGTTCCTGTACGCCGATACCGGTGACCTGACGACCGTACTCGATCAGGTCCGGGCGTCGACGGTGGCCAAGGCGGCCGAGATCGGCGAGCTGCGGCGGGCGGTCGCCGCGCGGGACGGGGCGCGGATCGAGGCGTGCGCGCGGGAGATGGCGGCCCGGTTCGCGGCGGGCGGGCGGCTGTTCGCGTTCGGCAACGGCGGCAGTGCGACCGATGCCGCTCAGCTGGCCACGCTGTTCCTGGCGCCGGTCGCTGGCGCGGGGGGTGGGGGCGACCCGGGGGGCGGGGGGACTCGCGGCGAGGAGTATCCGCCGCTGCCCGCGTTCGGGCTGGCCAATGACACCTCGGTGGTCACCGCGCTGTGCAACGACGTCGGGGTGGACGTGGTGTTCGCCCGGCCGCTGGCCGCGTTCGGCGGCCGGGACGATATCGCGGTCGGGCTGTCCACCAGCGGGAACTCAGACAACCTGCTGCGGGCGTTCGACGAGGCGAGCCGCCGGGGCATGCTCACCATCGGGCTGGCGGGCTACGACGGCGGCCGGATGGCCGAGCTGGACAGCATCGACTACCTGTTCGTGGTGCCGTCGTCCTCTGTGCACCGGATCCAGGAGGCGCAGACCACGATCTACCAGGTGCTCTGGGAACTGACG
>Ga0335085_10012740_pt1 | contig 12371 bp, 11 predicted proteins | sample Lox_Sample_45_FD_206712 | JGI IMG/M metagenome (GOLD analysis project Ga0335085, IMG submission 206712) | Soil microbial communities from Loxahatchee National Wildlife Refuge, Florida, United States - Lox_Sample_4.5 | ecosystem: Environmental > Terrestrial > Soil > Wetlands | place: USA...
TACGTTGCTCGGATTCATGGGATTGTACGCGCTGCTGGCGCTGGTTTATTTTGCGTTGATGATCCGGATCATCGGGCAAGGACCGGAGAAGTGATGGAAACGATCTGGTTTTGCTTGTTAATGTTCATGCTCGGCACCTACGTCGTGCTTGGCGGAACAGACCTCGGCGTCGGGATTCTGCATCTGTGCGTGGCGCGCAATGAAACAAAACGCCAACAGGTCATCCGCTCGATTCGCCCCGTGTGGAAACCGAACGAAGTCTGGCTGATCGCCGCTGGCGGCACGCTGTTTCTCGCGTTCCCAACAGCGCTCGCCGTTTCGTTCAGTGGATTTTACCTGGCGTTGATGCTCGTGCTGTGGCTGCTCGTGCTGCGCGGACTGGGATTGGAGTTGCGTTACCAACTGCCGGATGTGCTGTGGCGACAGTTTTGGGATGTGGCTGTGTCGGCAAGCAGTTTGTTGTTGGCGTTGTGTCTCGGCGCGGCGCTCGGAAACGTCGTGCGCGGCGTGCCGTTGGACGAACACGGAGTTTTCTTCGAGCCGCTGTGGACGAATTTCCGGGTGGGCGATCAGACCGGCATCCTCGACTGGTACACGATGCTGGTTGGGCTGGCGGCGGTGGTCGCGCTGGCAAATCACGGTGCGTTGTGGTTGAACGCCTGCGTCGAGGGCGATGTCCGCGACCGAGCCAACCGGCTGGCGGCCCGGCTCGGCGTGGCTTTGATCGCGCTGCTGATCGCGCTTCATGGCGCGAGCTTCGTGGCACGACCAGAATTCCGTGATGGATTGTCGGCGCGGCCGTGGGGTGTGGTGTTTCCGGTCGCGGCGGTGGGCGGGGTGGCTGCGGCATTGGTGTGGCGACGACGAGGCAAGGCGTGGCGCGCGTACTTCGCGTCGTGCACCGCATTGTACGCGATGTTGGCCACGGCGACCGTGAGCGTTTACCCGGACATTCTGCCCGCTCGCGTTCCGACCTACGCCCTGTCGATCGAGATGGCGGCAGCGCCGCGGTCGGGATTGGTGGACGCTCTGTACTGGTGGATACCGGGGATCATCATCGTCGGCGCGTATTTCACCTACATCCATACGAAACTGCCGAAGACAATCCGGGAGGACGGCTGACTCACCGGCTTCGGAATCATTCCTTCAACAGCGCCATCTTCGCTGCTGCGAGTTCCTTCAATTTGCCGGCGCCGACTTCCGGATACGCGAGATTGAGCGCAGTCAGCGTCTCGATCACCGCCGCGGCCACAACCACGCGTGTAAACCATTTGTTGTCTGCCGGCACGACGTACCACGGCGCTTCCGGTGCCGCGGTGTGCCGAATCATGTCTTCGTAGGCATCCATATACTGGTCCCAGAAGCGGCGCTCATGCAGGTCGGCAGCGGAAAACTTCCAATGCTTTTCCGGCCGTTCCAGCCGTTCCAGAAACCGGCGCTTCTGTTCCTTCTTCGAGACGTGCAGGAAAAACTTCCGCACCACCACGCCATTGCGACCGAGGTGCTGCTCGAAGTTACGGATGTCTTCGAAGCGTCCCTTCCATATGTCCTTTGTGATCAACTTGCCCGGGAGTTTCTCTTTCTCCAAGAACTCCCGATGCACGCGTACAACGAGTGTTTCCTCGTAGTACGACCGGTTGAAGATGCCGATGTGGCCGCGATTTGGCAACGCCTTCTCGCAACGCCAAAGATAATCGTGGTCAAGTTCCTCGTTTGAGGGCGTTTTGAAGGAGTGCACCTGACAACCCTGCGGGTTCACGCCGGACATGACGTGTTTGATTGCGCTGTCCTTTCCGGCGGCGTCCATCGCCTGAAAGATCAGCAGCAACGCCCACTTGTCTTCCGCGTAAAGTTTGTCCTGCAACTCCGCGAGCGCCTCGACGCTCAACGCCAGGGCTTTCTTCGCGCGCGGCGTGTCTTCGCCGGTGAACTTGAGTGTTTCACCGGGGTCAACGTCTCGGAGACGAAAGTTCTTGCCCTTGCTCACGCGAAACGGCTCGGCGATTCGCCGCGCTTCCTTAGTGATCTTTTTGAGTTTCACTGGTGGGAACCTCCCAGTTTTCCCGCCGCGCCACGGTCGGCGAACACGATGGCTTCATCTTGTCGGACCCTGCCCGCGGGAATGGACGGATCAGCGGCAAGCAATTGTAGCAACATGCTCGCCTTCTCTGCTCCGGTTACCAACCACAGGATGCGCCGGGAACGATTGAGCATCGGGTACGTCAGCGTCATCCGTCGCCGGCCCTGATAAACGCCGGTCACCGCCACGTCCGGGTCAGTCACTTGGAGCACCGGATCTCCCGGCGCCAGCGACGCCGTGTGACCGTCCGGCCCGAGCCCAAGATGCGCTAGGTCGAGTACCGGCGGGGTGCCGGCGATCTGCTGAAGAGTCCGTGCGTAGCGCTTCGCCGCCGCTTCCAAATCGCTTTCCTCGACCGGCATGGCGTAGATTTGAACTTGTTCGGGCAAACATTTGCGCAAGTGAGTCAGATTCCGGTCGGGGTCGCCGGCCGGCGCCACACGTTCGTCCACTTGTACAACATGCACATGCTTCCACGAGACATCTTCGCTGGCAAGAGCCCGCAACATTTGCCACGGTGTATGACCGCCGCTGACGGCGACAACAAATCTACCTCGCGCCGCAACCGCTGCCCGTGCTTCGGCGGCGATGAGCTTGGAGGCCTCACGCGCCACCGCGTTCGCATCGGCGAGCACTTGGATTTTCATTTCATCTTCCGGTAACGACGGATCAGGTTGTTCGTCGAACTGTCGTGTTGAAGGTTGGGCGTGGTCCGGCTTTCGAGTTCGGGAATGATGCGCTGTGCCAGCGCCTTGCCTAACTCCACGCCCCATTGGTCGAATGAGTTGACCTTCCAAATGACGCCTTGTGTAAGGACATTGTGCTCGTACAACGCAACGAGCGCGCCGAGAATTTCCGGCGTGAGCCGCTCGGCGAGAAGTACGTTCGATGGGCGGTTGCCTTCGAACACCCGGTGCGGCACGAGCCAATCCGGCGTGCCCTCCGCCTTCACTTGCTCCGCCGTTTTTCCAAACGCCAGCGCCTCGGCCTGCGCGAGGACGTTGGCAATCAGCATGTCATGGTGCCGGCCCAGCGGCGTGAGCGCCCGACCGAATGCGATAAAATCGCAAGGAATGAGACGGGTCCCTTGGTGAATCAACTGATAGAACGAGTGTTGGCCGTTTGTGCCCGGCTCGCCCCAATAGATCGGGCCGGTATCGTAGTTGACCTTCTTCCCGTCGAGCGTGACAGATTTGCCGTTGCTCTCCATCGTCAATTGCTGCAAGTACGCCGGGAACCGCTTCAGATACTGCTCGTACGGCAACACCGCCACGGTCGGTGCGTCGAAGAAGTCGGTGTACCACACGCTTAGCAGCCCCATCAGCACCGGCAGATTTGTCTCGAACGGTTCGGCGCGAAAGTGCTCGTCCATCGCGTGGAACCCCGCGAGCATCGCGCGGAAATTGTCCGGGCCGATCGCCATCATCGTTGAAAGCCCAATCGCCGAGTCCATCGAGTACCGGCCGCCCACCCAGTCCCAGAATTCGAACATGTTGGCCGTGTCGATGCCGAACGCAGACACTTTCTCGGCGTTCGTCGAAACTGCGACGAAATGTTTGGCCACCGCCCGCTCGTCTTTCACCGCTGACAACAACCATTGCCGCGCTGAGTTCGCATTCGTCATCGTCTCCAATGTCGTGAACGTCTTCGAGGAAACGATGAACAGGGTCTCTGTCGGATCGAGATCGCGCGTCGCCTCGAGGAAATCGATGCCGTCCACGTTCGAGACAAACCGAAACGTCATCGAGCGCTCGCTGTAATGCCGCAGCGCTTCGTACGCCATCACTGGCCCGAGATCCGAGCCGCCGATGCCGATGTTGATGACGTTCTTGATGCGCTTACCGGTGTGACCCTTCCACGCGCCACTGCGGACGCGGCTTGTGAAGCTGGTCATCTTGTCGAGCACAGCGTGGACCTCCGGCGCAACGTTCCTGCCGTCCACGATGATCGATGTCCCGCGCGGCGCGCGCAGCGCCACGTGCAGCACGGCACGCTTCTCCGTGATGTTGATTTTTTCGCCGCGGAACATTGCGTCAATCCGTTCGCGCAAGCCGGACTCTTTGGCAAGCTGCAGCAGCAATTTGAGCGTTTGATCAGTGACGCGATTTTTCGAGTAGTCCAAGAACAGCCCGGCCGCCTCAGCCGTCAGACGCGTGCCGCGCTTCGGGTCCTCGGAAAAAAGTTCGCGGAGATGTGCCGTCTTGATTTTTCTGTGGTGCGCGGCGAGGGCTTTCCAAGCCGGGCGTCTGGTGAGGGGTTGACTCATGATCATGGCTCCAGTGCGTTGGTGACAATCTGTTGCGCCTCGCGGATGATGGCGTTCAGGTGCTTCTCGTCGCGGAAACTTTCCGCGTAAATCTTGTAAATGTTCTCCGTGCCGGACGGGCGGGCTGCGAACCAACCGCTCTCCGTCACAACTTTCAACCCGCCGATGGCCGCGCCATTACCGGGAGCCTTGGTCAATTTGGCGGTGATCAGTTCACCTGCCAATCGAGATTCCTTCACCGCCGCTGGTGACAGTTTTGAGAGGCGCGATTTCTGTTCCGGAGTAGCCGGCGCGTCGATGCGCGTGTAGTACGGCGTGCCGAATTCCTTCGTCAACTTTTGGAAGTGTTCACCCGGATCCTTGCCGGTGCGCGCGGTCATTTCGGCGGCCAGCAAATCCATAATCGGCCCATCCTTATCGGTTGTCCAAACTGTTCCATCGAGTCGAAGAAAACTCGCGCCGGCGCTTTCCTCGCCGCCGAAACAGAACGAGCTGTCGAACAACCCCGGCGCCAGCCATTTGAATCCGACCGGCACCTCGCACAGTTTGCGGCCGAGTTTCTGCACCACGCGGTCAATCATGCTGCTGCTGACGAGCGTCTTGCCCACCGCCGAGTTCGCCGACCATTTCGGCCGGTGCGTGAGCAGGTAGTGAATGGCGACGGCGAGGTAGTGGTTTGGATTCAGCAATCCGGCCAACGGCGTGACGATGCCGTGGCGGTCGGCGTCTGGGTCGTTGGCGAAAGCGACGCGATACTGATCCTTGAGTCCGACGAGACTCGCCATTGCGTATGGGCTGGAACAATCCATCCGGATTACACCGTCGTGATCCGCCGTCATGAACGAGAAGGTCGGGTCGAGCTTCGGGTTCACGACCGCGATGTCCAATTTGTAGATTGAGTTGATCGGTTCCCAGTATGGCAACGCCGCGCCGCCGAGCGGGTCAACCGCGAGTTTTAGGTCGGCAGCCGCAATCGCTTCCATGTCCACAACGTTGCACAGGTCGTTGACGTACGGCAGAACGTAATCTTCCTGATGAGTCGTCGCCGCCCTGAGCGCGACTTCAAACGTCACGCGTTTCACGTCGGCATTCCCCGCACGCAGCAATTCGTTGGCGCGGTCCTGCACCCAAGTCGTGATGTCACTGTCGGCTGGGCCGCCTTGGGGCGGATTGTACTTGAAGCCGCCGTCGGCCGGCGGGTTGTGCGACGGGGTGATAACAATACCGTCAGCGACGCGATCCTTGTGGTCGCGATTGTGAACGAGAATGGCCCGTGAGATGACCGGCGTTGGCGTGACGCCGTTGTCGCGTTGGATGACCGTCTCGACATCGTTGGCCGCGAGCACTTCGAGCGCGGTGCGTTGCGCGGGCGCGGACAACGCGTGCGTGTCCTTGCCCATGTAGAGCGGGCCGGCGATCTTCTGCGCGCGCCGGTAATCGCAGATGGCTTGTGTGATGGCGAGAATGTGTGCCTCGGTAAACGTGCCACGAAGCGACGAGCCGCGATGCCCGCTCGTGCCAAAGTCGACCAACTGATTGGCGTCGGTCACGTCCGGCCGTCGTTCATAGTACTCGCGTTCGAGCTTCGCCACGTCCACCAACAGATTCTTGGGGGCTGGCTTGCCTGCGAGTGGTGAGATTGCCATGCCGCTGTTTCTTTCCGATTATGAATCTACATGGTGATCGTCATTCCACAGCCGGATGACCGGCTTGGAAAGTTCGTGTTCATAGCTCAACGCACTCAGGCTCGCGGTGCTCAGCAGGAGAAAGCTGCCAGCAATCGGTCCTAATCCGAGCCAACGTGCCGCGAGCACCCGTATAAAGTGCCCGCTTGAGAAAATCAACACGTCGCCGCACACCGCACGCACACGACTCACGACTCGATCGGCCCGGGCGCCGACCTGTTGCGGCAATTCGCCACCCGGACAGCCATCACGGAACAGTTGCCAGTCCGGGCGCTGCTTGAAAATCTCCGCGCTGGTACGGCCTTCGTATTCGCCATAGTCCCATTCGACCAGATCACGATCCACCTCAGCCACGGCTCCGAAGCCGGCTAACTCGCAGGTACGGGCTGCGCGTGTGAGCGGACTGGTGAACACTTTCGCGAATCTCAAGCCCTTCAACCGTTCACCCAACCCGCGGGCGTTGCGCTTGCCGCGTTCGGTCAACGGCAGGTCGGTAAACCCCGTATGCTGCCCAGTGAGACTCCAAGCCGTCTCACCATGCCGCGCCAGGTAAATGATCTGAAGCGCTCCGTCCATGCGATTGCGACCTTCGCAATTCCCGCTTCCGCTGTCCTCGCCGAGCGGTTAGTCGCTCACATTGCCATCGAAGCATTATAGACTCGGAAGCGGTCTCATCAAGCTCGGCCCGCTGTCCGGCATGAGTTTCGCGACGCACATTAGCAGTGGCCAAACCCATGCAACGTGTGTTATGAGTCCGCGCACAGGTCAGATTGATGACGAGATACTCAATGTGTCTGGCTGGTTTGTTCTTATGCGTGGCGACAGTCACCACTTCAGCGAAAGAAACGGTTCGGGTGAATGTCCCGCTTGATGAGCAATGGAAGTTCATCCGACAGGACGTCACCGGGGCCGCCGCGGTGGACTTTGACGATGCTGGCTGGCAATCAGTGACCCTGCCGCACACGTGGAATGACCGAGACGCCCAGGACGGCGGCAATGATTACTATCGCGGTATCGGTTGGTATCGTCGCCATCTGCCGTTGGACGCACAATACCCCGGCAAGAGTTTGTTTCTGAGATTTGACGGAGCCGCGACGGTGGCCGAAGTATTCGTCAACGGAAGACCGGTCGGCACGCACAAAGGGAATTTCGCGGCGTTTTGTTTTGACGCCACACCGTTCCTGCAGGTCGGCAAAGACAATGTGATCGCTGTCAAAGTCAACAACTCCAAAGAGGCTGACATCCTGCCGTTGAGCGGCGATTTTCCAATCTTTGGCGGTTTATACCGCGCGGTTCATCTGCTCGCACTCGATAAACTCTCGGTGACACCGCTCGACTACGCCTCACCCGGCGTGTTCATCAAACAGGCGCGGGTGACTCCAGAGGCTGCGGAGCTCGAGATCGTGACAGAGGTTCGCAACGCGAACAAGTCCGCCAAGACGGCGACCATTCGTTGCACAGTTTCCGATGGCCAAGGCAACAAGGTTTCCGAATCGCATACACGGAGTGAACTTGCAGGCAACGGCACAACAAACGTCGTTCAACGGCTCACGCTCACCAAGCCGCATCTATGGAACGGACGAGCCGACCCGTATCTATACGCGGTGACTGTGGACATTAGCGATGGTGACAGACTTGCCGACCGCGTGACACAACCACTCGGCCTTCGCTATTTCCGGGTCGATCCGAATGAAGGTTTCTTTCTGAACGGCACGCCCTATCAGTTGCGGGGCGTCAACCGTCATCAAGATCGTCTTGATAAAGGCTGGGCTCTTGGTCCAGCCGAGGACAAGGAAGATTTCGACTTGATTACCGAAATCGGAGCTACATGTGTCCGTCTCGCCCATTATCAGCAGGATCAGTACGTTTATGATTTGTGTGACCGGGATGGTTTGATCGTCTGGACTGAATTGAGCCTCGTTAACGAGCTGACGGACTCCGCGGCGTTTGCAGAGAATGCTCGGCAGCAATTGACCGAGTTGATCAAGCAGAATTTCAACCACCCATCAATCGTGTTCTTGGGGCTCTTCAACGAATTGCATTCGAAATCTTCCTGGAATGATGCCCCGGCAAAATGGGATTTGGTACCCAAGCTCAACAGTTTGGCGAAGGAACTCGACCCGACCCGTATCACGACATCCGCCAGCTGCATCAAGGCCGTTGACCCGCTGAATTTCGTCACCGATGTCGTGGCGTTCAACCGGTATTACGGCTGGTATCACGGCCAGGCGAAGGATTGGGCCGCTGGCTTGGATACGTTGCACAAGGATTGCACGAACCATTGCGTAGGCATCAGCGAATACGGCGCCGGCGCCAGCATTCGACAACACGAACCAACGCCACGGCAACCGAGAGCCGACTCGCGATGGCATCCCGAGGAATGGCAGTGTGTCGTGCACGAACAGGCGTGGTTGGCCATGAAGGATCGCCCGTGGCTCTGGTGTGCGCTGGTGTGGAACATGTTCGATTTCGCCGTCGATTCCCGCGATGAAGGCGACCAGCCAGGTCGCAACGACAAAGGGCTTGTCACCTACGATCGCAAAGTGAAGAAGGACGCGTTTTATTGGTACAAAGCAAACTGGACGGACGCGCCGCTAGTCTACATCACGAGCCGACGCTTCACCGACCGCACTGAATCAAACACGACAGTGAAGATCTATTCCAACTGCGATCCTGTGGAACTTAAAGTCAACGGCGTCAGCCAGGACTCCGTTCATTCCCAAGACCGCATCTTCCTGTGGAACAGCGTGACGCTCGCTCCGGGAGAAAACCACATCGAGGCCATCGGCTCCAGAGATGGCAAAACGTACACCGACTCTTGTACGTGGTCGCACAGACCGCTCGCCGAGAAGAAATGATTAATGATCCACGGGGACGGCGACGACGTCTGGTCGCTGCGATTGCCTGGTTCTTAGTCCACTGCTCGCCAACTCTCTGCCTAGAGAATCACGCATCCGGTGATGCATATCAGCAGGCGGACAGATGCGCACTGAACGCGCCTGTCTCGGTGTGATGCCGAGGGCGAGTTATCAACGCCGCCAGCCGCGCACGCTGGAAATTGCTCGCTTGCAATTCCGGGGGGCTTGTGAAAAAAGGTTGACACTCTCGTGCACAAGAACTTAAAGATTGCCATCGGCTCGGACCATGGCGGGTTCGATCTGAAGAATCAGCTTCTGGGGTATCTGCAGGGTCAGGGCTACGACGTTCAGGATTGCGGCACCCACAGCAAGGACGCCGTCGATTATCCGCGCATCGCCTACACGGTGGGGCGGCTGATCTCCAGCGGCGTGTGTGAGCGGGGGATTATCATCGACGGTGCCGGCATCGGGTCGGCGATGGCGGCCAACAAAGTCAAGGGTGTGCGGGCGGCGGCGTGTTACAGCGTCGCCTTGGCGAAAAATGCGCGCGAGCACAACGACGCGAATGTCTTGACCCTCGGCGCCGGGCAGACCAATCTGGAGGCCGCAAAGCAAATCGTCGAGACGTTCCTGGCGGGTGAATGCGTTGAAGAACGACATCGCAAACGGGTGGCTTTAATTAATGAGATCGAGAAAGGCCCAATCGAACTGGCGCCGCATCAAGCCACGTTGCTGGCCAGCGTCGGAGAGCAACGCGTGAACGCTTCCGCCAGCGACCTTGAGAAAATCGCCAAACGCGTCCAGGAACTTCTCGCCGCACAAGGCAGTCCACCGATCAGCGCCGCCAAACCCGCGAGGCCTTCGCTCAACATCCCGCATCTCATCGACCACACCGTGTTGCGTCCCGACACGACGCGCGCTGACATCGAGCAACTCTGCCGCGAGGCGCGTCAATACAAGTTTTACTCCGTGTGCGTCAACCCCACGTGGGTTTCGTTCGCGCGCGATTTGCTCGCCGGTTCGCAGGTGAAAGTCTGCTGCGTGGTGGGATTCCCGCTCGGTGCGCAACCGCCCGAAACCAAAGCGATGGAAGCCCGCGCCGCCATTCGCCAGGGCGCGAAGGAAATCGATATGGTCATCAACGTCGGCGCGCTCAAGAGCGGCGACGACGAACTCGTGCTGCGCGACATTCGCGGCGTGGTCGAGGCTTGCCGCGATGGAAGCGCGAAGTGCAAAGTAATTCTGGAAACCTCGCTGTTGACGAACGAGGAAAAGGCCCGCGCGTGCGAATTGGCGGTCAAAGCCCACGCCGATTTCGTGAAGACCTCGACCGGCTTTAGTACCGGAGGCGCGACCGTTGAAGATGTCTCGCTCATGGCGCGCATCGTCCGCGACAAAGGTCTCGGTGTGAAAGCGTCCGGCGGCGTGCGCTCCTTGTCCGATCTGATGCGGATGGTCGCCGCCGGCGCGACGCGCATCGGGACGTCCAGCGGCATCAAGATTTTGAAGGAAGCATCCGGGGAAGCGTTTTCCGGCGAGGCACCGAAATATTGAAAGGAACGAACCATGGCTGACCTACGCTCTTACATTTTCCTCGATAGTCTGCAGCCGCAGGTGGCGTCGTTCTTCGCGACCGTGTCGCAAGGATTCCTGCCCATCGCGGGTCAAGCGTCGTTGTTCGTCGAGATTTCGCCGGGCATCGAAATCAACTTCGTCACCGACGTGGCGTTGAAGACCACGCATGTCACGCCCGGCATGCAAATTATCGAACGCTTGTACGGGATGCTGGAAATCCATTCCGAGTCGCAGGCCGACGTGCGGCAGGCGGGCGCCGCGATTCTCAACTCGCTCAATCTCAAGGAAGAGAACCGCTACAAACCCGTCATCTACAACAGCAGCGTCGTCCGCCGCATCGACGATTATCACACGATGCTCATTAACCGCACCCGGCACGGCAACATGATCCTGCCGGGCCACTCGCTGTACACGATGGAAGTCGCGCCCGCCGCGTACGCCGCGTTCGCCGCCAACGAAGCGGAGAAGGCAGCGCAAATCAACATTCTCGAAATCCGTGCGTTCGGCAGCTTTGGTCGCGTGTACATCGGCGGCGAAGAGCGGGACGTTGATGTCGCGTGGAAAGCGTCTGAGGCCGCCATCAACAGCGTCACGGGCCGCGAGATGAAAAGTGGCGGTGGAGCCTAGTCGAATTTGAACCGATCACAAACAACGTAAGGAGACCCCAGTCATGGCAGATGCATTAGGCTTATTGGAAACACGTTCCTTCGCCGCGATGGTCGAAGGCGCCGACGCGATGGTCAAGGCCGCGAAGGTCGAACTCGTCAGCTACGAGAAGACCGGCGGCGGTTACGTCACCGCCGTGATTCGTGGCGACGTCGCCGCGGTCAAGGCTGCCACCGATGCGGGCCGCACCGCCGCCAGTCGCGTGGGCGAGCTCGTCGCGGTCCACGTCATCGCGCGTCCGCACCAGAATGTCGACGACGTCATCCCGCTCGGACGCGGCGCGAAAGCTGCCAAGAAGTAACCACTTATCCTTGGCAGGGGCAGGCCGCCGTGTCTGCCCCTGCCGGAGTTACTTATGAATCTTGGCAAAGTCGTCGGCACTGTCGTGGCCACGCGCAAAGACCCGAGCATGGAGGGGTTGAAATTCATGCTCGTCAAAAACGTGGACAGCGAAGGCAAGGAAACGAGCGGTCAGGTTGTCGCGGTGGACGCCGTCGGCGTTGGCCCGAACGAACTGGTGTTGTACGCCTCGGGGAGCTCCGCGCGACAAACCGTCATCACCAAGGACCGCCCGTGCGACGCGGTCATCATGGCCATCGTCGACAGTTGGGAAATCGGCGGCACTGAGAAGTATCGGAAGGACTAGCGCGCCATGGCTGGACTTAGCGATCAGGAAATCGAACTCATCGCCCAACGCATTGTCACCGACCTAACCGGACGCGGCGGCGCCACGGCCCCGGCGAAACCGTCCTCGATCCCATCTGCCACTGGCGAAATGGGCATCTTCGACACGATCGATCAGGCCGTCAAAGCTGCGAGCATCGCGTTTTGCCAATACGACGAGATGGGTCTGCAGAAACGCAACGATGTCGTCGCCGCGATCCGCAAATCAATGCGCGAGCACGGCGACGCGCTTGCGCGGATGGCGTGGGAAGAAACCGGCCTCGGCCGTTACGAGGACAAGGTCAAGAAAAACAAACTCGTCACCGAAAAGACGCCCGGCACCGAGGACCTCGAGCCGCGCGCCGTGACCGGCGACGACGGGTTGACGTTGATGGAGTTGGCGCCGTACGGCGTCATCGCAGCGATCACGCCAACCACGAATCCTACCTCGACCATCATCAACAACACCATCGCGATGGTCGCCGCCGGTAACGCCGTCGTGTTCAATGTTCACCCCAACGCCAAGCGCGTCTCGTGTTACAACGTCGCGCTCATCAACAAAGCCACCGTCGCCGCCG
>Ga0335085_10012741_pt1 | contig 12368 bp, 7 predicted proteins | sample Lox_Sample_45_FD_206712 | JGI IMG/M metagenome (GOLD analysis project Ga0335085, IMG submission 206712) | Soil microbial communities from Loxahatchee National Wildlife Refuge, Florida, United States - Lox_Sample_4.5 | ecosystem: Environmental > Terrestrial > Soil > Wetlands | place: USA: Florida...
GTGTTGCGTATAGAAATCGAGAACGTATTTCACCACTTCCTCGGCAGTGTTCGCGAGCTTAACGAGTTCAAAATCTTTCGGAGAAATATTTGCCTCTCTGTCCATCATCACCTGGCTCACCCATTGCAACAATCCGGACCAAAATTCATTGCCCACTAGGATCAGCGGCACCTGCAGCATTTTTCCGGTTTGTATTAAGGTAAGGACCTCAAAGAACTCATCCATCGTACCAAAACCTCCCGGCATCATAATAAAGGCCTGCGAGTATTTTACGAACATTACCTTTCGCACAAAAAAGTAATCGAAATTCAGGCTATGATCTTTATCTATGAATGCATTTGAACCCTGCTCAAATGGCAATTCAATATTCAAACCGACTGATTTTCCGCCACCCATCTGGGCCCCCCTATTTGACGCTTCCATAATGCCGGGTCCACCGCCGCTAATTATGCCAAAACCTTCCTCTGCCAGTCGTTTCCCGATATCGACAGCTAGTTCGTAATATTTATTCCCCGGTCTTACGCGTGCGGAGCCAAAGATGCAAATGCAGGGGCCAATCTTTGCCAGGGCCTCAAAGCCATCTACGAACTCTGCCATGATCTTGAAGATCTGCCAGCTTGAATGGGCCTTAGACTCTGTCCAGTTTCGCTGATGCGATTTCCGTATATATTCATTCCAATTTTTTTCCAATTCGGTTCTTTTTAGAATGTGTTCGAAGACCGATCTTCTACGCCAACTGGAATCACCAGACCAGTCGAAAAATTCCGGTTTGATTCCGTGATTGGCGTGAAATAAACAAAACCATCCCGCTCTGCAGAATGGCGTTCAAAAATAAAGCATTTGTCAGGCATGTTCAAATACTGGAGGAGGAGGCCGTCTCGAAATCAGGAGAAGGCCAAGGAAGGTCAAGAGACCATTGTAAATAAGTAATTCGTAACCGATTTTGAACTTCCCAAAAATCGATGCGGAAAAATCTTTTACTGCAAGTACCGAATTTCCCGAAATATGAAATTGCTTTTGATACCACTCAATGTTATTGACAAAATCGATCCCCCAGATGACCAGGGGCGCGCCGACGCAAACGTAAATAGCCAGCCTGTCGTTGATGGTGCGTTTTGTGAGTATGCCAAATGCAAATAACCCGAGCAACGGCCCGTAGGTAAACCCTGCGACTTTGAGTATAACGTCAATAATCGATTTGTTATCCACCCACTTGAACCCCATAACCATCAGGAAGAAAATGATTGCAAAAATGAGATGCACGGTCATCCTCCTGTGCCGCTTGGCTTTTTCATCCCAGTCGCTTCTCCGTTTCATTCCCAACAAGTCGATACAAAATGAAGAGGTGAGCGCGGTCAGCGCGCCATCGGCGCTTGGAAAAAGTGCTGATATTAAGCCGATGACAAAAATGATCGGGATTACGCTTCCCATATAGTGCAACGCGACCGTAGGAAATAAATCGTCAGGAGCTGCACTGATTCCATTGCCGGCTGCAAACTGGTAAAGAAGGCCCCCCATTAACAGAAACAAAAAATTCACGATCAAAATGATGAAGCTAAAAGTAAGGACATTCTTCTTCGAGTCATGGACCGTTCGCACACTGATATTTTTTTGCATCATTTCCTGGTCGAGCCCGGTCATGGTGACGGTGATGAACAGTCCCCCGACGACTTGCTTTAAAAAGAACCCCGAACTGTGAATGTCCGTGTTAAAGATCTTTGTAAGTCCCTGCTGATTCAGACTCGAGAGTGTCGAGCCCAGGGATTGGCCCATGCTGTGCATAATATAAACTATACACACGATCAGCCCCAGTAGCATGAATGTGGTTTGGAGCGTATCCGTAAAGACAATTGTCTTCACACCGCCTTCGAACGTATACAAGAGGATCATCAGCAGGATTACAAACGCCGTCACGGCGAAGGGAACATGCATGTCTTTCAAAATAAAAATCTGGAGTACATTGATGACAAGGTAGAGTCGGGCGGTGGCTCCAAGGATTCTTGACAGGATGAAAAACAGCGCCCCCGTCTTATATGAGACCATGCCAAACCGATGCTCAAGGTAATTGTAGATGGAAGTAAGCTTCATGCGGTAAAAGAGTGGCAATAAAACGAAGGCAATAATGAAGTATCCCAGGAAATACCCGAGCACCACCTGGTAATATGCAAACCCGGCCGGACCAACTGTGCCGGGAACTGATACAAACGTCACGCCTGAAAGTGATGTGCCGATCATGCCAAATGCTACAAGCATCCAGTTTGAATTGCGATTGCCGATGAAGAACGACTCGTTATTTGCATTCCTTGACGTGTACCAGGCAACAACGAGAAGTAAAAGAAAATATCCGATTACAAATACAAACAGTAAGGCCGGGGTCATATTTCAGTTTTGGAGTCGCATGATATTTTCGTTATCATCTGAACGTTGCTGGCAATCAATTTTGAAGATAAAGAAATTTGTGTTGCGTTTGAGGAGTAATATTGTGTACTATGTCAATCACTTCATTGGCGGTTTTTTGCGGATCGCGGAACGGCTTAGATGGATTATATGAAAAACATGCCCGCCAACTGGGAAAGATCATGGCACTTCACAATGTCGCGATGATCTACGGCGGCGGAAGCACAGGTTTAATGGGTGCAGTAGCCGACGAAGTGATGTGCCATGGTGGAAAGGTCACTGGCATCATACCGCATGTTCTCGTTGAATGGGAGCACCAGCATCGCGCGATCACTGAATTAATCGTTGCGGACGACATGCACGAACGCAAAAAGAAAATGTATGAACTATGCGATGCTGCTGTGATTCTTCCCGGAGGTTTTGGCACCCTGGATGAGCTCTTTGAAATGCTGACATGGAATCAACTCTCCATCCACGACAAACAGATTTTCATGCTCAACTCGGGAGGGTTTTACAATCATCTTCTTGCACATATTCAGCGACTGGAAGAAAACCAATTTCTTTATGAAACCGCAAAAGAAAGGATCACTGTGTTGAGTGATCCTTCAGAATTGGTTATTTATCTTTCTCAGACTGATTAAAGATTGTTATAGTTCCGCGGCTGCCTGTGACCATTGCCTCTTTCATCCTCTTGCTCATACTTCTTTTGCTTGCCCTGGAATAAAGCGATATTTACACCAGCTCTAAATATGGGAAGCACATCGGTCCTGAGTAATGCACCGGTATTGGGATCATAAACGTTATTGACATAGGGAGAATTTGGCTCTTTGAGGACATCGAACAATATGGAGAGATAGAAAAAGGTATTGGAGCCGCGCTGTCTTCCTTCCGCAATGCCTCCGCCGACGAGAAGTGAGTTCGCATCTACCTTTGTACTGCTCTCATAGCCAGATAAAGGATCCGAGTATTTTTGATGAATGAAATTGTGTTCGTACTGCCCTTCTAAATAGAGAAATCGGAAGGGGTATATCCTCGTGAACACTCCCGGTCCCAGCACGTTCTGAGTAAGTTTGTCGTTGAGAACAACATTGTCACGAGACGTGGAATACACATAATTTAGGGATATACCTGCATCAGCCCAGTTGGCGAGCTTGTAACCAAACATTGGATTAGCGCCAAGAATCGTTCCACCAGTATAGAATGAGGCTACAATGCTTCCGCCTGTGAACAGGTTCTCCTTCTTAAATCCTTTGTTATCGTCCTGCGCCCTGATCTTGATCGACACGACCAACAGCAACATTCCGAATGCAAAAAAACGCCTCATATATTGATTGATTTAACTGGTTAGATCAAATATTTTTCCAGGGTTTAAAATATTATTCGGATCAAAGACTTTTTTTATCTCCTTCATTAGCCTCATTTGAGTGTGATTGAAGACAATATTCATGTACTCCTTCTGTACGAGCCCGATCCCGTGCTCACCGCTAATAGTCCCTCCTAAACGCTTCACCAGCTCAAATATTTCGCGTATGCCGTCTTTTAACGACCCATTCCATTGCTCCTCGCTAAGATGCCCACGAATAATATTTACGTGCAGATTTCCATCACCTGCGTGGCCGTAACAAACCGACTGAAATCCATATTTTTTTCCGATCTGCTTTACTCCGTTCAAAAGGACTGGCAGTTCTGCTCTTGGCACCACGGTGTCTTCTTCTTTATAAATCGAATGAGCCTTGACGGCCTCACCGATTCGTCTTCTTAGTCTCCACAATTCAGCCTTTTGCTGTTCGTCGTCAGCAAAGAGGATTTCACCTGCACCAAATTCCCCGGCGATTGCCGCCATACCTTCCATTTCCTGCATCAGCACCCCGAGATCATTACCGTCAGCCTCTATCAGAAGATGCGCCTGTACCTCCTCCCCAATAGCCAACGTGTTGCCTAATACAAATTGGCTTCCCCACTCCAGTGCATCCCTATCCATAAATTCAAGTCCGCTGGGCGTATATCCGGCCCTGAAAATTGAAGCGACTGCGGCGCACGCTTTTTCAGCCGACTCAAAGGGCACCAGCATCAGCAAGTCATATCGTGGCAGAGGGAGCAACTTCAACACAATTTTCGTGACTATTCCAAGCGTTCCTTCACTACCGACCACCAATTGCGTAAGGTTATAACCCGTCGCATTCTTAAGCACATTGGCGCCAGTCCAGATGATCTCGCCTGTTGGCAGTACTACCTCCAGATTCAGGACATAATCTTTGACGACACCATATTTCACCGCTTTCGGCCCGCCGCTATTTTCAGAAATATTTCCCCCAATAAAACACGAACCACTGCTGCTCGGATCGGGCGGATAAAAAAGTTTTCGTTCTTTCACTGCGCTTTGCAGAATCTCGGTGATGACACCTGGTTCAGTCGTAACCTGGAGATTTCTTTCATCAATACTGATGATTCGGTTCATTCTTTCAGTAGACAGAACAATTCCACCGAGATGAGGCAAGGCACCGCCGCTGAGACCCGTTCCGGCTCCGCGCGGAGTCACTGGTATCGCTTCCCGGTTGCATATCTTAAGAATCGCGCTGATCTCCCCGGAAGTATTGGGTTTCAAAACAACGTCAGGTAAAAAATGGAGATCCTCTGTTTCGTCGTGTGAGTACTGGTTCAATGCATCTGTGTCTGTCAACACATATTTTTCGCCAAGAATATTCTTAAACTGTTCGATATGTTGTGCAGTTAGCGCGGACTTCATACCTGTAGCTAACATGAGGTGGTTATATTGTAAAAGTCGGACAAACGGGTTATATGAGAAAGCGAAAAATTGTCAATAGCCGGCCTTAAATTGCGGACAAAGGGACTGCCTGTCTGAGCGACTCGTAAAGAATCCATTTTTCAACAGGGAAAATTCAAAGGCCCCACGCGTGTTGTCGTAGTTCTCCAGCGTTGAGATCGTTGCATCATAAGTGAATGTAAAAGTGTAGTCTTTATATACAAGACCAAGCATGGGGATAAAAGCATCATTGAGGCGATAATAAAGCCCCCCGATCAATTCTTCATCACCATCGCCAGTCAGATTGTAGTGTGCGTTGAGGCCACCCACAATTTCAGAAGCCCGGGCCTGTTCCGAATAATAAACGTTCGGATTAATGATCCACTGATCATTCACTTTGAAACTTCCATTCAGAAATCCGGCATAGCGCACCGGAATACGGTTGTCGGCAGTTGTTGTTTGGTCGAAGAAAGATTCCCGCGGACGATTAACGTGCATGGCGGAAAAGCCGGCATTCACATACACACGGTCATTGGGGAAAAAGGCATAGTTAACCCCGGCTTGCAGGTCAAGGTAACTGATATTATTTTGAGCAAGCGCTACACCAGTCGGCAAGTGACTGTCAAAAAACCGGCCGTCGTATTGATCGGGGAATTTCAGATTGGTGACATTTATCTGCTTATTGGCCCAGCCGACATTGAATCCTGCACTAATCAGGCTTCCTGCGTTGATCATTTGGTGATACGCTACCGATCCGTAAACCTTGGTTGAAGTAAGATTGCCGCTTCCTGCGACATCCCGGAGGATCACGCCTCCCAATCCCAGCCAGCCCGTCTCAATTCGATTCCTCATAGCCTGTACATCACCAAATGCACTCATGGTCTTATAAGGAATTGACATAATCGGCGACCATTGATTTCTGTAGTTCATGCCCAACCTGTAGTCAGCCTGGGGAATAAAACCGGTATTGGCCGGGTTTGTCAGCAACGGTGAATTCATGAATTGAGAGAAATGAAGGTCTTGCGCACTGGCGACTAACTGCAATCCACAAGCAGCTATCAAGCTCAAATATTTAAGAGTGTTCATACTGGTCCTCCTCATGATGGCTCAGTCTACCTGATCAGAGTTATATCTCCCTTTTTGGTAATCTTCTTGCCGTCAAAAAATTCGACTTCGAGTGTGTATGCATAAACATCCATCGGCTGCAAAGTTCCTTTGAATTTTCCATCCCAGCCAATGTCCTTGTCATTTGTTTCAAATACTTTTTGGCCCCAGCGGTTCCAAATAATGAATTGCATTTTGGTGATGCCGTATCCTTTTGCAAACACTTTGCTGTTGATGTCGCCACTCGCAGGCGTGAACGCGGTTGGTACATCAACTACATCAAATACCAGGGCACTCACCTGCTGACATAGTGTATCTGCGCATCCGGCCGCATTGATCGCAACCAGGCACGCGTTGAAAGTACCTGTTGAATTGTATTGATGCGATATCTCGGCTCTGCTGGTCGTTTGCAGGCTGTCTCCGTCGCCGAAGAGCCATACAAATTGAACAGCATCGGGCGACGACTGATTTGAAAACTTCGTGGGTGTGTTTTCAATCGGGGTGGTTGGACTAAACGTGTAACTCGCCGTTGGCTTGCCCGCAACCGAAATGGTTTGTCGTGTTGTGTCAGTCAGATTACATGTCCCGGGGTCATTTGCAATAAGCGTGACGGTGTACGTGCCAGGTATAGAATACAAGTGGCTGGGATTAATATCAGTTGACGTACCTCCGTCGCCGAAATCCCATTGAAAACTTTGGCCCGCAAGTGAGGTGTTGCTGAAAACAGCCGTATACGGCGCGCATCCAACGGGTGGCGTCACGAATTGAGCCTTGACCAGGGCGGCCACTCTAACCTGCACTGTAACCGAATCTGGTGCGTTGCAATAAGCCGTGTCAGTCAATACGAGATTCACGTTGTACGTACCGGGAGCCGTGAAGCTATGGAAAACGCTGTTAGTGCCGGCCACAACTCGTGGGGAGCCATCGCCGAAGTCCCACGTGAAGGAGTTATTGGAGAATGCCAGCGGCGCAGTGGATGCATTATCAAACCTGTACTTGAATGAATCGCAAGGACTCAACTTGGTATCGGTAAAATTGAGAGTGGCCTGGACATTCCCAACGCGTATGTGTACATAGGAGGTATCCTGGATATTACACGTTGATGAATCAATTGCAATCAACATTACTTTGTAACTGCCTATTGAATTAAAAACGTGTGAGGTGTTCGGTACGCTGGTCTTTATTTGCGGGCTTCCATCTCCGAAGTCCCAAAGCCAGCTTACGGCATTGTGAATAGTGTCGCTAAAGTCAACAGTCAATGGAACACATCCCGCGGAATCACGCGGCACACCATTGATGGTCGATAAAATACCGGCTTTGACGCCGGCCAGATTGAAAGCAATTTTTACAAGGGCAAGATTACATCCGCCATTTGCTGTTGCCGGATTCTTTGTGGCCCAGGCCCCCGGCGTTGTGGGAAAGACCGCATTCGGGTCTAATCCCCGGCAGTTGGCGCATATGGCCTCATATATTACTCCGTTTTGATCAAACCGACTTGTGCCCCCGTCCACATGGTCGCAACCACCATGATTCGTTTCGCCAAAAAAACTGCCGTATAACTGCGACACCGCATCCTTCTTCATCACGAAAAAGTAGAAGTCCTTGCCGTCTGTTGTACCCTTGATCGCATCAGCAGTGACCGGCAATCCCATTGTCCCAGCATTTGGATAATCCCATGAAGTGGGTGCGCTGCAATTAAAGCATCCACCCCACCCCGCCACATATACGTTTTCGCAACGATCAACAAGAAATGCGGTCGGAGAAATGTTCGGCAGCGATGAATTGGTTCCAAAAGTCGTCGAGTATACAAAATTGGACAGGTCTGGCTGAAGCTTTGAAATGAATTGCTTGCCGCCCGCGTTATAAAACGCAGCGTTGATGTGGGGCCAATTACCGGTTGTCTGCCCCATCACATAAGGAAATCCTTCCTTATCAAATTGAATCCCATAGATCTGGTCCGTGCCCGGTGTGCCGAGGTATGTTGAACGTATTAGATTGTTTCCGGAAATTTCAGCAATGAAGCCATCCACTCCCCCGGCAGGGTTCGGGCCGATCACTCCCGCCTTGCTACCTGGAAAGTCAGGACTGGTTGTGCCACCTGCCACATACCAATTGCCAGTAACTGGATCGAGCGACGAAACATAGGCCGCATCATCTCCCGAACCGCCCAGGTAAGAGCTGAAGAGCAGCGTGGTCAGATCAGCCGATACCTTTAGTACCACAGCATCCTGGTGGTTGCTTCCGTTGCCACTTGCGTTGGCCGACTGGAAGGGAGCTACCAGTGGAAAGTCGTCGGACCTCGTACACGAAGAAAGGTAAAGATTTCCAGCCCCATCAATGATCACTTCGCTTCTGGCCTCGTCACCATAATTTCTTTGCAAAGAAGTGGCGGCTCCTCCATATTGCGAAATGTTGGCGCCATCGTCGCCGGTGCCGCCTATTCTTTTGGAACCAATTAGGCCATTGCCCGCCGCATTCAGTTTTGTGAGGATAATATCGAAGTCGCCTCCTGTTCCTCCGCTGCCATTCACGTTGCCGGCAGGTTTTGTTGGATAGTCAGATGAACTAGTGCGACCCGCGACGATCAATTCTCCCTGCGGATCACAAATAAGACTTTGCGGAAGTTCATTACCCGAACCTCCGAGGTAAGTGGCGAACACCCTCGTGCTGCCATCGGGAGAGAGCTTAATGACGCCAATATCTATAGCTCCCCACCCGCCACCTCCACCCCCAAAACTTGTTTGAAAGGCACCGGCAGAAACAGGAAACCCGCTTCCAAAAACGATGCCTGCACCAAACATGCTGCCATCAGGCCCGTAAGTGGCCGTAAAGCCCCAATTGTCGGCAGCACTCCCGGTGAATGAGCAAAAAACAAGCGAAGGGTCGATGACGATGGTTGAGGAAGGATCATAATCTTTTACATCAAACGTCACGACGTCATCTTTGAGCTTGTATTTGCAGGTGATTTGCTTCCTTCCGTTCAGGTCGGACTGGTAACTGTAAGGGCTCAGCTCTTTCAGATCCCCTACAGACGTGTGGACAATTAGCTCCTTGTTCTTTAGTTCCAATTTGCCAGCTCCATGATATTTTAGCGCAATCCGCGAAATATCAGCTCCGGGTTTGACGATGAGGTCGTATTGCACTGCGCCGGCGTTCGAGAAATAACGAACGTCCACATTGGGATACACTTCCTTCATCGTGATGCCCTGGTAAACCTTGCAATCGGTTCCCCACTTGGATGGATCGTTGCCAATAAAGTAATTATTTGCGCCGGGCAATGGCTTGTCAGCCATGATTTCAGGGTTGCTGTTGCCGTTCAGGAATTCAACTTTGTACGCATGTGAATGGAGAGTGAAGCCCGATTGTTTCGACTGTTGGATGAGCCCGTGCTTGTGCATCATCTCAGTCACCTGCAGCCAGTCAGCCGTGTTATGCTGCAGAACCATGAAACCGTCCTTTTCGACATAAAAGGCGCCCGCCGCTAGCTGGCCAAGAAACTTTATTTGTTTGTCCCATTGACCTTTGTTCTCAACAAATTCAATATTTGAATATTGCGCTTTAAGAATGGCAGCCGGAAGTAAGCAATAAAGCAGACTCAGAGAGAGTGTACGGCTCAATTTTCTTTTTCCCAATTTAACAAAAATCACCGATAATTTATTTAAAATCTTGTGTTAAGAAATACGGCTCCAGGCAGTCTTGCCCTTTTGCGATGACAGGAAGTTTTTCAAGAATAAATTCTCAGCCGAGACAAGGTCGGGATCCTCCAGCAAAATTTTCATGGCTATTTTTTGGGCAGCTTCCAGAATCGGCCGGTCTTTGACTATACTCGCCAGCTTAAAGTTTAATTCACCACTCTGTCTTGTGCCTTCAATATCACCGGGTCCGCGGAGGTCCAAATCCTTTTCTGCAATCAGAAACCCGTCATTTGTGGATGTCAGAGTCTTCATTCTTTCCCGGGCGTCGTTCCCTATGCTATTTCCCGTCAACAAAATACAATAACTTTTCTCCGTTCCCCGCCCGACGCGACCGCGTAGCTGGTGCAGTTGCGACAGGCCAAACCGCTCTGCGCTCTCGATCACCATCACAGTTGCATTGGGGACGTGAACACCCACTTCAATTACGGTTGTCGAAACCATAATCTGCGTGTCGCCCACGACAAAGCGTTGCATATTGGCCTGCTTCTGTGACGCCGGTTGACGGCCATGGACCATACTTATCCAATATTTCGGTTCGGGAAAATAAGCCTTTACGTTTTCATATCCCTTCATCAGATTCTCGTAGTCCAGTTTAGAGCTTTCTTCAATTAGTGGAAAAATGATATACACCTGCCGACCCTTGTTGATCTCGGACTTTACAAAGCTCATGACCTGCGATCGTTTGTTTTCATAACGATGTACCGTGGTAACAAGTTGTCTTCCAGGTGGCATTTCATCCATGATACTGTAATCTAAATCGCCATACGCGGTCATTGCCAGGGTTCGTGGTATGGGTGTCGCCGTCATAACCAGGATGTGAGGCGCGATCTCAGATTTTTCCCACAGCCGCGCCCTTTGTTCGACGCCAAAGCGATGCTGCTCATCTACGATCGCCAGGCCAAGCATTTTAAAGCGAACCGCTTGCTCAATTAAAGCATGGGTGCCTACGAGAATATTCATTTGTCCCGCAGACAATAAATCCAATGTTCTCTTTTTTTCCGACGATTTGGTCGAACCCGTGAGTAGACTCGTCCTCACGGGAAGATCTTTCAAGAGTTCAGAAATGCTGTTGAAGTGCTGTTGAGCCAGTATTTCAGTTGGTGCCATCATGCAGGCCTGGTACCCATTATCCACCGCCAGCAGCATGGCAAGCAGAGCGACGATCGTCTTGCCACTTCCCACATCGCCCTGCAGGAGTCGGTTCATTTGATGTCCTCGCCCCGTATCACTCCTGATTTCCTTCAACACTCTTTTCTGGGCTCCAGTCAATTCGAAGGGGAGATAGTCGCTGTAAAACCTATTGAAGAGATCACCCACCTTGTCAAACACAATTCCCCGCGAAAACCTATGTCTTTGCAATCTTATGCGGGCCAGCCTGATCTGGGAAATAAAGAACTCTTCAAATTTGAGCCTGCGTGTTGATCTTTCGGCATTCTCCGCGGAACCGGGAAAATGAATTTGTTTATACGCATCAAACCGCGCCATCAGTTGCAGTTGATGCACGATGCCGGGAGGAATGTTTTCGGGAATATCTTTTTCGCGCAAGGCTGCAAAGAGCGTCTGCGTCAACTTCCCTATTGCCCTTCCACCCAAACCCTTTGCCTTTAATTTCTCCGTGCTTGGATAAACCGGCTCCAAATGTGGCTTTCCCCCTAACGATGAACCGGTCAACGTCTCCAACTCAGGGTGGACAATTTGAGGACGATCCTGGTAAAAATTCACCCTTCCAAACACCAAATATGACTCGCCCGAACGCAAACTCTTTTGAATCCAGCTAACGCCTTCGAACCATACCAGTTCGAGAAATCCCGATTCGTCTCTAATCTGCGCCGCAAGTCTCTTTTTGCCTCTTTTTTGTCCTATTAGTTCCAATCCTGACAAAATTCCAGCTACCTGTATATACTCGGTGGCAGGCGTTATCTCCGAGATCAGGTTGACCTTTGTCTTATCGACATAACGATAGGGAAAATGATTGAGCAGGTCGTTAAACGTGTAGATGCCGATTTCTTTCTTCAAGAGCTCGGCACGCTGGGGTCCGACGCCCTTGAGATATTCGATCGGGCTCGACAATATTTCTGGTAGACGTTGAATATTTTTCTACAAAATTAGCACTGCACCCTGACCCGCGAAAAAATCTCGCCTTCAGTCTATGGCCTGACGAATGGATTTTTCCCAAAGCACCGTTTCCCTGTTTTGAAGATAATTGACCAGGCCCTTCAGGAGGCACAGGTTGGTGAAGACAAAATAAAACGGCATATTCAAAAGACCCAGGCGCCAGCCCATGACCACAAACATTCGCCCCATGAAGGCGAACAGATAGAATCCAAGTTGCAGTATCAAACAATAGTGAAAGATTGACCCCTGGTGGTAAATGGATAGCTCTACGTTCGTGAGCAATAAGAGAAAAA
>Ga0335085_10012742_pt1 | contig 12368 bp, 9 predicted proteins | sample Lox_Sample_45_FD_206712 | JGI IMG/M metagenome (GOLD analysis project Ga0335085, IMG submission 206712) | Soil microbial communities from Loxahatchee National Wildlife Refuge, Florida, United States - Lox_Sample_4.5 | ecosystem: Environmental > Terrestrial > Soil > Wetlands | place: USA: Florida...
TAATCTGTTCAGTTTTAGTCTGTTGAACAAGGAAGAAGAAACATCTAATTTTATTGAAGCGGTAAAAAGGTTAAATGAAGCAACAAGACTCGTAATTAGTCATGTTGGTGATGGTAAATTGGTTCTTCAGTACAATACTTGGTATGGGTTCATTCGTAATTTAATAGGTGGATTAGTCTATTCCATTGTCCTGTGTGCAATTAATGTCATTTTGAGCCGAACAGTAGTTGTCGATAACGTGTTTTTCTATGTCTCGATGATCCTGGCTATCATCTATGTACTAATATTTCTGTTTAAGACCGTATTGTTAAAACAGTATGCCGAAACTTACGCCGATAAACTTATATCTGAGTTCATGACATCAACTGCCAAGGTGAAAAATGACAAAAAACCAAAAACTCGAACTAACCTGGATCGGCAAGGATATACAGCCAAAGCTGGAGCCAAGGATTTTGATTGAAGACCCGGACAAGTCCTACGGCGACCGGAATACTGAGAATATGCTGATTTTCGGTGACAATCTGCTCGCATTAAAGGCTTTGGAACAGGAATTCACTGAAAGTATACAGTGCATCTACATCGATCCGCCATTTAACACAGGTGAAGCATTTGAACATTACGATGACAGTTACGAACACTCCATTTGGCTATCTTTGATTCGTGACAGAATACAAGTACTGTATAAGTTATTGCATCCAAGCGGTTCTTTCTTCATACATATTGATGACAGCGAATTAGGTTATTTAATTGCACTAGTTGATGAAATATTTGGAAGAAATAACAGAATTTCGGTTATATCTTTTAAACAAAGCTCTGCGTCAGGCCCAAAAGCAAAAAATCCTGGATTGGTGACTACAAATAACTTTATAGTCTATTATGCCAAAGATAAATCAAAATGGAAGAATTACAAAACATATGTACCAACAAAAAGAGATGATAGGTACTCAAAGTATATAGAAAATTACAAAGATAACTATGAAGACTGGAGATTGATAAATTTAAAAGATGCTTTCTGTTTTAGCCATAAAGCATCCTGGGATGAATTGCGTGCGAAATTTGCAGAAAAGCTGGAAAATAAGATTGAAGAATTTGTATTGAACCACTCAGAACGTGTTGTCAGAACTGCTCGTGTAGCCCCAAAAGACGTGAACGAAATCGCAAGAGCTTCGTTGCAGCAATCGATTGATACTTCGGGAAAGGTTTTTCGATGCCAACGTGATGATAGGGATGATTACTATTTTCTTAACGGTGAACAGTTACTGTTCTATAAAAACAAGACCATGAAAATAAATGGGAAATTAACTACAGTGGCACCTGCAACTAATATGTGGGATGACCTGCTTTCAAACAACCTTCACAAAGAAGGCGATGTGAGCTTTCCAAATGGGAAAAAGCCAGAAGGTCTAATCAAGCGCATCCTTGAGCTATCTACTGATAAGGACGATTTCATTTTAGACTCCTTTGCAGGTTCAGGAACTACAGGGGCGGTTGCGCATAAGATGGGCCGTAAATGGATCATGGTGGAGTTGGGCGAACATTGCCACACGCATGTTCAGCCGCGAATGAGTAAGGTATGTAATGGTATTGATCAAAGTGGAATCTCAAAGGCTATAAATTGGAAAGGTGGTGGGGGTTTTAAGTATTACTACATGGCCCCAAGTCTATTGAAAAAGGACCGTTATAAACAGTGGGTCATTAATGAGGAGTATAACGCCCCCATGCTAGCCGCAGCCATGGCCAAGCATGAGAGTTTCCGCTACTGTCCAGATGAGGTCTTTTACTGGAAACAGGGGCGATCATCGGAAAAGGACTTCATTTTTACCACTACTGTCCACCTAACACCGGAGCACCTGGAAAGAATCCGTGAAGAGATGCAGCCGGACGAAAGTTTGTTGATCTGCTGCAAGTCCCACTTTGACGGAGCTGACGGGAAGTATGACAATATTACGGTAAAGAAGATTCCATCCATGCTCCTCGGTAGGTGCGAATTCGACCGGGACGATTACAGCCTGAACATTGTAGACATGCCCCGTGATCCGAACGAACCGGAGTTTGTGCCTTCTGGTCCTCCCGTGGCTGAAGGGAAGAAAATGGAAAAGAAATCGAAGGCTGAAATGTCTGGCCAGATGAGCATTTTTGCCGGGATGGCGGAGGGATAAATGGACAAACATGCTGCGTACATCAAGAACCGTCTGAGCCTGCGCCCTCCCCAGGTAGAGAGCTTGGAAATACTTGCCGGGATTGCGGGGGCCGTTTCGCTCACGAAGAACAGCGACCTGGCCGCTGAGCAAGAAAAGGTGTTGGCCTACGCAGGCGAACTGGCAACATCGACTGGCACGACAAGGGTGTTTACCGACTTCGAGCGCAACTTCCCTTGCGTCTGTTTTGCCCTGGCAACCGGCGTCGGCAAGACCCGCCTGATGGGGGCCTTCATCACTTGGTTGAATCAGGCCAAAGGTATCAAGAACTTCTTCGTCTTGGCCCCGAACCTGACGATCTACACCAAGTTGATTGAAGACTTTTCCAACCCACGTAATCCCAAGTATGTTTTCCCCGGCATCGGCGACTTCGTCCATCGCCCTCCGGGAATAATAACAGGTGAAAACTACACCGACAAAGGGACGCGCCCACTTTTTGACGAATCCATCAATATCAACGTCTTCAATATTTCCAAAATAAATGCCGAGACCAAGGGAGGGAAGCAACCCCGAATTAAACGTGGATCGGAATATATCGGCATGAATAAATCGTATTTCGACCACTTGGCCAGCCTGGACGACTTGGTGATCCTGATGGACGAATCCCACCATTACCGGGCCGAACGGGGCATGCAGGTCATTAATGAACTGAATCCTGTCCTTGGCATTGAATTGACGGCAACACCTAAGACCGAAACGGGCGGGACAAAACTCTTCAAAAACGTGGTCTATCAGTATGGATTAGGATTGGCAATGGAGGATGGGTTTGTCAAAGAGCCTGCCGTCGCTACTCGGAAGGATTTCGACCCTTCTCGGTACAGCCAGGAAGAGCTTGACCGTATCAAGCTGGAAGACGGCATCCGTATCCATGAGGACACCAAGGTTGCTCTCGAAATTTATGCCCGTGACGAGAAGTGCCGGCTGGTTAAACCGTTTGTCCTCGTGGTCACGCGGGATACCGACCATGCCTCGAAGGTAAAGGCGCTGATCCAGTCACAGGCATTCTTTGACGGAAGATACAGCGGCAAGGTGATGGAGATTCACTCAAACCAGCGGGGTGAGGAAAAGGAAGAGAACATCCAGCAACTCCTTACCCTGGAGGAGCCGGACAACAAGATTGAAATCGTCATTCACGTTAACATGCTGAAAGAGGGATGGGACGTTACCAACCTGTACACAATTATACCTTTACGCACGTCGGCATCCGAGACCCTTACTGAACAGACCATCGGCCGTGGTTTGCGCTTACCTTACGGCAAGCGAACCGGCCACGACAAGGTGGACAAGCTGACCATTATCGCCCACGACAACTTCCAGCGGATCATCGAAGAGGCCAACAAACCTGGCTCCATCATCAAGCAGAAGAACATCATCGAGATCGATCCGGGAAGTTTTGAGGGGACAAAAGAGGTGGTCGTCGCGAAATCGGCCTTCGAGGAGAAGCTGGCCGAGGAGAAGAAGACAGTCGAGGCGATGCCCGAATCCAGGGAAAAGCAACAGGCAGGTCTCAAACTGGAGATCAGGAAGAGCATCTACGAGGCCATCCCGCAGGTCAACAACGCGGTCAAGAGCGTGGCCGAGCTTACCACCAAGGAAATTAAGGAGATCGTGGTCAACAAGGTCAAAGAGACGATCCTGTCAGACCCTCAACAGCACTTGTTTGCCGCCGAGATCGTCAAGGAGATCGAGGAGGCATACGAATCCACGGTGAGCGAATTCATCCAGAACACCATCGAAATCCCGCGCATTGTCATCCAGCCGACTGATGAAGTGGATTCCGGCTTTTACGACTTCGACCTAGACGTGAAGAACCTCAATTTTCAGCCGGTATCCGAAGAGATACTGGTGAGGTTTTTACAGCGCAAGGAAAACCATACCCAGACCATCATCGGGAAGTTCGGCATCAACGCGGACAAGCCGGAAAACTTGATCCTGAACGAACTAATCAATTTCCCTGAGATCGATTACGACAGCCAGGCGGAGCTGCTCTATAAGCTGGTCGGGCAGGCAATCACCAAGCTGAAGAGCTACCTGAAGGAAGAGGAGTTCATCAATGTCGCCAAGTTCTACAAGCGGGAGATCGCGGAGTTGATCTACTCCCAGATGCGACCCCACTTCTACTGCAACACCAAGTCCTACGAGGAGCCAAAGGTCAAGCCGTTCACGAAGATCGAGGAGCATAACCTGACAAAGATCCAGGCCGACGCGGTCCATCACTACTCCGACACGATCACCCCCACGAGTGCCATCCCGCTGAAGGTTTTCACAGGCTTCAAGAAGGCTTGCCACACCTTATACAAGTTCGACGGCAAGGGAGAAAAAGACTTCGCCGCCATCTTGGAGCACGACGGCGACGTGAAGAAATGGCTGCGGCCGGCCCCAAAGCAGTTCAAGATCTACTGGGATCACAACGCCCGTTTGTACGAACCCGATTTTGTCGTGGAAACGGACAAGGGAATCTTCTTGGCAGAGATAAAGGCGGACAATCAGTTGCAGCACCCCGAGGTGCAGGAAAAAGCCAGGGCAGCGCTGCAATACTGTAGATATGCGACGGAGTATGGTCAGCAGAACGGCGGCAAGCCGTGGAAATACCTCCTGATCCCTCACAGCGAGGTTTTGCCGAATATGAGTTTTGGATATTTTGCTGGGAAGAGGGAGTTTGTAAGTGTATGATTATTTGGCAATAAGAGGAGGATTCAGTCATGACAATGCCCAAGGTTTTTGCAAGCAAGGAGTGAGAAGGTTATGACAGTATCCGACCACATAGCTCTTAGTTTTCTTGCTCTTAAATCACAGGACTTCACTTTTAAGATTTATCGCAAGGAACTAACCACCGAAGAAGAATCTATTCGAGGTGTAAGGTTCTTGCCTAAAGATTGCAAAGCCGATTCATCGCCTGAAAGAAAGACTTTTCGGTATGCAGTTAAACTTACGCCTCATGATGGCTTTGAGGAAGTTATAATCCGTGCCTGGGTAAACCCTGGACTTACAATAGAGGTGCTGCATCAAGCCCTTACTGACCGCGCCAAAGTGGATGACCTTGTAGAAAATACCGAACTGCCCGAAAAGAGCTTCACTCGCGAGGTAGCATTCATTCTTCGTCGCCATGGCGATGCACGGGAGGTTATGTGGCTTAGAGCATACGACCTTAGAGTACTAGGCCGCTTTGGGTTTCTTTGCAACTTTTCGGTACGTGTGCCGCCGGACTCGTTGCTACCGGCGAAAATACGGCTTGAATTGAGTCTAACGCACAAGAACGGCCGCCTGAATGAGGACTTCTTTGTAGACCAGCATCAGAAAGTAAGCGATTTCCTCAACACTTATTTTGGATCTATCCAAAAGCTAAAGTTGCATGACGGCACAGACATAGAACTTGAAGGCAAGCTCTCTGCTGTGCCGTCGTTTGCATTGTCGACTCGAACATATTTATTCGGAGATAAGCGCGAGGGAAAGAACCAGTTTTTTGGCCTCCGCGACAATCCGCCTTTTCAACCGGCGGAAAAGAATAGCCGTCTGGTCTTCGTTTTTCAAGCGCACGATCGACCTAAATCCCAGGACCTTTTTCGAGCGCTTCGTGGCGACACCTACTCCACTTTTCCTGGAATGGAGAAAATGTTCCGCACTCCGCTTGGCAAGGACAATGTTGCAGGTATTGAAGTGTCAGGGTTTAGTAATGAAGAACTTCAAAAGATCTGTTTAACCCTGAAGACTCAGTACCCGCAGGAGCATGTTCTTCCTGTGGCGCTGGTTCCCATGACCAAGCATACCTCCGATGAAGAGACACTGAATTATTTCAAAGCGAAACACGCATTCCTAACTCATGGTCTTGCAAGCCAATTTGTGGACCGTAAGCGTCTTGACGACCGGAATGCGCTAAAGTGGTCCATCTCCAACATAGGGTTGGCATTATTTGCAAAAATGGGGGGGGTGCCTTGGCGGGTCAAGCCATCTACCGAAAAATGCTTGATAGTCGGTATAGGACAGGCGCACCGTATCATTGAGGGAAAGGTGGAAAAGTATGTAGCCTACTCTGTTCTTACCGACTCATCAGGCATCTACGAGACCATCAAGGTCTTGGGAAATTCTTGCGACCAGCAGGAATACCTTGACAGTCTTAAGGCTAATCTTAGGCAGGTTCTGTTATCCCACAAAAACCAATACGAGTCTTTCGTCCTGCATGTGACCTTCCGACCGAAGAAAGAAGAAATAAATACGATTCGCTTATTGCTGGACGAACTGAAAGGTGGAGAAGCGGCTGGCTGCGAGTTCGTTGTCATTAAGTTCAATGACCACAATGGCTTCTTTGGCTTCTCGACTGAACACAACAGCCGTGTGCCTTACGAGGGAACGGTTGCTCGGTTATCCAAGAAGGACTTCCTGATGTGGTTCGCGGGGGTAGGCATAGCCGATTCCAAGGCGCCAAAGAAGCCAGAACGTCCTGTCCACCTTAGCATCCTTTATCCTGAGGCAACACTCTCCGAGGCAGATCTCAGACGCTTGCTTCAGGACGCCATGAACATTGCAGGAGCGAATTGGCGTGGCTTCAATGGGAAGTCAATGCCTATCTCGGTTTACTACGCAAAATTGATCGCAGACTACTATGCCCACTTCCGCCAAGCGAATCTTCCCGAGGTGGATATGGATAATCTGCCCCCGTGGTTTTTATGAACACACAATCTATAACATTTAAGAAGGACGAGGTTCTTGTCTTACTCGGTGCAGGAGCATCGGTAGATGCGGGCGTACCACACTCAGCAGCTATGGTGCGGGAAATTGAAAATGCTTTGGACAACGACTGGAAGCAATTCAAGGACCTTTACAACTACGTACGCAGCGCCATCTATTACGCTGATGGCATCAGAGGGACATTCGACAAAGAAGTATCTTACAACATTGAACGCCTCGTTGTTTCCTTAGATGAACTTTCACGTCGGGAAGAACATCCACTCTATCCATTCATTGGAGCTTGGAATCCTAGGCTGGCACAAGTCGCCGGAACAGACTTCAGTAACGTTTCCGAATTTAAGACAAAGATTCTGGAAAAGCTCAGGCACGAATGGATTGAAATATCAAACTACGAGTATGCTGCCGATTACTACAAGGGACTGATAAATTTCCAGAAGGAACTCAACCATCCGTTGAGAGTGTTTAGTCTGAACTATGATTTATGCGTTGAGAAGTCGTATCATGCTGAATACAAGGAGTTTCCTGAACGGGGCTTTGATAAAGATCGGTTTTGGTGTCACGAACTATTGGAAGAGGCGACTCCAGCAGAGAAGAGCTTGTACCTGTACAAGCTGCACGGCTCAATTGATTGGGTTCGGGATCCTAATAATGGCAAGCTCACTTACAGCGATAGCACGTCCAAGATAAAAGTAGATGAAGGTGAGCTTATCTTCGGAACTACTTATAAACTCCAATATGTAGATCCTTTCCTTTTTCTCGTATACCAACTCCGTCGCCTTTCTCTTGAAGCTAAGCTTCTCCTGGTGGTCGGTTATGGTTTTGGCGACGAGCACATCAACGGCATTTTGCAGCAGGCGCTTCGTGGGGGACAGGACAAGCGCATCGTTGCTGTTACCTGGTTTGGTGATGGTCTGATCGACAATGAGCGTATTAAGCAGACAAATCGCTTCCGCTCTTTCGTATCCAAGCAACTTGGACTTGAGGATGATCAGGACCCGCGACTTGTCGTGGAACTTAGCAGCGCAAGAAAGTTTTTGGGCGAAGAGCTGTCTCTGACTGCAATGACAACCCACTTTCCTGTTGAGGAGTCTCTCTTTGAGGAAGTGAAAACCTCTTGAGTTCGTTATTAGTATCCCAGGGAGTGTTGAAAAGGAGGTAGAGCTATTTTTGTTGCAGGTTCGAAGGTGAACTTACCCTTGATTGATCCGATTCTTCAAAATAACGCTCGGCTTGAACGTCAAAACTTTCCGTGATGAAATAGAGATGGTCTCCCCGGTCTGCGGGTTCCTTCCAGTTCTATCCGTCTTCTGCCGCACCACGAAATTGCCGAACCCGCTTATCTTCACATGCCCTTCGGTAGCTATGGCATCTTTGAGAACAGCCAGGGTAAGCTCAACCAATTCGATGGCTTCTTTCTTTTGGCAAGAGAGCTTTTCTTGCACCAAGTCGGCTAAATCTGCTTTCGTCATCTTAAGACCTTTCAACATTGCTGATATGAACGCTGTAAATACCACAAAACGCGAATAATTTCCAGGAGATTTGAGTAGAACCGGAACACGTTGGAGTGTTCAGGTGGTGAGAATTCTGGACTGACTGGCAAGGAGATTTAAGTTTTCAAGGTCAGTAAGTGCTGCGACACCAGAAGTTCCTTGTCTGCCCGATTCATGGCCTTGATCCGTGATTCCCTTTTGGCTGCAGAAGAGCGGCTGTGGTCATTTTCTAAATACACTACCTGTAACGGATGTCGTCCCCGGAAATATTTGGCGCCAGTTCCATTTGCGTGCTGACGGAGCCGCCTGTTAAGATCCGTGGTTATTCCAGTATAGAGGGAGTTGTCGGAGCAGAGAATTATGTAGACGAACCAGTTCATTGCCAAGAGAGTCGAATCTCTTCCAGGCGCCTGCGGTTCTTGCCCATATCCCAATACCCGAGGCGGGCCGCGGAACGTACCTGGATGAAACCGTTGGCTGCGTCCAGCACGAACAGCCCGTCATCGACAAAACCGAGCGTGGTTCTGAACTCGACTCTTATCGTGACCTCGTCGGCTGAAACCAGAGTCGTATCGGTGCGCTGGGCGAGAATCTTGTGAAGTTTCCCGAAGGCGATTCCGGCGTCGCCGGTGATCTTGAAAGGTTCGATGTGATGGCTCTCGGCGGCCTGACTGGAAACGCAGTTGGGCGAAGATGGACACGGAGGCAGCGGTGCTGCTGTGCTGTTCGGTGCAGTTGACGTCATAAGTACCAGTAGGGCCAATATCTTCAACTGTTTCCTTTCTCTTCACTTGGTACGATATTGCAGTGTTCGTCGTCAGGTCGAAGACCACTCTGGCTTTCTTTTCCTGAAGTTGCCGGAGTACCTGGTTGATCTTGTCGTTGAGCGTGAAGTGAGAATCTCCCACTTCCTCCCATTCCCTGGTCACAAACTCGGCGATCAGGTTGCGCAGGGTGTCGGGGTTGATGCTCTCCATCGGCACCTCCACCCCGTCTTCATGGTGGTCAGGGAGTTTCTCCGGTTGGCAACCTTCATCATACTCGATAGTGACTTCATCGGACTTCGGCAATTTCGTACTCCGCACTGATGGTTTCCGCTTCAATGTCGGCGGCGGTCCATTTGATGTCAGGGTCGTTACATTCCTAAACCTTCATCGATTTGGCAACAAATTCCGCAAAAGGTTTTATTTCTCCCCGCGAACTCGCCGATTCAAGGCATGCCATATAATCAGATCGCTGTTCAACCCTGATAACCGTCCACGGGTAACCGCCAGACGCCAGCATGGCATTCATCAGGAACCGGCCTAATCTGCCATTGCCATCAAAATACGGATGGATGTACACAAATAGAAAATGTCCCAGAACAGCGCGAACGGCTGCGCTTTGTTCAGCCTCCAACAGGTCGCACAGTTCCGGCATCATGTCACGGACTGCATCCTGAGAAGGGGGAACGTGGGTTGCCCCCCTGATAAAAACCTTGTCAGTCCGGTATCCGGCCAGGTCCGCCGGCTTGAGGAAACCGGCATCGACGTTTGGCGAAAAAAGGTTGCGATACCATGAAGCGTGGTCATGGCGGAACGCGGCGCCGGGATTTGTCCCGGTCAGAATGCCTCTGATAGTGGCCTTGACCTCGTTATGAGCGAGCCAGTAACCGTGTGCCGCCATGGCGTTTTTCATTTCCGCGTCAGAGCCATTACTTTCCGGATTCCAGTCCCCGGTGGCGACCTTTTGAATAAGTTCCGGAGTGACACGATACCCTTCAATGGAGAGGGAGTGATAGGCATCGGTTTTATAGTTTTCTTCAACTGCATCCATGAACTTCTCTATGTCGGACGGGATGCCTGGCTCAGCGGGGAAAGTGCTCAAGACGATCTCTCGCATGGTTTGCCACATGAGACGCATTCGCAGGACATAGGGCGATTGCGCTCTGGTGAATGCCAGGGCCGGCGGTGCAACACTAAAAGGATTTGACTCGTTGACCACAAATCCTGCTGCTCTCATGGTTGCCAGTACATCATCCGCCAATTCTCCTCGCCCTGACGCCCGCAGCGCACCGGCGAGACGCCCGGCTACACTGCTATGGCCTCCTTCAAGCAGCTCCCGGTTGAGATCCGACGCATCCCGCAACTGATGAAGAGCGATATGGGCGTCCTGGGCATAGGTAGTGAAAAATGCTTCCGGCACCCGGATGAGCGCCACCGGCAGTGTTAGAACGCGGATTCGTTCCACCACCTGGATTTTCCCGGCAGGAACAAAATCCTTTGCCTTGTAGTCCAGGATCGAACAATTGTCAGGCAGCTTCAGCAGACCGTTTTGGCCAAGCGGCGAATGGATCACAACCTGCTGCGGTGTAATACTCTTTCCCGTGTGCAGAAACAGTGAGTATTCTGCTGACACGTGCCATTGATTGCCAAACCGCTCTGTGCAATAGCCCTGGATGAAGTCACGCATCGCCGCATACCAGGGCGTGCTGTCGCCGGTATCGTCGCCCGGCCGGCAGGGCATATACCACCCCTTGACAATCGGACGCAGGAAGGCGTTTTTAACAAGGCTTTCCCGCTGCATTCGAGTCAGGTCACCCGACTTTATGGCGGTTTTCCCGTCATCCTGCAATCTCTTCAGGGCAGTTAGAGCATCGGCAAGCCTGCGTTGTACCGGAGTTGTTGCCATTGTAATCCCTTGTTACCGCTAGATTATTATGAATTACGATAGCTAGATTATTCCGTGTTGTCAATGCTAGATTATTATGTGTTGCAACAGCAAGATTATTCTGTTGAAGGTCATAGCAATCCTCGCTCATCTCGAATCCTCCGTCAATTTATCTGCAATCGGCTATATTTTCCGTTTCATAGCGCGACCGTGATATGTTATCTACGATCATGTATATAATACTGTTATTTTCATGTTAATGGTGCTATAAATATACGAACGTAGATGCTGACGGAGGACAAAATGAAGATTGCCAGTGCGGAAGACATCGGGCGGATCATCAAGCAGAAGCGGAAGGATGACGGTCTCACCCTGGAAGAGGCAGCTGCGGTCTGCGGCGTAAGCTATGCCTTTCTGTCTGCCTTGGAGAACGGCAAAGAGACGGTTCGGCTGAACAAGGTGCTGCAGGTTGTCAAATGCCTCGGAATTGAGTTGGAGGCGAGCATCCGTACCTGGGCATCGACGGGAGATGAAGCATGACAGCCGGCCTTCTTGTCAGGATAGGTGAAGATGTCGTGGGGCGGCTCTGGCTGGACGAGAAGAAACGATTCTGCTTCCAGTATGACAGTCAGTGGCTGGAGCACTCGAAAATCCCTCTGTCGCTCTCATTGTCGCTGCGGCCGGACCCGTATCTTGACGACGAGTCACACCCTTTTTTCGCGAACCTCCTGCCTGAAGAAAAAATCCGGGCCGTGATCGCCCGGAATCTCGGTGTGTCCCTGAATAACGACTATGGGCTTCTTGAGCGGATCGGCGGCGATTGCGCCGGTGCGGTATCGCTTTTTCAGGAAAACGCAAAACCGCAACTGGAAGCCGGCAGATATCGACAGCTTTCCCCTGATGAACTTGCCGCCATCATCAGGGAACTCCCACAGCGACCGCTTCTCGCCGGGGAAAAGGGGATACGGCTCTCCCTGGCCGGGGCGCAGAAGAAACTGCCGGTCTTCTACGATGATGAGAACTTTCATCTCGGGTACGGCGCTTTCCCTTCCAATTACATAATCAAACCGGCAATCGAAGACCTTGACGGTACGGTGGAAAACGAGGCGTTCTGCATGGCCCTGGCCCACGAGGTGGGCCTGGATGTGCCCCGGACATTCATCCATCAGCATGAGGAGACCAAGGTATTTGTCATCAAGCGGTATGATCGCGTCACAACAGCAGTTGGAACAAAGAGACTGCATCAGGAGGACTTCTGCCAGGCGCTCGGGATTCCGCCCGAGTTCAAGTATGAGTCCGAGGGTGGACCGTCGCTGGCGGTCTGCTTCAACCTGGTGCGCCAGAG
>Ga0335085_10012743_pt1 | contig 12366 bp, 8 predicted proteins | sample Lox_Sample_45_FD_206712 | JGI IMG/M metagenome (GOLD analysis project Ga0335085, IMG submission 206712) | Soil microbial communities from Loxahatchee National Wildlife Refuge, Florida, United States - Lox_Sample_4.5 | ecosystem: Environmental > Terrestrial > Soil > Wetlands | place: USA: Florida...
CATTTGCGTTGCTACAGCCTCAGCTCATGAGGCGCGTCCTGCGTATCTGGAATTGAAAGAAACAGCTCCCGGCCAATTCACAGTTCTTTGGCGAACGCCGGTACTGGCGGGAATGCGTCTGCCGATCCGCTTTCAGCTTCCCGACGATGTTAAGGACGTGCGACAACCGACCGTCGAGGAATTGGCCGATTCCTTGCTTGAGCGGCACTGGATCGACGCTGGGCCGAATGGATTGGCGGGCAAGCGCATTGAGTTTCCCGGACTGCAGGCGACGATTACCGACGTACTTGTTCGGGTCGAACTGGTCGACGGCCGTAAGTGGACCACCATCGTCCATCCCTCGCAGCCATGGGTCGAGATTGCTGCCTCGCAGACCTGGCTCGGAGTAGTTGGCACATATATCGTGCAGGGAATCCGACACATTCTTTTCGGCGCTGACCACATGCTCTTCGTGCTGGGGTTGCTGCTGATCGTGAAAGATCGGTGGATGTTGCTGAAGACGGTCACAGCATTCACCCTCGCTCACAGCATCACGCTGGCGATTGCGACGCTAGGCTACGCCGAGGTTCCTGTCGTTCCATTGAACGCAGCGATTGCGCTCAGCATCCTGTTTCTGGGTCCGGAGATTGTGCGCTCATGGCGCGGCCAGACCAGCTTTACCATTCGCCATCCCTGGGTGGTGGCGTTTGCCTTTGGACTACTCCACGGCTTTGGATTCGCCAGCGCCCTCACCAGCGCCGGACTCCCCCGCCATGAATTACCGTTGGCGCTGGTGAGCTTTAACGTCGGCGTCGAACTCGGACAGCTCTCCTTCATCGCATTGATCCTGGCCCTGGAGCGTTCGTTTCGAATACTCGAGGTGCGATGGCCGCGGTGGGCAGAGGCTCTTCCCGGCTACACCGTCGGATCGCTCGGCGCCTTCTGGACGATCCAGCGCGTCACGCTGCTGTTGGGAGGAGCGCGATGAAGAAGCCTCGACTGTGTCTCTCTCCAGAGAATCTTGCGCTGGCCGTGTTCTTACTGCTCTGTGCTCAACCTGCCTTTGCTCATCCGCAGAAGGGCGAAGCGGTTGGATTCCTGACTGGCTTCCGCCATCCCATCTCCGGGTTGGATCACGTGCTGGCGATGGTTGCCGTCGGACTGTGGGGCGCGCAGCTGGGGGCTCCGGCGATTTGGCTTTTGCCGGTGGCGTTTCCGATGGTGATGGCTTTCGGCGGCATGCTTGGGTTGATGGGCGTGCCTATTCCAGGCATTGAATATGGAATAGCCCTGTCAGCCATCTTGCTTGGAGCCGCAGTGATGTTCGAGTACCGACCTCCGTTGGGCCTTGCCGCGGCGCTGGTTGGCTTCTTCGCCATATTCCACGGGCACGCTCATGGAACCGAGCTGCCGCCCGGTCAGAGTGCTCTTCTCTATAGCGTGGGATTCGTGATGGCTACTGGTTGCTTGCACGCGCTCGGAATTGGCATCGGCACGGTACACCGCTGGGGTTGGGGACAAAAGGCGCTGAGAGTTGCCGGTGCATTGGTTGCAACGGGAGGCGCGTTCTTTTTGTGGAAGGCGATCGCATGAACCAGCCCAGCAAATCCCGGCTGCCGCTCTGCGCATTCGTAGGGTTCACGCTATTGATGTGGGCGCTTCCTGCCGAAGCGCATCTCAATTCCACCGGCATGGGTCCGTTCTATGACGGGCTGATGCACTTTCTGCTGAGCCCGGAAGACATCATTCCGGTCTTCGGGTTGGCCCTTCTGGCAGGGCTTCGCGGAGCCCACTACGGACGGCGCGCCCTCTTCGTTCTTCCGATCGCATGGCTGCTGGGCGCACTCGCAGGTCTCACCTCATTTGCCTCCGCTCCGCATCCATTCATTGCCGCTGCATGGTTTCTGCTGCTGGGAGGCTTGGTGGCTGCAGACGCTAGGCTGTCACTGCGCACAACAACCGCGCTGGCCGGGTTGCTTGGTCTGTACCACGGCTATTTGAATGGGACCGGCATGGGCCCGTCGCTCTCCACGTTGGTTGTTCTACTGGGACTGGTTTTCGCGATATTCGTGATCGTAGCGCTCGTCGCCGCGTCCGTGGTCAGGCTGCGTGCCTCGTGGACGCGAATCGCAGTGCGCGTCACCGGAAGCTGGATCGCTGCCAGCGGTCTCTTGATGCTCGGCTGGGCAGTTCGAACCCGCTAGGTACACGCCTCGCCGATTCATCAAGGAGCCTCAGTGAATTCCATCCGGCCGTTATCAGGGTGCTCTTTGTAGATGGCTGGCCCCCAATTCAGCATCGCCGCGCCAACTGAAACTAGTTGAACCGAGGCAATCAAGATCGCGAGCAAAACGCTATGAAGAGAAAATCGATTGTTGCCATCCTAACCATCGGGGAAAAATGATGTTTGGGAAAGTGGTGGTAAGTGCTTAAGAATCAGCTGGTAGCGCTACCGGGAATCGAACCCGGGTTTGAAGATTGAGAATCTTGCCACCTGTCTAATGGATTCAATAAGCTACAAGCCATTGCCGCGATTCTGTATACCGCGTTGTGTACCACGGATCGACAAAAACGCCCCGCTAAACCTCTGGCGAAGAGAAGGGCATCGGGGGAGAGCCTCCCTTCGAAACATATGCCGATTCGCAGCTCTGGGCGGGATGGCGGCGCGACGTCGCCGGGACTCCGCAAAACCGTTCGTGGCGTTCTCTCTCCCGACGGTGAATCGAACGTAAGCGAGATGCGGAGCCCGATCTTGCTAGGCGGCAGTGTCCTAATTTGAACTGGAATCTAATGTCGTTTGGTGTCAAGATTGCCCTATGGCTAGACGAACCGAGTTCCCGCCGGAAGCGGTTCCGCGCGTTTGCGACAAGTGCGGCAAACACTTTGCTGGGAAATTTACCGACAAAGAGTGGGCACGCAGTATCAACGTCCACAACCTGATGAAGCATGGGGATGTTATCGCAGCACAACATGAATCTTCTGACCCCGAATCCACTCAGAGGTAGTTTGGTTGCTGGCTTTTGCTGCCGTTGTGATTGCATTTAGGTCATCGATGGGGAACGGGCACAATCTTGCCCTTGGCCTTTCGAAAAATCGCTAACGTCGTGGTGCTTGCTCTGGCTTTGCTGCTCGGATGCAGTCACTCGCGTGATCTGTCTCGCAGCGTGGCTCTGGGTGTGTTGAACAGTTCTGCAAAATTCACGCCAGCGGGACCAGATTTCGGGTTAACCCCTCAACAGGTGAGTTGTGGTTTGAAATCGGGATTGTGGGTGCCGGGAAAAGCGAAGCCTTTGGTAGCGTTCTACCTAGGTGTGGCTCCATATATTCTCACCAGTAAGGGCAGGGCTGTAATAACTGAGATCGCGCCGAACGTGGCCTATCCTTCGGGAGCGCAAGGGACGCTTGCCGTCCGACGCCGAACCGCTATTGAAATCACAGGCATCAGCGACTATCAATCGGACTCGTACAGAGGCAAGCAGGTGGATTTTACGTGGCGTTGGAATGCGGATGATATGCCAGATTCCTTACGCGCATGTTTCCCAACAGCACTGTCAACGCACCACGGAACGGCGCTTTTTCGTCTTTACGATGATGGCTGGCGCGTGGAGCAGATTGTACGGCAAGCGGGTGACGTGCTGTAACACGCTCGAACGCCTTACCCCTCTTGCGGCGCGGAGTTATTGCACGGCATCGCTCCCCTGCGGGAATGCGGCCTCGATTCCTTCCGCCACATTGCGAGTCTGGTACTCGACAAACTTCCCGAATCCTGCTGCAACGTGAGTTTCTGTGACGTGTACGTAGTAGCGAGCTGCCACGGCGGGCGAGCTGTGCCCCATCAAGCGAGCGAGTGAGAATCGGTCCATGCCCGACTGAGCGGCCCGCGTCCCGAACGTGTGACGCCAGCAGTAGAATTCGAACGATTCCAGGCCCGCATCTTCTACCGCTTGTTCGTGCGGATGCTGGAAGGAAATGATGTGCCCCGAGTTCCCGGCTCCCGGGAACACATAGGCCGATTTCCGTTTGTCCGTCTCTGCCTCGTGCTTCCGCCTCTGCAGTACCTCAGCGGCCCTTGGAGTGAGCGGGAGACTGCGCTTTGCACTTGCCGTCTTGCCTCGGCGGACGTGAATTGTGCCATTCGGGGATTCAGCGCGAGCGGTCAGCTCAACATCGGCCCACAGCAGCGGAAACAACTCACTGTTAGGACGCATTCCCGTATCGACTGCGAGAATCGTCACATCCCGCAGATTGTCGGACGCCTTCGCCAGATACAGAGCCTCTTCTTTGAAGCTGACAACACGCTCCCGGCCCTTCGGCTGCGGCAACTCGTGAATAGCTGGGGCGTGGGTGAGCTTTCCCCACTCGACAGCGATTTTCATGACGCGCCGCAAGGTGCGCAGATCGCCGTTTACGGTCACGACAGAGTTCTCCGCTACTTCTTGCCTATGGCGGGCGTACTTGCTTGCCAGATCGCCTGTAATCGCGTTTAGCGGAGCATCCGCGATGGAAGCGAATGCCAGCAGCCGCTCAAGACAATCCTCATAGAATTTGTGCGTTCCAGGTTTCGTGTGCGTCTTTGCGTACTGTAGAAACTGTTTCGAAAACGCGCGGAAGATCGGCGGGGCGCTCGCTATCGGTTTCGGCCAAGGGTCACGCGGATGAATTTCCCCAAGTCGCAAAGCGCGCCGATGTTCGTCCTCTGCGTCCTTGGCATCTTGCTTGTTGCGGGTCTTAGCAGACTTCACAATGCGGTAGCTCTCGACTGTGCCATCCGCATTCCTAAGACTCCATCGGAAGTTGTACCAATAGGCCGCCCCGCGTTTATAGATCATTTCGTGCCTCGCTTGCTGGTGCCCTTGCGCTTCGCTGCTGAATTGCGTTTTGGCTTGCTCTTACTGCCCTTCGGTCTGCCTCCCAGCTTGCCGTTTTCGCGTGAAGCTCTCGCCTTCTCTTTGCTCGTGACGCTTCCACGGCATACCGGGCAGTAGCAAATCAGCTCAACATGATGTATTGGGCACTTCATGCGAATAACAATAAACCTAACGTGCTCGGTTACACAAGAGAAATCAACCTTAAGGGAAATCAACCAGAAATCAACCTACTTTTCCTGAGCTGCGCTTGAGCTTTGCCGCCGCTCATGCGTTACCTGCATGGCACGCCCCCCGGGAAGGACCCGCGTCCCTTCTCGGCACAAGGTACTGTCTACTAGCCTACCCGTCACGGGTGATTCGAACCCCGAGCTAACACCAGACTCAGCTTTGAAAGGTTTATTTCGTTTCTGTTTCAATCATGCCCCTCATGCGCGATTTGAAATTCAACGTCATGTGCGACGAATCCTTTGGCTAATTTCCTCATGCGTTTTCCATACTTGTTCAGGCCCTCTCGCAACAGAGCTGGGTCATCCTCTGTCTCAACCAGGATCGGCCCCTCTTCCGGAAAGATGAACTTCGCATTTCGGAAATAGCGCCCGAAATCATCGCTCGAAAGGTGGCGAGCATTGAGAGGAACGTCTTGCACCCTGAGTTTCAGTTCCAATCTGAACTCTTGCCCGCGCGTTGCGGCAGTCTCATTCGAGCGACTATCAACATCACCCCCCTTGGAAAGGGGGGTAGGGAGGATTGAATCTCTGTTGTTAATCTTTGAAGTAATCTCTGCTTCCTTATAAGGATTGCCATATTCCAGCGCACTAGATTGCTCTTCTTGGGATTTCTTGTTTGGGCGTTTTACCGAATCTAGTTCCGCTGATATACCGACTCTAGATCGGGGATTTTGCTCAAAGTCAGTCAGCGCTTGGCGGAGTTCTTCGAGGTCAAGACGGTAGAACAGTTTTGCAGGCAGGCCTCGCCGTTCCTCTTGCCAAAATGAGGTTTGGCGAAGGATCGCCCGAGCGCGCTCTTGTTGTGCGGGTGTGACGAAGGTCTCTTGCTGCCATTCGGCAGCGGACTTGTGAAACCAGCCTTGGGGGTCATCTGTAACGCAAGTCCAATACAGCGCCTGCGAGATCATAATGCCCGCTGTCAGATTGCCGCAAAGCTCCGACAACAAGGGGCGAAAGGCAATCGGTCGGCCTAGTGCCGTTTGCAGTGCGTCTGGCAAACGTGCTCTCGACTTCGCCACTCGCTGCTATGCCCCCATTGCGGTGGCAGCCTTGCCCGTGTTCTCTGGCTCGCAGAGGCGAGCTTCAATCCATGAGTCCAGGTCTGAGCGCCGATATCGAATTAATTTTCCGGCTCGGAAATATCGCGGTCCCTGCCCTTGGCTGCGCCAGAGACGCAACACAGATTCAGAACACCCGAGATATGCAGCCGCTTGTTGTGAATTCAAAACCCGTTTCTCTTCCAAACCTCGCCTCCCGTTTCTAGGCCGCGCTAGTATCTAACCTCAAGCGACACTTCCTGCTACTGCGTGGCCGACTTTACCGAATTGCGATAAACGAATGCAAATTGAGCATTTGTTCCCCTTTGTTTATGAGGTTTTTAGCGACTTCTGGTACTTCGAATTTCCAACAGTTCTTACGAATTATCGTTGTGAAGCTAGAAGTCACGCACATCGCTGGATGAACTAGCATCCTCGCAAGAACTGCCTCACAATGTCTGACTATGACGAAAAACTCGGCGGGGAAAAAGCGTAGTTTAACTACGCAGGTTTGAGGCGAGGACGATTGCTATTCCGAACAAAGTTTCTGCTCTTGCAGACGTCTGCAGGGACCGTTATTCATTCCACTGAACTCGCGCGTTGCTGGTTTAGCGCCAGCAAGCGCTCTAAGATTTCGGCATCGGAGAGCGTAGCGGGCCAGCCATAGGCAGCGAAAACAGCTTCGTCTAATTTGCGGTGCGCTTCCTCAAGCCACGCGGGGCGAGTGTTGTAGAGATTCGTGAGCGTCCGCGCTTTCAGATCGTGCTCACTTGCGCCTAAAGGATTCAGCCAAGCATCGCGCTTCTGTACCACCTCTCGTGCGGCCTCTGCAATAGCAGTCACGAGCGGTGATTCTCCGGGTTCTTGTGATGGCGGCCAGGGGAACGGGAATGTTTCGAAGGTCGTTGCTGAATTGTAAGACGGGTCGTTACCTACTCCCATCCACGAGCATGTCGATAACGTCCAAACCTCGTGCAAACGTGACTGTAGAACGCCAAAGAAATAATAATCATCTCTGGCTATGACGTGCAGCTTGTGATCAGGTACAACGTCGGTGCTCATCCACTCGAAAACCCGATGCTTGGAGACTTCGGGAGTTACAATGCAGCGCTTCAATCCCACAATCGAATGACGCAAAGCGGGACGCGAGCGGCCATGCAACCACCAATTTTGTTTCATCAATCGGTCCCGGTTCTTTTCACGAAACGGTTTCACTTCGCGTCTTACATATTCGAAGGGCAGTTCATAAAGCGCGGCCTCAGTCTCTGACATGTCTCCGAAGTCAATCAGCCATCCATTTTGACTTCGCTGCACAATGTCTCGGCCAATTAGTCTGCGTTTCACTACATCCGAATTTGGCCGTCCGTTCGGATTAAGTGGAGCGGCAAGCATCCTTCTTGCCTCATGCTCTGAAAGATCGAACGGGCCGCCCTTCATCACTCCGAGAAAGCAAAGGTTGGCATTTTCAGGCAGCGCTTGCGCGCTCGCTACATTTGCGCTCGCTGTCAGATCGGCATGAATCGAAGTAACGAGCTTCCCATCCAATGCGCGCTGTTGCTGCGAGCCATCGTCAAAACCAATGACCGAAACCCGAACAGCAGCGCCGTCAAGTATCCACGGGCGGTCACTCCAAGCCATAAAGATCCCGCCCGATTCAAGAATGCGCTGCAACACAGGACGATTACCGACCATGCGAATAGAGTTCGTTGCTAAGAGTCCGGCCCGCTTAGCTCGTCCCGATTCAATCTGTGTCCTCGCGCGCTCGAACCAAAATGTCACCAGGTCCGCGCCTCCGGGAACACGTCCCGCATAGAGCTGGCGCAACTTACTTACATATTTGTCGCCCAACTCGCTGCGCATTTTCTTATCGCCGAGAAACGGCGGGTTTCCGATGATGCAATACGCTTCCGGCCACTCGGGTTCAATGGGATTCCCTTCGGCATCGTGCGCGAGAATCGCATCACGCGCTTGAATGTTATCGAGCTTGCGCAAGATCGGTTCTGTCGGCCATCCGATGCCGTGCTCATTCAGCCATTGCAGATAACCAATCCAGACCACTACAGACGCCAGCTCTTGCGCGTAGATGTTCGTTTCCAGGCCGAAGAGCTGTGCCGGGTGAACCTGCTTTTCAACGAACGTGGGCAAACCGTGCTCTGCGGAAAACACGCGCGTCTCGTGCCACAAATCCAACATGCGGCGCAAAGCAAGGTAGAGAAAGTTTCCGCTACCACAGGCGGGGTCAAGAACTCGGACATGCGACAGCTCTTCGAGCCAAACGAGAATTTTCTCTTGCAGATCGGCGCGCAGCTTGGAGTAAGCCCTCCCTTTCGCGGATTGCGCAGCATCCGCAAGCTCCACAGCCTCAGCTTTCACAGCGGTCCATTTCGCTTGGAGCGGCTCAATCAAGACGGGTTCCACAATCAGCAGAATGTCTTCTTTGCTGGTGTAATGCGCCCCGAGTTGCGAGCGCTTGCCCGGGTCCAAACTGCGCTCAAACAGAGTGCCGAAGATTGCAGGCTCAACTTGCGACCAATCCAGCGCAGCGGCATTGCGCAAGACTCCCATATCCGCAGACGTGAGTTCGAAAACTTCATCATCGGCAAACAGTCCGCCATTGAAGTAGTGAATATCGTGCGGGCCAAACGTGCTCCCGCTCGTTGCCATTGCTGCGAAGAGCTGGCGCAACTTGCGAATGAAATTCGCGGGCCGTGCTCTATCGAGTTCAATCATCTGCCGGAATAAGTGCTCTGGCAGAAGTCCGATGCTGTCGGCAAACAAGCAAAACAGCAGCCGCATGAGGAAGTGAGCGGCGCGCTGTGGCTCGATTCCTCGCAGTTCCAGGCTGTCTGCGAGCTTGGCGAATTCGGCTGCTACTTGCTCAGTGACGCGAGCCCTCGCGGTTTCGGGGCGCAGTTGCTCAGGATCGAAGAAAACAGCGCGCAGAACCTCAATCGGTGGGAGAGCGCAATTCGCCGTTGGCGCGCTCGATAGCAGATCGTCCAACGTGAAGCTGTAGAGCTGGGGGCGTGTTCCGGTGAAGTTTGTATGAATCTCGAAACGCTCTTGGTCGCACGTCACCAGCAACGGCGGGTTCTCTAGATCGCCTTGATAGCGCACGAGCTGGCTGTATGCGGCGCTCAGGCTCTTGTGCTTGCCCTTGTACTCCCATGCAAAGAATCCGCGCTTCCAAACGTCTGCAAAGCCTTTGCCCTCGTCTAAAGTGGAAACGTGCTTCTCAAAAGCGAAGCTCTCTCCGGTCTGGTCTGCTGCTGCCGGGTGAGGATGCCCCAACACTTCGCACAGGTCTATGAAGTGCGACTGCGCAGCGGCGCGCTCGCTCAGTGTGCTTGCTTTCCAGCGCTCAACAAATTCCAGGAGTGAGAGGGGCATGGGCTCGCGGGTTTTTCGTTGCGATTCTTTCAGAACGTGCAGCTTCCGCCAAGTGCTGCGATGTGCTCGTGAGCGTGAGCACGGCCCTCGGCAACTCAAAATAGACCCGATGGCACGGCTGGACTCGAACCAGCGACCTCCGAGAACTTGTAGGGCACCTGCTTCTCTCCACCTCACAATTGCTCTCTCGGCGCTCTATCCTCCTGAGCTACGCGCCATCAGGCCACGTCCATAATCGTTTGTTTATTGCTGGAACGTGTGGCGTAAAGCGGAACTGTGGCGCAGAGGGGAACTGTAGCGCAGAGGCGCGAAAGGGACTGTATACCATTTTGTGTACCAGCAAACACGCTTTTGAGCGCTAAAGCGGGTCAGGAGCAATTTTGGGCAAAAATGAAACCCGCTGATTTAGCGGGCTTTAGCGGATGATAGCTGGTAGCGCTACCGGGAATCGAACCCGGGTTTGAAGATTGAGAATCTTCCGTCCTAACCCCTAGACGATAGCGCCACTTAGGAAGACTTTTGCATTATAGCAAAACTAGTGACGCATCCAGCCTAAGAGCCGCTTTGGTCCCGATCTCAAAATCGCAAAAGCAAAATTCCCCTGTGTTTATGCCCTTCATAAGTCCCTGTTGACAACCCTGGCTCCCCGTAGCAGAATCCACTTGCAGGCGAATAAAAAGCGAAAATCGCGAACTCGCGGGATTGCTGTCAAATACATTTTGGGGGCGTCAGGTATCAGGTTTCAGATTTGCGATAGCACGTGAATCCATCGGTTTACACTCCCGTGTTGAGTCCGGATGTAAGCATTAGCGCTGCGCTGGCTCCTCCAATCTGACATCTGCTTCCTGATACCTGAGAACTCGATCCCCCTCCGAGGTGTCTATCTCGTCCGTCGCCACACTTCGTGCCCGTATTGAATCGTCGCTGGGCGAGCGGCTCTCGTCCACGCTGTTACTGCGCGAGCGCCTGGCCCCACTGACCGTCGCCACCGGCATCGAGGAGCTTGACACTCTTACCGGAGGCCTGCCGCGCGGCGCGTTGAGTGAGATCGTGGGACCGGTTTCCAGCGGGCGCACCGGCATCATGATGTCGGCGCTGTCGTGCGCCACTCGCCGCGAGGAAGCTTGCGCGCTGGTGGACGCCAGCGACAGCTTCGATCCGGCATCGGCGCAAGCAGCAGGTGTCGCACTGGATCGGCTGCTATGGATTCGCTGCAGCGAGCGCGAGTCATTTCCCGCGCGCGATTTCACGCGCAATCCACGTCCTCAGCGCAAAGCGATGCGCCGGCTCGACCAGGTCCTGAAAGTCACCGACCTTCTGCTGCAGAGCGGCGGCTTCGGCATGGTGGTGCTCGACCTGGGCGACATTCCCGCTAAAAGCGCGCGCCGCATTCCGCTCACATCGTGGTTCCGCTTTCGCCGCGCCGTCGAGCCGACCACTACCGTGCTGCTGCTGCTCGAGCAGGAGGCCTGCGCCAAAACCTGTGCCTCGCTGGTAGTGCAACTGCAGCGCCGGTCCGTAAGCGTCCGCAATGCTGCGGCTGAGAAACCTGCGGAAACCGCTGGATGGCGAGTGATTACCGCTTCCGAAGCCGTTCCCGCGACGAATCCGGTCAGCCACGCGGCCCTGCTGCACGGAATGCAGTTACAGGCCGAAGTCGTACGCTCGTGGACGCGTAAACCGGTGCAGTCCGCGCATTCGACGTTTGCCTTGTCTGCCAAGTACGCAATCCGCTAGCGAGATCGATATGTTTGCCTGCATCTACATCGCCGACTTTCCCGTGGAAGCCATCGTGCGCTCCGAACCGTTACTGCGCGAGCGCGCCGTAGCTGTGCTCGAGGGCAAGCCTCCGTCGACGCGCGTGATCGCGCTGAATGAACACGCGCGGCGCATGGGAATGGAAGTGGGCATGACGAAATTGCAGGCGGCGATCTTTACTCCGGCCGTTCTTCGCGAGCGCTCCATCGAGCAGGAAAAATCTGCCCACTCTGCGCTGCTGGATATGGCATTCGGCTTCTCGCCGCGTGTGGAGGATACAGCCAATGGCCGCCTGTTGCTCGACCTCGCGGGTCTGGAGCGGCTGCACGGTTCTGCCGTGGCGATGGCGCGCGACTTGGCGGCGCGCGTCAACAGTGCTGGACTGGAGAGCAACGTTGCCATTGCGGACAATCCTGATTCGGCCATGCACGCCGCCTGCGGTTTCACCGGCACAACCGTGATTCCCGCCGGAGAAGAAGCCCGTCGCCTGGGGATTCTGCCCTTACATGTGCTGCTGGATTCGTTCGACATGCCGCGCCCCAGGAAGAGCACCTCCTCGGCCACACGCGAACGTGAGCAACTTCGCGAGCAAATGCTCGAGACGCTGGAGCGCTGGGGGGTGAGCGATTTCCGCACCCTTGCACTGCTGCCGGAGCATGCTCTGGCTTCGCGCCTGGGAGAAGCAGGGTCACGCCTGCAACGTCTCGCTCGGGGAGCTGAGCTACGGACTCTGACATTGTGGGAGGCGGAACTGCATTTCGAGGAAGCTCTGGAGCTGGAATCTCCGGTGGAAACCCTCGAGCCGCTGTCCTTCATCCTGAACCGGCTGCTGGAACAGCTTTGCGCGCGCCTGGAATCGCGAGCGCTGGCTGCACATGAGCTGCATCTCCGGTTGCACCTGGAAAGACGGGTGGCTGACGAAGAGACAACAACTGCTCAGGAATTGCTTTCTCAGGGCAACTCTGACTATGTAAGACAACCTTGGTTTGAACGCTGCGTACGGCTGCCGGTTGCCATGCGCGATCCCAAGGTTTTCCTCAAACTGCTGCAACTGGACTTGGCGGCGCATCCTCCGGGAGCCCCAGTTCTGAAGCTGTGGATAGCGGC
>Ga0335085_10012744_pt1 | contig 12366 bp, 13 predicted proteins | sample Lox_Sample_45_FD_206712 | JGI IMG/M metagenome (GOLD analysis project Ga0335085, IMG submission 206712) | Soil microbial communities from Loxahatchee National Wildlife Refuge, Florida, United States - Lox_Sample_4.5 | ecosystem: Environmental > Terrestrial > Soil > Wetlands | place: USA...
CTCCCAGCGAGGAATCGGGGCGGTCAGATTTGAACTGACGACCTTCTGGTCCCAAACCAGACGCTCTACCAGGCTAAGCTACGCCCCGGGCCGGACGGGTAGGGGACGGCGCTTCCTTGCGGCTGTCAACGCTATCCTAAACAGGGGGTTGGAACGATTTAAGCGTTTTTCAGTCCTCAGCAATCTGCTTGATTCGCTCTCCCTTTGCCCCTACACATCGCTTTCCACCCTTCTAACCCATGGATACGATTTCGCGCGAAAACAACAGCAGCTATCTCCCGATAGCTGGTGTTTTAGTCGGTGTGCTTGCCTTGATTGTCGCGGCCGCGGCCCTCATCAAGGTCAGCTCTCTCGGCAAGAGAGTGCCGGAGAACCTGCCGGACCAGCTGGCCAGCTTGGAGAGCAAGGCCGACAGCACGGCGTCGACCGCCGACAAGGCGAGCAAGGACATCGTCGCGTTGACGCGCTCCACGCAGGCCGCGTTTGACTCCATCGGGCCCGAGATCGGCAACATCAAGGCCTCCGTGGCGAAATTGGAGGAGGCGGCCAAGGCGCGCGCCGCCGCGCCGAAGGCGAAGAGTGGTGAGCCCGTGGTGGCTGGCCCCGGCGAATATATCGTCAAGCCGGGCGACACCGGCGTGAAGATTGCGAAGGCGATCGGCGCATCCTTGGGCGACCTGCAGTCCGTCAATCCGAATGTGGAGTGGAACCGCCTGAAGGTCGGCCAGAAGTTGAAGGTGCCGGGCAAGTAAGCGCGGCCCGCAAAGATTTCTTTGGTGGAAAGCCTCCTCGACCCCGGGTCGCGGAGGCTTTTTATTGGGGTCATGAGCGACCCGCTTGGTTCCGCTGCGCCCGCCCGTTGGGAGAAGACCGGCCAGTCGTTGCACGCGCGGTGCGGGGTGTTCGACGTCCAGCATGCGCACTACCGGCATCCCGTGCGCGGCCGCGAACGCGACTTCGTGGTGATCGACGCCGCCGACTGGGTCGTCGTGCTCGCCCTCACCCCCGATCACCAGCTGGTGCTCGTGCGGCAGTTTCGGTTCGGCATCGACGATCTCTCGCTGGAGATCCCGGGCGGAGTGATGGAGCGCGGCGAGGATCCGCTGACGGCGGCGCAGCGCGAGTTGCGCGAGGAGACGGGCTACACCGGCCGGAACGCGCGGGCGCTCGGCGGCGTGCATCCGAATCCGGCCATCATGAACAACGTCTGCCATATCGTCCTCCTCGAGCAGGCGACGCGCACGAGCGGCCTGGCCTGGGACCACGACGAGGAGATCGAAGTGGTCACGGCACCGGTCGAGGAGGTGCTGACCTGGGCCCGGACGGGCCGCATCAAACACGCGCTCGTGCTCGACGCCCTGCTCCTGTTTGCGCCGGAGTGGGAACGGCTTGGGCAGGACCGCCACGCCTGATCGCGCCGCGGCACGCGACCCCCGCGAAAGGCAGTGGGTCAGTTTGCGTGAAGGGAATGCCGCTGCCGGCCGGGTTCATCCCGGACAAAGGGATGTCGCAGGTTCCTATGTCAGGCAGATAGCCCGACCTACGCAACTCGACCCACCACCGCCGGAAGGGCGGTTTGACTAAATGTTGCCGCCGGGTTTTTGTCCGATCGAGCAAACCATGCCGTCCGCCGCCGGCCCCGGCCGGCCGCGGCAGGCGCTCCTCGCATCCATGTCCGCTCCCGTCTTCGCCAACGCCTCGGAGGCACTCGGCACCGCCCACGATTCGTGTCTGCCGGCGGCGCTGGAATCGGAAATTCGCGCGATCTACGAGCGCAGCCCGCTGTACGCGCAGCGCTTCCCGTTGCACTCCGAGCCGCTGCGGTGGGCGTGCTACCGCGGGATCCCGGTGCTGGACAAGCAGGAGATCCTGCAGCGCGGGCCCTCGGCGTTTTTCGCGGACTACCGGGCCGTCGAACGCGGCCTGCAGAACCGGGAATACGAGTACGAACACACCTCCGGGTCCACCGCGCAGCCCATGACCGTGATCATGGAGGACGGCTGGTGGGCCGAGCAGACGCGCCGCGCCTACCTCGCGCATCCGCAGCTGGCGCCGTTCGCCGGCCAGCCGGTGCGCAAGGCCGTGCTCGCGCCCGTGGCCTGCTCGAGCAACCTTTGCCCCTACGAGGACGAGCCGTTCCCGCACCGGTATTTCGAGGGCACCGTCTACCTCAACCTGACGAGCGATCCCTTTGTATTTCCCGAAAGCGAGTGGGACCGCATCGTGCTCGAGCTGCAGGCGGTGAAGCCGGAGATCCTCGAGGGCGAGCCGGTCTATCTCTCCTTGCTCGCGCGGGCCCTGGCGAAGCGCCGGGTGCGGGTGCCCAGCCTGAAGGTCGTCATTCTCACCTACGGCAAGGCGAGCGTGCAGCACAGCCGCCGCATCGCCGACGTGCTGCCGGCCGCGCAGGTCGACCTCTACGGCTCGACCGAGGCGGGCTACATTTTCGTGGGCGACGCCTTCCGGGACAACTCGCAGGTGATCGACGCGAATGCCTTCGTCGAGCTCGTGCCCTGGCGCGGCCTGCCGGAGGTGTTTCAAACGCACGTGACCACGCGCGGCCGCCGCGCCATGCCGCTGCTCCGGTACAACACCGGCGACATCGTCCGGCGGTATCCCATTGGCTTTCGCATTCTCGGGCGCGACCGCGACCTTTATTACCGTCCGGAGGGCGGACTGGTATCGGCGAGCGACATCGACGCGGCGCTGCCCGCGGGTTTCGCCTGCTGGCATTACTGTCTCGTGCAGACCGGCGAGACGCGCTGGGACTTCCAATACGTCGCGGAGCACAACGCGCCGCCGGAGGTCGCCGACGCGATCGCGGGGGCCTTGGGCGACGGCGTGCGGGTCAATGCCTTCCGCCGCCGCTTCCTGCAGCCCGGCTCCAGCGGGAAATTCTCGCTGCTCAAGCCGCTGGCGAAGCAGCCGGCCGTTGGCGCCGCGGGCCCGGGTCCGGCACCCGCGCCGCAGGGCGCAGAGCAGTCCGGTGGCTGATCGCGCAAGGATCTTATTCTGAGCTGCAGTCTTCCTAATAAGGAGCTCCGAGGTTTGGCGGCGGAATTCCCCGCCTTTACTTTCCCTCTGCGCCTTGGTCTACCCTCCGGTCGTCCGCGCCGGCGCCCCTTTCCAACTTCTCCCTTGCGATGACCCTTGTCGGCAGCCTCCTTCGCGCCTCGATCGGCAGGAAATTCCTGATGGCGGTCACGGGGGCGGTGCTCATCGCGTTCGTCACGGGCCACCTCGTCGGCAACCTGCAAATCTTCGCCGCGCCCGAGAAGATCAACGGCTACGCCCACTTTCTGCAGAGTCTGGGCCCCGCGCTGTGGGCCGTGCGCCTCGTGCTGCTGGTGTGCGTGTTCACCCATATCACCATCGCCGTCCAACTCACGCTGGAGGATTACCGCGCGCGGCCCGAATCCTACGAGATTCGCCACACCATCCAGGCCACGCTGTCCTCGCGCACCATGCGCTGGACCGGCGTCGTGGTCCTCGCGTTCCTGCTCTACCATCTCGCGCAGTTCACGGTCGGCTGGGCGCACGCGGATGAGTTCAAGAGCGCACATGCCTATGCGATGACCGCCGACTTTCATCTGCTGGGGTTCCCGGTCGTGACCCGGGGGCAGGAGGTAGCCGACGTCTACAGCATGGTCTTTCTGGGCTTTTCGCATCCCGCCGTCTCGCTCTTCTACATCCTCGCCGTGGGCCTGTTGAGCTTCCACCTCGCGCACGGCGCCGACAGCATGTTCCAGACGCTGGGTTGGCGGAGCGAGAAATGGGCCGGCGGGCTGAAGAAGGTCGTCGTCCTCTATTGCGTGCTTTATTTCCTCGGCAACCTCGCGATCCCCGGCGCCATCCTCACCGGCGTGGCGAAGCCCGCCGCCGGCACCTTCGCCGCGCGGATCCTGGCGGCCGCCCACGGCTCCGCCGTGGCCCAACGCTGACCCCCCCGCCATGGCCACCCTTGATTCCAGAACCCCGGCCGGGCCGCTCGAGCAGAAGTGGACGCGGCGCAAGGCGGAGATCCGCCTCGTCAATCCGGCGAACAAGCGGAAATACGAGGTCATCGTCGTGGGCGCCGGCCTGGCGGGCGCCTCGGCCGCCGCCACCCTCGCGGAGCTGGGCTACCCCGTGAAGTGCTTTGTCTTCCACGACAGCCCGCGCCGCGCCCACTCCATCGCCGCCCAGGGCGGCATCAATGCCGCCAAGAACTACCAGAACGACGGCGACAGCGTGTACCGGCTCTTCTACGATACGATCAAGGGCGGCGACTTTCGCTCCCGCGAGGCCAACGTTCACCGGCTCGCCGAAGTCTCCGCCAATATCATCGACCAGTGCGTGGCGCAGGGGGTGCCCTTCGCCCGCGAATACGGCGGGCTGCTCGCCAACCGCTCCTTCGGCGGCGCGCAGGTCTCGCGCACCTTTTATGCCCGCGGCCAGACGGGTCAGCAGCTGCTCCTGGGCGCCTACGCCGCGCTTTCGCGGATGATCGGGCTCGGCGGGGTGCGAATGTACACGCATGCCGAGATGCTCGATCTGGTCGTGGTCGACGGCCACGCCAAGGGCATCATCGTCCGCGACCTCCTCACCGGCGAAATCGCGCGGCACGCGGCCGACGCGGTCGTGCTCGCCACGGGCGGCTACGGCAACGTGTTTTGCCTGTCGACCAACGCGCAGCACTCCAACGCCACCGCCATCTGGCGCGCCTACAAGCGGGGGGCGTGCTTCGCCAACCCGTGCTTCACCCAGATCCACCCCACCTGCATCCCCGTGACCGGCGAACACCAGTCGAAGCTGACCCTCATGTCAGAGTCGCTCCGCAACGACGGCCGCATCTGGGTGCCCAAGCGGAAGGAGGACTGCCGGAAGGCCCCCAACGAAATTCCCGAGGAGGCCCGCGACTACTACCTCGAACGGATGTACCCGGCGTATGGCAACCTCGCGCCGCGCGACATCTCCTCGCGCGCGGCCAAGAAGGTCTGCGACGAGGGCCGCGGGGTGGGCGAGTCGGGCCGCGGCGTCTACCTCGATTTCGCCGACGCGATCAAACGCATCGGCGAGGCGGGCGTGCGCGAGCGCTACGGGAACCTTTTCGACATCTATCACGAGATCACCGCCGAGAACGCCTACCAGGTGCCGATGCGCATCTTTCCCGCGGTGCATTACGTGATGGGCGGGCTGTGGGTGGATTACGACCTGATGTCCAACCTCCCCGGCCTCTTTGTGCTGGGCGAGGCCAACTTCTCGGATCACGGCGCCAACCGGCTGGGCGCCTCCGCGTTGATGCAGGGGCTGGCCGACGGCTATTTCATCGTCCCCTACACGATCGCCGACTACCTCGCGACGCAGAAGCCGGCGCGGCGCCCCCAGCCGGACGCGCCGGAATTCCAGCAGGCCGAAGACAACGTGCGCGGCCTGATCACGCGCCTGCTCGCCGTCCGGGGCCGCGAGCCGGTCAGCCATTTCCACCGGCGGCTGGGGCGGATCCTGTGGGAGCATTGCGGCATGGCGCGCCACGCCGCCGGCCTCAAGCAGGCGTTGCAGGAGATCCCGCGGCTGCGCGAGGAATTCTGGCAGAATGTCAATGTGCCCGGCGACGGCGGCACGCTCAACCAGTCGCTCGAACGCGCCGGCCGCGTGGCCGATTTTCTCGAACTGGCCGAACTGCTGTGCCGCGACGCGCTGGAGCGCGACGAGTCGTGCGGCTGCCACTTCCGCGAGGAGCACGTCGACGCCGAGGGTGAATGCCTGCGCGACGACGAGCGGTTCGCCCATGTCGCCGCTTGGGAATACCAGGGCGAGGACCGGGCCCCGCGGCGCAACCAGGAGCCGCTCGTCTACGAATCCGTGCATCTGGCCCGGCGCAGCTATAAGTGAGGAGCTAAAGTGAGAGTAAAAGTGACAGTGACACGGGGGGCAGGTGCCGACACCACGGCTTCCCTTCTCTATTCCGCTCGCGTCCCCACCTTTCCGCTCACTTTCACTCTCACCTCCGCATGAAGGTCACCCTCAAAGTCTGGCGCCAGCGGGACGCCCGCAACCCGGGCGAGTTCAGGGAATACCCGACGCCCGAGCTCAGTCCGAACATGTCGTTTCTGGAGATGTTGGACGTGGTCAACGACGAGCTCACCCGCCAGGGACAGGAGCCGATCGCCTTTGCCCACGACTGCCGCGAGGGCATCTGCGGCACGTGCTCGCTGGTGATCAACGGCAAGCCCCATGGCCCGCGCCGCGCCGTTGCCTCCTGCCAGACCTACCTGCGGAGTTTCCACGACGGCGACGTCATCACGGTGGAGCCTTTTCGCGCGAAATCGTTTCCGATCATCAAGGACCTCGTGGTCGACCGCGGGGCGTTTGACCGCATCATGCAGGCGGGCGGCTTCATCACCGCGCGCACCGGCAGCGCCTGCGATGCCAACGCCCTCCCCGTGGCCAAGGAGGCCGCCGAGCTCGCGATGGATGCCGCCGCCTGCATCGGCTGCGGGGCCTGCGTGGCCGCCTGCAAGAACGCAAGCGCCATGCTCTTCGTCGGCGCCAAAGTCTCGCACCTCGGACTGCTGCCGCAGGGGCAGGCCGAGCGCGATCGCCGTGTGCTGGCGATGGTCACCCAGATGGACGCCGAGGGTTTCGGCAGTTGCACCAACCAGTACGAATGCTCGGCGGTGTGCCCGAAGCTCATCAGCCACGAATTCATCGCCCGCCTGAACCGCGACTACCTGAAGGCGGTGATTCGTGCCGCCTTCCGGCCCGCCTCGGCCAGCGCCAGCGTGGGCGCCGGCTGAATTGTTGCCAGTGATTTTCGCTGACGGGCCGCGCTATCCATGGCGCGGTCTTTTTTTCCGGGGAATCCAGCGCCGCGGCCGAACCTCCCTGTAACTTTCCAACGGCTCCGGGGTTCTTAGGGGGAACCACTCAATCGCACTTCGCCATGAAAACGCTTGTTTCCCTCTTTTCCATCCTCGCCTTGCTCACGGCCACGGAATCCCTCGACGCTGCGCGATGGGACGCCGGGGCGCTCTTCTCGGCCCTCGCGGTGGCGGTGCTCTTCGCCATCGCCCTCAATGACACCCGGCGGCCCGGTCGATCCCTGATCGTCGGTCGCATCGAGCGGTATCCGGTGCCGTCCCGGGCGCGGCGGATCCATCCGGTGGATCTCGCCGCCTGAGCGCGGCCGTGGCCGCCGGTGGCCCTCGCCGGCATCATGATTTTGCGCGCGGGCCGCACCATTCCGGTGCGGCCCTTTGCTTTGCGCGGGTGCCGGGTCCCCTCGCCAGCCTCGCTGCAACTTTTCGCGGGCCCCCGTGTTCTTGGAGATAACATCAGCCACATCATGAAAACCCTGTTCTCCACCCTTTCGATCTTCGCTCTCACGCTGGCCGCCACGTCGCTCGACGCCTACCCGCTCGACGGCGGCACCTGGCTCACCGCGGCGATGGTGGCCGCGCTGTTCGGGCTGGCCCTCAACGACAGCCGGCGCTCCGCGTCTGGCGCCGCCCGGTCCGTTTAGCGGTCGACCGGCAGATCCGGGAAGCCCCGTTCTCTGCAATCCCTCAACCACGCAGGCCGCGCCCCTTGACGGCGCGGCCTGTGTGTTTCCGGGGGTGTTCGCGCCTCGGGGATCCTCCTGCAACTTTCGGCCGCGCCGCGTGTTTTTGGAGGCAACCACAAACATCATCATGAAGACCTTGCTCTCCACCCTTTCGATTCTCGCCCTGACCGTGGCTGCCATCTCACTCGACGCCTACCCGCTCGACGGCGGCACCTGGCTCACCGCGGCGATGGTGGCCGCGCTGTTTGGATTGGCGCTCAACGATTCCCCGCGAGCGATCGGTCCGGCCCGGCGGGCGTCTTGAACCGCATTACGGCTGACGAGGACGGCGGAACCTGCCGTCCCGGCGGGTTTCCCACTCCGGCCGCAGTCATCCAGCCGGTCGATCGATGGGGGCGGCGCCGCCGCCCGACTCAGAACATCGAGAGCGCCCGGGCGCTCTCGATCACCACCCACGCGCCTCCCGCCCCGAGCAGACAGAACAAGGCCGCCCGGGCCCAGCGGCGTCGGCGGAGGCCCGCCTCGTAGTGGTCGACGTTCACCTGCCGGAAGCCGCTCTCCACCAGATAGCTGATGAATTGCGCATTCTTCGTCCGGGTGGTGCGGATGCGCGAGTTGTCCACCGATCCCATGCGGATCGCGGGGCGGCGAAACCAATGGCGCACCACACGCAAAACGGGCATGCGTTCCTTGATCGACTTTAGTGTCGTTTTCTCAAGGCGAAACTGTCAAGAAGGCGCGCTTTTCAACGCACTTTTACCAGCCTGCCGTCGCGCCATGCACCGCTTTCACTACGTCGGCAACACCCTGCACTGCGAGTCCGTGGACTTGGCGGCGGTGGCCCGGCTTTACGGCACGCCCACCTATGTCTACAGCGCCGCCACCATTGAGGATCACTACCGCCGGCTGGCCGCTGGCCTGGAGGGCTTGGACGTCCAGATCTGCTATTCGCTGAAGGCGAATTCCAATCTCGCGGTGCTCCGGCTCCTCGCGAATCTCGGCGCCGCCTTTGATGTGGTCAGCGCGGGGGAACTGCGCCGGGTGCTGGCGGCGGGCGCGAAGCTCGACCGCAGCGTCTTTGCGGGGGTGGGCAAGACCGAGGCGGAGATCCGGCTCGCGCTTGAGTCCGGCCTGTTCGCGCTCCACGCCGAGAGCGAGCCCGAACTCGCGCGGATCAACCACGTCGCCGGCCAGCTCGGGCGCAAGGCGCCGGTGGCCATCCGCGTCAATCCCGACGTCGACGCGAAGACCCACGCCAAGACCACCACCGGGAGGAGCGACAACAAATTCGGCATTCCCCTCGCCCACGCCCCCGCGGCCTACGCGGCGGCCGCCAAGTTCCCCCACCTCGAGATCAAGGGCGTGCAGATGCACATCGGTTCGCAGCTCACCGAGGTGGGACCGTTCGTCGAGGCCGTCGAGAAGCTGGCCCCGCTCGTGCGCCGGCTGCAGCGCGAGTTCGGCATCGCCTATTTCAGCATTGGCGGCGGCATCGGCATCGTCTACCGGGACGCCCTCGCCAGCGGCGCGGCCGCGTGGTGGGAGGCGCTGCCGGCCGACCAGCGTCCGCTCACCGCCGAAGCCTACGGTGCCGCGCTCCGGCCGCTGCTGCAGCCCCTGGGCCTCACGCTGCTGCTCGAGCCCGGTCGCTTCCTGGTGGGCAATGCCGGCGCGCTCCTCGCGCGCGTCGAGTACCTCAAGCGCGGCCAGGGGCGGAACTTTCTCATCGTGGATGCGGCCATGAACGACCTCGTGCGCCCGGCGATGTATGACGCCTATCACGAGATTGTGCCGCTCCAGCGCGACACCTCGCGCCGCGCGCTCAAGGCCGACATCGTCGGCCCGGTGTGCGAGTCGACCGATTGTTTCGCGAAGGACCGCACGCTGCAGGAGGTGGGCGAGGGCGAGTACATCGCTTTCCTGAGCGCCGGCGCCTATGGCCATGTCATGGCCAGCCGGTATAACTCCCGGCCGTTGCCCGCCGAGGTGCTGGTCCGCGGCAGCAGCTTCGAGCTGGTCAACGCCCGCGAGACCTTTGAGCAGATGACCGCCGGCGAGCGGCTGCCCGCCTGGCTGAAGTGACGCGGTGGGGCCTCCCGGGGCGCCGCGCGGGGGCGGGGGTCGGAAAAGACTTGGTGCCGGATGCCGTCCCGCCATCCTGAGCGGGGAGCGGCGGACCGTTCCGCCGGCATGAAGACCACCACGCTGACGCTGCGAAAACTCAAGGGCCAGCGGCCGATCGTGGCCGCCACCGCCTACGACGCCCTCACGGCGCGGTACGCCGACGAGGCGGGCGTCGACCTGATTCTCGTGGGGGACTCGGTGGGCAACGCGCTGCTCGGCTTTCGCAACACGATTCCCGTGACGCTCGATATGATGGTGCATCACACCGCGGCCGTCGCGCGGGCGAAGCCCGAGGCGTTGCTGGTGGCCGACGTGCCGTTTGGCGAGGCGCACTTTGACTTCAAGCAGGTGCTGGGATCGTGCCAGCGGCTCATGCAGGCGGCCGGCGCCGAGGCGGTGAAGATCGAGGGCGGCGCGGGGCTGGCGGGCAAGATTGCGCGCATCGTGGACGCCGGGGTGCCGGTGATGGGGCACATCGGCCTGCAGCCGCAGCAGGTGCAGGTGCTCGGCCGCTACCGGAAATTCGGGGCGAGGCCGGCCGAGGCCGAACAGCAGCTGGAGGATGCGCTCGCCCTGGAAAGGGCGGGCGTGTTTGCGATCGTGGCCGAGCTGGTCGAGCCGATTCTCGCGGGCACGATCGCGGAGACCCTCAAGGTGCCGCTGATCGGCATCGGATCGGGGCCCGACTGCGACGGGCAGATCCTCGTGTGCACCGACCTGCTGGGCCTGGCGCCCGAGGCCATGCCGGGCTTTGCCCACGCCTTTGCCGCGGTGGGCGACGAGATGAAAAAGGGCTTCGCCGCCTACGTCATGGCGGTGCGCGGGCGCAAGTTCCCGAAGTGATCCGCGCGGGCCGGAAACCGGGATTGCCAAACGGCCCTTCTCCGTGCTCTCTGCGGATCTGGCACTCCGATACACCTCATGAATATCTGCGTCATCGGGGCCGGCGCCTGGGGCACGGCTTTCTCGCTCCACCTGCTCAGGCTCGGACACGCGGTCACGCTGGTTCCCCGCCGCCTCGAACAGGCGCTCACCCTGGCCTCCGTTCGGACCAACGCCGACTATCTGCCCGGTTTCCCGTTGCCGCCGAGCCTGCAGGTCGGGCATGAGCTGGCCCCTGTGTTGATGGAGGCCGAGGCGGTGCTGCTGGCCTGCCCGGCGCAGACGGTGAGGGAATGGTGCGGGCGGGTGCGCGGCAGTCTGGGCCTCGCGACGCGGCTGCAAGCCGTCGTCAGCCTCGCCAAGGGGCTGGAACTGGGCACGCACCTCCGGCCCAGCGGGGTGATTCGGGCGGTGCTGCCGCAGTATGCGGCCGGCGCGCTCACCGGTCCGACCACCGCGGCCGAGGTCGCGCGCGGGCTCCCCGCGGCCATGGTGCTCGCCGCCGAGACCGTCACGCCCTTTCTGACGCAGCTGCAGGCGGCCTTGAGCGGCCCCAGCCTGCGACTTTACACCAGCGACGACCTGGCGGGCGTGGAGTTCGGCAGCTGCCTCAAGAACATCTATGCCATCGCGGCGGGCTGCTGCGACGGGCTGCGGTTGGGCGATAACAGCAAGGCTTCCCTCATCACGCGGGCGTTGAGCGAGATGGTGCGGGTGGGCGTGGCGTTGGGGGCGCGGCCGGAGACCTTCTACGGCCTCAGCGGCGCGGGCGACCTCATGGCCACGTGTTACGGGGGCTGGAGCCGCAACCGCGAGTTCGGCCAGCGGCTGGGCGAGGGCCGCACGGCGGATGAACTGCTGGCCGGGCGCCGCACCGTGGTGGAAGGCTACGAAACCACCGAATCCTTCCACGGGCTCTGCGTCGAGCGCGGCATCGACGCCCCGATTCTCGCCGAGGTTCACCGCTTGTTGTTTGAGGGCCAAAAGCCCGCGGACTCCCTGCTGGCGCTGATGACGCGCGAATTGAAGCGGGAATCCTAGGCGATGGCGGCGCGGCGCCGCCGCGGGCGATTGTGGGGCCCGAGTTGCATCCACCGGAGGGATGAATTCCGTGAATGCCCACGCCCCCTCCCGCTGTGATGCCCGCCCCCGTTGCCCCCGGCTCGCTGGACCGCCGCCACCGGCTGGTCATTTTCGCCTCGTCCCTCGGCACCGTGTTCGAGTGGTACGATTTCTACATCTACGGCACCCTCGCGGTGTTCTTCGGCAAACTGTTCTTCCCGCCGGACAATGAGACGGCGGGATTCCTGTCGAGCCTCGCGCTGTTCGGCGTCGGCTTTTCGGTCCGCCCTTTTGGCGCGCTTGTGTTCGGCCGCATCGGCGACCTGGTGGGACGCAAATACACGTTTCTCATCACCATCGTGGTGATGGGTCTGTCGACCGCCCTCGTCGGCGCCCTGCCGACCTACGGACAGATCGGGTTCTTTGCACCGATCATCCTCGTGCTCCTGCGGCTGGCGCAGGGCCTGGCGCTGGGCGGCGAGTACGGCGGCGCCGCGACCTACGTCGCCGAACACGCCCCGGCCGGCCGGCGCGGCGCCTATACGAGTTGGATCCAGACGACCGCGACGCTCGGGTTCTTCCTGTCCCTGGCCGTCATCCTCAGCCTGCGCCTGGCGATGTCGCCCGCCGCGTTCGCCGCGTGGGGCTGGCGCGTGCCCTTCCTGGTGTCGATCTTCCTGCTCGCGGTTTCGGTCTACATCCGGCTCAAACTGCAGGAATCGCCCGTGTTCGCCGAAATGAAGGCACAGGGC
>Ga0335085_10012745_pt1 | contig 12365 bp, 7 predicted proteins | sample Lox_Sample_45_FD_206712 | JGI IMG/M metagenome (GOLD analysis project Ga0335085, IMG submission 206712) | Soil microbial communities from Loxahatchee National Wildlife Refuge, Florida, United States - Lox_Sample_4.5 | ecosystem: Environmental > Terrestrial > Soil > Wetlands | place: USA: Florida...
CAAGAACTTCGGCCCGAGCGGGGGTCTCAAGAGACGGAAGAATATCTGAACGAATTGAATCGGCGCCTGCTGGTAGCGATTGAGAAAAGCGGCGAGGCATTCATCTCCAATGCGGTGATTGGCGGCAAGTACGCGCTGCGATTCTGCATCGTGAATTTCCGGGCTTCCGCACGCGACATTGAGGCCGTGCCGGCGCTGGTGGCACGTCTTGGCCGTCGGATTCACGACGAGGGAGTTCGGCCAGGGTCAACGAGTCCGGACTGGCGAAAGGCTAACGCTGCTCCGCACTCGTGAGCGTGGAATTTTCGCCGAGGCCGAACATCGTGGAACAAACCATCATGGCAGGAGCTATTGCCCCTTGGGCAACCGGAAGGCCGTGATCTCGTCCGACGTCACCGGCGCGCCGGCATCGCCGCCGCCGGTCCCTGACACCACTACGTACTGCCCGCCATCCTTGCCCAGATAGGTGGCAGGCACCGACTCGGCCGAAGCGTTGAGCTTGACCACCCACAGCTCTTTTCCGGTCTTGGCATCGAACGCGCGGAAGCGGTTATCGTCGGCAGCGCCGATAAATACGAGACCGGAGGCCGTGGCGATCGAACCGCCCATGCCGGGGCGGCCGGTCGCTTGCTTGTCGGGAGGGAGACTGTCGGTGATGCCCAGAGTGGAACGCCAGACGATCTCGCCGGTGTTCACGTTGACTGCCACCAATTCTCCCCAAGGCGGCTGGTTGCAGAACATCCGGGTAGCGTTGTCGCGAAAACGGCCGGAGGGTCCACCATTGGCATAAGGACCGGTGCGGCTGCCCGGATTATTGCTGCCCGCCAGGGTCTCCAGATTGACAGGGCCGGAGGTCGGATCCTTCACGCCATTGAGTTGGCCCAAATCGTTTACGTTGATGAAGAGATAGCCGAGTTCCGGGTTGAAGGATCCGCCGCCCCAATTGGCGCCGCCAATTTCGCTGGGGAAGATGACGCGCGAATGGTTGTAGGTGGGCGGCGCGTAAGGGCCCATGCCGACCTGGATATGATTATCGGCGACCAACTTGCGGCAGTTCGCTTCCAGCTCGGGTGTCACTGTCGCGATGTCTTGCATGGTGAAGTCAAGCCGCGCCAGCGGGGCCGGCTTGTAGGGGAAGGGCTGCGTCGGTGCAGTTTTTTCGCCGGGAACTTCCGTTTGCCCGACCTCCTTCTCACTTACATCGAAGATTGGTTTGCCATTGGTCCGATCCAGCAGGAAAAGCAGCGAGCTTTTCCCGAAGACAGCGACGGAAGGAATCACCTTGCCATTTCTCTTGATGTCCATCAGCACGGGCGGCGATTCGAGATCGAAGTCCCAGATATCGTGGTGAACGACCTGAAAATGCCAAAGATACTTGCCCGTTTTGGCGTCGACCGCCACGACGCTGCTGCTGTAGAGGTCGTTGCCGGGACGGTCACCGCCAAACAGGTCGCCGGAGGCCGCGCCGAATGGCATATAAATGATTCCGCGAGCGATATCGACCGTCATGAAACCCCAGACATTGACACCGCTGCGCTGCTTCCAACTGTCGCCAGCCCAGGTGCCGAAATTAATTTCGCCGGGCCGCGGGATGGAATGGAACGTCCAGGCCAGTTTTCCATCGTGGATGTCGAAGGCTCGCACATCTCCGGCCACGCCCGGGCCGCTGTTTTCCTGAACATGATCGCCAACCATGATGAGGTTCTGGTAGACCAACGGCGGGGAAGACATGCCGGCGTTGCCCCGATCGAGACCGTTGCGCATCTCGGGAGTGTTGAGGTCCACAATTCCGTCTACGCCGAATTTGGCGTTCAGAGCGCCGGTCTTGGCATCGAGAGTGAGCAGCCTTCCGCCTGAAGTTCCGACTACGATTTGGGGCGGCGTGATCTTATCGCCGGGAAAGTATTCAACGCCACGGGTGGCCGGGTTATCGCCAGCGGGCATCTTATAGACCCAGATTTCTTTTCCGGACGTGGGATCGAGGGCAACTACCTGACCATAAGGTGAGGCAATATACATGATTCCATTGACGACAAGCGGCGTGACCTCCGCGGCGCGGAAGCCGTTGGCGCTGCCGCGTCCGCCACCACGTGCGCCTGGCGGAGGCCCACCCATCTCGCCGCGGCCACCTGCTGGCGGCTGGCCCGCGCCGGCACCGCCGGGTCCGTCCGGCCCCCTTCCGCGTCCGCCGCCGCGGCCCCCTACCGGCGGGACGTAGCCTTCTGGTTTCAGGTGATACGTCCAGGCCACCTCGAGTTTTGAAACGTTTGCCGGCGTGATCTGCTTCAATGGTGAGTAACGCATGCCGCCTGAATCATGGCCATATGTCGGCCATTCCTTCGACTCGGCGTAATTCGAAGGCGTGACCACGGGAGACGCAGTTTTCTTATTCTGAGCATAAGCCAGGCCGATAAAAACGGCACCGGCGACGACGCCAATGAGAAGAGTTCTCTGAAAGCCATTCATGGTATTAAGGAACGGGTAAACAAAGCCAATTTATGCTAGCACCGGGGTTCGGGGACCAACAATAAAGTAACCGTAGCGACACCGTTACCGGGAGTCCAGTTCGTGTTTCGGTTGACCGGTCATCAATCCTGATCTATCTTCGGTTCATGACGCCAGAGTTCAGCAGGGCAGCGGTAGTACGGCAATTCGCGGCGCCGATCGCGATCGAGGAAGTGCCGATTCCGCGTGAGATCGAGCCCGGCGCGATCCTCACACGCATCGAAATGTGTTCCGTTTGCGGTACGGACGTGCACCTCTGGCAAGGAGCGCTCACCACGAAGGTAGAGCTGCCGGTGATACTGGGTCACGAGATGGTCGGACGAATCGTGGCCTTCGGCTCCGGACCGCAACGCGATTCCGCCGGACAACCGATGCGCATTGGGGACCGCATCACGTGGGCGCACACCTCCTGCGGCGCTTGTTTTTTCTGCAGCGTGGCGCTGGAGCCCACGTTATGTCAGCACACCCGGCGGTACATGTACGACACGCTCGAGCGGTTTCCGTACCTGCTGGGCGGATTCTCCGAGTACGGCTACGTGATGCCCGACTCCGGGCGAGTGCGCGTGCCGGACGAGGTCCCCAACGAACTCGCCAGCCTCTCCAGTTGCGCATTGCGATCGGTGATGAACGCGTTCGATGCGCTCGGCGGAATCGGGACGTCAGAAGTCGCCGTCATACAGGGCTCCGGACCTTTGGGGCTGCTGGCGACGGCAGTAGCCAAAGTGTCGGGCGCGCGCCGCGTGGTGACAATCGGCGCTCCCGAGGCGCGCTTGCAACTCGCGTCGGAGATGGGCGCCGATGAAGTGATATCCGTCGAGAGTACTACGGCGGAAGAGCGCCTCGACCGAGTGCGCTTGGTCACCTGCGGGCGCGGAGCGGACATCGTGATGGAGTTTACCGGCCACCCACAGGCCTTCAACGAGGGGCTCGATATGATCCGTCGCGGCGGACGCTATGTCGTGGTGGGCCAGTTAGGATCGGGGACCACCACCTTCCGGCCATCGCTGATCGTGAGCAAGCAATTGCGCATCCTGGGGTCGTTATCGGGCCGGGCGAAGGCTTACTGGAAGGCGCTCGAGTTCATCGCCGCGCATAGCCGCCGGATTCCGTTCGAACGAATGATTTCCAATCGCTACCGGCTCGATGAAGTCAACCTGGCGATGGAGCGGATGCGCCGATTCGAGGAAATCAAACCGGTGATCGAGCCGTAATCGTCCGATAACGACGTTACACGGCGGCTTTAACTCGCATGTTACCGTAACGGCCAGCCGGATAGACCGCGGCGGGCAGGGATAATGGAAACCGAACCCGTGTCGATCGAAACCGCAAGCAAGGGAACCGGCGTGCAGGTGAAGTCGTATCCGCCCGCATGGTTGGCGTCCGGTGTATGGGGGATCGGCGCCGTCTTTTATCTGGCGGTGTTCTTTCTGCGCGCCGCGCCAGCGGTGATGACCGCGGAACTGATGCGCGATTTCCATATCGGCGCCGCTAGCCTGGGCAATCTGTCTGCTTTCTACTTCTATTTCTACGTGGCAATGCAGATTCCGGTAGGAGCGCTCACCAACTCGTGGGGCGCGCGCAAGCTGCTGGTGTACGGAGCTGCGTCCGCCGCCGCCGGACAATTCCTCTTCGGCGTCACCAGCAACATCACAATTGCCTGCGTGGGACGCGCGATCATTGGCGGCTCGACGGCGGTCGGCTGGCTGGTGGTGCTGCGGTTGGCGGCGCACTGGTTTCCCAGACATCGCTTTGGGATGATTTCCGGTCTCGGTCTGTTTTTCGGCAACCTGGGTGCGCTCTTCGCGCAGGTCCCGCTTCGGCTGGCGGTGGAGGCCTTCGGCTGGCGGGCGACCGCCATCGGATCGGCGGGCGTCATTCTGGGAATCGGCTTGCTGGCCTGGGCGGTAGTGCGCGACGATCCGGCGCAAAAAGGTCTGGAAAGCTATGCGCCGCCAGCCTTGCAATCGCAAGATCGGACAACCCTTGGCGGCATTTTGCGAAGCGTTCGCAGCGTGTTTTCGTACCGCAATACCTGGCTGATTCTGCTGGCGCAAGGCGGCATGGTTGGGCCCATCATGACTTTCACGGGGTTGTGGGGAGCGCCGTTTCTGAGGGCGCGTTACGGGCTCGATCCGAAAGCCGCGGCCACGCTCTGCTCGGTGATGATCATCTTCTGGGCGGTCGCGAGCCCCGTCTTCGGGGCTTTATCCGACCGCTTAGGTAAGCGCAAGCCGGCGTATCTCGGCGGGGCCGCCATTTGCGGGCTGGGCTGGCTGGCGATGATTTATCTCCCGAACCTTCCGCTTCCGGTTTTCACCATCATCGCCTCGGTCACCAGTTTCGCGACCGGGTGTGTGATCATCGGGTTCGCTTTTGGACGCGAATCGGTGCCCACGCGGCATATGGGCGCGGTCACCGCCACCACCAATATCGGGAACATGCTGGGGAACGTTCTGCTGCAGCCGGGAATCGGGTTGCTGCTGGACCGGAACTGGTCGGGCGCCGTGGTGCACGGAGCGCGCATTTATAGCGTGGAAGCCTACCGTATCGGATTTCTGCCGATTATCGCCTGGGTGTTTCTTTCCGGCTTCCTCATTCTATTCACCCGGGAAACAAGCTGCCGGCAGGCGGTCACCGAGGCTTGAAGCTCGCCAACGCCACGCGCCCGTACCACACGCCTTGAAAGCCAGCGCGGCTGTCGCCCCAAACCAAGTGCATATAGTCTTTGTCCATGGTGAGATCCTGGATATCGTCTCCGAAATTTCCGGCGTTGCGATAATAGTCCGGCGCCGGCGATTTGGAATGGCTCACACGCAGGGATTGGCTGAACGTCTTACCGCCGTCGCGCGAGATCGCGGCCCAAATGTCGTAGGTTCGATCGGCATAGACGGCTCGCCACATCAACCCCAGCACACCGTTCCGCGAATAAGCGATCCAGGGTTTTGTGAAGCCGGCGGCCTCCGGTGAACCCGGCACGCCGACGAAATCCGCCCAGGTCTTTCCGCCGTCCAAACTGGTTGAGACCTCGTAGTGCGGGCTCGGCGCGGAGGCGTAGCGCATGACCGAGTAGCGGCCGGCAGTGGTGGGGTCGGCGATCAGGTTGCCAGCGCCCAACCCGTTTCCCGGGCCGCCACCCCGTCCGGCAGCGGCCGGCACAATGATGTGCTTCATGACATGCCGCTCGAAGGTTTTGCCTTCATCGCGGCTCGAGCCGAACACTTCGCACGGACAAGTCGCTCCTTCACTGGCCGGCACTTTACTTGTCACGTAGATTTCGGCAAGAACGCCATGTCCGGCGGCCACGCTGGCGCGACCTTGCTGCGGCCAATCGAGAGTATCGGTAGCGTACACGGTTCCAAAGCTCCTGCCCTCGTCGTGCGAGACGGTGAAATACGATTGCGTACGAAAGCGCCCGGGTGCTCCTGTATCGATATCGGTTTCTCCACCGCTATCCATTCCATAAATCGCGCCGGTTTCGTCGTCGAAATAAAGAAACGGCCGGTCCCAGGGCGAATTCCCGCCGATGCGCGGTTTTAGACTCGAGGCGAACGGCGGCTGTTGATACGAGCTGACCATCGGGGCTGGTTTGGACCAGGTCTCCCCGTGATCCGTGGACATCACGGTGGCGGACATGCCGAAGAACTGGCCTTCGCTCTCGCGCGGCTCACACCCAGCCAGGAAGTGTCCGTCCCTGGTCACGCCGGCGAAGGAATCCGGACAGCGCGTGAATTTTCCCGTGCGGATGGGCAATTCACCGATCTTCCATGTCACGCCCCCATCATGCGAGACTGCCAACCAGGTAATTGTAGACCCGGCAACCTCATGATATTTGTCGGTCATGCCGGCAGTCACCGGTGGTTTGAATCCCGGCAGGATCTGCAAGTTCCCCATCGCGACTGCGATGAGGTGACGCGGGTTGGCGGGATCGACTGCAACCATGGGTTCGCCGGCCCCGCGGGTCGAATCGCCGAGCAAAAGATACTCCTCGGAGACAGGTTGTTGCTGCAGCGGCCCTCCCCGTCCGCCTCTTTCGCCGCGGCCCCGCGCACCGGCAGTGGGGTCCTGCGCCAACGCCGGCAACGCCAGGAACGCCACGAGCAATCCCATTCTGAATCGCATAGGGCCTCCAGCCCTTGAGTTTTCGTCACCCATTCGCCGAAAACAAGGTGGTAACGGTGGCTAAACGGTTACATGCTTTTGTCCGGCGCACGCCGCCAACACGCCTTACCCGCCGTACGATGGGAACCGGCTGGATTTGCCGCCCTACTACCGTAAAGATACGGTTAAGGGCCGTCAAAAGCCGGCTTCACTGCGAAACCGGCTGTATTCTGAAAGAGAAATGGGAGCCGATTTGAAGGGCGCGGAGATCGATGTCCTTATCAGCGAGGTAGGCCCGCGCGATGGGCTGCAGAGCATCCGGCAAATCATGCCGACGGAAGCCAAGCATCGATGGATTCGCGGATTGGCGGACGCCGGGCTGCGGGAAATCGAAGTGGGATCGTTTGTGCCGCCGAAACTGCTGCCGCAGATGGCGGATGCCGACGCCGTGGTCCGGCGGGCAGTCGCGATTCCGGGCCTGACCGTGCTGGCCCTGGCGCCGAATCTGAAGGGAGCGGAACACGCGACCGCCGCCGGCGTCCACAAGGTAACGATGCCGGTTTCGGCATCACGCGCACACAGTTTGGCCAACATTCGCAAATCGCCCGAGGAGGCGATCGAGGAAGTGCGCCATGTGTGTCAGTTTCGCGACGGTCTCACAGGGAATCGTCCCTCGGTGGAAGTGGGGGTGTCGACGGCGTTTGGATGCTCGGTGGAAGGCGCTGTGTCGGAGGATTGGATATTTCGCATGGTCGCCATGCTGCTCGAAGCCGGCGCCGATTCGGTAGGGCTTTCCGATTCGGTGGGCTATGCGAATCCGCTGCAGGTGAAACGGATGTTCCGGCGCCTGCGCGTCGAGGCCGGCAGCAAGGCCGGCGCGGCCCACTTCCATAATACGCGGGGACAGGGACTGGCGAACGTAGTGGCGGCGCTCGACGCGGGCGTCACTACGTTCGACGCTTCGCAAGGCGGTATTGGAGGTTGCCCGTATGCGCCGGGAGCGACGGGGAACATCGTCACGGAGGACTTGGTCTTCCTGTTGGAATCGATGGGACTGCGCACGGGCATTGATCTGGAAAAGCTGATCGCACTACGTCCGGCGATTGCAGAGGCGCTACCTGGGGAGGCGCTTTACGGGTACCTGCCGGATGCGGGATTACCGCGCGGATTCGCCTACGCAGAGGAGGCACTACTCAACCGCTTGAACCGGTAAGCCCTCGGGCAGACCCAACTGGCGATACAGCGACTGGAAGCGGCAGTCCGGACGCAGGGGATCGAAGCGCGGATCGACGCGGAGCAGCAATACTTCGAAGCAGCGATTCTGGAATGATTTCGCCAGCCACTCAAAGCCTTCGTCGGTCTGCCCCATGGAGAAATGCACCGAAGCGATCTCGAACGGAGAAACGTAGCGCGTTTGCGCCAGCTTTAACAAATCCTGGCGGATCCGTTCGGATTCCGCCAACTTTCCCGAGAGGGCGAAGCAGCGGGCCAGTCCGCTCTGCATGCGCGGCGTGGAGGGCGAAAGCTGCACCGCGCGGCGGAAGGACGCCAACGCCTCCTCCACCTCTCCACGCTGCTCCTGGATCATCCCCAGGCTCCAATAAGCCGGCGAGAAATAGGGATTCAGCGCAATGGTAAGGTCGATCTGTTCGAGAGCGCCTTCGGAGTCTCCGCGGAAGTAGCGGATCATGGCGTAATCCTTGGCGATGATCGAGGAAATGGGGTCGATGGTGTGGGCGGCGGCGATCTCCTGTAGTGCTTCATCCAGCCGGCCCATCGGCGCCAGGCAGGAAATGGCGAACCAATGACGGGCCCGCGAATAGCGCGGATCCAACTGGATGGCGCGGTGGAATTCGATTTCCGATCCAGCCCAATCCCAATCCTGCGTGGATTTTACGTGTGCCAGCGAGGCGTGCGCTTCGGCGGAATTGCTGTCGAGCATGACGGCCGTAGCGGCATTCGAGGCCGCCTTGGTCCAGACCTCGACGGGTGGAAGCACGCCGTAATGCCCCAGCAGGCCCCAGGCGTCCGACAGGCCCGAGAAAGCCTCCGAGAACTGGCTGTTCTCCGCAACGGCGCGCTCGAAGAAATCGACCGCCTTTTGCATCCCCTCTTCGGTACGTTGCTCGATGTGGTAGCGACCCTGCAAATAGAGATTGCGGGCAGTGAGGTTTTCGGGGGGCCGCATGGTGCGCGCCTGCTCCGTGCCCCGTCCGATTCCGGTGGAGACTTTGAGCGCGACCGCGCGGGCGACCTCCGATTGAACATCGAGAGTGTCCTTAAGGCTGCGATCGAACGATTCCGACCAAAGATAACAGCCACTCGGACCATCGATCATCTCGACTGTAATGCGGGCCTTGTGCCCCGATTGGCGTATGCTGCCGCGAATCAGAACCGCGACGTCGAGCTTGGCGGCGGCCTGCCGCAAATTCGACACCCCAGTTCGTTCTTCATCCCAGGCGATGACGCGTAGGGTGCGGCAGGCGGAGAGATGCTGCACGATCTCCTGGTTCAATCCGTCGCAGAAATAACCCAGGTCATGCGAAGGGCTGTGGTCAGCAAATGGCAGAACGGAGACGGTGTTACTGCTGGCGAGCACGACGCTGAGGGTTTTTTTGGGCGGCGCTGTCTCACGGCCACGAAACGTCGGGGCATAGGCGCCGCGTGGCAGGTCGATCACCAGGCGGTCATCGGCGCCTTCTTCCTGATAATAGCGTGCGAGCCTGCTGCGCAGCCGGCGGGCCTGCACGCGGACGATCGGGTCGGTGCGTGGGTCGAAAGAAGGGTCCTTGTCGAATACGGCCGCGCCAATGACGAATTCCTTCAGTTGGTCGGCGCGGCCGGATATAGCCTCCTGAACAACGAAGGTGAGAAACCTGCGAAGCCGGTCGACCTGCTGGAAAGCGTGGCTTGATGTGATGCGCCGGAGTTCCTCTTGGATGGCCTCTTCAGACTCCGTTGTCTTCCTGGACGACACGGACGTGACGCCTACTGACATATCCGAACTCTCCGCTGCCCTAGCATCATATCACCGGCGGAGTTTTCCAGGGCGCGGACGAGCTGTCATTTGACGAGCTGGTTCTAATCGCCGCACCGATAGATGTCGTTGATATTCCAATGTCCCGGAGTAGGGGTGGGAGCGTTTTCCATGGGCACCCGCACCACCGTGGGCAGATCGGAATTGAGCGCGACCTCGAGAGCGGGCGCCAGTTCATCGGCCGCCTTCACGTCGATTCCGTTGGCTCCCTGTGCCCGTGCAAGGGCGGGGTAATCCACGACGTAGGGCTCTCCGTCGCGCAGGAAGAGGCACCCGAAACTCGTGTCGTACTTGGCCTTCTCCAAGCCCGCGATGGTGCCGAATGCCATGTTGTCCATCACCACCCAAATGGCAGGGATTTTGGCCTCCATGGCGGTAGTGACCACGGACATATTGGCGCTGAATCCGCCATCTCCGGTCAGAGAGACCGCGGCGCGATGAGGATACGCGTACTTCACGCCCAGAACCGCCGCCGGTCCGAATCCCATGGTGGCCAAGCCGCTCGGCGTGATGAAGGTTCCCGGCACAGAAAATGGAAATTGCTGCGCGACACCGTTCTTGTTCCAGCCCACGTCCGTCACCACAAAGCCATCTTCCGGGAGCGCTTTGCGAAGTTCGCTCAGGATACGTTCCGGGCGGAGCGGGAACTGACTGGAAGAATAGTAGTCGCTGAAATTGGCCAGGAACTCGCTTCGGCCTTCGGCGATGCGAGTGCGCAAATCGCCGCGGCTTCGATGGTTGACGTGGCGCGCCGCGGAAACCAACTGGCGCAACGCCAGACGGGAATCCGACACCGCGCCGAGGGCGGTGGGATAATTGCGTCCGATTTCCGCCGGATCGATGTCGATGTGCATCAATTTCGTGGGCGGAATGCGGAAAGTGAAACGCGTGTCCCAGGAACTGGAGTTGGCTTCCGCCAGGCGGGTGCCGATAGCCAGAATGAGGTCGGCCTCGCGGCAAAGTTGATTGGCCACCGGCACTCCCCAGAAACCCGTCTGACCCGCGAGCAGCGGGTGCGAGTCCGCGAGACAGCCTTTGCCCATCAGGGAGTGCGCCACCGGCACTTCCAGCAGCTCCGCCAATTCTCCCAACAACGCGGGGGCGCCCTCCACAAGCGGAGACATGACGCCTCCGCCGGCATACAGCACGGGCCGTTTTGCCTCCGCCAGGGCCTCCACCATTTTTTGCGCCGTCTCCTCGTCCAGCGAAGGCCGCGCCATGGGCGGCGGGACCTTATGGAACGAGTCGAAAAAGAGATTCGAGGAAAAATGGTCCATCGGCACATCTACCAGAACCGGCCCGGGGCGGCCGATGACGCTCAGGTGGAAGGCGCGTTCCATGGTGCGCGGAAGATCCTCGATGCGATCCACGCGATAGATGCGCTTGCAAAACGGCCGAAAGATCTCGCATTGGCTGCCGTCGACAAACTGGTTGATCTCCTGGTGCGGATGCCGCCCGAAATAATAGGAAGGCACGTCGCCGGCGATGACTACCATAGGGATGGAATCGAGCGCCGCGCTGGCAACTCCCGTCGCGGCATTCGTCAGGCCGGGCCCCAGATGCGTCAACAACACGCCGGGCTTCCCCGTGACCCGTGCGTACCCCTCCGCGGCATGGGCCGCCACTTGTTCGTGCCGCGTCGAGACATATCGAATCCTGCTTTTGCCGAGCGCATCGAGAAAAGCGATGACGGTATGGCCGCAGAGTCCGAAAATCACCTCGACACCCAATTTTTCGAGATATTCAACGAGGAGGTAAGACGCGATTCGTTCCTCAGTGCCGGGTGGCCGGCCATAAGCGGCTGTCTCGCCCGTCCGACCACTCGGCAGCACAAGGTCGCCGTTGTGGTGGACCTGGATATTCGAGTACACTCCGGATTTGTGAACGTGGCTCGACATAAAAATCTCAACTGATTGTAGCCACTCAGCCATAACCCCACAATGCCGGCCAGGGAATGTAACGGTGGCAATACGGTTACCGGGAACTTATTAGAATACGGCGTCCCGCACGAACTGCCGAACCCGTTGCGGCGGAGTGATTGACCGTCTGCGGCGACCGCGGTGCCGAATACCGTGCGGACGGCTGGTTTTACGGTTCGGATACCGTAACAAATTGCCCGACCCAAACCTGGATGGTAGCTTGAGTGATGGTACTATGGCCCGACCTATAACGCCAGAAGAAAAGCAATTAGCCCACGATCTGTTGACTCGCGCGCAGCGCGCCATGTGTCTGATCGAGAACTACGATCAGCAGCGGATCGACCGGCTGTGTCAGGCGGTCGCGTGGGCGACGGCTAATGAGAAGACGGCCACGCGGCTCGCCCACATGGGGGTCGACGAGAGCGGATTGGGCGACCGCCAAGGGCGGCCCGGCAAGCGGAACAAGATTATCGGCATCCTGCGGGACGTTTTACGACAGAAGAGCATGGGGGTGATTGAGGAGATTCCGGAAAAGGGGATTGTGAAATACGCCAAACCAGCAGGAGTGATCGCCTCATTGGTCCCGGTTACCAATGCAGCCTTAACCGAACCCGGAAATGGCATCTACGCCCTGAAATGCAAGGACGCAATTATCTTTTCTCCGCACCCGGCCAGCCGCCGGACCACTTTCGAAACCGTGAGCATCATGCGTGAAGCTCTGCGGCGCCAGGGCGCACCGGAAGACGTGTTTCAGTGCATCGAAAGACCGAGCATTCCGCTGGCGCAAGAGCTGATGGCGATCTGCG
>Ga0335085_10012747_pt1 | contig 12364 bp, 13 predicted proteins | sample Lox_Sample_45_FD_206712 | JGI IMG/M metagenome (GOLD analysis project Ga0335085, IMG submission 206712) | Soil microbial communities from Loxahatchee National Wildlife Refuge, Florida, United States - Lox_Sample_4.5 | ecosystem: Environmental > Terrestrial > Soil > Wetlands | place: USA...
TACGCCCCCGTGGTCGAATTCCCTGTGTCGACGTTCAGGATCGTGTAGTTGCCCCCCGAGAAACTCAGTTCGTACTGATCGAACGTCAGGTTGGCGGAATTATTGATCGAGACGCTGACGGCCGCCGAACCCGTATTGGTGCTCAAGGCCGCGGCGACGGGTGTCAGCGGCCGGAAAAAATCGAGGCCGGTTGATCCGTCCAGGCCGTACCCGGATTGATGCAGCTGATTCACCTCGTTCACTACGCTGGCCGACAGCCGATCAAGCTGATCGATATAGCCGGGGACCACATTGTCCCGGAGATCCAGAAGCGCCTTGAGACGGCCGCCGGCGATGCCGCCCGAAATATCCGTCAGGCTTCCCCCGCCTCCGTCAAACTGGACCTTCGTAAACCCGCCGTTGTCCGGATCCGCCGTTCCTTGAAGGGAGCGTGCGGTGATACCTTCAACCAGCGGTTGGTTGTTCGCCACCATGACCGTTACCATTCCGGAATTGTCTTGAAAGGTATTGATATTGACTAACTCTGAAAGCTGGTTCAGCAATTGGCCGCGTTGATCTTGAAGATCATTGGCGCTCTGGCCGGAAAGATTGACCTGGCTGATCTGCTTGTTCAAGTCCGCAATCTGTTGGGCCAGCGTGTTGATCGTGCCCAGATCGGTCTTAATTTCGGTATTGAGGTCGGTGCGAACCTGCTGAAGCTGCGAGTCGGTCGAGTTAAACTGCTGGGCCAGTGACTGCGCCCGACCCAGAAGCGCGGAGCGCTCCGTCATCCCTTGGGGATTGTTTGCCAGATCCTGGAGCGCTGAAAAGAAATCGCTCAGGGCCTGATTCACCCCTGTCCCTTGGAGGTCATTGAATACCGATTCAACTCGGCCGAGGATGCTCTGCTCGACATCGGTTTGGCCCAGACCGGACTGCTCCGAGGTGATCTGATTTTCGATAAACTGGTTCACGACCCGGCGGATCTCCGTGGCCTGGACTCCCGTGCCCATTTGTCCGCTGCCGGTGGTCACGGACGGCGTGGTCTGGAATACCACCTCCTGCCGGGAATAGCCCGGCGTATTGACGTTGGAGATATTCTGCGAAGTCACGGACAGCGCCGCTTGTTCCGCCAGCAGCGCCAGACGCCCGATATTGAAAATGCCGTTGATGCTTCCCATTACGCTATCCTTTACAAAGGAGCCTTCCTTGGGGGGAGGACGGACTGAGAAGACCGGTCGGCCGGTAGGTCGGCGTCTCGCTCGACAGATGTCGGAGCAGTTGGATCAAATCGCCGATCTTCTTCAACGTCTTCTCAATCAGGAAACCGTTGACCTGATTGATCTCCAAGATGCTGGCTTTTAGTGCCGACAACCGCTGCTGGCACGATCGCAGCCGGCTCTGGTGAGGCTCGCCGATCGACTCGATCAGCCGACTGAGACTGAGCCCTTCGGCGTGGAAACCCATCAGCCCTGCGATCGGTTTGATATGGGCGCGCCACTGGGCTTCAAGACGCCGGAGGGCTTCCAACGTCGCCTCCTTTTCGGCCAAACAGACCATGAGGCGATCCAGTTCCCCCGCGATGACGAGACTCTTTTCCTGTTGCAGCACACCGACCAACCGTTGCTGCACTTTGATCACCTCTTCAAGCGTGGACCGCAGCATCTCCATCCGCTCGTCGAGAACATCGGGTGCTCGTTTCGTATTCATATTATTATGATCCGCTTCTCCGATCCTCATCACAGGATATTGTCCTGCAGCGCCGACCTCACGAGACCGGCGGCCACCTTCCGATCTTCAACGACATACTGTCCCGAGGCAATTTTCTGTCGGATTTCGTTCACTCGATTCGTCCGAACATCGGATAAGGAGTTGACCTGCTGCAGCAAGGCTTGGGATTCCCTGCCCCGCGCCGAAATTTCGACCTGATCCTGCTGGACCGACCGTTTTTCGCTGCCGCCTGAGGCGGGGGCCGAGTCCGACACCTCCTTCACATCAAGGAGGTATTTTTCGAGAAACCGAATGGGGTCCTGTCCCGAGATTTGCATCGTCTTTCCGGCCTCCTTATTAAAAAACTCCTTCTCCTGCTTATCTATCGGTTGATTTGGATGAAACCTTTAGGACTACTTTGGTCTTTTTTAAGATATTGTTGTATGACGAGTTTGGAAAGGCCAATTCCGCCATTCTGCGCCATCGCCTGTCCGAGGGCTTCATCGAACAGCGACTGATACACTTCCTGACCGGGCCCGTTTCCAAACGCGCCGCCCTGCGGGATCGTCTTTCTCATTTCCTTCATCATGTAGGAAAGAAAATACGCTTCAAACGCGCGCGCCGCATCCTGCAGGCGGCGGCTCTCCACCTCCGCAGGGGCGCCGGCCGTTCCAGGCTGGCGGAGTGAGCGAGGGCCGGACATCCCCGGCGTCGTTATTGCGGCGCTTTCAAGCGACAAGCCATGGATCATCAAATTCCGGTCGGACATCACAATATCTCCAGTTCAGCCTGAAGCGCGCCGGCCGCCTTGATCGCCTGAAGGATGGCGATCAAATCGCGTGGCGTGACTCCGATCGCGTTGAGGGCGACGACAACATCTCCGATGCTGGTCCCCTGGTGCAGCACCATAATTTTGGCATCTTCCTCTTTGACCGTCGTCTGCTGCTCCGGAGTGACGACCGTTCGGCCCCGCTCTGAAAACGGCGCGGGCTGGGACACATTCAGATCCGTTTTCACACGAATGGTGAGGTTGCCGTGAGAGACCGCCACTTCGGAGATCCGAACATGCTCTCCCATCACGATGGTCCCGGTACGTTCATTCACAACGACCTTGGCCGGCGAATCCGTCGTAACCTCCAGTCCTTCCATGGCTGCGAGAAAATCGACGACGCGGTTCTTGTACTCTTCGGGAACCCGGACCCGGATGGTGCCCGAATCGACCGGCTCGGCGATTCCGCTTCCCAGACCGGAATTGACCGCCTCCGAGATCCGCATCGCCGTGGTGAAATCCTGTTGTCGCAACAGAAGGGTGATCACATCGCCGACCGCCAAGGGACTGCCCACCTCGCGCTCGACCACGGCGCCGTTGGCCGCCCGTCCAACGGTAGGATGATTCTTCTGAACGGAATCTCCATTCCCCCCCCCTACAAAACCACCGATAGAAATGGGCCCTTGTGCCACGGCATACACCTTTTGATCCGGACCCTTCAAGTTGGTCAGCAACAGCGTGCCCCCCTGGAGACTGGTGGCGTCGCCCAGAGAGGAGACAACCACGTCGATCGTGCCCCCTACTTTTACAAACGGCGGAAGGTTTGCGGTGACCACCACGGCCGCGACGTTCTTGGTCTTGACCGCTTTGGGATCGACCACAATTCCCATTTTGTTCAACATGCTGGAGAGCGTTTGCATGGTAAACGTGGTGCCGGTTTTGTCGCCGGTCCCGTTTAACCCGATCACGAGGCCGTAACCGATCAGTGAATTATCCCTTGCCCCTTCCACCGCGGCGATATCCTTGATACGACCCGCATGAGCCGACATCGGAGCGGCAAACATCAACGCGATCAGGAATGTGAACAGCCACGTTTGTCTCATCGTTTTTCCGCCTGTTTCATAGGAAACGCCGCAACTAAAACGGCCAGATCCAATCCAAAATCCGGATCAGCCATCCCGGACGTTGTTTATCGTTCAACACGCCGTTGCCGGAATATTTGATCACCGCATCGGCCACGGCGGTCGAAAGAATCGAATTCTCGGTGTCGATATCTTCCGGCCGGATGATGCCGGTGAGCGAAATCGTTTCCTTCTCGCTGTTGATCGTTACGTCCCGCTGGCCTTCGATCACCATGTTCCCGTTGGGCAGCACGGAGGTCACCACGGCCGTGATATTGGCCGTCAGCGCCCCGCTCCGGCTGGTCGAACCCGAACCGTCGAACGCGTCGTTAAAGTTCGCATCGGCCTGGAGCTGCGTGGTCGTGCTGGATGGAAGCCCCAAGAAAGAAGCCGTGCCGGCGCTGATCGTCGACGCGCGGCCGGTCTTTGTCTGGGCGTCTTTGGACCCTTGCGCATTCTCCACGATGTGCACCGTTACGACGTCCCCGATACGATTCGCTTTCGTATCTTGGAACAGGGAGATGGACGAAGTTCGATCATTCCATAGGGAGCCGCTGGCCGGTTTTTCCTCATTCGCTTGAAGTTTTTGGGTCAGCGCCTCGATTTTGTCTTTCTCCACCGCCGCGGGACTCGCGCAGCCGATCATGATCATGGCGACCGTCATCGTCCAGCCCGCAATCCTTATGCTGAATAATCCCTTCATTCCCCTCTCCACGGGCTTTGACCCGGGGCCGGCTCCGACAGCAGCCTTGCCCGGGTTTTATTGCAACGGAATCCGGACCGTTGAACTATCCACCACTTCGCCATAGACCACTTTTCGAGAATCGAGATTCATGACCGCAATCGATTTACCCGCGAACCCGTCTTCTTTCGCCTGGCCGGTCGTCGTGATTCGCACACCGACCGATTCCACAACGAGCGTCACCGGCGCTCCTCGGACAATGACCGGCGCCGGTTCGAGAAGGTCGAGGCGGACCGGGGTGCCGGCTTCGATCCCCCGCACGATCCGTTTACCCACGATCGCTTCCCGATCCTCGGGAAACGGATGTCCCGTCTGTGTTAATAAGAGGGTCCGAAGCTCCAGATCCTCCGGCCCGATCACCGCGAGTCTTTTCAACGACCGGCGGGCGACCCAGACCGGATGGGACCAACTCACATCCGCTGTCGACCACCGGGAACCCACAGCACCGCCCCTGCGCTTTACCGTCAACAAAAACGTGGCTCGCCCCAATAAAACCCCCGGAGCCGCTTCTTTAACAGCAAGGACCTCGAAACCGATGGGGATTGCACCGGCCGGTCGAACCTGAATCTCGGCCTCGTCCGTCGAAAGGTGTTCGGCCACATACCGGCGGATGGCCGCCAAAGGATCCGTATCCGATGGAGCGCCAGATACCGCGGACCGAGTCACCGATCCGGCCGGGCTTCGCTCATTCTGAGCCGAGGCGGCCGCCGCGCTTTGAAGGAGAATGGCCACTCCCAACAACCTCACTAGAAGTTTCATGACTTTTACCGCTTCATGTTATTGGCGATTCCCATCATCTCATCACTGACCTGGATCGCCTTGGAATTAATTTCATAGGCCCGCTGGGCGACGATCATGTTGACCATTTCTTCCGCGATATTCACGTTGGAGCTTTCCAGCGCGCCTTGCTCGACCAGGCCGAAACCTTCCAGACCCGGGGTACCCGTCGTGGGACTACCGGATGCGGCGGTCTCACGAAAAAGATTCTTACCCAGACTATCCAGGCCGGCCGGATTGGTGAATCGTGCCAGTTCGATCCTCCCGATCTGGGTCGGCGCCGAACTCCCCGCCGTGGTCACAGACACAAGGCCGTCCGTTGATATTGAGACCGACTTGGCGTTTTGCGAAATCGTAAGCCCCGGTTCGATGGGATAACCATCCACGTTTACAATCCGTCCTTGGTCATCCAATTGAAAGGAGCCGGCCCGGGTATAGGCGGTCGTTCCATCGGGCAGGCTGACCTGAAAAAAGCCGTCGCCTTGGATCGCAAGGTCCAACGAATTTTGGGTTTGTTGAAATTCCCCCTGTCCAAACGACCGATGAACCGAGGCCGGCTTGACGCCGGTTCCAATCTGCATTCCGACGGGAAGGGTCCCCGTGCTGGTGGTTGTGCCCGCAGGCCTCATCGCCTCATACATCAGATCCTGAAACTCCCAGGTACTCTTTTTATACCCCGCGGTCGAAATATTGGCCAGATTATTGGCGATCACCTCGATGGAAAGCTGCTGCGCCGCCATCCCGGTGCCCGCGATCGACAATGCACGCATCATGTTTGAACCCTCCTTATCCGACTTTCCCGACTTCGGTTGAAGCCTTGGCCGCCGCTTCATCCGCCGTGTTGATGGTCTTCTGGGCCGCCTCATACAGCCGCAGGACCTGAATCATCGAAACCATTTCCTCCACCGGATTGACATTGGAACCTTCAAGCGAGCCCTGCAGGATTTGGCCCTCGGCCGGACTCATCGCGGTTCCGTCGGAGGCTTTGAAGAGAGATTCGCCGACCGGGACAAGCCCGCTGGGGTCTTGAGTCACCATGACCGGCAGAACGTCTATCTCCGTCCGCTGACCGTTTGATTCGGATTCCGCGACGGAGATTCTTCCATCCGAATCGACCAACACACGACCCAGTGGGAGCGTGATGGGACCTCCGCCTCCCAGAACCGGAAACCCCTGCGATGTAATGATCCGGCCTTGGTCGTCCATCTTGAAATGGCCGTTTCGGGTATAACGGACGCCCTCGGGGGTCTGAACCCCGAAAAACCCGTCGCCCTCGATTGCAAGATCGAGCGGTGCGTCCGTTTGCCGCATCGGCCCCGAAGAATAATCGTAGACAACCCGATCGAAGGTCTCGAAGGCGACCGGGGGCATGGACGAACCCGGTTGACGGTCCCCGTCCAATCCGCTAAAAATCGCGAGACTCCTTTTAAACCCGGTCGTGTTGACATTGGCAACGTTGTTGGAGATGATTTCTAGCCGCTTCTCAAGTGCCAGAGCGCCGGAGAGTGCCGGGTAGATGCTGTCCATCCCATTTCCTCCAGGTATCGAACCAGAATTTTACAAGAGCAAAAACCATGCCATGTCCTGTGTTGATTTTCTCTGATTGCGTTGCTTCCTTCCGTCGGACCATCGTAACCGGCGCGTCGTTTTTGCCGACCCTCCCGGCAGAGTTTGCCTACCGAATCCAGACGAAACTTAGAGCAGCTTATTGATGCCATTGAGAGCCGCCACTTTGTAGGCTTCGGCCAGCGTGGGATAATTGAACACGCTGTCCACAAAATAATCGATCTTCCCCCCATGGGCAATGACGGCTTGGCCGATATGCACCAATTCGGTCGCCCCTTCCCCGATCACATGGACACCCAGCAATTCACGGTTCACTTGGTGGAAGATCAGCTTCAGGATCCCCTCCGTCTCTCCGATGATCTGTCCCCGGGCAATCTCCCGGAACCGCGCCACGCCCGTCTCATAAGGGACCAGGGCCTCCGTCAACTCCTGTTCCGTTCGACCCACGACCGAAATCTCGGGGATGGTGTAAACCCCGTATGGAAGCAGATGACCGTATGCCCTTGAGGGATGCCCAAACATGTGACAGACCGCGAGCCGTCCTTGATCCATCGAGGTGGAGGCCAGGGCGGGAAATCCGATCACGTCCCCGGCCGCGTAAATATGCGCCGCGGAGGTCCGGTAATTCTCGTCCACACGGATCTGGCCGCGGTCGGTAAGCTCCACCCCTCCTGCGGCCAGGTCCAAATCCTCTGTGGCCGGACGGCGTCCCATCGCGCTCAGCAAACATTCGGAATGGATCTCCTTTCCGCTCTTCAAGCGGGTCACCACCCGGTCGGAAGAGGTCATCTCTATGGACTGGATGTCCTCCCCGAGCTTCAAGGTCATTCCCATCTGACGGACGTGAAATTCAAGCGCCGCGGATATTTCCTCATCCATAAAACGGAGCAGAACCTTCCGACGATCGATGAGGGTGATTTTGGTCCCGAGGGCCGAGAAGATGCAGGCGTATTCACACCCGATCACTCCCCCGCCCAGAACGGTCATGGTCCTGGGAATGCGGTCGATCTGCAGAATGTCGTCGCTGTCGTAGGCGGGGGGCGAATGCCGATCCAAAAATCCCGGACGATCCGGACGGCTTCCGGTGGCGATCAGAAAATTGCCGGCCTTCATTCGGCTTAGGGTGCCGTCCGTATCGACCTCCACCTCATGCGGGTTGATAAAACGCGCCCGACCACGGATGACATGAACATCATTTCGGGCTAACTGGTCGGCGACGATCTGCCGCTCGTGATGGATCACCTCGTCTTTGCGGTGCATCAGATCCGTAAAGGTGACGGTCTTGTCCATGGTGCAGGCCATCCCCCTCATTCCTTGCAAGGCCCGCTTTCGAAACCCCTGGTAGAATACGGCGGTCTCCCGCAGCGTCTTGCTCGGCAGCGTTCCGGTATAAAGACAGATCCCTCCGGGGTACTCCTCTTTTTCAACGATCGCCACCGATTTCTTGAACTTCGCCGCCTGAACCGCCCCCTTTTGTCCGGCCGGTCCGCCGCCGATAACGATCAGGTCAAACTGTGATTTCATTTACTCTCCTGCACCTTTGCACGGCGGACATAACGATATGGGAGCCTCTTCAACGATGGCGTGACGCGCCAGCTGCAGCGGGATTCGTTGCATAGTCCCCTTTCTCTTCCTAATTCGCGCCGGTTAACGGATCCGAAGGGCTCTCCGAATTTTCGGCCGCGGGCTGCGGGGAGTCGTTGAGGAGCACAATATCGACCCGACGGTTCGCCGCCCGCCCTTCCAGCGTGTCGTTGGATGCAACCGGTCGATATTCGGCATAGCCGGCCACCGAGAATCGGTCCGGCTCAAACTCTTTGCGCTCGGTAAAATACCGCATCACACTGACGGCGCGGGCGGTGGACAATTCCCAGTTGGAAGGGTACGCCGCCGTACGGATCGGGATGTTGTCGGTGTGACCCTCGATGAGAATCGGGTTGGGTTTGCTCCGGATCAGGCCGGCGATCTTGTCCAGCGCCGCCTCGGCCTCCGTAAGCACTTCGGCCCGGCCGGTCTCGAATATTACATTGTCGGCGATCCGGATCACGATTCCCCGTCGGTCCTTAACCACCTTGATCCGCTGCCCGGTCTCATCGATCTTCTTGATCTGCGGCACGACCTGAAGATACAGGTTCATGTCCACCTTAAAAATTTCCGTTGAGGACTGCTCACGGGTAATCTTGATGTTGGTCGATGAGAAGGCGATGAAGGGATTAAAGGCGGCGTTGATCGCCTCGGACACGGTCCGCAACTTCCCCTCGTTGATCGCCGAGATGGAATACATCACAACAAAGAACGCAAACAGCAGCGTGATGAAATCGGCATAGGAAATCAGCCACCGCTCCAGATTCTCATGCTCTTCCATCTTTTTCTTTCGCACCGGTCCCTCCTATTTTTTCTTCAGCCCCTTCTTGTCGACCTCGGCCAAGAAACCTTCCAACTTTTCCTGAATCATCCGCGGATTCTCCCCCGCCGCAATCGAGAGCAACCCTTCCACAATCAATTCGCGCGTAATCCCCTCCATCCGCGTCTTGAACTTGAGCTTACCGGAAAGCGGCAGAAAGATCAGATTGGCCGAGCCGACGCCGTAGATGGTGGCCACAAAGGCGACCGCGATTCCGGCCCCGAGTTTGCCCGGATCGGCCAGATTTTCCATCACGTGGATCAACCCCATCACGGCTCCGATAATCCCGAAGGTGGGTGCATATCCCCCGGCGGACTCGAATACTTTGGCGGCCGCCATGAGATGCTCCTCGCTGTAGGCGGAATCGACCTCCAGGATTTGGCGCAGCAGGCCCGGCTCCGTCCCGTCCAGCAAGAGTTGGACCCCCTTGCGGAAAAACGGGTCCGAGATCTGTTTGATCTTGGACTCCAAGGCCAAGATTCCCTGTTTACGGACGATCGCCGCGTAATCCACGATCTTCGCGATCAGGTCCTTCGAATTGTTGCTCGGATTTTTGAGGGCGGTAAACCCGAACTTCATCGCCTCGAAAAATTTGGAGGCGGGATACTGCACCATCACCGCCCCGAAGGTCCCTCCCAGGACGATCATCATGGCCGTGAACTGGAGCAGGGAATGGACATTCCCTCCCTCAATGATCTGGCCGCCCAGCAGGGCCAGCAGCCCGAACACCACCCCTAAGATTGTAAAGAAATCCACACGTCCACCGGTTACGGGTTCACATCACTCGAAAACTAACCGCGTTGAGAATACGATCCACCGCTTGGAGCCCGGTCACCCCCGGCGCCCGGGCTCCGATCCCGTTAACCTTGCTGCGGGATGTTTAACTTCGTCTTCAGCCGCATAATCGCCTGGGCATGGAGCTGGCAGACCCGCGACTCGGTGATCCCCAGAATTTGCCCGATTTCCTTCAGGGTCAGTTCATCATGATAATAGAGCGAGACGACCTGCTGTTCCTTCTCGGGAAGACTATGGACGCCGCCCATCAGCTTATCGCGCGCCTCTTGCTGTAACAGAGAAAGAAAAGGATCCTCGGCGCGGGCATCCACCAGCGTTTCCAAAAGCGTGCGCGGATCGCAGCCGCTGAGCCCGAGATCATCCAGGCTCACCAACGCCACGCCTCGCGCCTGCAGCATCAAGGCCCCGCATTCTTCGATACTCATGTCCAGCTCCCGGGCGATCTCCTCTTCGGTCGGGAACCGCCCCAGACGCTTTTCAAGTTGCTCGAGCGTCTTGCGCAGCAGCCCGATCTTCTCTCTCACCGACCTCGGCACCCAATCGAGCGACCGGATCTCGTCCAGCATGGCGCCACGGATCCGGAACTCGGCATAGGTTTTAAATCGGGCCTTCCGGGACGGATCGTATTTTCCGAGAGCGTCCATCAGCCCGATCACGCCGGCGTGGATCAGATCCTCCACGTCCAAAGACGGAGGAAGCCGAAAAGCCAACCGCTGGGCGATATACCGGATCGCGGGGGCGAATTCAGCGATCAGTTCTTCCCACTGCTTCGGATCCCTTTGCTGAGCGATCGCGCGTTTGACCGGGCCGTTCATCACGTTTCATCCGTTTCGGTGCTCAAGCACCGCCGCGGTCGGAAACGGGGACTCCGCCTCCGCCGACAGCATCCTCCGCCAGAGGAACTGCACCCCCCCCTTCGGGAAAGTGTCCACCGGCCACTCCATCACCTTACCGGCCAGCCGCATAAAACCCTGGCTGGACCGGGATTGGGGATGAAACTCGACCACGGCCCGCTGCTCGCTGACCGCCATTCGAAGATAATCATCCTCCGGGATAAAACCGGCGTAATGGATTACGATATCCAGGAAACGTTCGGCCGCACGGCTGAGTCTGCGGTGAACCTCCCGGGCCTCGGTCTCCCCTCGAACCATATTCACCAACAGGTTGAACCGTTTCTCGGCGTACCGCTTCGACAGAACCTTCATCACGGCATATGCGTCGGCGATCGACGTCGGCTCCGAGGAGGCGACCACGATGATCTCCTGGGCCACGGTGTTGAAATAGAGCACGTTTGTGGAGATTCCCGCACCGGTGTCGATCAAAAAGACATTCATCGCCTTCTCAAGCCGATCAAATTCCGCCTGGAGGATCAGCTTCTGTTCGGGGGTGATGTGGGTCAGCTGTTCCCTCCCGGAACTCGCCGGCAGGATCTGGATACCGCCCGGGCCCTCGACCATGACCTCGGAAAGCGTTTTCTGTCCCAACAGGACATGCTCCATCGTAAACTTTGGCACGATGCCGAGGAGCACATCGAGATTTCCCAAACCCAAGTCGGCGTCCAAGATCATTACCTGCTGGCCCATGCGGGACAGCGCCACGGCCAGATTCGCCACCACGTTGGTCTTCCCCACGCCGCCTTTTCCGCTCGTGATGGCAATCACCTTCGGAGATCGGCCGAGCGGAATCGGCGACGGCTCGGGACGGTCTGTTTTCGAATTTTCCATCGGTTTCTCCTGTGTCAATTCATCACCAGTTCTGCGACGCGTTTCGGGGTCGCCGCTTCGATATCTTCCGGAACCCTCTGACCGGTCGTGATATACGAAAGGGGGGTATCCTTGATTCTCAGGGTCGAAAAAAGGGCTCCAAACGTCCGGGTCTCGTCCAACTTCGTAAACAGCAGGCGATTGAACCGAACCGCCGAGAAGCGATCGACCATCTCATTCAGATCGGCCTCCTTGGTGCCCAGAGAAAGAACAAGATGGATTTCGACCGGAATCTCCATTCGGCCGAGATCTTGAAGTTCCGCCATCTGCGCGATATTAAGGTGGCTCTGCCCCGGCGTGTCGACCAGCACGAGGCCGTCCCGCTTTCGATTCGACAGGACCTCCCGGAGTTTTGCCACCGAGACTACGGTCTCCACCGTCGCACCGATCATTTTGGCATAGGTCCGGAATTGCTCCAGGGCCCCGACCCGATGTGCGTCCAGCGTCATCAGAGTCGCCTTCTTTTTCTGACCGATCTGCCGGGCCGCCAGCTTGGCGATCGTCGTCGTTTTCCCGACGCCGGTGGGTCCCACCAAAACGACCACCTTATCCTCCGCCGCCTCGCTCTCCAACGGACCGGCCACGCGGACCATCTTGGCGATGGTTTGTCTCGCGTAATCCCGGACGAAATCCTCCCGCCAGAGATCGTCGGCCGTCAGCCGCTTCTGCAGGACTTTCAAAAGCTGCAAGGCGCTCGGAACACCCATACCGTTTTCGGTCAGTTTTTCAAACAGACGG
>Ga0335085_10012748_pt1 | contig 12364 bp, 11 predicted proteins | sample Lox_Sample_45_FD_206712 | JGI IMG/M metagenome (GOLD analysis project Ga0335085, IMG submission 206712) | Soil microbial communities from Loxahatchee National Wildlife Refuge, Florida, United States - Lox_Sample_4.5 | ecosystem: Environmental > Terrestrial > Soil > Wetlands | place: USA...
GGCCGGCCCGTCGTCGCCGGGGCGGAACGCGGCCACCCGGTGGCAGTTCTGGAACGCCAGCCGGACGCCGAAGTGGCGTTCCAGGCTGCCCCGGATCGAGTCGCTGGCCAGAGCGCGCAGCAACTGGCCCCGCTCGGCCTCACCTGGCGGCGGTACCTGGTTGTCGGCGAACGGGCCGCCGCACTGAGTCAGGGCGGCGGCGAGGCCGGCGATGAGCTGGTACGCGTACGGCAGCGAGGTGCGGACGGTTTCGACGAACGCGTCGTCGCCGACCTCCCCGCCGTGGGCCTGCTGCAGCAGATCCGGCGACACATCGAGTGACATGCTGAAGTCCTCCCAAGTGAAAACGGTTTTCATTTCCAGACCGTTAGCTTGCGGGCCGGAACGGGCCGCGTCAAGCCGCCGGGCCGTGTTGCGAATGGAAGCCATAACGGTTATCATTTTCAACAAGCCGGCGCCGAGCCCCTCCCGGCGCGACCCGATCATGGAGACGAAGCCACACATGTCTGTACGCCTGCCTGTTGCCAGCGCGTCCCGCCGCCTCACCACCGCTGCGCTGGCCAGCGCCGGCCTGGCCGTCGCGCTGCTGGCGGCGGGCTGCTCGTCGGGCCCGGGCTCGACCGCCGCGGCCGATTCCAGCGCCGCGATCGTAGCCGTCGGGGCGGAGAACGAGTACGCCAACGTGATCAGCCAGGTCGGCGGCAAGTACGTGCACGTGACCGCGATCGAGAGCAACCCGAACACCGACCCGCACGCGTTCGAGGCCAGCGCCAGCGTGGCCCGGCTGGTCAGCCAGGCCAGTCTGGTGGTGCAGAACGGCATCGGCTACGACAGCTACATGAACAAGATCGAGTCGGCGGCGCCGAACCCGCACCGCAAGGTGATCGTCGTGCAGAGCCTGCTCGGCCTGCCGGACAGCACGCCCAACCCGCACCTGTGGTACAAGCCGGCCACCATGCCCGCGGTGGCCAGGGCGCTGGCCAGCGATCTGGCCAGCATCCAGCCGTCACACGCGGCGTACTTCCGGGCCCGGGCGGCCGCGTTCGATAAGTCGCTGCAGCCCTGGTACCAGGCGCTGGCCACATTTAAGGCGGCTTACCCGGGCACGCCGGTGGCGGTGACCGAACCGGTCGGCGACTACATGCTGCAGGCGGCCGGGGCCCGGATCCTGACCCCGTTCGGCTTCCAGGCCGACGTGATGAACGGGGTGGACCTCTCCCCGCAGTACGTAGCGCTGGAAAACAGCCTGTTCGCCCAGCACAAGGTCAAGGTGTTCCTGTACAACCAGCAGGTGACCGACGCATTGACCGCCTCGTTCCTGGCCACCGCGCACAAGTACGGGATCCCGGTGGTCGGCGTGTACGAGACCATGCCGACCGGCTACACCTACCAGTCCTGGATGCTGGCCGAGGTGCACGCGCTGCAGCGGGCGGTCGCCGACCACGTGTCCACCCAGAAGCTCGGGTCATGACCGGCCAGCCGCCCGCGGCCGACCCGGCCGAGGTGCTCGGGGTTGCGGACCTCAACGTCCGGCTGGGTGGCCGGCCGATCCTGCGCGACGTCAGCTTCTCCATGCGCGAGGGCGAGTTCACCGGCCTGATCGGCGCCAACGGGGCGGGCAAGACCACGCTGCTCAAGGTGATCCTCGGGCTGCAGCCGCCGACCAGCGGCACGGTGCGGGTGGCGGGCCAGACCCGGGCCCGGCGGGCCGGGCTGGTCGGCTACGTGCCGCAGAAGATCGCGCTCGACCCGGACATGCCGATGCGGGCCCGCGACCTGGTCGGGCTGGGCCTGGACGGGCAGCGGCTCGGCCTGCCGCTGCCCTCGGCCCGCCGGCGCCGGCTGGTGGACGAGATGCTGGCCGCGGTCGGCGCCGAGAGGTTCGCCGACTCCCGGGTCGGCAACCTGTCCGGCGGCGAGCAGCAGCGGGTGCTGATCGCCCACGCGCTGATCAGCCGGCCCCGGCTGCTGCTGCTCGACGAGCCGCTGGCCAATCTGGATATCGCCAGCGAGCAGGACGTGGTCAGCCTGCTCGGGAAGGTGACCAGGGAGCAGGGCGTCGCCGTGCTGATCTCGGCGCACGACATGAACCCGCTGCTGCCGTTCATGGACCGGATCGTCTACCTGGCCGGGGGCCGGGCCGCGACCGGGACCACGGACGAGGTGGTCCGCACCGACGTGCTCAGCGACCTGTACGGCCAGCACGTGGACGTGATCCGGGTGCACGACCGGATCCTGGTGGTGGCCGGGCGCGGCGGGGGGACCCGGGTGCCGGCCCCGTCCGCGGACGGCCCCGCCGGGCCGTGCGAGGACGAGCCGCAGCCGGACCCGCACCTGGCGGAGAGCATCTGACCGTGACCCACCTGCTGCACCTGATCGTCGAACCCGGCTTCTTCAGCAACGCGCCGGTGCGGTCGGCGCTGCTCGCGGGCGGGATCGTGGCCGTGGTGTCCGGCATCGTCGGGTCGTTCGCGGTGCTGCGCGGCCAGTCGTACGCCGGCCACGCGCTGGCCGACATCAGCGTGGCCGGCGGCTCGGCGTCGTTCCTGGCCGGGGTCAGCCCGCTGTGGGGTTTCGCGGGCGTGGGCGTGCTGGCCGCCGGGGTGATGGACATGATCGGGGTGCAGCGGCCGAGCGGCCGGGACCTGGCCACCGGGATCGTCCGTGGCGCCGGCCTGGGCCTGGGCGCGCTGTTCCTATACTTCGACACCACGCACACCAGCACCACCGGCGCGACGATCACCATCCTGTTCGGCTCGCTGTTCACCATCTCCAGCTCGCTCATTCCGGTGATCGCGGCGTTCAGCCTGCCCGCGCTGGGCATCGTGCTGGTGCTGTACCGGCCGCTGCTGCTCAGCTCGGCCGCCGCCGAACTAGCCGCGGCGCGCGGCACCAGCGTCCGGCTGGTCGGCGCGGCGTGCCTGATCGCCATCGCGCTCACGGTCTCGCTGTCGGCGCTCACCATCGGCGCGATCCTGAGCACCGCGCTGCTCATCGGGCCGGCCGCGACCGGGCTGCGGCTGACCAGCCGGCCCGGGCTGGCCATGGCCTGGGCCGCGCTGATCGGGCTGGCCGCCACCTGGCTCGGCGTGCTGCTGGCCTACGACAGCTTCTACTGGGGGTCGGCCCGGCACGGCTGGCCGGTCAGCTTCTTCGTGGTCACGCTGATCCTGGTCTTCTATCTGCTCAGCCCCCGGCCGGTCAGGCGGGTGCCGGACTGATGTTCTCCGGGTTCATGGCCAGCACCTGGGAAGTGGCCAGCATCGTCGCCGTCGTCGCCGGGGTGATCGGCTTCTTCGTGGTGCTGCGCGGCGCGGCCTTCGCCGCCGACGCGATCCCGCAGGGCGCGTTCACCGGGGCGGCCGCGGCCAGCCTGATCGGTGTCAACACACTGATCGGGCTGGCCGTGGCCTCACTGGCCGGGGCACTCGGCATCAGCTGGCTCGGCCGCCGTGGCCGCCGGGACGTCGCCACCGCGCTGATCCTGGTGGCCATGCTCGGGCTGGGGGCGCTGTTCCTCAGCTTCAGCAGCGAGTACGCCCCCGAGATCTACGCGCTGCTGTTCGGCGAGGTGCTCGGGGTCAGCGCGACCGAGATTGCCCCGGTCGCGATCCTCGGCGGCCTGTGCGTCGTGGTCACCCTGCTCCTGTTCCGCCCGCTGCTGCTGTCCTCGCTCATGCCCGAACTGGCCGAGGCCCGCGGGGTCCGGGCCCGCCGGATGGAGCTGGTGTTCCTGATCGTGCTGGCCCTGGCCACCAGCATGACGCTGCCGGTGACCGGCGCGCTGCTGATCTTCAGCCTGATGATCGGCCCCCCGGCCGCGGCCCGGTCGGTGACCAGCCGCCCCCTCCCGGCCATGCTCCTGTCCGTGTTCATCGCCCTCATTGTGGTGTGGCTGTCGATCGCCGCCGCGTACCAGACCAACTGGCCGGTCGGCTTCTTCGTCGGCACGCTGGGGGCGGTGTGCTACGCCGCCGGCCGGGGCTGGGCCGCCCTCCGCCGCCGCAGGTCAGTCCGGGCCAGCGCCCTTCCAGGGCCGTCGGGAACCGGCGCACCGGCTGCTAGTGTGCGGGTGTGATGACGGTCCCCGCTAAGCGCACGCAAGGCGGCACCCGGGTCCGCGGTACCCGGCAGGCCGAGGCGCTGTCCGCCGTGCTCAGCGGGCTGCCCGGGTTCTGCAGCGCGCAGCAGATCCATGCCGAGCTGCGGCAGCGCGGCGAGCACATCGGGCTGACCACGGTGTACCGGCACCTCCAGGTCCTCAGCGAGGACGGCCGGGTGGACACGATCCGGGACGCCAGCGGCGAGACCCTGTACCGCCGCTGCGAGACCGACGCGCATCACCACCACCTGATCTGCCGGTCCTGCGGCACCAGCGTCGAGGTCGAAGGCCGCGCCGTAGAACGCTGGGCCGAACAGGTAGCCGCCGCAGCCGGCTTCACCGCCGTCGACCACACCGTCGAACTCTTCGGCCTCTGCCCCAACTGCAGCGGGCGCCCTCACACCTAGGGCAACCCGGCGGGGCGCGGTCACATGTGGCGCAACCTGGTGGGGGCGGCGCACGCGGAACTGTCCGGCGGCTGTCGACCGCCGCTCAGCGGTTCCCTCCGTACGGCCCGAGACGCCTCCGTACTCCGGTCCCAGCTGGAACGCTTACGCCTTCGGCCAGTCCCACGCACTCCGCCCTTGCCCAAGCCGGCGCGCGTGGAGCGACCCGAAGGCGTAAGCGTGCCGGGCGAACCAAGCTACGGAGGCGTCTCGGGCCGTACGAGCGGATGTGCTGAACGGCCGTCGACAGCCGCCGGGTTGCGCCACGTGTGACGGCGCCCCCACACGATTGCGGGACACTGGCCGTCATGCTGCGATTTCCGCTGATTCATCCGCCGTTGCTGGCTGCGCTGGGGGCGGCGGGGCATGGGGCCCGGGTGCTGCTGGCTGATGCCAACTACTCGCATTCCACCAATGTCGGGCCGCGGGCCACGGTGATCCATCTCAATGTGCGGCCTGGGCTGGTGACAGTCGATCAGGTGCTGGAGCCGGTGCTGGCGGCGGTGCCGGTCGAGGCGGTGACGGTGATGCGGCCGGATGACGGGAGCACGCCGGAGGTGTGGGCCCGGTACCGCGAGCTGCTCGGGCCGGGCCTGGAGCTGGAGGAGATGGGGCGGCTGGAGTTTTATGCGGCGTGCCGGGAACCGGATCTGGCCGTGTGCGTGGCTACCGGGGATGACCGGCTTTATGCCAACGTGCTGCTCACCGTGGGCTACGTCCGGCCGGGTGGCTGACCGGCCGGCTGGACGATGGCCAGGGCCAGGCGGACCAGGTCGGCGTTGCCGGTGACCGGCTCACCGGCCGGGCCGGTCAGGGTGTCTTCCAGGCCGACGCGGGTGGCCAGGCCGAGTTTCCCGGCCAGTTCGATCAGCGGCCAGCAGCCGTCCTCCGCGCCGTGCAGCAGCAGCCAGTCGTCGCGCCGCGTGGACTCCCGCACGGCGCGCAGGATCTCCTGGCCGGCCACGACGGCGTTGACCGGGGGCGACGCGGGCACTTCCACCATCACCCGCAGGAGCTGCGGCAGATCTGGGGTGCCCGCCAGCTCACGGACATCGCGCACGGACCAGACCCCGGCCTCGACCCCGATCCCGGTGGCGGCCAGGGTATGCGCGACCTCCGCCCAGCCGGCCTCGGACACGTTGACCGAGGCGAAGTCGGGCCGCTGCGCGGCGGCCAGGCCGGCCCAGCCCGCCACCCCAGCCTGCCGCGCGGCCGGGTCGCCGCCGGTGATCCACAGCCCGGTGGACACCCCGACCGGGGTGTCCGGGCAGGCGTGCCGCACCGCCGCCACCGCCGCGCCCACGTCGGCCGCGTGCACCGACTCGGCCCCGGCCGGCCCGCGGGCGTGCAGGTGCACCGCTTCCGCCCCGGCGGCGACCGCCGCCTCGGCCGCGGTGGCCAGCTCGGCCGGGGTCACTGGCACGGCCGGATGCTCAGCCCGGGTCCGCCTGCCATTCAGGCAGGCCTTCAGCGTCTGTATCGGCGTCCGCGCGGCGTCCACCCAGCCATGCTCGCAGCCACCCCGCGGGCTGCCTACCCACCCGGCCCGCAGCCGCGCCCGACTAGTTGGTGATCATGACTTCAGCGCTAGTAGATTCGCACCGAAGTCATGATCACGTTGCCAGGGGGCCGGGTCAGGCGGCCAGTTTGGCCAGGCGGACCAGGAATGTGCCGCCCGCGCCGGTGGACTCGTCCCGGACCGTGATCAGCGCCTGGCCGTGCCCCAGCCGGACGTGCGCGTAGACGGTGTCGCCCGGGGCCACGTTGAGGCTGATCCCCTGCCGCATCGCCTGCTGCGGATACACCCGCCACCACAGGTAGTAGTGGTACCGGCCGGCCACGGCCGGACCGCGCGCCGACGTGCCCGCCTCGACCTTGGGGGCCGCGGCCGACGAACCGGTGCCCAGCGCCAGCCCGGCCACCGACCACCCGGTCGAGCCGGTCGCGGTGGGCCGGAACGCCCGGCGCACCCGCCAGGTGCCGAACGTGTCGAGGAACCGGTTCTTCGCCGTGCTGGCCGCGGCCTGGACGGACGAGGCCAGCGGGGACGCACCGGCATTGGCGGAGTCACCAATAATGGAATCCGGCGTGGTGTCGCCGATAATGCTCGTGTCCCCGATGATGCTGTCGTTATTGATGCTGGCTACGCCGATGTTGGTGGAATCGCCAATAATGCTGTCCGCCTGGACCATGCTGGCGTCACCGATAATGCTGGCATCGCCGATAATGCTCACGTCGCCAATAATGGACAGCGAGGCGGTGGTCGGCGCAATCTTGATCAGCCCGCAGCGGGACGGGGTCGCGCGCACCTGACCGGTGACGAACCGCTTCCAGGTGGCCAGCTCAACCCGGCCGGACGGCCGGGCCGGCAGCCCGTTGGCGATCAGCTCGGCCTGGGTCGCGGTCAGCGGGCTGAACCCGGCGGGCAGCGTGACATTGACGGCCTGGATCCCACCGCCGCAATTGACCAGGTTCCGGGCACCGATGGTGGCATCAGAAGTACGGGCCGCTCCGGCGATAGCAGGAGCGCAGAGCAGGACCTGGCTGACCACCAGCCCGGCAATAGCGACAGGCCACATTGGCCGGCGCCCTCCCGGCGCACGCATTAAACCGGTGCCGATCATCAGCGACCTCCTCGGGCCATGCACACCATTGAGCTGGTGCGCGCGGCGGCAAAACAGCGCGACTGCAGGGCGGGGGGCTGCCGTCAGGTCCGGTCACGTGGCAGCATAGCGAGTGACCGGGCAGGTCAAAGGCTATACGCCAGACATGTCGTGAGCTATACCTCTAGTGTCCTGGCCAGTATGGCGTATCCGGACACGTCCCCCCTCCTGCAGATACCTTGGCACACCGTGAGCACTCGCGCCATCAGGCGCAGGCCATGGCCGGCGACGGGCCCACGGATCCGACCGCTAGCCGACGGCAGAGATCCGATCACTACTTGGCCACGTCCAGCCCGGGCAACCGCTCCCACTGCGGAGTATCTGCGGTTTCTTCCCGATATCTCGGTTCGGTGACGGTGTGCGCTCCCGGTCCCGGTGGGCGTTGACATGCCGGATACATCGGATCTATTTTCCAGGCACACGACCGGCGGTGCCCAGCAACGGACGGCGCGCGACGGCGCGCGCCGCAGGCCCGAGGGAGTGGACACAGGAGGACCGATGGTACTTCGCAGGCGTTTCAGCGTGTCCGCCTCGGCCGCGATCGCGGTCGCGGTATTGCTAGCCGGCTGCGGCTCCAGCGGCGGAGGCGGAGGAGGGAACAGCTCGACCCCAGCCAGCTCCGGCCCGGTGAAGATCGGCGTGGACCTCACCTACAACAACACCGCGTTCTGGGCCGCGTACATCAACTACGAGACCCAGTACGCCAAGCAGCTGCACATCAAGCTGCTCGGCCCGCTGCTCTCGGCGGCCAGCGCCAGCCTGCAGAACCAGCAGATCCAGGAACTCGTCAACGAGGGCGCGCAGGCCATCATCGTCAACCCGGAGACCGCGACCAGCCTGGGCCCGGCCATTTCCTATGCGGCCAGCCACCACGTCAAGCTGATCTCGGTGGACACCATTGTCGGCGTGGGCAAGGTGTACATGGTGGTCCGGGCGTCCAACCTGCTCTACGGCCTTGACGCCTGCGCCTACATCAGCTCCAAGGTCAAATCCGGTTATGTGCTCGACCTGGAAGGCGATTTGACCTCGTCGAACGGCGCGGACCGCACGAACGCGTTCAACGCCTGCATGGCCGCCAACGATCCCGGGGTCAAGATCCTCAAGGACCCCACGGTGTGGACCGACGCGACCGCGGTCACCGACGCGCAGAACGCGGTGAACGCCTACGGGAGCAAGCTCAAGGCCATCTACTCGCAGTGGAGCAGCCCGGACACCGGGATCGTCCCGCTGCTGAAGAACAAGGGACTGACCGGCAAGGTGCTGGTGGTCAGCGACGACGGGGTCCCGTTCGAGATGTGTGACATCTCCAAGGGGATCACCAGCGCGTCCCAGTCCCAGCCGGCCAACCTGTACGCCTACTGGGCGCTCAAGTACGCGGTGGACGCCGCGCACGGCGTCGCCCTCAAGCCCGGCCAGGCCGGCGGCGGTGCGCCGACCCTGCAGAACCTGACCTACCAGGGCGACACGAACCTCGGCGACCCGATCGTCGCGCCGTTCGTGACCAAGACCGCGACCAGCCTGTCGGTCAAGCCGGTAGACGGGCTGCCCGGCACGGTGAACACCACCCCGGTCACCGACGCGCAACTGTGGGGCAACGTGTACGGCGCCGCGCACGGCGGAGTGTGCAGCGCCTCCGCGTCGGCTGGATGACCGAGACGGCCACGCCTGCTGCCTCGGCCGCACCAGCCGCCGAGGCAGCAGGCATCTACAAGCAGTTCGGCAGCACCCAGGCACTGCGCGGGGTGGACCTGACCCTGCGGCCGGGCCGCTGCCTCGGTTTGGTCGGCCGGAACGGCGCGGGCAAGTCCACCCTGGTCTCCATCCTGAGCGGCATCTACCCGGCGGACAGCGGCGCGGTGCGCTTCGACGGGCAGCCCGCCCCGGCGCACGGTGACACCGGGGCCTGGCGCCGCCGGATCGCCACCGTGTTCCAGCACTCGATGGTGGTGCCGGAACTGACCGTGGCCGAGAACGTGTTCCTCGGCCGCCAGCCACTGCGGGCCGGGCGGGTGGACTGGCGCGGGATGCGCGCGCGGGCCGCACAGGTCATGGCGGAATGGGGTTTCGCCATCGACGTCCGGCTGCCGTGCGCCGACCTGACCGTGGAACAGCGGCAGATCGTCGAGATCGCCCGGGCGCTCGCGGCCGGCACCCGGTGCCTGCTGCTCGACGAGCCGACCGCGGCGCTGGAGCGCGGCGCGATCGAGCGGCTGTTCGCCCGGGTCCGGCAGCTCGCCGCGAGCGGTGTCGCGGTGCTGTACATCTCGCACCATCTCGAGGAGGTCTTCGAGATCTGCCAGGACGTCGCGGTCCTGCGGGACGGGGAGCTGGTGCTGACCAGCCCGGTCGCCGACCTGACCAAGGATGACTTGGTCACCGCCATGGTCGGCCCGGACGTCGGGAGCAGCAGAGCGGACCTGACCGGCGCCGGTCCCGGGACTGGAAACGGAACCGCGCCGGACCGGGCGGCGCCCTGCCTGGTGGTGGACAACGTGTCGGCCGAGCTGCCCGGCGGGCGGGTCAGCTCGGTGTCGCTGGAGGTGCGGCCGGGCGAGCGGGTCGGGCTCACCGGGCTGCTCAGTGCCGGAGTCAGCTCGCTGGCCCGGATCGCGGCGGGGGCCGAGCCGTACACCGCGGGCCAGGTGCTGGTGGACGGCGAGCGGCTCGTCCCGGGCCGCCGCGACCTGGCCCTGCGGCTCGGCGTCGGGTACATCCCCGAGGACCGCCAGCGGGACGGGTTCGTGGCCCCGCTGGGCGTGGCCGAGAACGCCACCATGACCATCACCGACTGGCTGGCCACCATGCTGGGCTTCGTCCGGCCGCGCGCCCGGGCCGCCGCGGCGGCGCCGTTCGCCCGCGGGCTGTCCATCATCTCGGCCGGGCTCGGCCAGCCGGTGGCCGAGCTGTCCGGCGGCAACCAGCAGAAGGTCACCGTGGCCCGGGCACTGGCCCGCAAGCCACGGCTGATCGTGGCCATCACCCCGACCCGCGGGGTCGACGTGGCCTCCAAGGCCCTGCTGCTGGCCGAACTGGCCGCGGTGACCGAGCGCACCGGGGCCGGCCTGCTCCTGGCCACCGACGAACTCGACGACCTGGTCATCTGCGACCGGGTGATCGTGCTGCTGCGCGGCGAGCGGTTCACCGAGTTCGCCGCCCCGCCATTCGACCGGGAGGCCCTGATCGCGGCCAGCGAAGGGATCCTGCGCCAGCCAAAGGGAGACACCCCATGAGCGAAACCCCGGACGCCACCGGGACCACGGTCGCCGACCGCGGCCGGGCCGCGGTGGAAGCCGCGCTGCAGGGGCGCAGCCGCAGCGCGATGGCCATCTCGCTGATCCGCGAGGCGGCCCTGCTGCCCGTGCTGGCCGTGCTCATCGTCATCGGCGCATTCGTGAACAGCGCGTTCCTCACCGTGTCGAACATCTCCGGGATCGGGCAGCAGATCTCCGCGCTCGGCGTGGTGGTCGTCGGGGAGAGCCTCATCCTGCTCATCGGCGGCATGGACCTGTCGCTGGAAGGCACCTACGGGCTGGCCCCGATGGTGGCCGCCTGGCTGATCGTCCCGGTGTCCGCGTTCGGCTCCGGCACCAAGCTGAACCCGTTCCTCGGCATCCTCATCGTGCTGGCCGTCGGCGCGGCCGTCGGCCTGGTGAACGGCCTGCTGATCGTCCGGGGCCGGCTGAACGGGTTCATCGTCACGCTGGGCATGACCATCGTGCTGGCCGGCCTGCAGGAAGGCATCGTGAAGGGCAACACCCTGTTCAACCTGCCGTCCGCGTTCACCTACCTGGGGGCGGCGTACGTCGGCAAGGTGCCGGTCTCGCTCATCGTCACCGTGATCATCTTCGTGGCCACCGGCCTGTTCCTGCGCTACCACCGGGTGGGCCGGGCCATCTACGCGGTCGGCGGCAACCGGGAAGCGGCCCGCGCGGCCGGGATCAAGGTGGACCGCATCCGGCTCGGCGTCTACGTGGCCGGCAGCGTGCTGGCCGCGATCGGCGGCCTGATGGAAGCGGGCCGGGTCTCCGCCGTCACCGGCCAGCAGGGTTACCAGGAAGGGATCATCTTCGCGGTGTTCGCGGCCGCGGTGATCGGCGGGGTGAGCCTGCAGGGCGGGCGCGGGAACATGGTCGGCGCGGCGTCGGGCGTGATCTTGCTCGGCCTGGTGCAGAACATCCTTGACCTGGCCAACGCGCCCAACTACTGGATCGAGGCCATCGATGGCGCGGTCATCCTGGTCGCCCTGGTGCTGGCCAGGCTGATCGGCGGCGAGGCCGCGGCCGAATGAGCAGCAGGAAGGCTCCGTCATGACCACGATCGTGGGCTTCGAGACACACGACGTCCGGTTCCCGACCTCCCGGATGCTGGACGGCTCGGACGCCATGAACCCGAGCCCGGACTACTCCGCGGCGGCGCTGATCGTGCGCACCGACGCGACGGATGGGCTGGCCGGTCACGCGCACGTGTTCACCATCGGCCGGGGCAACGACATCCAGCTGGCCGCGATCCGGGCCATCGAGCCGTTCCTGGCCGGCCGGGATCTCGACGAGACGCTCGCCGACCTGGGCGGCCTGGGCCGCCAGCTGACCGGGGACAGCCCGCTGCGCTGGCTCGGCCCGGAGCGCGGCGTCGTGCACATGGCCATCGGCGCGGTGCTGAACGCGTGCTGGGACCTGGCCGCGCGGCGGGCCGGCAAGCCGCTGTGGCAGCTGCTGGCCGAGCTGCCGGTGGCCGAGATCGTCTCGCTGGTCGACTTCCGCTACCTGTCCGACGTGCTCACCCCGGACGAGGCCACCGGGCTGCTGGAACGGGCCGCGGCCGGCCGGGAGGCGCGGATGAAGGCGCTGCTGGCCGACGGCTACCCGGCCTACACCACCACCCCCGGCTGGCTGGGCTATTCCGACGACCGGCTGGCCGAGCTGTGCGCCGAGGCGGTGCAGGACGGCTTCGGCCAGGTCAAGCTCAAAGTCGGCGCGCGTCTCGAAGATGACCTGCGGCGCTGCGCCATAGCCCGGGACGCGGTCGGCGACGACGTGCACATCGCTCTGGACTCCAACCAGGTCTGGGACGTGCCCGAGGCCATCGCCTGGGTGCGTGCGCTGGCCCCGTTCCGGCCCGCCTGGATCGAGGAGCCGACCAGCCCGGACGACATC
>Ga0335085_10012749_pt1 | contig 12364 bp, 11 predicted proteins | sample Lox_Sample_45_FD_206712 | JGI IMG/M metagenome (GOLD analysis project Ga0335085, IMG submission 206712) | Soil microbial communities from Loxahatchee National Wildlife Refuge, Florida, United States - Lox_Sample_4.5 | ecosystem: Environmental > Terrestrial > Soil > Wetlands | place: USA...
CGCACGAACATCGTCTCCACCCACACCGTCTTCTCGGCCGTCGCGCGTCTCGGTCTCCGGCGCGTCGTGTGGGCTTCGAGCGAGACGACGCTCGGGCTCCCGTTCGACGAGCCGCCGGACTACGTCCCCGTCGACGAGGCGCATCCGCTCCGACCGGAGTCCGCGTACGCACTCTCCAAGGTGCTCGGTGAGGAGATGGCGCGCCAGTTCAGCCGCTGGAGCGGCATCCCCTTCGTCGGCCTCCGCTTCTCGAATGTGATGGTGCGAGCCGACTACGAGCGGTTCCCCTCGTTCTGGGACGATCCTGAACTCCGCAAGTGGAACCTGTGGAGCTACGTCGACGAGAGCCACGTGGCCGAGAGCGTGCGCCGGGCGCTCGCCGCTGACCTCCACGGGGCGGACGCGTTCGTCATCGCTGCGGCCGACACGGTGATGAAGCAGCCGAGCCGGGAGCTGATGGCCCAGGTCTTCCCGGGCGTCCCGATCCGGAATGGCGTCACGGGCAACGACACCTTGCTCGGAATCGACAAAGCGCGTCGTGTTCTCGGGTACGAGCCGACGTTCAGCTGGCGCACGATCCTCTGACCAGGAGGGAGGCGGGATGATCTACCGGACGCTGGGAAGGACGGGCCTCGAGGTCTCCGAGCTCGGCTACGGCGCCTGGGGGATCGGCGGGACGGGCTGGGTCGGGGCCGACGACGACGAGTCCCTGCGGGCCCTCCGGCTCGCGATCGAGAACGGCGTCAACTTCCTCGACACTGCCTACGGGTACGGGGACGGCCACAGCGAGGAGCTCGTCGGCGCGGCCGTGCGCGCGTCGGCCGGGACGGTGTACGTGGCGAGCAAGGTCCCGCCGAAGAACCGGCGGTGGCCGGCCCCGCCCGGCGTCCCGGCCGAGGAGGCGTTCCCGGCCGACTGGATCGTCACCTGCACCGAGCGCAGCCTCCGGAACCTCGGGCTCGACGCGATCGACGTCCAGCAGTTCCACGTCTGGTCGGACGAGTGGGTCGGGCAGGGAGACTGGCTCGACGCGATCGAGCAGCTGAAGCGCGACGGGAAGATCCGGTTCTTCGGCGTTTCGATCAACGACCACCAGCCCGAGAACGCGATCCGGCTCGTCGAGTCCGGGGTTGTCGACACAGTCCAGGTGATCTACAACATCTTCGACCAGAGCCCGGAGGATGCACTCTTCCCGGCCGTCGAAGCGGCGAACGTCGGCGTGATCGTGCGCGTGCCGTTCGACGAGGGCGGTCTGACCGGCTCCGTCCGCCCGGAGACGACGTTCCCGGAGGGCGACTTCCGCAACGGGTACTTCGCCGGAGACCGCAAGCGCGAGGTGTGGGAGCGCGCCGAGGCGATCGCGGACGATCTCGACGTCGGAGTCGACAGGCTGGCCGAGATCGCGCTCCGCTTTTGCCTCAGCCACCCGGCAACGAGCGTCGTCATCCCCGGGATGCGCTCGACGCGCAACGTCGAGCGCAACCTGGCCGCGGCCGCGGCCGGGCGGCTCGAGACGAGCCAGCTCGCGGCGCTCCGGCGCCATCGATGGGTCGTCGACTATTACGGGTAGGCCCGTCGGCTCGTACGTCGACGGGATCCCCGGCAACAGCCTTTGCTTCACCAGCCCGAACGCGCGCACCGTCGGGCAGATCACCACAGCCGGCAAGGCAAGCACTCAGCTCGTAGCGAAGCGGCCGCTCGGCATCACCGTCGGCGCCGACGGCAGCGTCTGGTTCAGCAACGACCGCGCCGATGCGATCGGGCACATCACCAGCGGCCGTGCCGTTCAGACCTACACCGCCCCCGCGTCAAGCTACGTGGCCGACCCCGCCGGCATTACCGCCGGCCCCGCGGCGCGCTCTGGTTCACCAACCGGGCCACCAGCACCATCGGTCGGATCACGACCAGCGGCCAGATCAGCAGCTACCACAACCCCGGCATCCATGACCCGCGCGGGATCGCCGTCGGCCCCGATGGCGCCCTCTGGTTCGTCGGCTATGAGGGCAGGATCGGACGAATCAGCACCAGCGGCGACGTGTGGAGCTCCAGCGATCCGAGCATCGTCTTCCCCACGTCGATCACGACCGGGCCCGACGGTGCACTCTGGTTCACGAACACCGGAAACGACACGATCGGGCGGATCACAACCGACGGCATCGTCACCAGCTACGGCGGCCCCGTCACCTACCCGACCCACGCCACGATCACGGCGGCGGCCGGGTCGCTGCCGTCATGAGCTCGCCTGGCGCGGCGACTTCGAGGGCTGAGCGCGTATGCCGCGAGGTAGTGGATCAGGCGAGCAGGCATGGTGAAAACTAGCGCGGATCGGCAGACTCTTTCGGACTTGGCTTCATCGCCGAGTGCTCGACCAGATCGTCCGCGAGCGCGGGCACAGGCCCCAAGCTGAACCGGACGGACAACTGCGCGGAGATGACGGCCGAGGCCCTCGGGGGCCGGTGCCGCTTGAGCCGCGCCGGCCGCAGCTTCATCGAGCCCGGCTCACCGCGGCAGAACGCGTTCGTCGAGTGGCTCAACTCATCGTACGGCGTGACGACATCCACTCGATACGACGTCTCCGCCGCAACCTCGGCAAGGGAGACTCACACCCAATCGATCCCGCACGGCCTCGCGATCAGCATCCGGCATCTGACCCGACGTAGCGGATAACACTTCAGTTCGAGTTCAGCGCTCTGAGGTAAGTGGTTGCGGCCTCGAGGGAGATGACATCTCCGTAAAGGTCATCGACCGTCTTCAACGCAGCCTCATGTGCATACCTGTACCGATCTCCTACCGCCTCTCGCACAACGAGCGGCCGGATACCACGCTGCGCCGCATCGACAGCCGTCGAACGGACACAGCCGCTCGTAATACAGCCACAGAGGAGGAGCGTATCCACGTTCCGCTCCACGAGCCACTCCTCGAGTGGTGTCTCGAAGAACGCTGACGCATGCCGCTTAATGATGAGCAATTCGTCCACGCGCCGAGCGAGTCGAGGGTCGAGCTCAGTCCATCGGGAACCCTTCGTGAGGATCCTAACGCGCGGCGTCTTCCGCAACATCAAGACGCCTTCGGTCTCATCCTTTTCGTAGGCCACGGTTGTGAAAGCTGTTGCGACCTTCCGGGCGCGAGCCGCGGCGAGTAGCTCGGCCGCTGCCTCGACCACGCCACCAAACGGCCCAGCCATCGGAGAGGTCGGGTCCGTCCAGCCGCGCGCGAGATCGACGACCAAAACGGCAGGGCGCACGCCACCCCCGAGACGCGGCGAACGTCGGCGCCTATCACGACTAATCCCCACTGTGGACCCGAACCCTACCTCTGCTCGCGACCGGAGACCGCTGCTCGCCGGACAGGAATTCCGACCCGGTCCGAGAGTCGGGCAGTTTCTGTTCCTTCGTTGCGGTGAGGCAAGAGGCGTAGGCGGAGAGGGCCTTCTCCAGCCGAGACTGCCGTGCGGCCGCTGGTCGCTCTAGATGTCTTTCCAGTCAATTGAAAGACAGCAAGAGCTCGTCGCCGCTTGATCACCTAACCACCACGTGTCCACAAAAGCGGGGGGCCTCCAAACCTCGTTGAGGCCGATATCAGCAAGCCGACCGACTCGGGGCTGTGCTCGCACGCGATCTCGCGGCTGACGAAGCTGGCGCGCCGAGCGGAGCGGACGTTGGGCAGGTCGCTTGTGCGGGTGCGTGATCGGCGCCGTTCGGTTGCGAAGCGGATCCGTGCGATCTCGGGGCAACGCGGCCGCGGCCGCGAGTCGCTGCCGGCGATCGACCGCCTGACCGGCGAGATCGCGCAGCGAGCGAAGCGCACCGTCCGCGAAGGCCGCGCGCTGCTGCAGAAGCTGCGCCGCGTCCGTGGCCGCAAGCGGGAAGCGGCGAAGGTGCTCGTGCGCCGGCTCGAGCAGGAGTTGACGGCGGCCGAGCAGATCCTCGCCCAGACCGACCAGCGCCTGAGCGGGCAGCGGTCGATCCCGAACCGCCGCGTGTCGCTGGTCGACCCGGACGCGCGCCCGGTGCACCGCGGCAGCCCGGGGCGCGCGATCGGTTTCGGATACAAGGCGCGGATCGCGGACACACCGGAGGGGTTCGTGATCGCCGACATCCCCGAAGGCGGCGGCCCGAGCGATGGCAGCCTCCTCGACGGCGCGATCGAGAAGGCCCGTCGCGCCGGGATCAACGTGAAGACGGTCTACGCCGATCGCGGCTTCGCCACCAAAGCCGGCGACGCCGCCCTCAGCAGGCACGGCATCGACGACGCCGTCATCCCACGGCAGGGGCGCGCCTCACCCCGGCAACAGACGCGCTCCTGGCGCCGCCGCTACCGCTTCCGCAACGGCCTCGAGGGCCGGATCTCGCAGATGAAACGGAAAGGCCTCCGCCGCACCCGCCTCCGAGGCCTCACAGGCGCCCAGACCTGGGTCGGCGGCATCACCTTCAGCCACAACCTCCAGAGGCTGGCCCTCCTCAGCTGATCACGCCGATAACGCGCCGTCCCACCAAACACCCGCCCAACCGGAACGGCCGCCGATGCACGAGACCCTCACCTCATTCGTTTTTCAGGGGGAAGTAGCGGCTACACACTCCTCGGCCGAATCCAGATGCCGACCGCGAACGAGGAGCGCGGCCTCCCCATCGCACGCTGCACCCTCGACTCGAACCTCGCCGCCGAGTGGCCGCAGATCCTCCGAGAGACGACCTAGTGACCACGTACGCGATTCGCGTGACTTCTCAGATGCCGGGTGGAGCCCCGGCGCGTCTCGCGTCGGCACGGGGCTCCACCGGTTTCCAGCTACTGCTTCGGCGGGATCAGGACCTGGTTGATGACGTGGATGACGCCGTTCGAGGCCATCACGTCGGCCTTCGTGACCACCGCGCCGCCGACCGAGACCTTGGTGCCGGACACGTGGATGGGGAGCGTGGCACCTTCGAGCGTCTTCGCCGACATGAGCGTGGAGACCTGTGCCGCGGTGACCCTGCCCTTGACGACGTGGTAGAGGAGGACGGCCTTCAGCTGCGCCTTGTTCTTGCCGAGTGCGGCCAGCGTGGACTTCGGGATCTTCGCGAAGGCCGCGTCGGTGGGAGCGAACACGGTCAGCGGGCCGGGCCCGGACAGGGCCCCGGCGAGGCCGGCCTGCTTGACGAGCGCCACGAGGGTCTTGAACTCGCCGGCGGCGACCGCCGTCTGGATGATGTTCTTCTGGCCCATTGCCGTCGTCTTCGCGGGGGAGGCCGCCGAGATCGAGGTGGCGGCGGCGAGGGCCGCGGTAGCGACCACAATGGCTGTTCCTAGCGTCTTCATGTCACTTCCTCCGGTCGCGGCCGCCTAGCCGGCGGGGAACAGGACTCGGTCGATGACGTGGATGACGCCGTTGTCGGCTTCGACGTCGGCCTGGATGACGGTGGCGTCGTTGACTCTCACGCCGCCGTTGAGGGCGATCCTGAGCACGCCGCCCCCGACCGTCTTCTGCTCGCTGTCGCCCGTGATCTGGGCCGAGGTGATCCGGCCCGGCACGACGTGATAGGACAGCACCCGGGTCAGCGTGCGCGGGTCGGCGAGGAGGCCCTGCACGGCCTCCTGCGGGAGCACCGCGAAGGCGTCGTCGGTCGGCGCGAAGACGGTGAACGGTCCCCCGTCGGCGAGTGTGTCGCCGAGGCCGGCGGCATCGACGGCGGTGAGCAGGGTCTGGAACATCCCTGCCTCCCGTGCGGTTTCAACGATGTTGTGCGGCATGGTGGTTCGTTCCTTTCTGATCGACGTTGGGGCTTGGCCGGGTTCCTCTTGTAGAGAGTTTGTAGTTTGTCTGTAGAACTATAGCGAAGTCGTCAAGCGTTTGTCGAATGTTTGTATGATCATGTCCGTGACGACTGACCCTGGGCAGCTTCGGATCGGCGAGTTCGCGCGTCGGGTGGGCGTCACTCCCGAGCTGCTGCGCGCCTGGGAGTCGCGGTACGGGCTCACGCGGCCGGTTCGCTCGCCGGGCGGCTTCCGGCTCTACACGGCGGCCGACGCCGCTCGCGTGGAGCGCATGCGGCGCGGGCTCGAGCAGGGTCTCTCAGCCGCGGAGGCTGCCCGTGCCGCACTCGAGGACGAGCGGCCGTCCGAGGGGATGCTCGAGGACCTCGCCGCCCGCCTGCTCGAGGCGATCGGCCGCTACGACGAGCCCGCCGCTCACTCGGTGCTCGACGAGAGCCTGGCGGCGTTCGGCCTGGAGGAATCGCTGCGCCACGTGGTGTTGCCCGTCTTGAAGGAGGTCGGCGACGGCTGGAACCGGGGCGAGATCGAGGTCAGCCAGGAGCACTTCGCGAGCAACCTCATCCGCGGCAGGCTGCTTGGGCTTGCCAGGTTCTGGGGCCGTGGAACGGGCCCTCTCGCTCTTCTCGCCTGTGCACCCGGTGAGATGCACGACATCACACTGCTCGCGTTCGCGCTCGTCCTGCGCTCTCACTCATGGCGGATCCTCTTTCTCGGCGCGGACACGCCCATCGCAACGCTCGCCCGCGCGGCCGAGACGACGCGGCCGGCGCTCGTCGTCGTCTCGAGCTTCGACCCCGCCCTGCTCGAGGCGCAGGCCACCGGCCTCCGCCGGCTGGCCCGAGCGGCGCCGCTCGCGCTGGCGGGCCCCGGCGCCACGGACGAGCTCTGCGTCCGTCTCGGCGCCCGCCGCCTGGACGGAGATCTCATCGCTGCGGCCGACGAAGTTGCGCGGACGTGATTGTGTCCGCGTGCGGCCCGCCGCGGCCGCTGGTCCTGCTCACCGGCGCCACCGGCTACATCGGGGGCCGTCTTCTACACGCGCTCGAGGCGCGCGGCGAGCGCGTGCGCTGTCTCTCGCGCCGCCCGGAGTACCTCTCGGCCCGCGTCGGGCCCGGAACCGAGGTCGTCCACGGCGACGTCTCGGACCCCGGAACCTTGCGCGCGGCGCTCGAGAACGTGGAGACCGCGTACTACCTCGTGCACTCGATGGGGTCGGGCGGCTCCTTCGCGAAGGCCGATCGCGAAGCGGCTTCGGCGTTCGGGAGCGCGGCGCGCGCCGCAGACGTCCGCAGGATCGTCTACCTCGGAGGGCTCGGGGAGGGCGACCTCTCCGACCATCTCGCCTCACGCCAGGAAGTCGGCGGCATCCTGCGCGGGTCGGGCGTCCCGACGATCGAGTTCCGCTCGTCGATCGTGATCGGCTCGGGAAGTGCGTCGTTCGAGATGCTGCGCGCGCTCGTCGAGCGGCTGCCCCTGATGGTCACACCTCGCTGGGTGAAGACGCGCACACAGCCGATCGCGATCGAGGACGTGGTCGCCTACCTCCTGGAGGCCCTCGACTACCAGCCGGACGGAGGCGAGGTGTTCGAGATCGGCGGCGCCGACGTCTGCTCCTACCTCGACCTGATGCACGAGTACGCCGAGCAACGCGGCCTGCGGCGACGCATGGTGCCGGTTCCGGTGTTGACGCCCCGGCTCTCGAGCCTCTGGCTTCATCTCGTCACGCCCGTGTACGCCGGGGTGGGGCGTGAGCTCGTCGAGAGCCTGCGAAACGAGACGGTCGTCAACGACCCGAGAGCGCTCGAGGTGTTCCCCGTGCGGCCGCGAAGCTCGGGCGACGCGATCGCCCGGGCGCTCGCGAACGAGGACAAGGAGATCGCGGAGACGCGCTGGTCGGATGAGGCGTCCGCACCCGGCCCCGGCTACGGCGGCGCGCGCTACGGCTCCAGGCTCGTCGACTCGCGCAGCATCACGGTGCCCTGCCCGCCGGCGGCGGCGTTCGCTCCGATTCAGCGAATCGGAGGTCGCACGGGCTGGTACCTCGGCGACCAGCTCTGGGAGTTGCGCGGCGCACTCGACGTGCTCGTGGGCGGCCCCGGCTTGCGGCGCGGCCGTCGCGACCCCGTCGGCATCCAGGTGGGCGACACGATCGACTTCTGGCGTGTCGAGCGCTTCGAACAGGATCGGCTGCTGGGGCTCGTCGCCGAGATGAAGGTGCCCGGTCGTGCATGGCTCCAGTTCGAGGTCCAACCGGACGACGAGGGCGGCTCGGTCATCCGGCAAACCGCCATCTTCGACCCCGCCGGTGTGCCCGGTCTCACCTACTGGTACACGCTCTGGCCGCTGCACCGCTACGTCTTCGGCGGAATGCTGCAACGGATCGCCGCTTCCGCGGTCGCGTCAGCCGGCTGACGCGCCGGCTTCGGCGGTGAACGCAGCCGTCCGCTCCGTGCAGACCTGCCAGAGCCGCGCCGCCTCGCGGGCCTCGTCAGGCCGACGCGTGCGGCGCAGGCGGTGCTTCGCCCGCGCCCGCCGGTCGAGGAAGAACAGGCCGCTCGAGCCGGCGGCGTCCGGGGCGGCCGCGAGCCAGACGATCGTGTCGGCTCCCTCCTCCGGCGTCCGGAGCAGCGGCCCGACGATGCGGCTGAAGCCGGGCAGCGCGGTCCGGAGTCCGGGGGTGTCGGCCCAGCCGGGGTGCATGGCGTTGGCCGTGACGCCGGTGTCGAGCAGGTGTCTCGTCCACTCCTCGGCCAGCACGACCTGTGCCCGCTTGCAGCGCGCGTATGCCTTCGCCCCGTCGTAGGCGGCGGGTTCCGGGTCGAGGGCATCGACGTCGAGCGGCTCGGTGTACATGCCCCCGGATGCCACGACGATCACGCGCGACGGTGCCGCGGCCTCGAGCAGAGGCCGCAGCGCACGGGTCAGCAGAAACTGCGACAGAACATGCGTCGCGAACGTCAGCTCGTTGCCCTCGCCCGTCACCGTGTACGCATGCGTCAGCGCGCCGGCGTTCAGCACGAGCACGTCGAGGCGGTCGTGCGTTGCGGTGAAGCGGGCCCCGAAGGCCGCGGTCTCGGCGAGGGACGAGAGGTCTGCGAGGTCGGTCTCGACCGCGGAGCCGGCGGCGGCGGAGATCTCGCCGCGGGCGCGTTCGGTCCGCTCCGGGTCGCGCCCGACGATGCAAACGTGCCCGCCCAGCTCCGCGATCGCCTGGGCGGCCGCTCGTCCGAGGCCCGAGGTCGCCCCGGTCACGATTGCCACCTTGCCGTCGAGACGGAGGGACTGAAGCGGCGTCCAGTCGAAGAGGCGCCGCCGTGCGTGGTAGCCGATCCTCGTGAAGCTGCCGACGACGCTCGCCTCCAGTGTCCAGTCGACGAGGTTCGCCGCGGAGGAGGGCGTCACGGGTTCAGCGCCGTCTGCATCCCGAGCGTCGCGCGCGCCCCGACCCGGTCGAAGATGCGCTGCATCACGGGGTCGAACAGCCGCCCCACCCCACCGAACGCAAGCGTCGCGTCGTAGTGGACGACCGACCCGTTCCCGGCGGGCTCGACCGTGATCGTGTCCCTCGAGACGAATCCCGGACGCTGCGCCTCGAGTACGACCCGTCGTGGTGAGTCGTACTCGACGATCTCGTAGCGGAGCGGCACGTCACGCCCGCCGAAGCGCGCGACGAGGTCGAAGGCGGAGCCGATCCCGATCGGCGCCTCACCGACCGGCCGAGCCTCGCTCACGCTCGGGTCCCACACACGGGCGTTGGCGAAGTCGGCCATGTAGGCGAACGCCTCGGCTTGCGGAAGCGCGGACTCGATCGTCGTGACGTAGCGGGCCATCTGTCCCAAGCATAGGCAAATGTCTGTTCAGGTATTGTCTAAGGTGTGAGGATGAAGATCGCAGTGATCGGCACCGGCATCTCGGGCCTGGGAGCGGCCTACACGCTCTCCAAGGGCCACGACGTCGAGCTCTTCGAGCGCGACGACCGCGCCGGCGGCCATTCGAACACGGTCGAGCACATGGTCGCCGGAAGGACGCTGGCGCTCGACACCGGGTTCATCGTCCACAACGAGGACACCTACCCGAACCTCGTCCGCCTCTTCCGCGAGCTCGGCGTGCGCACGCAGCCGTCGGAGATGAGCTTTTCGGTCGCGTGCGACCGGCACGACCTCGAGTACTCGGGCAGCCGGCCGCCGCTCACGCGGCTGACGCTCGAGATCGCCCGCTTCATGCGACTCGGGGGCCGGGCTCTCGACGACCCGCGCTGCGCGGGGTGGAGCCTCTCCCGTTACGTCGCCGAGGAGGGCTACTCGCCGCGGTTCCGCGACCACTTCCTCGTTCCGCTCTGCGCCGCGCTCTGGTCGACCGCTCCCAGCCAGACGCTCGACTTCCCGCTCGTCTACGCGGTCCGGTTCTTCGCCAACCACGGGATGCTCGGCTTCCGGCGCCTCCGCTGGAAGACGGTCACCGGCGGCAGCCAGACGTACGTGCGTGCCCTCGAGGAGCGGCTGCGCATCAACCTCTCGACCGAGGTCCGCTCGCTCCGCCGCCTCGACGGCGGCGTCGAGCTGCGGCTCGCGGGCGACGAGCGGCGGCGCTTCGACGGCGTCGTGGTCGCGACCCACGCCGACCAGGCGCTGCGCCTGCTCGAGGATCCGAGCGAGGACGAGCGCCGCCTGCTGGGCGTGTTCGGGACGACCGAGAACGACACGGTCCTGCACACGGACGAGCGCTTCCTGCCCCGCCGCCTCTCCACCCGCGGCTCCTGGAACTACCAGCTCCGCGACTGCGGCCACGACGACGGCCGCCCGACGATGACCTACTACCTGAACAAGCTCCAGCGCCTCGAGGAGGACGAGCACTTCTGCGTCACGCTCAACCGCACGGCCGAGATCGACCCGGCGCGGATCATCCGCCGCTTCTCCTACCGCCACCCGCTCGTGACCCACGAGTCGATGCGCGCCCAGCCCGAGCTGCCGCGACTCAACGGCCCGCGACGAACCGCGTTCGCGGGCGCCTGGCAGGGGTACTGCTTCCACGAGGACGGGCTGCGCTCCGGCCTGGCCGCCGCCGCGACCTTCGGAGCGAGCTGGTGAGGTCCGCGCTCTACACCGGCACCGTGATGCACGCGCGCAAGTCGCCGAAGGAGAACGTCTTCCGCTACCGCGTCTGCTTCTTCCTGCTCGACCTCGACGAGCTCCCCGAGCTCGACCGGCGCGTGCGGCTCTTCGGCTGGAACCGGCGCGGCCTGGTCAGCCTCCACGACCGCGACCACATGGACGTGCGCGTCTACCTGGCCGAGCACGGGATCGAGGCCGACCGGATCCTGCTCCTCACGAACCTGCGCGTGCTCGGCTACGTGTTCAACCCCGTCAGCTTCTTCTACTGCTACCGGGGCGGCGAGCTCGCCTGCATCGTCGCGGAGGTCAGCAACACCTTCGGCGAGCGGCTCCCCTACGTGCTCTCGCCCGAGAACCGCGTGCGCGACGAGCGCCGGCTCTCCTTCCGTCACGACAAGAAGCTGCACGTCTCGCCGTTCTTCGGCCTCGACCAGAGCTACCAGTGGTGGTTTTCCGAGCCGGGCGAGCAGCTCGACGTCCGGATCGACCTGACCGAGGGCGGGGCGCGGCCGTTCGTCGCCACGCTCAACGGGAAGCGGCGCCCGCTGACGAGCGCGACCCTCGCCGGGGCCTTGCTTCGCTATCCGCTGATGCCGCTACGGGTGACCGCCCTGATCCACCTGCAAGCGGCGAGGCTCTGGCTGAAGCGCGTGCCGTTCTCCCACAAGCCGCCGTTCGTACCCGGCGAAGGATCGGTGAAGCGGTGACCGAGGTGCTGCGCGAGCTCCCGGCCGGCCGCAGGCTCGGTGCCCGCCTGGCCGAGAGCGCTGCGATCCGTGCGCTCGGGCGAATCGAGCACGGCGCCGTCGAGCTGCGGCTCCCGGGCGGGCGCGTGTACCGGGCCGGGACGGGCCACCCGATCGTCGTCACCGTCACCTCGAACGGCGTCTTCCGCCGGCTCGCGCGCTCCCCGGGCCTCGGCTTCGGCGAGTCGTACGCCGCCGGCGAGTGGCGCGCCGACGACCTCCCCGGACTGATCGAGCTCGTCGTGCGCAACCTCGAGACCTGGCGCGCAGGCTCCTGGCTCGCACGGCTCGACCGCCACCGCCCCCACGTCTCCCCGCGGCAGGGCCTCCGCAAGGCCCGGGCGAACATCCAGTACCACTACGACCTCGGCAACGACCTGTACCGGCTCTTCCTCGACGAGTCGATGACCTACTCCTGCGCGCTCTGGCAGGAGGGTGACACGCTCGAGCAGGCGCAGGAGCGGAAGCTGAGGGCCATCTGCGAGAAGCTGCGCCTGCGCCCCGGCGACCACGTGCTCGAGATCGGCTGCGGCTGGGGCAGCTTCGCGCTGATGGCAGCCGGCGAGTACGGAGCGCGGGTCACCGGGGTCACGCTCTCCGAGCAGCAGCTCGAGCTCGCCCGCGAGCGCATCGCCGCGGACGGCCTCGCCGACCGCGTCGAGATCCGCCTCCAGGACTACCGCACGCTCGAGGGACAGTTCTCGAAGATCGCCTCGATCGAGATGCTCGAGGCGATCGGCTACGCCCAGTACCCAA
>Ga0335085_10012751_pt1 | contig 12361 bp, 11 predicted proteins | sample Lox_Sample_45_FD_206712 | JGI IMG/M metagenome (GOLD analysis project Ga0335085, IMG submission 206712) | Soil microbial communities from Loxahatchee National Wildlife Refuge, Florida, United States - Lox_Sample_4.5 | ecosystem: Environmental > Terrestrial > Soil > Wetlands | place: USA...
CCCAATTTTCCGACTACTACGCCCGCCGCCGCATTCGCCAAGAGTGCCGCATCCGCAACGCTCGCTCCTGCCGCGACAGCTAGCGCGAGCACGCTCGACACCGTGTCTCCCGCTCCTGTTACGTCAAACACTTGCCTTCCGCTTGCTCCGCGCTCCACCCCGCTCTTCCCCACGCGCGCATACGTCACTTCAAAACTCGTCGCGGGAATCATGAAATGACGTGGTATCGATTCCTCCGAAACACTCATTCCTTTTTCCCCCAGCGTGATGACCACCGCGCCGCATCCGAAATGCGCCAGCAGCGCCCGTCCCGCCTCCTCGATCGCTTTTTCATCTGGCAGCGGGCGGCCCACGAACTTTGCTGCCTCCGAAAGATTGCACACTACTGCCCGTGCCCCGCGATAAGCATAGAGTTTCGACGTTTTCGGATTCACGAACACCGGGACTTTGAGCTGGTCCGCCGCGCGCAGCACTCGGTCCGCAATGTCGTCCGTAATCAGCCCTTTGTCGTAATCCGAAAGCACCAGCGCGTCAAGGTTCTTCATCGCCCGAAACAGCGCTCCCAACAGCCGCCTCTCCGTCTCCGGCCGCAACGCCTCTTTCTTCTCGTGATCCACGCGCACAACGTGATGGTGTTTCGCGATTATCCGCGTTTTCATCGTCGTCACGCGCTTCGCGTTCGCGACCACCCCTTCGTCGCCGATCTCCTCCGCACGCAGCAGGTTTTGCAGCGCCTTTCCTGCCTCGTCCGTGCCAATCGCACCGAACATCTCGACGCGCGCTCCCAGCGCCGCCAGGTTCGCCGCCACGTTTCCCGCTCCGCCCAGACGATCGCTCTGGGAAACGAAATCCACCACCGGCACCGGCGCCTCCGGCGAAAGCCGTGTCGTCGTCCCCCACACGTACCGGTCCAGCATCAAATCCCCAAGCACACCCATCCGCTTCCCGCGCAACTTGGGAATCAACCGCTTCAACCGTGGAATAGATTCCGTAATGTCTGTCGTCATGCGCAGCTTTTTCCGTTTCTTAAGGTCGTTTTAAGTTCGTTACCTCATTGCTTACTTACTTCTCTTGCACAATCTTCGCCTCCTCCACCATCATCACCGGTATGTCGTCCCGCACCGGATACACCCGGTGGCACGTCCCGCACTTCAACCCCGCGCCATCCGGCGTGAGCTTTACCGGCGTCTTGCAAATCGGGCACGCCAGAATCTCCAGCAACTCTTTTGCGATTGCCATGGCCTCTCCATTTCCCTCTTCAAATCAACTTTTCCGACCGACGGGCCACTCTATCAAAGCCCCTCTCGCCCCAGCAACCGCCGATCTCCTGTGGGCGCATCATACATCGTGCCCGTTTCTCGTCTCTCACTCCGCCCTGGTATTTCAATTTCCCCGGCTTTGATCAGGTGCGCCAGCATCCTTGTCGGCTCCCCCAGGCCATTTTCCGGTCGCCAGGTCCCATCCGCCAGTCAGCGCCGCCGTCAGCAAGCAAACCACCGGATCAATCGGATGCCGGTACCGCAGATCCGCATGCGTCACGTAATACAAACACGGAAAAATCACCGGAAAAACAGCCGTCGGAACGGCAAGTGCCGTATTCCTCCTCCACAAAGCAAAAATCCCGAATAACGCTCCAATTGCGGTCAAAAAGTTAGCTGCCAGAATTCCTCGTATTAGGTTGGAATCCGTTTCGGCAAAACTCTTTACAGGCGATTCCGTCCCCATCCAGAATTCCACGAACTTCTTCTTTATCAGTTGTAGATCCAAACCCGGATGCGATTCCATGAACGATGTGGCCAGCCCCCATTTGTCCTGCATGTAAGCTTTCTCGCCAAGCCGTGCATACGTTCTTGCCTCTTCCGTCCTCGTAATCGACATCCTCCCGCTGCGCGCATGCGGGTCGAAAATGTCGTTATTTCCGAGCCACAATTCAAACGGCAAATTCGATCGCAGCGGAATAAACCGGTGAAACGCGGCGTAATTCCGGATCGTCCACGGCACGCAGCATAAAATCGCCAAGCCTACCGCCAGCGCTATCCGTTTCCACCTCGCGCTGCTTTCCTCGCGTCCGCGAAACGCGGCCCAAATCAAAAGAAACGGCAGCATTGCCCCCAGCGCCGGATTCGTCAGCAACGCGAATCCCCACAGCACTCCATATCCGCAGAAGTCTCGAATCCGTTCCGACTTCGCCAGTTTCAGCGTCGCCCACAAAAGAGACGCCGCCAATAGCGCCGAAAGCGAAGTGTCCCAAATCCACTCAAACGGCACCATCACGGCGTTCGGAAAAACGGCCCACAGCCACGCCGCACCGCTCGCCACCCCTAATCCCCAAATTCTTTTACCCGCGTAGAAAATCGGCACGCAAGCTGCCGAAGAAAACAAAATATTCAATCCCACACACGCAAAAAAAGCCCGCGCCGTGAAAATCCCGAAACTTTTAAATGTCGCCGCCACCAGCAACGGATAGACCGGCGCGAGCCAAGCTGTCGGGCCCGTTTCTTCCCGGAAAACGTTGCTGAATCCCTTGCCCTCCGCGAGTGCGTACGCGATATTTCCCGTCTCCTGCTGAAACGGCACAATCCCCAGCGCCCCCGGCGGAACCTTCCGCGCCTGGTCCCACGCGAACGCAATCCGCGCCCCCATCGCGACGATCACGATTAGCGCAAGCGACGTTGCCGCTTTCTTCAACGCTTTTTTCATGGGGTTCCGATTATTTTTTCACTTCCTCCAAATCATCCTTTTGGTGCGCCACAAATGTACTGGCTGCAACAAACTGTGACAAGCAAGCGCAACAATTTCACGCTACAATAAGAGGGTTATGCTCACGGTCAACAATATCTCTATGCGCTTCGGTCCCCGCGTCCTCTTCGAGGATGTCACCTGCACCTTCATGGCCGGGCGCCGGTACGCCGTCACTGGCCCGAATGGCGCCGGTAAGTCCACATTTATGAAAATCCTGACCGGCGAAATCGAGCCGACAAAGGGCTCCATCTCGCGCCCGAAAAAAATGGGCGTCTTGCGCCAGGACCAGTTCGCCTTCGACGACTTTCGCGTCATCGACACCGTCATCATGGGCAACGCCGCGCTCTGGAAAGCGCTCGAAGAGCGCGACGCGCTCTACGCCAAACCTCACGAGCAGTTAACCGACGCGGACGGCATGCGCCTCGGCGAACTCGAAGGAATCGTCGGCGAAGAAGGCGGCTACTCCGCCGAAGCCGACGCCGGCGCTTTGCTCGACGGTCTCGGCATCGAAAGCGCACTGCAGGAACGCAAAATGGGCGAGCTGCAAGGCGGACAAAAAGTCCGCGTGCTGCTCGCGCAGGCGCTCTTTGGTAATCCCACCGCTCTCTTGCTCGACGAGCCCACCAACAACCTCGACCTCGATTCCGTTCACTGGCTGCAGCGCTATTTGTGCGATTACGAAGGCGTGCTCATCGTCATTTCGCACGACCGCCATTTTCTCAACAGCGTTTGCACGCATACCGCGGACATCGACTACGAAACCATCATCATGTACGTCGGCGGGTACGACGACATGGTCGTGGCGAAAACGCAGGTTCGCGCCCGCATCGAATCGGAAAATGCGAATCGCGAAAAGAAGATCGCGCAACTCAACGATTTCATCGCTCGCTTTTCCGCGGGCACGCGTTCCGCGCAAGCCACTTCGCGCAAAAAAGAAGTCGAGCGCCTGCAAACCACCGAACTGGCGCGGTCGAACATTCAGCGGCCGTACATCAAATTCGACATGAAGCGGAATTCCGGAAAACATCCGCTGGAAATCCGCAGCGTCGAAAAATCCTACGACGACCTGAAAGTGATTCCGCGATTTTCCGCGAACGTGATACGCGGCGAAAAAATCGCGCTGATGGGCCGCAACGGGACCGGAAAAACGACGCTCCTGAAATCGCTGGTCCTCAACGCACCCGGATTCATCGAAGACGAAGACCGCCAGTTTGAAATCAATGGCGGCGAAGTGCGCTGGGGCCACGAAGTGGCCGTGGGCTACTTCGCGCAAGACCACGGCGAATCCATCACCAAGGGCACGACCGCCATCGAGTGGCTCTGGCAGTTCGACCCATCCGCCAACCAACAGGAACTGCGCGGGCTGATGGGCCAGATGCTTTTCAGCGGCGACGACGCGTTGAAGCCGACGAGCGGATTATCCGGCGGCGAAAGGGCGCGGCTGATTTTTTGCCGCTTGATGCTGCAAAAGCCGAATTTTCTGGTGCTCGACGAGCCGACGAACCATCTCGACCTGGAATCCATCAACGCGCTGAATATTGCGTTGCAGCGCTACGACGGAACCGTACTGCTCGTGACGCACGACCATGACGTCATCGACGAAGTCGCCACGAGGATCTGGCATTTCGAGGGCGGCAAAATCGAAGACTTCAAGGGCCCTTACGAAGAATTCGCCGCCTACGCGGAAGCGAAAGCTTCCTAGGGCAATATTCGTGCCGGTCTTGAAGGCCGGGGAAGGCTCGCTTCGGACGGAAGCGAGCCTTTTGTTTTTTTCGATCTCCTTTTAAGTCAATCAAGAGTCACAGACTGAAGTCTGTGCTACTTACTCCTTTGAGCCGCGATCGATGAGGCTGGCGATGTTGTTGTGGAGGTTCACGCGGGCCTGATCGTGCAGGTACATCATGTGGCCGGCGTCGTAGTAATCCAATTTGACGTTTTTCTGGAGCTCCGCGGGCAAGCCGAGATGCTCCATCGTGAATTCGGTGGCGAAGAACGGCGTAGCCAAGTCGTAGTAGCCGTTCTCAACCTGGACGAGCAGTTTGGGATTGGTGATCATGGCGTGCGCGAGGTCGCCTTCAACGTTCGGCCCACTGGGGAAGAATCCGCGCTGACCTCGGGTTTCGCGAGTCCACTTCCAGCCGCCGCCACCGCCGCTAGTGTTGTGATAGACGAGATCCTTCCCAAACTTGAGTTCGTTGTGGTTGTACTCATTGATGAGGGCGGTATATGCGCCGCCGACGGCCGGGCCCTCGGGATCGCCCTGAGCGTACTCTTCAAGCAGGTCGTAGGTATAACCGGAGTAACGGGCGTCAATGCGGCCAGTGGTGAGGCCGCGGCTGCGCTGGAGTTCGGCCATAAACTGCGGCAGGGAGACGCGAAGATCCGCCTTCGTTATGTATTCTTCGCTCAACCCGGTGAAATCGGAGAGTTTTTTTGCGACCGCGGCTTTTTCAGTTGCGGAGAGTTCGGCGCCTTTGAAGAGCGCGGCAGCGTAATCCCCCTGCGCGTACTTGCGAGCTTCTTCGATGAAGGCGGGCAGGTCGGCGGGGCGGTTTTTCAAGACTTTGTGGTACCAGGCGACGGCGGCGTAGCTCGGAAGATAGTAGATGTAGGAGCGATCATCGCCGGTCGGAAATGTGATGGTCGAGAGATCGAGAACGGAAGAGATGAGGACGATGCCGTTCAGGTGGATGGTGTAGTGGCTCTGCAAATACTCTCCGAGGGCGGCGGAACGGAAAGTGCCGTAGCTTTCGCCTATGAGGAATTTCGGAGAATTCCAGCGGTCGTTGCGGCTCAAGTAGGTGTCGATGAATTGTCCGAAGGAGTCCGCGTCCTCATCGATCCCGTAAAAGTCCTTGTTCTCTCCCTTGCAAACGGTATGGCTGTAACCGGTGCCCATGGCGTCAATGAACACGAGATCAGACTTATCGAGAAGGCTTTCGGAATTGTCAACGAGCTTGTAAGGCGCGGGGGGAGTAAAAGTGCCGTCGGTGGTCCAGACGCGGCGGGGACCGAAAGCGCCCATGTGCAGCCACATGGTGGCGGAACCAGGGCCGCCGTTATAGAGGAAAGAGATGGGACGGGTGGTGAGATCTTTCACATCGGTGCGCGTGTAAGCGACGGAATACATGAGTCCGGTGGCGTCGCCCTTTTCGTTCTTGAGAAGCGTGAAACCAGCGGTGGCTTTGTAAGGAATGGTCTGTCCGCCGAGACGGATGGAATGTTCGGTTACGGAAGTTTCTTCCTTGGTGTCGGCGGCGGTGCATTTTTCGGCGGCTTTGGCTTCGGGGCCGTGGCCTTCGTGCTCGGGCGCTTGCGCGGCCACGCGCGCTGTCTGGCCGAATAGCAAGAAAATTCCCGCGGCAAAAATCCAGAAACATTTTTTCATCGGATTGCTCTCCCTGGCAATTTGTCATTCATCGAGCGGTCTTGCGGGGAGATTCTATGTCGCTCAGGCGGCAGAGTCAAAAGGGAGCGAAGAGGGGCACGATCTATCGTGCCCCAACCTGGAACGCAATTCCTGTGTGTGCGGACTCTCATGAGGGATTCTCGACGGAGCGGTTGGCATCCGGTCCGAGGCGACCGAGAGAGCGGCGCGCGACGGCGCTGTCCACATCGAAGACGATGGTGGAGTCCGCGACTTTGTTTTCGCGGTCGAGCGCGGTTACGGAACGAAGGAGCATGTTTCCGATGTAGGCCAGGACCGCGGCGCGGCGGGCGGCAATGCGGTTTCTGGTGAGGGCGATGAAGAGCTTTCCCAGAACCTGGTTGACGTCCGAGGCGGAGTGGAACTGCTGAAGCTCGCCGAGAAGGTCGGCGGTTAGGTCAGCCTCCTGGGAGATTTTGCGCCGAAGGCTGAGGTGCCTGACACACAGACCTGTGGCGGCGTCGGATGCGGAATGTCGGCATCGGCGGCCTGTAGCGGTGCGATGCTGACAACGTTGTAGTTCGCTGACGGAATTGGAGTTAGCAGACTGTTCGTTCATGGTTTTCCTCGAAGAAAGAGATGAGCAACAGCAAACGGCAAAGAAATCGGAAGGACACACCCGAAAAGCAGGAAAAAGACTTGAGCGGAAAGGGGTGACCCGGCAGTTTTCCGAAAGAGTGCGGAAGTGAATGATGGCAAAGGACTTGCGAAACACACTTGGATTGGAGAGCGCAAAAAAGTGCAACAGAGTGGGGGAGAAAAGCGCAGGGGAAGAGGGGGAATAGGATAGAGAGGTGGCGCTGTGGCGAGGGGATCGCCGAAAAGGGACAGCGTCTTACGTTCACAAGACATGGTAGCAGGATTAGTTACCAGTTGTCAATACATTTTTTAATATACTTCGCAGTCATTCGAATGAGGAGGGCTGGTTCGAACGGCGATGGCCGAAGTGGAGAGGATGGAAGGAGTTGGGAGGAGGGTTAGTGGTTTGATACGGGTGTGGAAATGTGTGGAAAAGCGATCTGGAGGTGGGAGCTTGGAAGTTAGAAGTGGGATAAAAACCCGCACCATTGCAAAGGCAGCAAGATTGCGGCACGTGTCAGGTAATCAGAAGCTTGAAATCCAGTTGTACGGTAAGTGTTGATCAGGCGCAGGAGGGCCGTTCTTGAGTGTGGCTGCAAAGGACTAGATCGGAAAAAGTCTGAGGAAACTTTTTAAGTGGTCAGTTCGTATGGCGTGCATGCGTTTGCTCGTCCTTCTCACAACCGCCTTTCTTTACGCTGGTCTACCCATTACCCAAACAGAGACATTGTCCACAGGCAGTGCTCGGTCGGCGAGCTCTGGAACTGATGTCAAAGCAGCGACGCAAGCTGTTCCCTTCCCGTTACAGCTCGAGATGCGCGTGCCGTTCGCCCCTACGGCGTTTCCTAGTGGGCCGAATATCTATCTGTTCTACGAGTTGCATTTGACCAACTTCATGCCGATGCCCATTTCGCTAAGCCGCATTGAGGTGATGGATGCAGATGCGGTGACATCCAAACCGATCGCGACTTTTGAAGCGAGCCAACTGGAAACCATGCTGCAGCCCCTGGGTGGGAAGACATTTTCCGACCCGAAAGAACGGTTGGTGATCGGCGATGGGCAAAGCGCCATCGTTTTTACGTCCATCGTTTTTGACGGCGGCATACATATTCCCGACAGACTCCTTCACCGCGTGACCACTTCTTACGCTCCAGAAGAGGGCGCGGTCATTTCCACACATCACACCGAGTTGCATGTGCTCGGCCCGCCCGTAGAAGGGTCAGACTGGCTTGCGGACGATGGGCCCAGCAATGATCCGGATAATCATCATCGGCGCGGGGTTGTCATCCTTGATGGCCAGCCGGTCGACTCGCGCCGATAAGCCATCGACTGGGAGCGGGTCAAGGACGGTGTGACATTCTCCGGTGACCCGCGCGACGTTCGCTCCTATTACTCGTACGGAAAACTAGTGTTGGCGGTTGCTGATGGCCGCATCATTGCGGCAAGAGATGGTCTTCCCGATAATATCCCCGGACACGGCGACGCGTTCCACCCAGCGGTGCCAATTACGTTGGAGACAGTAGCGGGCAATACGATCACGCTCGACGTCGGCGGCGGCCAATTTGCATACTACATGCATCTGCAACCGGGAAGTGTGCTGGTGAAAGCAGGGGATCTCGTGCGGCGAGGGCAGGTGCTGGCGCGCATTGGGGATTCCGGAGACGCTCGCGAACCGCATCTGCATTTCGAGGTCACCACTTCGTCGAGGCTTTTGGCTGGTGAAGGCGTGCCCCATCTCATCGATCGGTACAGCAGTAAGAGTAGCAGTGACGGGCCCGCGGAACTACACACACGCGAGTTGCCACTGGATCACAGCGTCGTCACATTCGGGGAGGACCGCCGTAAATGATGATGACCCGAATACGCTAAGCACAATTGGATTCCAGTCGTGCGGCGGGCTATCCGGAATCTATTCCGAGTCGAAAGGCTCGTTGGGCATTCTGGCTTCCTCAGTCCTGATTTGTCGAAAACGGACAAGTCCAGTACCAGGACACCACATCTCCGGTAACCGGACATGGTCGTACTTAAACTACTGTGTTCAGTAAGCGGATTGATCGAGACTCGAAATCACGGATCAGTGGCGTTTGAGATTCAATGAGAGTTCCGCAATCCGAATGGTTGTAAAACCAACTACGCTCCCGCTTTTGCCCCACGCGGCGTTAGGATGGCGAACACGATGGCGATCAGCAATAACGCCGGTACGTCGCCAGACAAATGTCCCCGATGCTCCGGGTAAACCAGGGCCTGCTCCAACATGATGCCGCCATGCACAGCGCTCGACCAGGCGGTGAACCAGATGAGACTCAAATTCTTGAGCGGGTTACGGGCCGCGAGCAAAAGGAAGACTCCGAGCGTGGCGTAAACACCCAAAATCATTTGCAAGTACATCGAAGGGCCGCCCACGTGCCAGGCCCATCCTGATGGCCAGAGAATCGTCAATGGATACACGCCGAGGATAAAAATGATACCAACCACCACGAGCGCGACACGAAGAGCTGTGAGTTTATTGTCAGTGTCCATAGAAGTTCCTCCTGTTTGTTGCGTCGCTTCTACGTGAAACGACGGATTTGAAACGGCAGCATTAAAACACGAAACACGAGATTGACGCGCGCCAAAATCGTCGTGCCACGGCTGCCGGAACAGTTACACGAGTTGGCGTTCGGTAAGCCTGGTTAATCGGACACATGGAATTGGACATCGAGGCGTGCTTGGTTTCGATGTTCGCCAAGGGTTGGCACGCTGGAAAGCATGCGACGCCTTTCCAAAGACAGTTCATGATTTTCCGTCGTTTGCTATACCGCGCATGAATTTCTTGCGTGAGACCATGATTGGATTCTTGGTCCTTGTGATGCCGCAGAGAAAAAGGCGAGAAAACAGGCCGGAGTTACTGCAAATGCAGGGAGAGGAGCTGGGGCAGGGGGCGGAGAGGGCGAAACGGAGGAGGCCGGTTCAGGAGCGGAAGGAACGGCAGAGAATGGAGTTTAGCGGGAAGAAAAAAGGGGCACGATGAATCGCGCCCCTACGGGCGAGTGTTTTGCCAGGAAGAGACTAGCCGTTGCCGAGGAACTCGACGTGGCAGTAGGTGCCGAGACGTACGTTGTAGGCCAGGTACCAGCCGACGTGATCGGGATCTTCGAAGATGGAGATTTGGTCGTTGGCCCAGTCCCAATCGTTGCAGTAGTCGTAATCATAAGGAGCGACGCTGAAATAGAAACCGCCGAACCAGAAACGTTCGCGATTGCCGCCAGCGATGCGCCAAACGTGGCCGCGGCCAAAGCCGCCGGTGAAGCGGCCATGCTCCCAGGGACGATCGAGATGATAGTGAGGGTCATCGCGACCAGTATCATGGCCAACCCATTTGCCATTGGTGTGGACGTGAGGCGCCTCAGGATGGCCTTGTTTATCGGAATAATTTCTGTGGTCAGCGGGTGCGCCGTGGGAGTCTTGTTTGGGAGCAGGGTGCGAAGCAGACTTGGCAGGCGGCGGGCCTTTGCGAGGGACGTAACCGTGGCCGACGTCTTTAGGCTGCTTAGCCGGGTGCTGCTCGGAGGGATGCTGCTGACCGCCTCGATCCTGCGCGAGAGCGGGAACAGAACAGAGCAAGAAAACTGCAATAGCGGCGAGAAGTGATTTCATAGTAGCCTCCGTAACCTTTCGTGCTGCGGTATTGCCGGGGCCGGGAATCTGCTGCTTCGTTCTAACCGAACCGCCAATCCTCACGATCCATAAAACCCCGACGCGACATTAAAGTTGCCTTGGTGACTGCTGGACGGTGACGCGGGCCGGAAAGTTACGAAGCTGGAGATTAGACGCCGGGGGAGGGAGAAAAGGATACGGTTCACAAATTATTCGAGGCGCGGAAGGCGCGGACGACCGCGACGACGTCGCGTTGATCGGCGTCCACTTCGGCATTGAGATGGCGCATTTGCGAGGCTGAGATCTTGCCGGCGAGATCGGCAAGGGCGGCGCGAAGCTGGGGAAATTTCTCGAGGGCCTGACGGCGGACGATAGGAACTGCATCGTAGGGCGGGAAATATTGAAGATTATCTTCGAGAGCAACGAGATGGAGCGAATCGATGAGGCCGTCGGTGGAATTGCCGGCAACGATATCGACTTGATGATCGATCAGGGCGCGATAGAGGAGGCCGAGGTCCATTACTTTGGGATGAGAGCCGAAATGGAGATTGTAGCGATCGCTCCAGCCGCGATAGCCGTCCGGGCGCTCGAGGAATTCGTAGCCGACGCCGACACGCCATTGAGGTGCAATGGGATCCAGGTCGGACATGGCGCGGAGATGAAGCCGCTGGGCGTCTGCGCCGCGAACGACCATGGCAAAGGTGTTTTCAAAGCCGAGAGGCTCGGTGAGGACAAGGTTGAAGCGCCGAGAGTATTGCAGTTTGACGCGATTGTAGATTTCGGCGGAGGTGTCGGAGCCGGGTGATTCGTTGAGGACGGCGGTGAGGGCGGTCCCGGTGTATTCGACGTAGAGATCAATGTCGCCAGAGAGGAGAGCTTTGTGAACGAGGAGAGTGCCGCCGAGATTGGTCTTGCGCTCGACGGGGATGCCGGTGCGGGCTTCGATGTACTGAGCGAGGAGTTCGGCGAGGATGACTTGTTCGGTGAAAAACTTGGAACCGATGGTTAGGTGAGGTTGGGCGGGCTTGCGGCAGGCGGTGGTGAAGCAAAGGAGGTTCAAGAGACAGAGGATATAAAGGGAGCGGAAGAGAGCGCGGCGCATATTAGACCTGGAGGAACATTGGAAGGGGAATTTAACACAGAGTGCACAGAGTACACAGAGAGGAAGAAGAGAAAAAACAATTCGGAAGAAATCAGATGAATTTGAGGCGTCGCTCAAGCAGGCCCAGGAGGAGATCCGCGAGGATTGCGAGGAGGGCCGCGGGGATGGCGCCGGCCAGGATGACGGCGTCGCTGACCATGGCTACGCCGCGGAAGATGAAAGTGCCGAGGCCACCTGCGCCGATGGCTGCCGCGATTGTGGCGACGCCGATGGTGATGATGGTGGCGGTGCGAATGCCGGCAAGGATGATGCTGAGCGCGAGTGGAAAGCGGACGCGGAGAAGGATTTGCGTGTTGGTCATGCCCATGGCTTCGGCGGCTTCGAGGATAGCGGGGTCGATAGCGGTGAGGCCGACGTAGGTGTTGCGGAGAATGGGGAGTAGCGCGTAGAGAACGAGAGCGACGATGGCGGTGCGGCGGCCGATGCCGCCGATGAAGGGGATGGGGATTAAGAAGCCGAAAAGGGCGAGGCTGGGGATTGTTTGAAAAATGCTGGCGATACCCAGAGCGACGCGGCGAAGGTGGCGATGCTGCACGATGAGCATGCCGAGCGGTACAGAAATGGCGATTGCGAAAGCCATGGCTATGGCGACAAGAATAATGTGGTCAAGCGTGGCGCTAAGGATTTCTGCACGATGAGCGAGGAAGAAATTCCACGGGCTCATGAGGAGACTCCGGTGGGAACGTTGAGAGAGGCGGCGAAGGCGCGGACTTCGGGATGATCGAGCTGGAGAAATTGTTGAGGAGGGGCGAGAGCCACAAGGCGGCCTAGTTGGAGTAGCGCGATGCGCGAGGCGAGAAGAAGAGCTTCGCGAA
>Ga0335085_10012752_pt1 | contig 12361 bp, 16 predicted proteins | sample Lox_Sample_45_FD_206712 | JGI IMG/M metagenome (GOLD analysis project Ga0335085, IMG submission 206712) | Soil microbial communities from Loxahatchee National Wildlife Refuge, Florida, United States - Lox_Sample_4.5 | ecosystem: Environmental > Terrestrial > Soil > Wetlands | place: USA...
GGTCGATCGCTCAGCTGTTGTAGGTCGCGATGTCGATGTTCGGCATGGCCGTAAGCGTACGCGCACCGCTCAGTGCGAGGCTGTCCGCACTCGCGTGCCTCTGATCCTTCCGGTGACGGCGTGGGTGGCCACGATGATCCACGCGATCTCGAGCAGTCGGCAGGAGATAGCGCAGCGCCGAGGACGTCGTGGTGGCCTATCGAGTCCCGAACACGTTGTCGACGTTGGGCAGGTCGACGAAGCGCGAGAACGTGCCTTCGCTCGCGATCTCCTGTGCTGCGGCGAGGAATCCGGCCCAGGCCGTTCGCGCCAGCGTGCCGCCGACGCTGATCCTGCGGACGCCGAGGTCGGCCACCTCCGCGACCGTGACGAACGGCGCGTTTGCAAGCAGGTTGACCGGCTTGGGCGCGACCGCCGCCACCACCGCTGAGACCTGCTCAACGGTCTCGACTCTCGGCGCGTAGAGGCAGTCGGCACCGGCCTCGGCGTAGGCCCGCAGCCTGCGGACCGTCTCCTCGAGATCAGGACGGCCGACGACGAACCCCTCGGAGCGGCCGGTGAGGAGGACGCCCGTCCCGCTCTCGTCGATCGCCCGCCGCGCCGCCCGCACTCGCTCGACGGCGAGATCGAACTCGTACAGCGGCTCGTCGTCGCCGCCGGCGGAGTCCTCGATCGACAGCCCCGCGATCCCGGTCGCCGCCGCGAGCTTCACGTTGGCAGCGACTTCGCCCGGATCGTCGGCGAAGCCGCCTTCGAAATCCGCGTTCAGGGGGACCTCGACAGCCGCGGCGAGCGCGCGAAGGTGGTCCAGCACCTGATCGCGCGGGACGTGGTTGTCGCGCTGCGCCAACGTCCAGGCGTGCCCGGAGCTCGTCGTCGCCAGCGCCTTGAACCCCATCCCCTCGAGCGCGACCGCGCTGCCGACGTCCCACGGGTTCGGCATCACGAAGCAGCCCTCCGCGTGGAGCCGGTGAAAGGCCGCGACCTTCTCCTCCTGCCGGGTCATGGCGTCAGGAGAGTTGCGCGAGCCCGTCGGTGACCCAGGCGCGGAGCTCTTCGGATTGCGCGAACGGAGCGTCGTCCGCCTCCGCCCTGGCGAGGACCTGATCCGCCGACGCTCCTGCGCGCAAACCCGCGTAGAGGTAGATCAGCGCCGAGGAGCGAGGTCCTGTCCGGCAGGTCACGAGAGTCGGCCTCGGCAGGCCCTCGAGCGCCTCGATCTGCCGTCGGGCGAGATCGAGATCGAGCGGAGTCGGCGGGTCGGAGACGACGTTCGCGGACACCGGCACTGCCCGCTCCACGTCCGTGTACGACATTCCGCCGTCGGTCGACGCGAACGCCTCGCCGCACAGGAAGAGCCAGGACTCCGCGCCCTTCTCCTTCGCGAACGCCTCGGGGTCGGAGATGAGCCCGCGGTTGTGCATCAGGTCGGTCGGCGTCCCGAAGGAGGACACGGGGGCGATCCTACGCCTCACGGGCGGGCGGAGAAGAGCCGCTTCTCCGCCGTCAGATGGGATCCCCACTCGAGGCGGTCTGCGCCAGCGAAGCGGAGGTACGCGTCGAGCGCGTCTCGCATCGCGTCGACGAAGCCGTCGGCACGTCGCGGGGCGAAGCCGTCCTCCCACCAGGCGCCGAGCACGTGTACGCAGCCTCGATCACGGTCGATCCGCGGTTCGATCCGGCCGACGAAGCGGTCGCCGAAGGCGATGGGGAGCACGTAGTAGCCCCAACGCCGCTTGTCGGGCTTGAAGAAACCCTCCCAGACGAACTCGAAGCCAAAGAGGTTCGCGAGGAGCGCGGTGTCCCACAGCAGCGAGTCGAACGGGGCGATGAACGCGACGGAGGGTGTCGGCTCCGGCGGCGCCTCCAGCAGGCCGATCTCCTCGGAGACCGCAAAGCGCTTGCCGCGCATCCCGTCGATCTCCACGGGCGCGAGCGCGCCGCTCTCGACCAGCTCCCTGTGCAGCTCCCTCCGCGTCGCGGGCGCCGCGATGCGCGCGAACGTGCCGCCGGCTCCCCCGGCGCCGAGGAGCCCGTGGGCGCGGTAGCGCGACAGGAGCTTGTGCCGAAGCTGCTCCCGCTCCGGCACGTCTTGTTCGATCAGCTCTGCTGGAAGGAGCCGCTCGATCAGGTCGTAGTACCGGACGTTGCCGTCCCGCCGCGCCAGGCCGACCACCCCGGCGACGGTGTACGCCTCGAGCACGGAGCGCACGGCGTTCTCCGGCAGCCCGAACCAGTCCTTCGTCGCCCCGCGCTCGCGCTCGAAGTCGGCCGCGGAAAGCGGCCCGTCCGCCCGGATGCCCTCGAGCACGCGCTCGGCGACGTCGGCGTTGTCCGCGAGTGCCGCGGCGTGGAACTCGGGCCCCTTGCGGCCGGCGTTCACGCGGTACCAGGGGACTTCTTCCGCGGGGATGAACGACAGCGCCTTGTTGGTCGTCTCGAAGATCTCTCGGCGCTCGTAGAGCACGTCGCACCAGGCCGGGTCGTAGCCGGCGACGCGCGCGTGCAGCATCAGGTCGTGGTTCCGGCCGGCGACCGCGATCGGGTCGAACTGGATCGACCCGAGCTTCCGGATGACCTCCAGCACCGCGTCGGGCCCACCCTGCAGAGAGCGCGGGGGCGCGAGGAAGTGCCGCGCAACGAGAAAGTGGCGCGCGGCCCCGGGGGAGACCCTCATCCGGACGACACTAGTCTTGCCACCAATGCCGCGGCCCTCGCTCGAGCTCACGCGCGCGCAGATCCTTGCGTTTCGCCGGCGGGTCGGTGCGTTGGACAGACGGCTCCCTCCCGGCGCGCGCTCCCTCCGCACGGCCGCCTGGGCGGGCCTGCAGGACAGCATGCCGCGGGCGGCTCTCATCTCGATCCACGCGCGTGTCGAGGGGACGCATCCGTCGAGTTGGGAGCACCCTTCGCTCGTCCAGGTTTGGGGGCCGCGTTTCAGCACGTACGTCGTGCCCGCCCGCGACCGGGGGATCTTCACGCTCGCCCGGCTGCCGGACGACCCGCGGCGCCGGCAACGAGCGGAGGAGCTCGCCGCCCGCCTGCACGCCTATCTCGCCGGCCGGCGAGTCCGGGACAGCGAGGTGCAGGAGGCGCTCGGCCTTCACAACGGGCTCAAGTCTGCGACGGCGACCGGCACGCTGCTGATCCGCTGGGAGGGTGCGCGCGCGCCGACGATGTGGACCGTGCCGGCGCCCGGGATCGAGCCGCTCGAGGCGCGCCGCGAGCTGGCCCGCCGCTACCTCCACGTCTTCGGCCCGTCCACGGTTGATGCGTTTGCCGTCTGGGCAGGGATCAAGCCGGGGGAGGCCCATGCGGCGTGGAATGGGCTGAGCAGGTCGCTGGCGGCGGTTCGCACGCCGATCGGCGACGCCTGGATCCTGGCCCGCGACGAGCCCGGGTTCCGCGAGCTGCCGGGCCCGTCGGCCGCCGCGCGCCTCCTGCCGAGCGGGGACGCGTACTACCTTCTCCAGGGCTCCGACCGTGAGCTCCTCGTTCCCGCCGCCGGGCGTCGCGCCGAGCTGTGGACGTCGCGCGTCTGGCCCGGCGCCGTGCTCGTCTCCGGCGAGATCGTCGGGACGTGGCGCCGAGCCCGGGCGGACGTGCGCATCCGGTCCTGGCGCCGCCTCACGCGGGCGGAACGCGACGCGGTCGAGGTGGAGGCGCGGTCGTTGCCGCTACCCGTGATCGAAGGAGAGATCGCAGTTAGCTGGCTCGACTGACGGGGAGCACGAGGGTCGCCTGCTCCTGCGGCTGGTCGCGCTCGAGGTGGAGCCGCTGGCCCGGGACGTAGCGGTTGGCGTAACGCTCGCGAACGCCGTTGGGACCGCCCATGCGTTCGAGGTCGCGGGGTCTTCCCAGCGCGCGCGGGACGATCTCCTCCAGCGGCAGGTCGAGCCAGACAGAGAGATCGAACTCACCGGCTCCGTCGCCTGCGAACAGGAAGCAGCCTTCCACGATGACGACCGCGGCCGGGGGCAGGTCGAGCACGCGTTCCGTCCAGGCATCCCGCTCCCAGTCCGTGACCTTTACGGCGATCTGTCCTGCGAACGAGCTCCGGACGGCGGGGAGGATCTGCTCGAAGACGCAGCCGTAGTCGAAGCCGTCGCGGTAGTAGCCGAGTGCCTCGTCCGGCTCGGCGTAGCGCTCACCCGTGGGACGCGTGAACTCGTCGCCCTCGACGACCACGACCGGGACCCGAGCAGCGACAAAGCGGGCGTGTAGGGCTTCGGCGACGGTCGACTTCCCGGCGCAGTCCACACCCGAGATCCCGACCGAGACGCCGCGGCTCAGACGCTGTCTCAGCACCGTCGAATGCCGGGCGATCTCGGCGGCCCACGAGGAGGGGCGATCGGACTGCTCGTCCACGTCCTTCGAGAGTCTGGCGATGCGCAGGCGAGTGCGTCCCTGCGGCGAAGTACGCTGAAGGCGTGCTCGCGGCGACAAGCCCGCACCTCAGCGTCCTCGACGAGCTCGGCGATCACCTCCAGGTCATCTGGGGTGCGCTCGTCGCGTTCGCCCTCGTCGTCCTTCTGACGCCCGCCGTGGGCGGGATGGCGCGGCGGCTCGGCGTCGTCGACATCCCCGGCGGCAGGCGCATCAACGAGCTTCCGGTGCCTCGCCTCGGCGGGATCGGGCTCTTCCTCGGGATGCTCGTGCCGGCGCTCGCCTTCCTCCACGTCGGCCACCAGACGCGCGGTTTGCTGCTCGGCGCCACGATCGCCCTGACGGTCGGGATCATCGACGACTTCCGCGGTCTCCCGTGGTACGCAAAGCTCTCGGGTCAGGTCGCAGCAGCGGCCGTGGCGACGGGTTTCGGCATCTGGGTGAACCGGTTCACGTTCCCGTTCGTCGGCATCCACACCCTGCCTTCGAGCGTCGGCGTCCCGGTCACGATCATCTGGATCGTCGCGATCATGAACATGTTCAACTTCCTCGACGGCCTCGACGGTCTCGCCGCCGGGGTCGCCGCGATCGCCGGCCTGACGTTCAGCGTGATCGCGCTCTCGCTCGGGAAGGTCGATGCCGCGATCCTGTCGGCGATCGTCTTCGGCGCCTGCGTCGGCTTCCTGCGCCACAACTTCTATCCGGCGCGGATCATCATGGGGGACTCGGGCGCGCTCCTGCTCGGCTACGTGCTCGCGACGATCTCCGTGCAGGGCCTCCTGAAGACCGCCGCGACCGTGGCGCTGTTCTTCCCGCTGCTCGTCCTCGCCGTGCCGATCGTCGACACGACGTTCGTCGTCGTGCGGCGGGTGAAGCACGGGGAGCGGATCTTCGAGGCCGACCAGGCGCACCTGCACCACCGCTTCCTGCGGCGCGGCTTCTCGCAGCGCCGCGCGGCGCTCACGATCTGGGCCTGGTGCATCACCCTGGCCGCCGCCGCGTTCGCGACCCGGTTCGTGCCGTTCCGTGCTCACGGCGTCTGGCATCCCTGGTGGACGCTCGTTGCCGCCTCGATCGGCTTCGCCGCGGTGCTCTTCTCGGTCTACGTCGTCTACGTGCTCGAGATCGTGAAGCTCGGCAACCGGATCCAGCGGCGGCGCAAGGCCGACGATCCGCTGCGGAAGATCGCCTGAGCCCGCCAGGCCTGCGCTTCGACCGCCGCTACGCGGGCGGCGAGATCGGCGCCGAGCGCTGGCTCGACGAAGCCGGAAACGCATTCGTGCTCAAGCGCGGCACGAGCGCGAGGCGCGCAGCCGGCGTGACCGAGCGGCTCCGTGAGCTCGGCTACCCGGCGCCGCGCTACGTCCGGGTGGAGCCGGACTGGGCCCTGCAGGAGGAACTGCCGGGCGACCCTCTCGAGCCGTGGCATCCGCTACCGGAGGCGATTGCCGGTCGGCTCCTTGCGCTCCAGGAGCTACAGACGGAGCCGTTTCCAGCGACCTGGTCGGGCTCGTGGCCGCGGGTCGTCGCCTCGTCCGTTCTCTCCGGCGCCCGCTCCTATCTGCGGCTCGCGACGCTTCGCGACCACTCGGACGGCTCGCGTGAGCTGCTCGCCCGCTGCCAGGACGCCGTGCGCCGCTTCGGCGATCGCGTGCAGGAAGCGGACGCGATCGTCCACTGGGACTTCACCCCCGACAACGTCCTCGTCCGCGACCGAGAGGTGTGCGGCGTGATCGACTGGGAGGGCGCGCGGCCGGGCGACGTGCGGTTCGACCTCGTCACGCTCGCGTTCTACGCACCCGGGACGCCGCTGCTCGAGGGCGCGCTCGCCGACCTCGACCCGGGTCTGCGCGCCGTCTATCAGGCGCATCTCTGCGTCCGGCAGGCCGAGTGGTCGCTGCGCAGGCACGACGCGGACACCGGCGAACGGATGCTCGCCTACGCACTCGAGGTGGCGTCGGGCTTCCCCGCCGCCTGAGCCTCGGCCCTCTCGACGAAAGCGGCCAGCAGCTCGTTGAACGGCGTGCCGAGCCGCTGCACCGAGTGGCCGGCGCCCGGGAGGACGGCCCGCTCCGCGCCGAGCCGCTCCTCGAGCACGTTGCAAACTGCCTCGAAGGCGGGGCTGTGGCCCCCCGAGACCACGAGCTTCGGGAACGGCGCCCGAGCGAGCTCGTCGCATGGGATCACCGCCTCGGCCGGCGAGCGCTCGACAAGCAGTGTCCGCGCGCCCTGCAGGAGATCCGCATTGAAGCTCCCGGGAGGAATCGACGAGCCGACGAGGCCGAGGAAGCCGCGCAGGAACTCGGCCGGGTCGTGCGGGCCGTTCGCCCAGTGCTCCGCGGTGCGCGCCATGAACTCGTCGGCCGCGGGAATCCCGCGCGCGACGCCGAACGCCGGCGACTCGATCACGGTCAGGGAGCGCAGGAGCTGCGGCCGCCGCGCCGCGGTGAGCAGGGCGATCACGCCGCCGTACGAATGCCCGACGAGGTGGGTTCCGGGCTCGAGAAACTGCTCGAACCAGATCGCCTCGTCCTCGAAGTCGACCCGCTCGACATCGGGTCCGGGCGGAAAGCCGCGCCGGTTCGGAGCCACGATCTCGAACTGCTCGGCGAGCGGCTTCTGGGCGCTCCACGTCAGCTCCGCGTTGACGACGGAGCCATGCACGAGCAAGAGGCGAGGTTGTTTTTCCATGCGGGATTCGGGTGTCACAAAGTACGCCTTTCGAGGCTGCTATTCTCGCGCCCGGATGCAGGGGACCACCTCGACGCAGTTCAGCGCCGCTGGTGCCGGTGGCGTTCTCCTCGCTGTGCTCGTCTTTTGCGTCGTCATCGGCGCTCTTCTCGGCTGGGCGGCCGGCTCGGGACCGATCGGAGCGCTTCTTGGAGCGGTGCTCGGCATCATCGGCGGGATCTTTGCGGTCTACTACCGGTACCGAGACGCGATCTGATGCTCGGCACACTCTTCACGACACCGCGCACCGAGCCCGGCCATCTCCTGCCTGCCGCCGGCGGGACGCTCGTCGTTGCTCTGGCGCTGCCCGTCGTCGCGCTCCTCGGGTGGAGCGTCGCCGGCTGGGGGCTCGCCGCCGCGCTCTGGCTAGGCCTGCACGCGATCGACCTCGTCCTCGCGCGTGCACGGACGAACACGAGCCTCGCGAGCTCGGGGATGCAGGCCTTCGGACTCTTCTTCAAGGCGATCGCCCTCCTCGTCGTGCTGTTCGCCGCGCTCGCGGCCGACCGCGACGTCGCCCTCGCGGCCGCTCTCACGTTCGGTCTCGCCTACACGTTCGAGCTCGGGCTCTCCCTCGTCACCTACTTCGGCGCGGCGTCGAGATGACCCGGCTCAAGGTCTTCCTCGTCTTCGCGGCGCTCGCGCTCCTGGCGCCGCAGGCGGCGTTCGCGCGCGGCAACTTCGATCCCACGACCGAGTTCGAGCAGCACGACTGGATCCCGATCCACCTCGGCCCGCTCAACCTCTCGATCACCAAGGCGGTCGTCTACCTGATGCTCGGGACGGTGTGCACGATCGCGCTCGGGATCTTCACGATGCGCAGCCGGCTGGCGCTGCTGCCGGACCGGAGGCAGACGGTCGGCGAGGCGCTCTACGAGCTCGCCCAGACGCAGATCGCCGAGCAGGGGCTCCCGACCAAGGCGATCCACCGCTGGTTCCCGTACGTCGCCTCGCTACTCCTCTTCATCTTCGTCGTCAACCTGCTCGGCTTCATCCCGTTACCACTGACCGGCGAGACGTACCACGGGATCCCGACGTGGGGGATCTACGCGGCCACGAGCTCTCTCTCAGTGACGCTCGCGCTCGCGCTCCTGACCTTCTTCTTCACGCACTACGAAGGGATCAGATGGAACGGCGCACGGCGCTACTTCAAGAGCTGGATCCCCGAGGCGCCGAAGGGGCTCCTCTTTCTGATCGTGCCGCTCGAGATCCTGGGTCAGTTCATGCGGCTGATCTCGCTCAGCGTCCGGCTGTTCGCGAACATGCTCGCCGGCCACATCCTGATCCTCACGTTTCTGGGACTGATCTTCATCTTCGAATCGCTGGCCCTGGTGTTCGTGGTCGTCCCGGCGACGGTCTTCTATCTCTTCGAGGTGGTCATCGTCGTCGGCATCCAGGCGTTCATCTTCGCTGCTCTGTCCGCCATCTACATCGGCTCGGCGATCGAGCCGGAGCACTAAGGAGGAAACGAAAATGGGCTACATCCTCGCCGCAACGTCCGGCAACGTCACGAATGCCGGCAAGGCGATCGGCCTCGCCCTGGGCGTCGGGCTCGGTGCAGCCGGCGCCGGCGTTGGCATCGGGATCATCTTCGGCTCGATGATCCAGTCCGTCGCCCGCCAGCCCGAGCTGCGCGGCGAGCTCCAGGGCATCCAGTGGCTCGGTTTCGCCCTGACGGAAGCGGTCGTGTTCTACGGTCTGCTCGGCTCGATCCTGGCGTACGTGCTCGTCAAGTGACCGTCGCGTCGAACCCACTCATCTCGGTCACGCCGGGGCTGATGATCTGGACGATCGTCTGCTTCCTGATCGCGCTGTTCGTGCTCAAGCGCTACGCGTTCGGCCCCATCCAGAAGGTGATCGAGGACCGGCGGGACTCGATCCAGCGGTCGATCGAGGCGGCCGACGAGGCGCGCGACGAGGCACAGCGACTCCTCGAGGAGCACAAGAAGCTCATCGCCGAGGCGCGCGGCCAGGGCGAGGCGATCCTCGCCGAGGCCCGCAAGACCCGCGAGTCGATGGAGCAGCGGATGCGCGAGGAGACCGAGGCCGAGAGGCAACGCCGGCTCGAGGAGACGCGCAAGGAGATCGCCGCAGAGACCGCACGTGCGCTCGAGCAGATCCGCGCCGAGGTGGCGGATCTCACGCTCGAGGCGGCGTCGCGGGTCGTCGGCCGCACGCTCGATGCCGAGCGGGACCGGGAGCTGATCTCCGAGGCGATCGAGGGCCTCGACTTCTCGCGCCTGGAGGAGTCGGCCTAACCGCCATGGCCGTCGCGCATCGCATCTACGCCGAGGCACTCTTCGGCGCCGCGAAGGACGCGGGCAGGCTCGCGCAGGTGAACGAGGCCCTGTCCGACTTCGCCGCCGCGGTCGCAGAGTCCCCGGAACTGCGCGCCGTGCTGCGCAACCCGCAGCTCGAGTCGAGCGCGAAGGCCGCGATCCTCGCCGATCTGGCGGGCGACGATGAGCCGCTCTTCACGAACTTCCTCAGGCTCGTCGCCGAGAAGGACCGCGCCGGCGAGCTCGAGGAGATCGCGAAGGAGTTCGAGCGGCTGATGGCGCGCGAGGAGCGGCGGCTGACCGTCGAGCTGACGACGGCCCGCGAGCTGTCGGACGCCGAGACGAAGGCGATCGTGAAGCAGATCGAGGACGCGGCGGGCCGCAAGGTCGAGGCCACGCAGAAGGTGGACCCGGACCTCGTCGGCGGCATCGTCCTGCGGGCGGGCTCGCTCCGTCTCGACGCGAGCGTCCGCGGGAGACTCGAGCGGTTGAGACAGGAACTCGTGAAGACATGAGGAGCTGAGAAGACTTGAAGCTGCGCCCCGAAGAGATCACGTCGATCCTCAGACAGCGGATCGAGCAGTACGACGTCGAGACCGACCTCGCCGAGGTCGGCACCGTCCTCCAGATCGGCGACGGCATCGCCCGGATCTACGGGCTCGAGAACGCCGGCTCGCTCGAGATGCTCGAGCTCGAGCATGGTGTCACCGGCCTCGCCTTCAACCTCGAGGAGGACGACGTCGGCGCAGCGCTGTTCGGCGACTGGGAACAGGTCAGCGAGGGCGAGCCGGCGCGCCGCACCGGCCACGTCGCCGGCGTGCCGGTCGGCGAGGCGCTGCTCGGGCGCGTCGTCGACCCGCTCGGCAACCCGCTCGACGGCCGTGGGCCGATCCAGTCGACCGAAACGCGGCCCCTCGAGTTCAAGGCGCCGGGCGTGATCGCACGCCAGCCCGTCAAGGAGCCGCTCCAGACCGGCATCAAGGCGATCGACGCGATGACGAACGTCGGCCGCGGCCAGCGGGAGCTGATCATCGGCGACCGCTCGACCGGCAAGACCGCGATCCTGATCGACACGATCCTCAACCAGGGCGACCAGGACGTGAAGTGCATCTACGTCGCGATCGGCCAGAAGGAGTCGACCGTCGCAGGCATCTACGAGCGCCTGCGCGAGGAGGGCGCGATGGAGTACACGACCATCGTCACCGCCGCCGCGAGCGAGGCTGCCCCGATCAAGTGGATGGCGCCGTTCGCCGGCTGCGCGATGGGCGAGTACTTCCTCTACAACGGCAAGCACGCGCTCGTGATGTACGACGACCTCTCGAAGCACGCCGACGCGTACCGACAGCTCTCGCTGCTGCTGCGCCGGCCGCCCGGCCGCGAGGCGTTCCCCGGCGACGTCTTCTACCTCCACTCGCGGCTGCTCGAGCGCGCGTGCAAGCTCAGCGACGAGGAGGGAGCCGGCTCGCTGACTGCGCTCCCGATCATCGAGACCCAGGCGGGCGACGTCTCCGCGTACATCCCCACCAACGTGATCTCGATCACCGACGGGCAGATCTACCTCCAGTCGGAGCTCTTCTACTCGGGCGTCCGCCCGGCGGTGAACGTGGGCATCTCCGTGTCTCGCGTCGGCGCGTCCGCGCAGACGAAGGCGATGAAGAAGGTGGCCGGCCGCCTGCGGCTCGACCTCGCGCAGTACCGCGAGCTCGAAGCGTTCGCGCAGTTCGGCTCCGAGCTCGATCGCGCGACGCAGCAGGCGCTCACGCGCGGCGAGAAGATGGTGGCGACGCTGAACCAGCCGCAGTACCAGCCGTGGCCGATGGAGGAGCAGGTGGCCGCGATCCACACCGGCAACCAGGGCTACCTCGACGACATCCCGACCCCGCAGGTGTCGCGGTTCCAGGACGAGCTGCGCGAGCATCTTCGGGCGGAGGAGTCGATCTACCGCGAGATCCGCGAGTCCGGTGATCTCCCGGACGGGCTCGTCGAGCGACTCAACGGCGAGATCGAGAAGTTCAAGAACGGGTTCAACGTCGAGGAAGAGTCGGCGCTCACCTAAATGGCGTCCCTGCAGGATCTCAGGAGGCGGATCTCGTCCGTCCGGAACACGCGCAAGATCACGAAGGCGCTGGAGCTCGTCGCCGGCGCCCGGCTGCGGCGCGCCCAGAACCGGATCGAGGAGATGCGCCCGTACGCCGACCGGATGCAGGAGCTGATGATCGGCACCGCCGGCGCGGCTTCTTCCCTCCGGAACCTCGCGCTCCTGCAGCAGCGCGACGAGGTGCGGCGGGTCGCCTTCGTCGTCGTCACCGGCGACCGTGGTCTCGCCGGACCGTTCAACGGCCAGGTGCTGCGGCGGGCGTTCGAGCTCGAGCGGCGCGCGCGCGCCGAGGGGCAGGAGGTGACGTGGCTCGCAGTCGGACGCAAGGGCGCCTCGACGCTCCGCTTCCGCCGCTACGAGCTCGACGGCCAGTGGGCGGGTTTCGCCGACAAGCCGAGTTACCACGACGCCCAGGCCGTCGGGCACCGGCTCGCCGAGCTGTACGAGACGGAGGAGGTCGACCGCGTCGTCCTCATCTACAACCGCCACGAGTCGGCGCTCGTGCAACGCGTGACAGCGACCGACCTGCTGCCGATCCGCGAGGAGGCGCTCACCGGAGAGGAGCCCGAGGAGCGGGCCGGCCCGACTGCAGACTTCATCTATGAGCCCGAGCCGGAGCAGATCCTCCAGCGGCTCCTGCCGGTCTACCTCGAGACGGAGATCTACCGCGCGCTGCTCGAGTCGGCCGCCGCGTTCCTGGCCTCGCAGATGACTGCGATGAGGAACGCCTCGAAGAACGCGGGCGAGCTGATCGACACCCTCACCTTGCAGCTCAACCGTGCCCGCCAGGCCGAGATCACGCAGGAGATCCTCGAGGTCGTGGCCGGCGCGGACGCTCTCACCGGCTGAGCACGCCTCGTCACCGGAC
>Ga0335085_10012753_pt1 | contig 12361 bp, 12 predicted proteins | sample Lox_Sample_45_FD_206712 | JGI IMG/M metagenome (GOLD analysis project Ga0335085, IMG submission 206712) | Soil microbial communities from Loxahatchee National Wildlife Refuge, Florida, United States - Lox_Sample_4.5 | ecosystem: Environmental > Terrestrial > Soil > Wetlands | place: USA...
ACGAGGGCGCAGACCGCGTCGCCGACCCGGAGATGATTGACGCCGAGACCGACCGCGACGATCTTGCCGGCGACCTCGAGACCCGGAATATCGGATGCGCCGGGCGGCGGCGGATAATGGCCTTTGCGCTGCAAGCCGTCGGGGCGATTGACCCCGGCGGCGGCGACTGCGATGAGGACTTCGCCGGTGGCCGGTGTCGGCGTCGGACGGCTCACCGGGCGCAAGACCTCGGGGCCGCCAGGCTCGCTGATCTCGATCGCCGTCATGGTTTGCGGAATGGTCATGCTGGCCTCCTAACTCGATTGCACCTCTACCCAAGCCGCGCCAAACTGGCAATTGCGCCGGACGAACAGCGGTGCGGAGGTGTGACCGTGGACGAAGAGGAGCTGGAGCCGCGCCGCAAGCAGCCGAAGCTGCGCGACCTCGCGCCGCTCGCGATCGCCGAGCTCGAGACCTACATCACCGAGCTGGAAAGCGAGATCTTGCGCGTGCGCGACGAGATCGCCGCCAAGCGCAAGCAACGCGGCGGCGCCGAAAGCCTCTTCAAGCGATAGCGAGCGAAATGAGTCTCAAAGGCAAAGTGGCGGTCGTCACCGGCTCGACCAGCGGCATCGGCCTCGGCGTCGCGCGGGCGCTCGCGGCGGAAGGCTGCGCGATCATGCTCAACGGCTTCGGCGATAAGGCGGCGATCGACAAGCTGCAGAAGGATCTCGCTAAGGAGCATGGCATCAAGGTCTCGTACTCGGGCGCCGACATGTCGAAGCCGGCCGAGATCGGGTTGATGGTCGCCGCGGCCGAGCGCGAGCTCGGCGCCTGCGACATCCTCGTCAACAATGCCGGCATCCAGCATGTCGCGCCGATCGAGGAATTCCCCGACGAGAAATGGGACGCGATTATCGCGATCAATCTCTCGGCGGCGTTCCACGCGACCAAGGCGGCGCTCCCGGGCATGAAAAAGCGACGCTGGGGCCGCATCGTCAACATCGCCTCGGCGCACGGCCTCGTCGCCAGCGCGCAGAAGGTCGGCTATGTCGCGGCCAAGCATGGGCTCGTCGGCGTGACCAAAGTGACCGCGGTCGAATGCGCCAATGACGGGATCACCTGCAACGCGATCTGTCCCGGCTGGGTTCTGACGCCGCTGGTCGAGCGCCAGATCGCCGATCGCGCCAAGCAGACCGGCCGCTCGATCGACGAGACCAAGGAAGATTTCCTGCGCGAGAAGCAGCCGATGCTGGCTTTCTCGACGCCGGAGAGCATCGGCGCGCTGACGGTGTTCCTGTGCGGCGATGCCGCTGCGACGATCACCGGCTCGGCCTATTCGATCGATGGCGGCTGGGTTGCCCAATAATCCGGCAGAGACCGAGAAGGCCCGCGCAGAGAAAGAAGGGCCGCCGCGCCGCGAGGATTATAAGCATTTCCTTTCGATCCCGACGCGCTGGATGGACAACGACGTCTATGGCCACGTCAACAACGTCGTCTACTACGCCTATTTCGACACGGTGGTGAACGAATACCTGATCGCCGAGGGCGGGCTCGATATCGAGAAAAGCCCGGTGATCGGCCTCGTGGTCGAGACGCTGTGCCGCTATTTCAAGCCGATCGCCTTCCCCGAGACCGTCGATGCGGGCTTGCGCGTGGGCAAGCTCGGCAACAGCAGCGTGCGCTACGAGATCGCGATCTTTCGCCAGGGCGATCCGGCCCCCGCCGCGTCCGGGCATTTCGTCCATGTCTATGTCGATCGCGCGACCCGGCGCCCGGTGCCGGTGCCGGACGGCATGCGTCGGGCGCTGACGCGGATTCTCGCTGCAAGTTGACGCGCTTACGGGGATGAGCGACTCTCTCCAATTAGCTGCGGAGAGGGGAGCGGCTGTTTGACGGTGCGCTTGTCGAGTCGCTTCATATCAGGACCGCTGTTCGGTGCGGTCTGGCTTGTCCTGTGCTGCGGCTACATCACGTTTTTCATCGGCTGGGGCGTGCTGCAATCGCTCCTGCCGCACGAGATCGCCCTGGTCGTGCTGGCGGTGGTGCTGCCGATCATCGCGGTCTGGGCGATCGCCGGCGCCTATGAGCGGGCGGAACAGCTCGAGCGCGTCTCGACGCGCATCGCCCAGCAGGTCGAGCGCATGCAGCTGGCGCCGCTGCGCGTCGACGAGCAGACCCAGGAAGCGCTGCGCACTTTCCGCAAGGATCTCGACGAGGTGAACCGCGCCAGCGATGCGACGGCGACGCGGCTGAAGAACACGACCGAGAGCCTGGCGGCGGTGGTGACCGAAGCGGTCGCCAGCGTCAACGCCGCCGTGGCGCGCGCCGAATATGTCCGCGGCGACGTCGCCGCCGCGATCGAGCCGCTGCAGAAACTGACCGAGACGCTGGCCGATGAATGCGCTGCGATCCAGCGCGCCGCCGGCCGCGACCTCGGCGCCGCGACCGACCGGCTGCGCGCCCATGTCGCTTCGGTGCAACAGGCGGTCGACCGCGCCATCGATGTGTCGAGCGCCCGCGTGCTGGAGCGCGCCGCCGCGATGGGCCAGGCGATCGGCACGGTGATCGACAATGCGGCAACCACCGCCGCCAGCCGCTTCGACGGCGTCTCGGAGAAGGTCGCGCAGGAAGTCGCCGCCGCCGCCGAGCGCATGGCGGCGCAGACCGGCACGCTCGGCAATCTCATCACCGGCGCCAGCGACAACGCGCTGGAGCGGCTCGCGAGCCAGCGCTCGATCATCGAGCGGTTGCTGGCCGAGGCCGATGCCCGCTTCGATGCCGTCGCGCGCGAGACCCTGGCCGCGTCCGAGCGCTCGGGCGCCTTGCTGCGCGGCGAGGCGGCGGCGTTGCTAGCCGCCGCCGGCAATGCGACGACGCGCGCGGAAGAGCTCGGCCTGCGCCTCAGCCAGGCCGGCGCGGGTTTCACCGAGCAATCGCAGAACGCGCTGCGCCAGACCGGCGAGGCGAACACCGCGCTGGTCGAGCAGGCGCAGGCGCTGGCGCGGATCGCGGCGGAGGCGCTGGCCCGGCTGCGCGAGGTCGGCGTCGGCTTTGCCAGCCAGGCCGAAGCCGTGATGTCGGCCGCGCGGCAAAGCGGCGAGCATGTCGAGCAGGCCGGCGAGCAGTTGCGCGAGCAGCTCAACCTGATGGGCACGGTGAGCGGGCAAGCCGCCGCCGACGCCGAGAACGGCGCCGCGCGGGTGCGCGAGGCGATTGCGACGCTCGATCAGAACAGCAAGACCGCCGCCGAGACCCTGGCGCGGCGCAGCGAGGACATTCTCTCGGTTGCGGAAAGCAGCGCCGCGCGGCTCACCGCGATCGTCGGCGGCATCGGCGAGCGCGCGCTTGCGGCGGCCGAAAGCGGCGTCGGCGAGATTCGCGCGGTGATGAATTCGCTCGAGGAAGCCGCGGCGCAAACGCAGGAGGCGCTGACGCGGCGCGGCGAGGACATGACCGATGCGGTCGAGACCAGCGTGTCGCGCGCCCGCGGCGCGCTCAGCGCGCTGGAAGTCACGGCCGGCGCGGCTGCCGAAGCCGGCACCGCGCGGGTGCGCGAGATCATGGCGAATTTCGAGGTCCGCGCCGGCGAGACCACGGCCGCGCTCACCGCGCTTGCCGGCCATGTCCAGGAGGCGATGGAAGGCGTCGAGCAGCGCGCCGCGGCGGCCGCCGAAGGCGGCCGCGCCCGTATCGCCGAAGCGCTCGGCGGCTTCGAGACGCGGACCGCCGAGACGGCGAATTTGCTCGAACAGGTGATCGCGCGGCTGCGCGGCGCGATGCAGGGGCTCGAGACCACCGCGGCTGCGGCCGCCGAGGCCGGCGCGACGCGGCTGCGCGAGGCGCTGGGCGGCGTCGAAGCGCGGGCCGGCGAGACCGCGGCCGAGCTCGCGCGCCAGGGCGAGCAGATGGCGGCCGCCGTCGATGGGCGCACCGGCCAGGTCCGCGACGCGATCGCCGCCATCGTGCGCGAAGTCGCGGCGGCCTCGGAGCGCGGCGCGGGCGAGGTGCGTGCGGCCATGGAGGCGCTGAGCCAGAGCGAGGCGACGATTTCCGCCGCCGGCGATATGGCGACCCAACGCATGCGCCAGGCGCTCGGCAACATGATGCAGGAGGTCACGACGGCCTCGGAGCGCGGCGCCGAGCAGATCCGCGCGACCATGGACGCGCTGGCCGATACCGGTGCCACCATCACCGCGGCCAGCGACGGCGCGAGCGCGCGGATCGCGGATCTCCAGGCCGCGACCGGCGCCGCGGCCAACGAGATGAACCGCGCCGGGGAGACCGTCCAGCTCCGCGTCATCCAGCTCGCGCAGATTTCCGACGAAGCCAGAACCCGGCTCGAAGGCGTCGCGCAAGTCCTCGGCCGCGAGATCGCCGCCCTGGGCGAAACCGGCAGCCAGGTCGCGCGCCAGGTCGAGCAATTGCACGACGCTTTCGCGCAAGAGGTCGCGCATTTCAACGCCGCGCGCGGCACGCTCGAGACCCAGACCGGCGAAGCTCGCGCGATCTTGCAGCAGCAATCGGAGATTTTGGCGCGGGTGTCGGCCGACGCGGCCGAGCGCGCCAATTTCGCCAATGGCGCGCTCGACGGCCATGTCGAGCGGCTTTACGAAGCGGCGCAGCGCGTCGCCGTGCAATCGGAGACGCTCGGCTCGGTGCTGCAGCGTCAGCTCATCGAGATGGGCAAAGCGACCGAGCATATCGCCGCCATGGGGACGGCGATCGATACGACTTTGCAGACCGGCGCTGGGGCGCTGCGCGATGCGGCCGACAAATCCGCCAGCCGGGCCGAGGAAATCTCACGCCTGTATGCGGATCGCAGCCGCGGCATCGAGGAGATGACGGTGACGACCGTGCAGCGCATCGTCGAGCGCTCGGCCGCAATCGAGGAACGGACGCGCATGCTCGATCAGACGGCGGAGCAGGCGAGCGCGCAGCTCCTCGAGCTCGCCCGGCAATTCGATGAAACGAGCGTCGGCGTCGGCGCGGCGGGCGAGGCCGCCGGTGCGACCTTGCGCGAGGTCGGCGCCGTCTTCCGCCAGCAGGTGCAGGATCTATCGGGCGCGGTCGAGCAGACCGTCGGCCGCATGCAAAGCGCGCGCAGCATGCTCAACGAGCATTTCGGCGCGATCGCCGATGCGACCGGCGCGGTCTCGAAGCGCCTGCAAGAGCTCGCCGAGGCCGCGCATGCGCAGATCACGACTTTCTCCTCGGCGAGCGACGCGATGACGCAGCATCGCGACGAAGCCGCGGCGCTCGTCCATCGCCAGATCCTCGAATTCAATGGGCTCTTGGAGCAGGCGAATGCGCGGCTCGAATCCGCGCGCGTCATCCTGCGCGAGCAGGCGGCCGAGCTCAACGCCGCGACCGATCTCGCGGTCGACCGGCTGCGCGACGTCGCCGAGATCTATCACGGCCAGTCGGCCTCGCTCGTCGGCGCCGCGGAGCAGGCGGGCAGCCGCGCGCGCGAGGCGAGCGAGTTGTTCCGCGGCCAAACGCAGACTTTCCTCAAGGCGGCGGGCGATGCGGCCGAGATCGCGCAGCGCATGCGCGATCAGGCGCAGAGCAATCAGCAGGACGCCTTCCTCAAATCAGCGACCTTCATCATCGAGACGCTGCAATCGCTGTCGGTCGATCTCGCCCGCGTGCTCGACCAGCCGGTGCCGGACACGATCTGGAAGCGCTTCCACAGCGGCGAGCGCGGGGTCTTCGCGCGCTATATCCTGCAATTGCAGGAGCGCCAGACGAGCACCGTCATCAAGGAGAAATTCGAGACCGATTCCGCCTTCCGCGAGCAGGCGCTGCGCTACATGGATCAGTTCGAGCAGCTCTTGGCGCAGGCGCGCAGCGTCGATCGCGCCGATGTCATGGGCGCGACGTTCGTGACGGCGGATGTCGGCAAGCTCTATCTCGTCCTCGCCAACGCCCTCGGTCGGACGCTCCAGTAAAGCACTGGGGCGATAGCCCAAAAGACAACGGGCAGCGCGAGGCTGCCCGTTGCAACGACAGAGTTTCGGAAAGCCTTTAGGCGGCTTTCTGCTCGATCACCTCCGGCTTGCTGCCGGTCGCGATCTCGATCTTGCGCGGTTTCAGCGCCTCGGGCACCTCGCGCACGAGATCGACATGGAGCAAGCCATTGTCGAGGCTCGCGCCCGCGACCCGGATATGGTCGGCGAGCTGGAAGCGGCGCTCGAAAGCACGCCGCGCGATGCCGCGATGCAGGTATTGCTTGCCCTCTTCGTCCTTGTGGGCCTTGCCGGTCACGACCAGCGCGCCTTCCTTGGCGGTGATCTCGAGATCGCCTGCGCCGAAGCCGGCGACAGCCATCGTCAGGCGATAGGCATTCTCGCCGGTCGCTTCGATGTTGTAGGGCGGGTAGGCGGAGCCGGTATCCACTTGGCTGGCCGCGTCCATAAGTCGGGTCAGCCGGTCGAAACCGATGGTCGAGCGAAAGAGAGGGGAAAAGTCGAAGCCGTTCATAACCACATCCTCCATTGAGCAATATGGGAGCCTTAACGCACCCGCCACCATGGCCGGGCACGTTCCGTCATAAAGCCCGAACCCGCTCCAGCGGCGTCCGGACACCCTTCAAAATGGGTTTGGCGAGCTTGGATTCAAGGGCCCCCAGGGCCCTGATTCGGCAGGCGAATCGGCCGAGGATCGGCCTATTTCTTGAGGCCGATGCCCGAGAAGCGCTTGTTGAAGCGGGCGAGCTGGCCGCCGGTATCGAGGAGGCGCTGCTGGCCGCCGGTCCAGGCCGGGTGGGACTTGGAATCGACGTCGAGATGAAGCGTCTCGCCGGGCTTGCCGTAGGTCGAGCGCGTCTTGTAGGTCGAGCCATCCGTCATCACGACGGTGATCTCATGGTAATCGGGATGGATGCCTTCTTTCATCGTACGCGCTCCTGGGAGGCGGCGGTTATACCCAAACCCGGCGTTTCCTGCAATGCGCGGCGTGCCGAGAGCAACAATCGGTCGCATTCCTCCACGTGTGCAGTGCAAATCCGTTCGACTTTCGCCCACACCTCTCATAAAGTTTTAACCGTCCCATTGGAGGTCTCAGGGGGTTGAACATGATCGACGGAACTGACGACAACGGCGGCCCGTCCTACCCGCCCATCCCGCCGGCGCCGCTCGCGCCGCCCGCTTACGAGGACGAACCAGCCGCGGCACCCGCGCCGGCCCGGCCGCGGCGGAAAGCGAAGGCCAAGGCCAAAAAGAAGGCCGCCAAAAAGGCGAAAGCCAAGAAAGTCGCGAAGAAGGCCAAGAAGAAGGCCGCCAAGAAAGCCAAGACGGCCAAAAAAGCGAAGAAGGCAAAAAAAGCGAAAAAAGCAAAGAAGGCCAAGAAGAAGGGCCGTCGCCGCTAGGCTTTTTCGGCTTCGAGAAAGGCAAAAGCCGCGGCAGGCACCCTGCCGCGGCTTTATCGCTTTCTGTCCCCGATTTTCAGCGCGTCAGCGCTCGGTGAGTTTCAGCTCGATGCGCCGGTTCTTGGCGTAGGCTTCTTCGCTGTCGCCCGAATCGATCGGATCGTGCTCGGCGAAGCCGGCGGCCGCCAGCCGGTCGGACGGCACGCCTTGCGAGATCAGGTAATTGATCACGGTGATCGCGCGCGCCGCCGACAATTCCCAGTTCGAGGGGAATTGCGGCGTGCTGATCGGCCGCTTGTCGGTGTAGCCGTTGACGGCCAGCACCCAGGGAATGTCGTCCGGGATCTTGGTCGCGATATCCTTGAGCGCAGTGGCCACGACCGCGAGCCGCTGCTTGGCCGCATCGCTGAGCTGCGCGCTGGCCGGCGGGAAGAGCACTTCGGACTGGAACACGAAACGGTCGCCGACGATGCGGATATCGGGCCGGTCGCCGAGCGCGTCGCGCAGCCGGCCGAAGAATTCGGAGCGGTATTTCGCCAGCTGCGCCACCTGGCTCAAGAGCGCGGTGTTGAGACGCTGGCCGAGATCGGTGATCTGCGCCTCCTGGTCCTTGTTCTTGGCCTCGGAGGCATCAAGCGCGGCGGCGATCTGCGCCAACTGGTCGCGCAGCGCCTGGATATTCTGATTGAGCTGGTCGACGGTCGTTTGTGCCGCGGTGGCTTTCTCTTCCGATTGCGCGCCTTGCGCCCGGGCTTCCGTCAGGGCCTGATTGGCGGCGGCGAGCTGCTGGGTCAGCGAATTCAGCTTCTTTTGCAGATCGGTATTGCCGGATTGCGCCATCGACAGCATGTCGGCGAGCTGATCGACCTGCTGCGCCAGGCGCTGCAGCTGGACATCGCGGCCGGAGAGCGCATCGGTCAGGTAGAACTGCCCGGCGGTGAACACCAGCAGCACGAAGACGATCACCATCACGAGCTGCGACAGCGCGTCGACGAAGCCCGGCCAGATATCGATGCCAAGGCGGCGCGGACGGCGCGAGCTATACGCCATGGACTACAGGACTCCCATCACAACGCGCCGCATCAGCCCGGCGCGGTTTCCTTGCTGCGTGTCGCCAAGGTGCGGGCGAGCAGGCGGATCTCGCTGCGGATCTCCTGCACGGAATCGCCGCGGCCTTGCGCCAGCTCCTCGCTCAGGCGCACGAGGTGCACCTCGATGTTCCGCAGATGCGCCCGCGCTTCCTCGTCGATCGGCGAGGTCTCGCGGCTCTCGGCAAGGCGCTGCAAGACCGGCTTCAGATCGACCTGCTGCTCGGCGAGCTTCACCAGCAGGACCTGCTCGGTGCGGATCTGATCGCTTAGCAGCGCGAGCCGCTCGGCAAGGGCGACGAGATTGTTGTTGGCGGCGATGCGGCTTTCCTCGCTGCGGCCGATCACGCGCTGCAGCTTGTCGATATTGTCGGCGCTCTGCTCAAGCAGCGCTTCGAGAAAGGCCGGCGCCGAGGTCTCGCCGTCGCTGCTGGAGAGGGTCCCGCCCGAGAGCCGCGTCCAGCCCGAGAGGTATTCCTCGAGGTCGTTGTAGAAGCGATTGAAGGCAAGCCCCGCCTGCAGATCGAGGAAGCCGAGGATCAGCGAGCCGGCGAGGCCGAAGAGCGAGGCACTGAACGCCGTGCTCATGCCGCCGAGCGGGGTTTGCAAGCGCGCCTGGAGATTGCTGAAGGCCTGGGCGACGTCGTTGGTCTGGACCGCGAGGCCGCCGATCACGCCCTTCACCGACTGCACGGTTTCGAGCAGGCCGTAGAACGTGCCGAGCAGGCCGAGGAAGACGAGCAGGCCGATGAGATAGCGATCGGTCTCGCGGCCCTCTTCGAGCCGCGTGCCGATGCCGTCGAGCAGCGTGCGCATCGTCGTGGCGGAGAGGCTCACCTTGCCGCCGCGCCGCGCCGCGAGCATCGTCGCCATCGGCGCGACGAGGCGCGGCGTGCCGGTGTTGAGGTTGGGCGCATCGGGGCTGCGGCGGAAACGCTCGACCCAGGCGACTTCCGGGTTGAGCTGCAGCACCTGGCGGAAGATGTAGAAAATCCCCGCCAGGAGGATGCCGAGGATCACGCCGTTTACGGCGGGATTGCCCATGAAATATTCGGAGAGCGGTCGCCAGAGCAGCGCTGCGCCGGCGGCGACCGCGAGCACGAAGATGGCCATCCGAATGAGATATCGGCGCGGACGAGTCACGGCTTTAGCCTCACTGCCTCACTCTATTGTCACGTTAACGCGTGACGTCGTTTATTGGCTCACGACCAGAAGATCGACCTGATCGGCGACCGGGCCGTTGTCGGCACGGTTGCCGAGCGCGCGGACATCGATGCGCAGGCTGCGGACACCCTTGTCGATGAGATAGGCACGCACCGCGACAGCGCGCGCCAGCGAGATGCGGCGCGCCTCCATGGCGTCGTCGGCGCCGCCGGTCGCATGAGAGACCACTTGAACGCGAAGATTCTCGTTGGCGAGCAGGCGGTTGGCGATCGCGTCGAGCACCGGCTGGGGGCCGCTGCCGAGATCGGTGGCGCCTTGCTTGAACTTGACCGCGCTGGCGGCGTTGCCGACCGTGGTTGCCGCGGCCATCTGCACGGGCGGCGCGGAGATGGCCGGCGGCGCCGGCGTAACGCTCGGGCTGGGCGGCGCGGCCGGAGCCGCGGCGACGGTCGAGCTGGGTGCCGCTGTCGGTGGCGCTACATGCGGCGCGGTGAAGGTCGGACCCGGCGCCGCAACCGGCGGTGTGGCGGCAACGACCGGTTGTGCCGGCGGCGCGACCGGGGCCGGCGGCGTCTCCTCGCGTGCCTGCTGCGGCGATACGACCGCTGGGATCGGGCTATCGCTGCTGGCGGGCTGCTTCGGCGCGGGCGCCGGCACGGGTGCCACGAGCGCCGCAACCGCCGGCTTGGTCGGTGTGCTGATCGCCGCTTCCTGGTGGCTGATCTCCGCGGGCGGCGTCGGCGCGGCGCTGGCGACGCGCGAGCCCGGCGGGATGAGATGGATGATCTGATGGAGCGACGACGCGGTCTGCACTGGGGCCGTCGCGGCATGGGACGGCACTGCCTTGGCGACGGCCGTCTTATGCGTCGCGGCTTTGGACCGCGTGGCGACGTGCTTGCCGCGGCGGTGAACCGGGGCCGCGCTATGCGCGCTGCGCTGATTGGTGGCGACCTGCCGCTTGATCGCGCCGGGATGGCGCTCGCCGAGGAAAAGCTGCGGCAGGGTCAGCGGCGGGCCGAGCCGCTCGAGGACGCTGTCATCGACCGAGACAGCCGGGCCGCGACTGCCGCCGATGATGACCTGCGCCTGTGCTAGCGAGAGGGGGGCCGATGCGGCGAACAGCGCGCCTAAACCGACGAGGGCGACCATGTTTCCGCTGCGGCCGAAGGGCCGCTCACAGCCAAGCTTAAGGCGTCGCGGAAGGCGGAAGGCCATTAAACAGAAATCCCAGAACGCCAATGAAAGATGCGGCAGCGTACCTCAACCAGGGGTTTGCCGCCACCGTCACGTTAACGCAGGCGAATGAAGGGCTTCCTTGAGCAATTTCGCCAATGGCGCGTGCAACTGGTCGTTGGCGGCGAGGATGTTGCCGCTCTTCATGGCGTCGAGGCTGCCATCGATATCGGTCACATAACCGCCGGCCTCGCGCACCAGCAGGATGCCGGCGGCGATGTCCCAGGGCTGCAGGCCGAATTCCCAGAACCCCTCGAATCGGCCGGCCGCGACATAGGCGAGATCGAGCGCGGCCGAGCCGGGGCGACGCACGCCGCTGGTCGCCGCCATGACCGCGCCCAGGGTCTTGAGATAGGCCGCATGATCGCCGCGCTCGCGGAACGGAATCCCGGTGCCGATGACCGCGTCGCCGAGCTGGCGCCGCGCCGAGACGCGCAACCGCCGGTCGTTGACATAGGCGCCGACGCCTTTCTCGGCCCAGAAGGCTTCGTCGCGGATCGGCTCATAGACGAGGCCGGCGACGATCTCGCCGTCGCGCTCGAGCGCGATCGAGATCGCCCATTGCGGGATGCCATGAAGGAAATTCGTCGTGCCGTCGAGCGGATCAATGATCCAGCGATGATGCGTGTCGCTGCCGGCGATGGCGCCGCCTTCCTCGAGGAGGAACCCGTAGCCCGGCCGCGCCTTGGCGAGCTCGGCGCGCAGGATCTTCTCGGCCTTGAGGTCGGCCGCGGTCACGAACTCGCCCGGGCCTTTGACCGAAACCTGAAGCTGCTCGACCTCGCCGAAATCGCGGATCAGCCCTTTGGCCGCCTTAAGGGCGGCCGCGGCCATGACATTGATCAGCGCCGAGCGCCGCGGTCCGGGCATCGGATCGGGATCAGTCCTTCGCGCGCTCGACGTAGGAGCCGTCGGCCGTGTTGACGACGATGCGCGTGCCGGCGCCGATATGCGGCGGGATCATCACGCGGCGGCCGTTCTCGAGCTTGCCCGGCTTGTAGGACGAGGACGCGGTCTGGCCCTTCACCACCGGATCGGCCTCGACGACTTCAAGGGTCACGGTCTGCGGCAAGGTCACGGAAAGCGGCGTCCCCTCATGGGTCTGCACCGTGCACACCATGTTCTCTTGCAGGAAATCGGCCGCTTCGCCGATCAGCTCGCGGTCGACCGTCGTCTGCTCGAAAGTCTCGCTGTCCATGAACGTCGCATGATTGCCGTCCATGTAGAGATACTGCATCTCCTTTTCCTCGAGCTGGGCGCGCTCGACGGTTTCCTGGGTGCGGTAGCGCTCGATCGTCTTGGTGCCGGTCTTGATGTCGCGCATTTCGATCTGGGTGAAGGCGCCGCCCTTGCCCGGCTGGACGATTTCGCGTTTCAGCACGAGCATCAGCTTGCCCCCGTTCTCGAGGACGAAACCGGGCCGGATATCGATGGCATTGATCTTCATGGCGCTTCCTTTGGCGCGGCAGTTGCGGCGGTCATGGGATTTGGCGCAGGTTCCTAGCAGTTCGATGGGTCTTATGAAAGG
>Ga0335085_10012755_pt1 | contig 12360 bp, 9 predicted proteins | sample Lox_Sample_45_FD_206712 | JGI IMG/M metagenome (GOLD analysis project Ga0335085, IMG submission 206712) | Soil microbial communities from Loxahatchee National Wildlife Refuge, Florida, United States - Lox_Sample_4.5 | ecosystem: Environmental > Terrestrial > Soil > Wetlands | place: USA: Florida...
GTTCTACGTCACCGGCTCCTACGATCCGGCGACCAACCTAACCTATTGGGGCTCGGGCAATCCGGCGCCGCGCTACGATTCGGCCTACCGGCCCGGCGATAATCTGTTCACCGACTCGACCATCGCCTTCAATGTCGGTAACGGCAAGATGCAATGGTATTTCCAATACACGCCGAACGACATTCACGACTACGACGCCAGCGGCTCGCAGATCATCGTCGACACCAAGGTCAACGGCGAGGACCGCAAGATCATCGCGCTCGCCAACCGCAACGGATTCCAATACACGCTCGACCGGCAGAACGGCCAGTTCCTCAAGTCCGGGCAATATGCCGAGAAGGTGAACTGGACCAAGGGCATCGACCCGAAGACCGGCAAGCCGGTTGATTACGATCCGGCGAAGGATGTGCAGATCTACTCCAATGAGTGGAAGGGCGGGCTCGACAAGATGACGAATTCCTGCCCCGACGTGCACGGCGGCACCAATTTCTGGCCGCCGTCCTACAGCGAGAAGACGCATTTCATCTATGTCGCCGGCGATGAAGGCTGCGCCGACATCACACCCGATCGCGCCGCTCATGTGCGCGGCAAGTTCGGGGGTGGCGGCTACATCAATCGCGAGCGCATCACCGGCGGCCTCGAGATCGTCGATCCCGCGACCGGCCAGGTGAAACTGCGCAAGGAACTGCCTTACGGCGACCTCAGCGGCGTCCTCACCACCGCGGGCGGCATCGTCGTCACCGCGCTCCTCGACGGCACCATCGTCGCGTTCGACGACCAGACGCTCGACGAATTGTGGAAGATCAATGTCGGTACCGGCTTCGTGGCGCCGCCGATGACCTATTCGGTGGACGGCAAGCAATATATCGCCATCGCTTCCGGCATCGGTCCGGTCGGCAAAGCCAAGCTCGCGCGCTCGCCGGAACGGAAATTCCAGACTAACGCGACGATGCTGTTCGTGTTCGGGCTGTAACGGGTTCGACGGCTGCAGGCGCCGGCGACGTGCGCGCCTTATCTAAGCGCGCTCGAGACTGACGAAAACGTGGTCTTGAGTTTGCTGCCAAGACCGGTGATCACCGGAATGATCGCGACCGCGATCCCGGTGGCGATGAGACCGTATTCGATCGCGGTTGCGGCGCTCTCGTCTTTCAGGAACTTCACGATCAGACGCATACGCGCTTCTCCCTGGTGCTTGGCGCAAAAACTAGATTTGAATTCTTATCGGCGGCTTAAGAAACCAAGTGTTGCGTCGCCGGAACCCCTTAAAGAACCCTTTACCGTCAAATCACATACAGTTCCTATTCGCGCAAAATTTGTGCTTTGTTGGCGCGTCGCATGCCCTGGGGGGAATGATGAAGCTCTACGCGCCCAACGTCGCATTGTTCGTGATCGCCGGCTGCCTCGCCATGCTTGGCGTGCTCGCGGCGCTGCCGATTTCGCTGCCGATCCCGGGACTGACCGCGAACTCGGCCTGGTACATTTTCCTGGCTTGGTTTCTTCTGGCGGCCGGCAGTGTCGTGCCGCGCAGCGAAGAAGCGGACCCGAAATAATAGACCTCTCCGCGACGTAACGATCCCGGCGGTATATTTCGCGATTCACCGGCCGTGCGGCCGATGGGCCATCTAACCCATTGACGAGGCTCGACCCTTTCTCGCGGTGCCTGGCGGGGACGAGGCCGGACATTGACCTGCGTTCTCCGGCGCGGGAATACAGTCCGTGACCGCGCAGGGAGAACCGTGAATGTCCGAGCCAGACGACAAGAAGCCTGAACCGCATACGATCAACGACCACCTGTACGGCCAAAGCCTGGTTCACGAGCACGGCGACGACGCCGACCACGATCACGACCACGATTTCGACGACGACGACGGCCCGATCGAAGACAATCCGCTGTGGCGGCAGGACAACGTGTCGCTGATGACGGTCGGCATGGACATCGGCTCGTCCGGCACGCAGGTTATTTTCTCGCGCGTCAACCTGCGCCGTCTCGCCGAGGATTTGACCAGCCGCTACTACGTCGTGTCGCGGGAAACGCTCTATCAGTCGCCGGTGGCGCTGACGCCCTATCAGAGCGAGGAGCGCATCGACGACGCCAAGCTCGGCGAGATTATCGACGACGCCTACGAAGCCGCCAAGCTCCATCCCGACCAGATCGATACCGGCGTTGTCATCCTCACCGGCGAGGCGCTGAGGCGCGAGAATGCCCAGGGCATCGCTGCGATCCTGTCGGAGCAGGGCGGCGAGTTCGTCACCGCGACCGCCGGCCATCACATGGAATCCATGCTGGCGGCCTACGGTTCCGGGGCCGCGCGCGTGTCGAGCGACGAGCACAAGCGCATCCTCAACATCGACATCGGCGGCGGCACAACGAAGCTCGGCCTGGTCGAGAAGGGCAAGGTGATCGCCACTGCCGCGGTGCATATCGGCGGTCGGCTGCAAGTGGTCGAGAACGGCAAGATCGTGCGGCTTGATCCTGCCGGCAAGCATCACGCCAAGCGCGCCGGCTTCTCATGGAACCGCGGCGATACGATCGACGTCGCCGATATGCAGAAGGTGGCCGACGTGATGTCCGAGGCGCTGGTCGCGGCGGTAGCGGCGCGGCCGATGCCGCACGATGTCGAGCACCTCTATCTCACCGATCCGATCCTCGACTTCGGCCATATCGACGGCATCATGTTCTCGGGCGGCGTTGCCGAATACATCTATCAGCGCGAGGAGCGTGATTTCGGTGACATGGGCCCGCGGCTCGGCCGCGCCATCCGCGCCCGCATCGCGGAGGGCGCATTCCCCTGGCCGGTGCTGCCCGCAGGCGAGTGCATCCGCGCCACGGCGCTCGGGGCGTCCGAATACAGCGTGCAGCTTTCCGGCAATACCAGCTACATTTCCGCGCCTGGTGTGCTGCTGCCGCGCCGTAATCTTCAGGTATTGCAGCCGTCCTACGAGTTGGGCGAGAAGGTCGATGCCGACGCCATCGCCAAGGCGATCCGCAATCACATCACGGCGTTCGATATCACAGACAGCGACCGCGAGATCGCGCTGGCAATGCGCTGGACCGGCATGCCGTCCTACGAGCGGCTCGCTGCCTTCGCCGAGGGCATCAAGAAAGGGATGGCCGACCGCATCGCCGACAAGCAGCCGATCTTCATCATGCTCGACGGCGACGTGGCGCAGACGCTTGGCCATATCCTGCGCGACGAATTGCACGTCGAAAGCGAGCTTCTGGTGATCGACGGAGTGGTGCTGTGGGACTTCGACTACATCGATCTCGGCCGCATTCGCGTGCCGTCCTATACGGTGCCGGTCACCATCAAGTCGCTGGTGTTCAACGAGGACCCGCGCGGCCCGCGGCCGCGCCAGCGCCTGCATCATCACGATCACGACCACAACCATGGTCATGACCACGATCATGAGCACGGCCAACATCACCATCATGGGCACGGGCACCATCACGGTCACGATCATCATCACGATCACGAACCGACGCCGCAGCGATAGCCTCCTTGTTCATGCTACAAATGGAGCGGGGGCTGCCGAGGGGAGGCAATGCGCGGCGCGTGGACGTGGGTAGCGATCGCTGCCGCCATCGCGCTGGTCGCCTGGCTGGCGCTCGTCCCGCTCGGGTTCATGTTGTGGCAGAGCGTGCTCTCGCCCGAAACTGCCGCCGCGGCCGCGCGCTTCACGCTCGATAACTATCGCACGGCCTATGCCAGCGCCGACACCGCGCGCCTGCTCGCAACCTCGCTGAAATTCGCGCTGGGCAGCGCCGCGCTGGCGTTCGCGTTTGGCGCCTTGCTGGCCTGGATCAACGAGCGCACCGATACTCCGTTCAAGACGTTGTTTTTCGCGCTGGCACTGGTGCCGCTGATCATTCCAGGAATTCTGTTCACGGTGTCGTGGATATTTCTCGGCAGTCCGAAGATCGGCATCATCAACGTCGCGCTGCAGCGCGCCTTCGGCACCGACGCGGTTTTCATCGACATCTACTCGATCCCCGGAATGATCTGGGTCGACGGTCTGCATTATTCGCCGATGGCTTTCCTGCTGATGAGCGCCGCTTTCCGCTCGATGGACCCGGCGCTCGAGGAATCCGCCATGATGAGCGGCGCGACGCTCCCGCAGATCCTGTGGCGCGTCACTATCCGGCTCGCGTCGCCTGCGACTGCGGCGGCGCTGCTCATCCTATTCGTGCGCGCGCTGGAATCGTTCGAGGTGCCGGCGCTGATCGGCCTGCCGGCCGGGATCGAGGTCTATACGTCGGCGATCTATGACGCCATCCACGCCTATCCGAGCGAGGTCGGCCTCGCCTCGGCCTATGGCGTCGCGTTGCTGATCATCACGTCGGTCTGCGTCTTTCTCACCACCCGCATTTCCGGCCGCGGCAGCCGCTATTCGACGGTGACCGGCAAGGGTTTTCGTCCGCGCGTCATGAGGATCGGCCGCTGGCGTTATGCCACCGCAGCGCTGTTCCTGGTCTATCTCGGGCTCGTCGTCCTGTTGCCGTTCCTGGTGCTGCTGTGGTCGTCGCTTCAGCGCTTCTACAGCGTGCCGACGCTCGCCGCGCTGCACGATCTGACGTTGGATTCCTACCGCACCGTGCTCGCCTATCCAGAGATCGGTACGGCGATTTGGAACAGCGTCCTGCTTTCGCTCGGCAGCGCGACGCTGATCATGCTGGCGACTTCGATCCTGTGCTGGGTTGTGGTGCGCGCCAAGCTGCCCGGGCGGTGGCTCATCGACAATCTGGCGTCGTTGCCGCTGGTGTTTCCGGGCCTCGTCCTCGGCCTCGCCATCATGGTCTGCTATCTGACGCTGCCGGTCGGCGTTTATGGCACGATCTGGATCATGCTGATCGCCTATGTGACGCGTTTTCTACCCTACGGCATGCGCTACAACACTGCCGCGCTGCTGCAGGTGCACAAGGAGCTCGAGGAGTCCGCCGCCATGAGCGGGGCCTCGCTCGGCGCCACGTTCGGGCGCATCGTGCTGCCGCTCCTCAAGCCCGGCCTGATTGCCGGCTGGATCTACATCGTCATCGTTTCGATCCGGGAACTGGCCAGCTCGATTCTGCTCTACAGCCCGGGCACCGAGGTGGTTTCGGTCACGATCTGGGAATTGTGGCAAAATGGCCAATACGTTGAATTATCCGCGCTCGGCGTCATGATGATCCTGGTATTGTTCGGCTTCGTGATGCTGGCGCAATATTTCGGCCGGCGCTTCGGGATCGCCGAAACCTGAAGCATGATCCAGGAGACCGCTTGCGGTTTTCCGACAAGATCGTGCTTAAAATGACGAAGGGAGGAACGACGTGCTGAGCGTCAAGTCGTTGAACACCGAATATGCTGCCGCCAACGGCCAAGTCGTGAAGGCGGCGCAGGACGTTTCGTTCGAGGTGCCCGACGGCGCGCTGTTCACGCTGCTGGGCCCGAGCGGTTGCGGTAAGACCACGACATTGCGCTCTATCGCCGGCCTGGAGCGGCCACGGTCGGGCACGATCGAAATCGGCGGGCAGACGGTGTTTTCATCGGACAAGGGAATCTTCGTCGCGCCGAACAAGCGCAATTTCGGCATGGTGTTTCAGTCTTACGCCATCTGGCCGCACATGAACGTATTCAAAAACGTGGCGTTTCCGCTCGAGGTGCGCAAAGTGCGACCAAGCCGGAAGGAGATTGAACAGAAAGTCATGCGCGTGCTGTCGGCGGTGCAGCTCGCCGAATATGTCGATCGCGATGCGACCAAATTGTCCGGCGGCCAGCAGCAGCGCCTGGCGCTGGCCCGCGCACTGGTGATGGAGCCGCGGCTTCTTCTGCTCGACGAACCGCTATCGAATCTCGACGCCAAGCTGCGCGAGGCCATGCGCTTCGAGTTGAAGCGCATGCAGCGTGATTTCGGTTTGACGACGATTTACGTCACCCACGACCAGAGCGAAGCGCTGGCGCTCTCCCACGAGATCGCGGTGATGAGCGAGGGCCGCATCGTGCAGATCGGCTCGCCGCGCGATATTTATGAGCGGCCGCGCAACAAGTTCGTCGCCGATTTCGTCGGCAGCACCAATTTCATCGGCGGCACCATGGTTTCGGCGTCGTCCGGCAACGGTCGCTGCCGGGTCGCGACCGCACTCGGCGAGCTCAACGTGCAGTGCGTGGAGAATCTCGCCAAGGGCGCGACGGTGGTCGTGTCGGTGCGGCCCGAGGACGTCGAGCTGTCGGAGGTGGAGCCGGCGCGGGAGGCGGATGACAACCATTGCCGCGGCGTTGTCGAGGCCAAGGTCTTTCTCGGCGACTACCTGGATTTCCAGGTCAAAGTGGGCGAATCTGTCCTTCTTGCCCGCGTTCATCCGTCGTTGCGCACGCCGACCGGAGACCCTATTAACGTGCGCATGCGGGCGGAGAAATGCGTGGCCATCGCCGAGGCGGTAGCGCCTCGGGCGGCGGCCTAGTGCGCCGCCGGATGGATTGGAATTTAAGGAGAGCCAAATGGCCAAGACTGCCGTCGTTTCCGATGAACTAGCGAATAAATTCAAGACCGAAAAGGAAACGCCCTATACCCGCTGGGTAAAGGCCGAAGGCCTTGAAATTCTTCCGTCCACCTATGTGAGGAACCTGCGCACGGTCGATTTGAAGCCCTGGGCGCGGCGCGGTGGCAATGCGGTGTTCCTCAATCACGAGGCCTCCCGCACCTCGAACGATTGCTACGTCATGGAAATCCCGCCGGGCAAAAGCCTCGCCCCGCACCGCCAGCTCTACGAGGAAATGATCCTGGTGCTGAGCGGCCGCGGCTCGACCACGGTGTGGAACGACGCCGGCGCCCGCATCACCTTCGAGTGGAAGGACGGCGCATTGTTCGCCATCCCGCTCAACTGCCACCATCAGCACTTCAACGGCTCCGGCAAGGAGCCGGCGCGCTACGTCGCTGTCACCAACGCGCCGCCCGTCATCAACCTCTACGAGGACCTCGATTTCATCTTCAACACCAAATACGACTTCAAAGACCGCTTCAACGGCGAGCCGGATTACTTCAGCTCCAAGGGCGAGCAGAAGGGCTTCATGCTGACGGCGAATTTCGTGCCCGACGCCGTCAACATTCCGCTGATCACGGCGACGGAGCGCGGCGCCGGCGGCGGCCACATCCGCTTTAACATGGCGAAGGCGTCGATGCCGAGCCACATCTCGCAATTTCCCATCGGCACCTACAAGAAGGGCCATGCGCACGGACCCGGCGCCCACGTCATCGTGCTGTCGGGCGACGGTTTCTCACTGATGTGGCCGGAGGGTGAAGAGCCGCAGCGCTACGACTGGGAGGTCGGCACGCTGATCGTGCCGCCCAATATGTGGTTCCATCAGCACTTCAACACCGGCGCGGCGCCGGCGCGCTACCTCGCCTTCAAGCACGAGGGTGTCGCCATCCGCAACGCGCAGGGCGTGCCGAAGGCTTGGATCTCGAAGCGAGTCGGCGGCGATCAGATCGATTACATCGACGAAAAGCCGGAAATCCGCCGCATCTTCGCTGCCGAGCTGGCCAAGCACGGCGTCGCGCCGCGCATGGATGCGGCCTATGCAAAGGAGATGGCGGACCTCGGCCTCAAGACGGCTTAGCGCCTATTCGATCACTTCGTCGGCAATAGCAAGGACGCCGGGTGGAAACGTGAGCCCGAGCGCCTTTGCTGCCTTCAGATTGACGACGAGGGCGAATTTTGTCGGTTGCAGCACTGGGAGTTCGGCTGGCTTTGCGCCCTTGAGGATGCGGCCGGCATAAACTCCGACCTGCCGGTAGACGTCCGGCAGGTCGATGCCGTAGCTCATGAGGCCGCCGGCGACGGCGTAGTCGCGGAATTGAAACATACTGGGCAAGCCGCTTTGCGCTACGAGGGCGACAAGCTGGTCGCGGCGCGTGTCGAAGAAAGGGTCGGCCGCGACCAGGAGGGCGCCGACCTGCTTACGCTTCATTGCTCCGGACACGGCATCGATCTCAGCTATGCTGCTGGCACGCAAGACCTCGCTACGCAGCCCAATCGCGTTCGCGGCCTCTTGCAGATCATGAAGTTGACTTTCCCCGCCGGGAAAATCCGGGTTGATGAGAAGGCCGATCGTTTGCACGTGTGGTGCGACCTCGTGCAGTAGTCCGACTCGCTTGGTCCCCAGAGACGCGGTCAGAATATAAATGCCGGTAGCGTTGCCGCCGGGCTGGTTGAAACTCGCCACCAGGCCATTCCGGACCGGATCCGTGCCGACCGCAAAAACGATCGGAATATTCGAGGTTGCAGCTTTCTCTGCAAGCGCTGATGGATCGGCGCCGCCGATGAGCAATGTGACGGGCCTGCCCACCAATTCTGCCACAAGTTTCGGAATCTTGTCGTATTTCCCCCGTGCCCAACGGTAGTCGACGATGATGTTCTGACCGTCAACATAACCGTTCTCGGCGAGACCCCGACGGAACGCCGCGACGAGCGGTATCGTATCCTCCGACGACCTGGTGTGCAGGAAACCGATCACCGGCATTGTCGTCTGCTGCGCACGTGCAGCGAACGGCCAAAGCAGCGCCGATGCCGATGCACCACCGAGCGACGCCAAAAATGCGCGCCGTATAAGACAGGTAATCACGTCGCCTCGCGGCAATGATGGCCTTCCTTGCGCCCATCACACTAGCATGCTTCGATGTTAAGGTGTGTGATCTGTGATACTGCCAAGTTTTGGGGCGACGCCCATGCACGCGATCGCCGGCGTTGGGGCCAAACTGCGTCTGATCATATGAAACCCGCACCATTCGATTATCACGCGCCACAGCAGCTTCAGGAAGCTGCCAATCTGCTGGCGAGCCTGCCCAACGCGAAAATTCTCGCCGGCGGCCAGTCGCTCGTGCCGATGATGAACTTCCGTTACGTCATCGTCGACAATCTGGTCGATCTCGGCGGCGTCGACGACCTGCGTGGCATCGCGATCGCCGACGGCTGGCTGCGCATCGGCGCCATGATGCGCCAGCGCGAGCTCGAAACCTCGCCCGAGATCGCCAGGCTTTGCCCGCTGATGGCCGAAGCGCTTCGTCATGTCGGCCACCGCCAGACGCGCAATCGCGGCACCATCGGCGGCAGTCTCGCGCATGCCGATCCGGCCGCCGAATTGCCTGCGATTTGCGCTGCATACGATGCGATCGTCCACGTGGCGAGCGTGCGTGGCATGCGCCAAGTACCGTTCGGCGAGTTCAGCACCGGTTACATGACTACCGCATTGCAGCCCGACGAGATGATCGCTGCGATCGATCTACCGGTCTGGCGCCAAGGCCACGGCTTCGGTTTCCAAGAATTCGCGCGCCGGCAAGGCGATTTTGCGCTCGCCGGTGCCGCGGCTTTGCTGGATGTCGGCGCCGGCGGCGTGGTGCGGCGGGCGGCGCTGAGCCTGTTCGGTGTTGGACAGACGCCGCTGCGGCTCGAAGCGGCGGAAGCGCGGCTTAATGGGCAGATGCTCGATACTACGCTCATTCGCTCCGCGGCCGCCGCGGCATGGCTCACCGAGCCGATTTCCGATATTCACGCCAGTGCCGACTACCGGCGCCATCTCGCACAGGTCTTGAGCGCGCGCGCTCTCACCGACGCAGCGCGCCGCGCCGGCGTCGATGTGGCCAATGCTCTGTAGCGTATAGGTATGAGTGTCTGTGCATGGGCAAACGCGCGACGCGGGTGAACGTCAACGGCAAGTCCTATGCGCGCGTGGTCGAGCCGCGCTTGACGCTCGCCGATTTCCTGCGTCACGAGCTCAACCTCACCGGAACACATCTCGGCTGTGAGCACGGCGTCTGCGGCGCCTGCACGGTGCTGGTGGACGGCCGCTCGACGCGCTCCTGCCTGATGTTCGCAGTGCAGGCCAACGGTGCAGAAGTGACCACCGTCGAGGGTCTTTCGCCCGAGGGCACGCTTTCGGTCTTGCAGCAGGCCTTCATCGACAACCATGGCCTGCAATGCGGCTTCTGCACGCCGGGGATGCTGATCACGCTGACCGAGCTTTTGCGCGAAACACCCGATCCGAGCGAGCAAGAGGTGCGCGAAGCGCTCACCGGCAACCTTTGCCGTTGCACCGGCTATGCCGGGATCGTCGCCGCGGCGCTCGACGCCTCGAAGCGGCTACGCGACGGCGGGAGTTGAGGATGGGCGCGAAGCATTTCGGCGCACGCGTGACGCGGCTCGAAGACCCGGCGCTGCTCGCCGGGCGCGGCCGCTTTGTCGATGATCTGAAAGTGCCGGGGCTCTTGCATGCGTGCTTCGCGCGCTCGCCCCATGCCCACGCCAGATTGGGTTCTATCGACGCCGACACGGTGGCGCACATGCCCGGCGTGTACGCGGTCATCACCGCCGACGACCTGCCGGAGCCCATGTGCCGCGAACCGCTGCCTATGCTGTTGCCGAATCCGTCGATCGTAGCGCCGCGCACCCAGATGGTTCTGGCGCGCGGCGAAGTGAGTTACGTCGGCCAGCCGGTCGCGATCGTCGTCGCCGAAACGCGCCACATCGCCGAGGACGCCGCGATCGCGTTGAATGTTCACTACGAGCCGCTGGCTGCCGTCGGCGACTGCCGCGCCGCGGTCGAGGACGGCGGCCCTCGCGCGCACAGCGATCTCGCCTCGAACGTGGCGGCGAGTTTCCGCACGGCTTATGGCGATATCGATGGCGCCTTCGCGGGCGCGGCCCATGTCTTCGAGGAGCGAATTTACCAGCATCGCGGCGGCGGCATGGCCATGGAGACGCGCGCGGTGCTGGCCAGCCACGATGTCGCGACTGATTCGTTGACGGTGTGGTCGGGCACGCAGACGCCGCATATCGGCCGCCGCGTGCTCGCCGATCTCCTCGGCCGCGAGCTTGAATCGGTCCGCATGATCGCTCCCGACGTCGGCGGCGGTTTCGGCCCCAAGGCCATCTTCTATCCCGAAGAGGCGGCGATCCCGGCGGCGGCGCTGAAGCTCGGCCGGCCGGTGAAATGGATCGAGGACCGGCGCGAACATTTTCTCTGTGCGACCCAGGAGCGCGACCAATACTGGAACGTCGCAATCGCGGTCGATGCGGAGGGCAAGATCCTCGGTGTGCGCGGCAGCATGCTGCACGACACCGGCGCCTTCGTGCCGTGGGGCTTGGTGATGCCTTACATCGCCGCCACTACGGTGCCTGGCCCTTATGTCGTTCCCGCCTACCGGCTCGACACCACCGTCGTGTTCACCAACAAGGTGCCGACGACGCCGGTGCGCGGCGCCGGCCGGCCGCAGGCGGTGTTCGTCATGGAACGGCTGATGGATCGCGTCGCGCGCGAGCTTCAGTTCGATCGCACCGAGGTGCGCCGCCGCAATTTTATCCAGCCCGAGCAGATGCCTTACGAAGTCGGCCTCATCTTCCGCGACGGCAAGCCGCTTGTTTACGACAGCGGCGACTATCCAAAGGGGCAGGAGACCGCACTTGCGTCCGCCGGCTACGATGCGTTCCGCGAGCAGCAGCGCGCCGCGCTCGACCAGGGCCGCTTTATCGGTATCGGCATTGCCAACTACGTCGAGGGCACCGGGCTCGGTCCCTTCGAAGGCGTCACCGTGCGCGTGCTGCCGAGCGGGAAGGTCGCCGTCGCTTCCGGCGTCACCAATCAGGGTCAGGGCACGCGCACGACGCTGTCGCAGATCGTCGCCGAACAGGTAGGATGCCGCCTGCAGGACATCGTGATGACTCTCGGCGACACCGGCGCCATCGCGCAAGGTGTCGGCGCTTTCGCCAGCCGGCAGGCGGTGAACGCCGGCAGTTCTGCGCTCATCGCCGGGCAGACGGTGCGCGCACAGATCATCGCGCTCGCCGCTCGCGTTCTCGGCGTCGAAGAGAGCGATATCGACCTTGACGACGGCAAGGCGATTTCGGGAGGCGGCAACCGGCCGTCGATTGGGTTCGGCGATCTGGCGCGGCTGGCTCAGGGCATCCCGGGGGTCGCGTTGCCGGCCGGGCAGGTCGCGGGGCTCGAGCACACTGCCTATTACACGCCGCCGCAGGCCGCCTATTGCTCCGGCACCCATGTCGCTGAGGTCGAGGTCGATGCCATGACCGGTGGTGTAAAAATCTTGAAATATACCGTCGCCCATGACGCCGGACGCGTCATCAATCCGCTCATCGTCGACGGCCAGGTGCAAGGCGGCGTCGCCCACGGCATCGGCAACGCGCTTTTCGAGTGGATGCAGTACGACGACAACGCGCAGCCGCTCACCACGTCGTTCGCCGAATATCTGCTGCCGATGGCGACCGACGTGCCGACCTGTGCCATCGCCCATGTCGAGACCGTCAATCCGCTGAACCCGCTCGGCGTCAAGGGCGCCGGCGAAGGCGGCACCATACCGGCGCCGGCCGCGATC
>Ga0335085_10012756_pt1 | contig 12359 bp, 9 predicted proteins | sample Lox_Sample_45_FD_206712 | JGI IMG/M metagenome (GOLD analysis project Ga0335085, IMG submission 206712) | Soil microbial communities from Loxahatchee National Wildlife Refuge, Florida, United States - Lox_Sample_4.5 | ecosystem: Environmental > Terrestrial > Soil > Wetlands | place: USA: Florida...
ACGGGCAGGAGCGAGGCACACCGACGACACCGGACAACCGGGAGAAGTTCGCAACTTACTACCGGGACACGACGGTGGGGGCGGATTATGCCGACCAACGCTATTACAACCCGACGCAGGGAAGATTTCTCAGCCCAGATCGCAACGGCATCGCACATCTAAGTAATCCCATCAGTTGGAATCGGTACGTCTACGCAAGCGACGATCCTGTGAACCGACTTGACCCAACAGGTCGCGATGACTGCGGCGCCGATTGGATGTCTGATGCGTCCCTCTCTGGGCCTTGCTACGAGGACGGAGGGGGCTCCGGCGGAGGTGGCGGGGGCGGAGGGGACACGTTTGTAGCGCAGAGAGGTCCCGAGGGAACTGGACCGTGGGCGACCGGCGCGATGCGCTATGCAAATGTCCTTCTGTTGCAAGCGCTAGCGGCGGCCGCCATTAAGGCCGCAACATCGGGAGGATCGAATTCTCCAGATATATATGTCGCGTATCTGTTGCTGACTGGCGACTGCTATGAGCAGAACAACCCGAAGACTGGAGGAGTCACCCGAGACCGCACGTATGAAGCTATTGGCTCAGATGGGAATCCCATTGACGCAACGATCACGGAGCGTGTTTTAAGTACATCTGGTGGATTGGCGGGCACCGACAGCCCAACCAGTTCAGCGGTGGGGACATTCCAAGACCAGTTGGGCTTGCCAAACAATGCTTTCAACGTGGGGTCCGTTCAGGAGTATCAATATTTTGTGACGACAATACCGGGAACGTCCTGGGTCAATGTGCCAACACCTGTGCAGAGCAGTTCAGGCTCCAACATGGTCTTTTCGATTGTCATGTCACACACCTACAACAGCCAAAACCAGAGCGTTTTCAATACCACCATCAACGGTGACAGTGGTCTCGCGGGGCTGCCCAAATGTCATTGAGAATCCTGTTTAACCTTGCGGCTCCGCTCTTCCTCGCGATGTCGGCCTGTGGAGCGCAGCCGAGTCTGCCAGCGGACCTTCGATCCGCCACTTTGGATCCATCGACCGCAGTAGATCGAGCCGACTCTATAGTAGTGGCTACAGTGATGGGGCATCGTGACATTCAGGAGTTCCCGACGCCTTGGCGGGGAGACGGCGATCCTAAACGATTGGCGGAGGTGGAAGTCTCCCTAAAGGTCATTCAGATGATAAAAGGGCAACAACTGCCAGCCGAGGTCCGATATCGCTTTTATGATGGCCGCGGATATGGTGTTGTTTTCGGAATGCCAAAAGGCCCATCCGGGCCTGTCGGCTCCACTGGAATATTCTTCCTGGCCCGGCGGCCCGATGGCCCCTTACGGTCTCTTGTGGACGTCTATCGACCTGACATAGAGATGCCTTGGCTAGCCGGACCACTTCAGCAGGAGGCCTGCGGTTCTCCGCGAGAATGCATAGCAAAGCTCCTGCTCACCTATGAGAAATCTGATGACGCGCAAGCCTTTGCTGGCAGCTTGATAGCGAACGTGCCGCTTTCCCGAAGGCTCGTTGGATTCCTCAGCACGTTTGATCTCGTGATCCGGCTTGCTGGCGACGACCAACCCTCGGATGTTGTCAGGCATGGAGCTTGCCGACAACTAGCTCTGTCATATGCGCTGGAGTTTCCCTCAACATGTGTTTCTCTGGTGGGCGATTCCAAAACCGTAGCTGACGCTGCGACACGTGGAGCCGAACTCCGCGAACACTTGAAGAATGGCGGGATCGCGTGGGTTCAACGTCGCATCGGGACGGACGACGGAAGCGCCATGACCCGTTATGTGGAGCTTTTGTTGAATAGCCCTGACCGTGCAACCCGCACTGCAGCGGAAGAACTTGAGGCGCGCAAGCAATAGGCCTCTTGCAGTTGGCAAGCGCTTGAACACGCCCCAGAAAACGGTGCCCCTCAGAGTCTCAGAGTCTCACGTGCACGCACAACAAAAGGTATTCTCGGCCGCAATTAGCCCTGTTAGGCCTCCGAGGAGGCCATGGTCGAAAGGACCACTTCTCGTTCTTCCTGCCGGGCTGCTTTCCCTATCCTCGACCCATTGGGGCTGGGAAAACCTCTTGCTCTTGCTGGCCTGTGCTATTTTCGCCGTTCTCGTGCTTCGACCCAAGAATGAAATCTGGCCGATTAGGCTTGGTTTATGTGACTGGGGCATGCTGCTGGTGTTGGTTTACGAGGTGCCTGCGCTGATTTTGTCCAGGTACCGGTCGAACGGCTTTTCGTCTCTGAAAACGGTTTGCGCCGCGGCGATGTTCTATTGCATCATCCGGTTGGCGGCGCGACAGTCCTGGCGGGTTCCCGGCCTTGCGGCAGCGATTGGAACAGGAGGAGTATACCTGTCCTGGCTAGCAATCTCCCAGGCGGGCGGCGAGATTGGAGCGCTTGCGGCCGTGGGATTTTCCGATCTCGTGTCTTTCCGGTCGCGCCTAGTCAGTGCGCCATGGATTCCGGGGGAGTGGTTCACTCTCGTGCTGCTGACGCTACCGTTTGCCTTTGCTGTTCCAGCGTTCTTTTGCGCAGGGCGGCAATGGAACTGGGCGGCAGTCACCGTTCCCATGGCGCTCGTGATTGCCGCCGCGCTCCTCCTGTCTTGTTCGCGGGCTGTGGCCGGCGGTGTGATCGTATTCGTTCTTGTCGTCACGGCACTGGCAGCCGCTTACCGAGTGGTCCGTCTGAAGACCGCTGCGATTTTTGCGGCTGGTGCGCTCTGCACTTTAGGTCTTGTTCTGCTTGCTGAGAATGCGATGTTCCCAGGAATCGCGGAGGCTTACGTAGGCCGCCACGCATCGCAGACGCGCAGCACCGAAGGGCGGTTGGCGATCTGGAAGCGGTCGGCGGAGGTGTTCGCTACTTCTCCTTGGTGGGGCGTGGGGTCGGGCAAGGCTCCACTTTTTCTCGCATCGAGCGCCGATGAAGCCGAGACGACGGGCTTCGCCAGTCGGACATTCTCCCTGCCCATTCAAATCCTCACTGAGAAGGGTGCCATTGGCGCGGCGATTTATCTGACCGTGCTGATTCTGGCTGGGTGGGAGGCGCATCGAAAGCTGCGCAATCCGAAAACGTCGCCGCAAATGAAGGCGATGACGTGTTGCTTTGCGGCGGGTGTGATCGCCGTGCTTTTCCGGGAACTGACGTATTCCTCCCTGCTGGAACATGCCGCCACGGCGATGCTGTTCACAATGTGTCTCGCTCTTTTAGTCGCCGAGGAGGAAGCAGCGTGACGCTGGCTCGAGTGGCACTGCTCCTGGCGTTAGGCGGAATCGCCGTGTCATTCGTGTTCGGCGATTACGACCGCGCGGAATCCAGTCTGCGCTCGTTCTATTCCCAGATGGAAAAGGCCGACTTCGAAGGCGCAAAGCGAAGCATCGATGAGGCCGTCCGGCTGTGGCCATCCAATGCGCGCTATCATTCGTGGCGCGGCTACGCGATCAGTCAGAACCTGCCAAGCCAGTGCCCGGCACTGGACGCGAAGACGCGCGAGCGTGTCGCCGTGGCTGCTGCCGACTATCGGCGCGCCCTGCAACTGAACGACCGGGACGCCGTGGCCCATCACAATCTCGCATGGCTCGATCACCTGCTGGGACAGGACCGGGAAGCGCGCCAGGAGTTTGAACGGGCTGTGGCGCTCGATCCGGATACCGCGATTTACCACCTGAGCCTGGGTCTGTTCTTGGATGAAGCAGGCGAGGCGGAAGCAGCCGAACGGCAGTACATAGCAGCACTGGACCTGTCGCCGGGAATCCTCGATTCGCCGTTTTTCACGCGCTACCGAGCGCGTTTTCCGCAGCGGGCAGAGGCGACGGTTCGAGAAGCCGTAGCCCAGACGGAAAACCGCCTGGGAAATGCCAACGACCCAATTCTGAAGGCGCGGCTGGGAAAGTTCTACCTGAATGGCGGGGACCTGCAGCGAGCAGCGGAGATGCTGGAAAGTTCCGCCCGGGACCTGCCCAACCTGCCGATGGTGTGGTTCAACCTGGGCGAAGTCTGGCGGCTAAAAGGGAATCGGGAACAGGCCTGGGTGTGTTACCAGAAGGCCGCGTTCCTCGACGGAAGCCTGGCCGGGCCGCCGCTGCGCATGGGTGAGATGTACAACGAGGCGGGGCAGCGCGCCCGGGCGATCAACGATCTGCGGTCGGCCACGCAAGATTGGGCGCACATTAACCCGGTAACGGCGGCCCACAACACGCGGTTGTACGGCGGTATCCGGCAGCCGATTGACGATCTGCTCCCTACGACGCTGGTGTGGTACACGAGCTCGTGCGAAGCGTCCGAGGCGTACCGCGCGCTCGCCGTACAGTTCCCCGACAACAAAATGTACGCGGCGCGCAGCCGGACCTGTGAGGACCTGCCCGATCCGCATGCGGAGAAGAATCTATGAGCACAAGAATCCCGAAGGCGATCGCGGGGGCGTTGCTGGCGGCAACTGTCTTGTCGGCGGCGACGGTGTCCGTGCCGGACACGACCGTCGACCTGCACAACGGCAAAGCGCTGGTGACCATCACGAACTGGCGCATCTGCGGGCCGTACAAGCTGCCCGATCAGGACCAGCAGGCGTACACACTGGCCGGGTATCAGCGCGCCATGGAGCGCGATTACCTCACGGCCATCGGAGCGGAATCCCCTTTTCACATCGGTCCGCCGACTACCAACCGGTTTACCGATTTCAATCACGATCCGGCCGACGAAAAGGCGGTGAAGGACGGGCCGCTTCCCAAGTACGACGAGGTGGTGAACTTCCCGGTGCCAGCCGTCAACAGCTACGTGCTGTTCCGCCGCGTGGCCGAATACTACAAGATCATGTATGCCGCGGCCAACGTTGTCTCGCCGGAAGATGCGGACGTGGTGCTGATGATGGGCGCCAACAGCCCGTTGAAGCTGTGGCTGAATGACAAAGTGCTGGCCACATCCCGAGCCAGTACGATCGGGCACGACTCCGATATCCGCTACGTGTTGCCCGTGCATCTGAAGAAGGGCGCGAACACGGTGCTGGTGAAGATGTTCTGCTTTCCCAATCGCAACGAGTTCTCGCTGCGCTTCGGGACTGACAAGAGCGTGCGGGAGTTTGTTGCCAATCACGGCGGTTTACGGGACTTGGTGGAGCAGGCGGTGGTGCCGGCAGGCGATCCGCTGGTGGTGTCGGAGAACCTGCGATTCTTCGGCGCAACGACGGCGGAGTTTCTGCAAGCGGGGAAGGTCGTCAAACAGGTGCCGGTGGCGGACGGACTTTCCACGAAGGGGCTGCCCAGCGGGTTGTACACGTTGCGCGTGGGCGACTTCACCGAAGACGTTTACCTGGGCGTGGCCGACGACATCTACAAGACCTATCAGGCGCGGTGCGACGCGATGGGGACGACGGAGCGGCTGGCGCCGTGCGGCACGCTGCCGGCGCTGAAGGAGATCACCGTTCCGACCGGTCCGAAGTTCAGCTTTCGCTTGGACTGGCAGAAGCGGGCGCTGTTCTACGTCGCGCAGATCGAATGGAACCTGAGGAACGCGCAGGCGAAAGAACTGCCGCTGGGCGAGCAACTCGGCACGCATCTGGTGGCGTACCGCTCGCCGATCGACGGCCAGGTGCAGCATTACATCCTCCACTTGCCGCGAGGCTATGACGGCAGCCACCCGATTCCCCTGGTGATCCACTGCCCGCACAACACGCGGGACAAGCCGTTCCTCACTGGTCCAACGGTATTCGATACCGATTGGGTGCGCAAGCTGGCGCAGTTTGGCGACGAGGATGGAGTGGCGGTTCTATGGCCGCATGCCAGGGGCCAGTATTATTACGTGCCGATGGCCTTTTCCGACGTGATGGACGTGCTCGCCGCAGTCGAGAAGGAGCACCGAATCGATCCGCGCCGCGTGTACCTGATGGGCGACTGCGAAGGCGCGGCCTTTGCGATGGGGCTGGCGGAAAGCTATCCCGACCGGTTCGCGGCGCTGGGCCTGATGAACACCATCACCGGGAGCCGCTTCCCGACGGCGTACTGGCATCTGGCCCACGATCTGACGCTACAGGCCGAAAACCTGCGCAACATCCCGCTCCAGCTTGTGCACGGCAAGCTGTTCCCGCATAGCCCGTCCTCGCAGTCGGTTCGCTTTGCCGATGCCGCCAAAGCGAAAGGCTTGAACCCGAGTGTCGTCCTGTTAGATGGCGACGCCCGCTGGGACGACCGCGATCCTTCCCGCCTGAGCTTCGAGTTTTTCCACGACAAGGTGACACCCGAAGCGCCGGAACACGTCAGCTTCGTAACCGCCCGGCTGCACCACGATACTGCCTACTGGTTGCGGGTGAAAAGCCTGATCGATGCCGGCGACGCCGGCAAGGTGGACGCCCACTTCGAAGCTCCCAATGAGATTACGGCGACCACGGAGAACATCGGGGAGTTGGAGTTTCTGCCGGGCAAGCTTGGCGTCGCCAACAAGGTATCCCTCACGATCAACGGGGAGCAACGCGACGTGGTAGTGGATGGGCTGAACCCGGTATCGATATCCATGCAGCCGTCCGATGCTGGACCGCAGATCCACAAGAACCATCAGCTTGGAGGGCCGGTCTCCGACGCGTTCGCAGGCCCGTTCCTGCTGATCGACAATACGCTGGGTGACGAAGCGGAGCGGACAAGGGAAAACAAACTGGTCGATAAGCTTGCGCAGGGTTGGCAGGAAACGCTCTACATCCCCTGCCAGCGGAAGCGCGACAAGGACGTCACGGACGCCGACCTTCGGGATTACAACCTCGTCATGGTCGGGACCCGCGCCACGAATACCCTACTGAAGCGCATGGGGGATCGACTGCCCGTCGCGATCGACGCTAACAGCATCCGGATCGGTGACGCCACCTACGAGGGTTCCAGCTTGGGTATCGCCTTCGTTTATCCGAATCCGTTGAACCCAAACCGGTACGTGGTGCTAATGACGTCCAACAACTTCACCGACTTCACCATGCCCGCGCGGAACCTGGGAATCGGTGGGTGGTTCGACATCGCCGTGTGGCGTCGGCCTCAAGGGTATCCACAACTGATCTGGGCTGGCTACTGGGATAGCAACTGGCAGATTCCTAAGGGGACACCGCAGATGGGACGGGGCGGCCCGCAGAATTAGCCACCATTCCGCCAGGCGCGCATCTGGCAGGCGTGGCAGCAGAACTGCCGATCGCTCCGCCTGCCGTTCCGAGGGAACCAACGGCCGCAGCCGGGGGCGGGACAGCGGGTGCAGGCGATGCGGCCGGCGATCTCGGCGGCGAACTGCTGCCAGATGACGTCCACCAATCTGGTGGGGCGGTGGCGGATGGTGAACGGGCCATCGCCGTCTGAGGCGATCAGTTCGAGCCAGCCACCGGCCACTCTTTCCGTTGCCCTACGGGCCAGGTGATCCCGCGCCAGGCCGAACAGGTCTTTCCCTTTAGGCTCGCGCGTCAGGCTGACCATTGCGCGCCGGAATTCATGCAGCATCATCCACGCTGTTTCGTATCGTCGCAGCGCCAGTTGGTGCTGAAGAAGGAGCGCCGAAACGCCGCGCTTATCGGTGGTCATCAGGTAGGCGGCCCAGAACCAAACCGCGAGCGGCGTTTTCGTATTGTGCATCGTTCCGGCGCTCAGCGAAACCTGGTGCCGGCACCCGGTACAATGCCAGCGCCTGAGCGCCGTCAATTCATAGGTCCCCACGATCAGGTGCTAAGGCTCGCCAGCTTGTACGGACTCCTGACGCCTGCAGGCGAAACGCTGGCACCAGAACCGGTCGATACTTGGCACCGGGAAATCCGCGCACTGCGGAACGCTACCACGCTGTGGGGATGGGAACGCCGGAAGGGATGATGCCGCGCTGCGCCGGATGCTACCCCAGCATCAGGCAGCTAAAGGGAAAGACCTGCTCGGCTTGGCTCGGGGTCACCTGGCCCGGAGAGTGACGGAAGAAGTGGCCGGCGGCCGGCTGGAACTGATCGCCTCAGACGCCGATGGCGCGTTCACCCTCCGCCACCGCCCCACAAGACTGGTGGATGCCATCTGGCAGCAGTTCGCTGCCGAGACCGCTGGCATCATGACCGCCACCCGCTGCCCCGCTCCCGGCTGCGGCCGGTGGTTTCCCCGGAACGGCGGGCGAAGTGATCGGCAGTTCTGCTCTCACGCTTGCCAGATGCGCGGTTGGCGGAATGGCGGCTAATTCGCCATAGCCACGTGCGGCGCCGGCAGACTCTCGCACGTCCGGCTCCGGCTGGCATAGACCTTGTTGTCCGGGAACAGGCCTGCCAATGCCGTGTACGCCGCCGATGCCTGGCAAGCGGTCGTATACCAGACCAGCGTCGTTGGCAACAGGTCGTCAATCGGCTGTGGCACACCTCTATACAGCCGCGTGTTGTGCCCGGCCGTAACCGGTTTGACGTGTGCCCATTTCTGAGTTGCTGAACGTAAAGATTCAGTCGCGGGGCTCCGCTGACCAGCATCCTGGTACATCTCACCGACGCGTAAAGCTGGTCCAGCCAGGCTACCGTCTAAAAATTGGGCTTTCTGGTAGCAAGTCCACGCCTGCTCCCGGTTGCCCTGCAGTCGCCGCACCTCCCCCAGGTTGAACCATACCAGCGGTAGATTGGGCAGATCCTTTGCGGCACTTTCCAACAGGTGCGCGGACCGTTGCAGGTCGCCGCGATACAGGTAAAGCTTCCCCAGACGGGCCTTCAGGATCGGATCGTCACCCACTTTCAATCGGCTTTCGGTGTCTGCTGTCGCTTCCCGCATCACACCTTCCGCCCGGCTGGGAAACCGGTCGCGGTAACGCGCGAAGAATGGAGAGTCGAGGATCGCCGGCGTCAGCTCGATGGCTGCCACATATTGGCGACTGGCTCCTTCGGAATCCCCCGTCTCCTCCAGAAAGAACCCGAGACTCAGATGGTAGATCGCCGTTCCTGGATCGATGGCGACGGCTTGCTCCCACTCGCGCCGTGCTTCCTGATCCTGACGCATCAGGTGATCCAACCACGCCAGATTGTGATGGGCGACGGCGTCGCGGTTGTTCAGCTCCAGCGCGTGCCGGTAGTCGGCTGCGGCTTGGCGAACTTGCTCTAGCGTCTTCGGGCCTAACGGTGCACCGTGTGCCGGGCACTGGCTCGGCAGTTCCTGGCTGGCGGCATAGCCTCGCCACGTGTAGTAACGGGCGTTCGACGGCCACAGCCGCACCGCTTCGTCGATGCTCTTCCCGGCCGCCTTAAAATCAGCCTTTTCCACCTGTGAGTAGAACGAGCTCAGCCTGGCTTCTGCCCGGTCATAGTCGCCGAACGTCAGCGACACTGCCCCGGCCGCCAGCGCGAGAACGATTGCCACCCGCCCGAGAGTCAGGTATTTCACGCGGGCTCCTCGGCGCCTAAAAGAGCGAGACTCATCGTAAACAGCATGGCGGTCGCCGCGTGCTCCAGCAGTGAGGAGTACGTCAGTTCTCGAAACAGCACGGCTGCCAACCCCGCCAACAGGCAACACGTAAAGGCCTTCATTTGCGGCGACACCATCGGATTGCGAAGCTTCTGGCGCGCTTCCCAACCGGCCAGTACCAGCACCGCCAGATAGAGCGCCGCGCCGATCGCGCCCTTCTCCGTCAGCACTTGAATCGGCAGGCTAAATGTCCTGCTCGCAAAGCCCGTGGTTTCCTCCTGGTCGGCATTTGACGTGAGGAACAGCGGAGCGTTGTTTGAGCCAACACCCCAGACTGGTGACAGTTTAAACACGTCGGCTGACCGCTTCCAGATCGCGAGCCGCCCTTCTGTGCTCCGAACCTGCGACGTGTGCAGTCCGGTGTAGGCTTTCACTACGCCTGGATAGAACGCGTTCACCGTGGCCAGCACCAGGCCCAACGCGCCCAGCATGCCGGCAATCGCCACCAGGGCAGCCTTCGTCCGAATCGTCCGACAAACTGCGGCCATCGCGACTGCAACGACCGCGAACACGATCACTGCCCAGAATACCGCTCGCGAACAGGACTGCAGGAGGCCAGAGCAAACGCCGATTGGCATCAGCGCCGCACCGGCCGCCAGCATCCGACGCCGGTCAATCCACAAGAAAACTGGTACGGCGAACGCAAACGGCAACGTCAGCAGCACCAGCGTGAACCATTCGCCGAGAACCCACGGTGCCGGTGGCATAATCAGCTTGGCGCGGAACGCCACGATTTGCGAGAGACCGTTCGCATTCAGCAGATGAACCTGTTCGTTGAACTGAGCCACCGCAAAGCATGCGAGGGCCACACCGCCTGCTCCCACCAGCGCCGCTATCAGAACAGTCTGGCGCGACGTGCGTACGACCAGCCGGGCGAGCAGGTAGAATAGCGCGGCAGCGCATACCGTTGTCGCTCCCCGCAGACCATTTGCAGGATAGCGCGAGAACAGCAGCAACGGGATTTCGTAAACCAGAACCAGCAGCATCGCCCAGTCCAACGGGCGCAACTCGGCGGCACGCACTCCAGAGAGAAGACCAGCTAAAAGAACGGCACCGGAGAGGAGAAGGGCCAGACTTCCGGTGCCGATATAAGCGAGGCCGAGGAAAAACGGGAGGGCTGCGCAGAGGACGCTCGGGACCCATCTACGGTGCTTTGTGATCCCAACTCCTAACGAGGCTCCTGCCGCCGCGTTATCACCGGTTTCTGTAACACGATAACGCTTGCGCGGCACGTGAGGAGTTGATGCCGAACCTGCCCGTCGGCCAGCCCCCACAATCAGCGCCCGTTCCCGCCGCAGCGTGCGACTGCTTGCGGTCTGATCTCTAGCTCAGCGGCTGCGGCCCGGCTGATCTCGCTCTCTGGATACCGTACAAGGTCCTGAACAAGGCGAATGGTCTCACATTGGCCACCCAACTCCTCAGCTAAGGAAACGGATCGTGCCATGTATCTGACAAAACGTTTCGGTACCAAGTCCTCGCCGGGCTTCATCAGGAGCGTCGCGATACGGGCTTGCATTTTGTCCTCATGATCCGGAATGGTGCTATGCTTCCCCGAACCGATTTCAATGCTGCTTCTCCAAAAATCCCGGATCGCTCGCAGGATGCCGTCATGAGAAAACAGGAAGAACACGCATCGATCCCCGACGTTGAGCGAGTTCGTGTCTCCAGAGATCGGCCCGAGCGATGTGTAAAAGTAGAAATCAACTGTCTGCCCGGTGACTGCCCCCCGGAGCACGTTCTCGACTGTTGCGCCCACCTTCACCATCTGCCATGTTGACTTGTACCCCTTATCGTCCGTCGCGTTGATCCGTTCCCCAACAAAACCAATGGAGATGACTTGGCCAACGACGATGACCGGAGATGTCTCGACCATTGAGCCGTAGCTGAGATCTGACCGCCAGAAGAAGGCCGGCCGCTGAGCGGATTCAAGACAACCGGACAGCGCGAGAGTAAGCGAAACTACGAGCATGGCTCGCGCGATTGCGTGATTTGCTCCCTGCATTATGTGCCCCGTTTGCATGTTGCGGACCATTGAGGCAGCTAATTGCAGCTACCGTTCTTGGCTGTCGTGTTGCCGTTTATGGACACGCTCTTGGCATTCGCCTTGATGTCATTCGTGCCGTTCGGGGCAGCGTTCCCGTAAGCATCATATACGGACAGGTTGCTGTATGTTTGTCCCTGGTAGCTCACCGTGAACGTCTGCTTGACCTCGAATGGCCCGTTTGTTCCGATTGCAATACCGTCAACGAACGAATTCCTACCCGACGACTCTGGAGGCTTTGTGCCGCTCACGACAGTCAAGTGCTCCGTTATCGTGTCTCCTGCGAGCATGACGTCCGCCCCATTCACGACCGCGTACGCCTCGTAGGTAATGTCGCGTTCGACGACTGCACCAACACCGGGAACCACCCGGGTCGTGAAGCAGTCATACCTTGCCTTGATCTTCATTGGGGTTAGCCCTGGATCTGGATCTCCGCCCCCACCTGGGTCGTCACCTCCAGGCGCGTAGCAAGCGGGATTAGGAGCAGGCGATGGAGCGAATCCATCGATCGTGTAATTGTCATTGCACGGATCGATGCTGCCGCTTGTGCACGTGTCGCCGCTTTCCCAAACGAGGCAGGTCCAGCGGCCTGTCGGGTCAATTCCGTTGATCGGATCGCCCAACGAGTACGAGTACCGATTCCAGCTCAGGGGATTCCCAAAGTCCACGTGTTTCAGACCCGCAGGGTCCGGACTGAAGAACGCTCCCGCCTGATTGTAGTAGCGTTGGTCGGCATAATCCGCCCCCACCGTCGTGTCCCGGTAGTAAGTTGCGAACTTCTCCCGGTTGTCCGGTGTCGTCGGTGTGCCTCGCTCCTGCCCGTACGGCAGATACGCCATCTTCTCTCCATTGGCATTGGCCCGCACACTCCCCAGCCGGTCCGTCGCCACCGTCACCCC
>Ga0335085_10012757_pt1 | contig 12359 bp, 9 predicted proteins | sample Lox_Sample_45_FD_206712 | JGI IMG/M metagenome (GOLD analysis project Ga0335085, IMG submission 206712) | Soil microbial communities from Loxahatchee National Wildlife Refuge, Florida, United States - Lox_Sample_4.5 | ecosystem: Environmental > Terrestrial > Soil > Wetlands | place: USA: Florida...
TCGTGACTGCCGGAATTGCGATGATCGGCATTCTCGTAGTGTCGCCACACTTCGTTGCGAGACGAGTCAGGGTGACCAATCTACAGGGCGATGAGATTCCATCAATCTTCTATGGAGCCCCCAGTAATGCTCGCCTGGCTAAACTATATAAAAGTCTAACAGTGTCACCAAGCGGCTCTCCGCCATGCACGGCTCAGCGAGCCGTCTTTCGGGACACGGCCCTTGAAGTGCACTTGCTCAGAGTCCAAACAGATACGTGTCGCAGTCACTATATGCTCTGCGAGGAGCGTTTCTGCGGCTCGTGCCTCGGGGGAAACGAGAGTTGGTGCTACTCCGATGCTACGGAGGAACCCTATTCGAAAGGTTACGAACTAGACCACGTTGGGTGCGTTGGTCACTGCACAGAAGAACATGAATGCTGGAACAATTAGGGTGCACACCATGCGACTACTGACTCCTCGTAAGATTCTGCCGGCGCTTGGAGTCCTCCTGTCCGGAGCCCTGTACGTTTATGGACAAACCAATTCCCCCACGAAAACGCTCTCCGCCCCGGTTCGGCGAGTTGCCTTTGACCGTGAGGCGTTCTTTGGCGAGGGTCAAGCGATGCCGCACTGGAGTAATGGATACTTGGTGGCGCGGCGAGTTGAAACATTTCAACCTGGGATTCCGAACGTTCGGATTTATGACCAGGACGGGCATCGCGTACGAGAAGCCGCGATCTGGTTTGCGGAATCGCAGCGAGTAATCATCTATTCAGTCGCCGTGACCGCAAAGGGGGAGATCGTAACCGGAGGATCCACGCACAAGGCCGATGGCACGACCGTCCCATTTATTTCACTGAGTGATGCGAGTGGAAATTTAGTATCCGTTTTGCAAACGATAGGCTTTGGCCCCAAGAACATTTGTCTCGCTCCAGACGGCACGGTCTGGAGCTTTGGTGGAACCGGCTATGATGAGGCATCTCAGCCGAACCCGGGCGATATGCTGCGTCACTTTGATCTCCAGAAAGGGCAACTTGGCACATACCTGCCACGGTCGACGTTCTCATCCAAGCTCAGTTCCGGCCCTGAGATAAGGGCCCAGATCGACTGTTCTGGAGATGCGATTACAATCTATAGCTCGACGGCAGGCGCGTATATTGAGATGAAATACACCGACGCATCGCCGCGTGTTTATGATGTGGCCCCACCTCCTGAACTGAAGTTGATTGGGTTTGCAATTTGTGGCCCTGAGCAGGTCTACGGTTCCTTTTCTCGTTCGGATTTCGGCGGACTCTACTACCTCACGTTTGATCTGGCTGGGAAACCCGTCAGATGGTCTCCAGTGCAAGGAACGGTTGGCCGGCTGACAGACCCTGGAGTGATCAGCGGTTTATGGGGTGCGGAAGGAAATCGACTGCTTGTTAGCCGCGAGGACGACAGTATCGGCGTCCAAGCTGTGCACTGGACCCAGGTCATAGGCCACTGACCCGATTCCGTCAGGGAACAGGAATTCCCCGCCAGGCATCCATCGGGATTGCTTTTCATCCGGAACTTCAGCCCTCTTCACCGAATTTGCGTTCTCCCGGGCGACGTGACGGAGGACTGACCGATTCGGTAAACTCTCAAGGCGCACCTATACACTCGGAGGAGACCCATGAGCTTGAGCGTTGGACAGACCGCACCGGATTTCACATTGAAGGACCAGAACCAGAAGGAAGTGAAGCTATCAGACTTTGCCGGAAATAAGAGAGTCGTGCTGGTGTTTTATCCGCTCGATTGGAGCCCCGTCTGCACGAACGAGCACGCCTGCTTCGTCAACGACATGAGGCAGTTCGAGACTCTCGACGCCGAGGTTTTTGGCGTGAGCGTCGACAGCGTCTGGTCGCACAAGGCCTTTGCCGAGAAGATGCATATCAATTATTCGCTACTCGCCGACTTTCATCCCAAGGGCGCGATGAGTGAGAAGTATGGCGTGTACCTCGCCGACAAGGGCATCACCGGGCGCGCCATCTTTATCATCGATAAGGGTGGAAAGATCGCGTGGGCCAAGAACTACGACATCCCCGTTGTGCCCGACGTAAAGGAAGTCGCCACGGCCCTCGCCCAGGTGAAGTAAAACAAAACCCGATCATTTCGGCTTGCCCGACGGCTCCGGCGGCTTGCTCCCCGGAACGTCGGGCTGTTTTGTCAGAGGGGGCGCAGCCGGCTGCCCCGCAAAGGAACGCACCAACAGTACCAATTGCCACCGCTGCTCTTCGGACAGCCGCTTTTTGTAGGATGGCATGGGCTTGCGGCCCTCGGTGATCTGGTAATAAATCTCACCGTCCGTTACCTTGCTCATTTTTGCCGCGTCCGTCAGATCGGAAGGAGCGGGATCGTACATCATAGCGTCGGAACCATCGCCTTTTCCCGAATCGCCGTGGCAGTTTGCACACTGGTCGCTGTAAACGCGTTTCGCCGCCGTGATATGGGTGTCGGAGGGCGCGAGTGGGTTCTTCAACGCCTTGGCGTCCGGCGGAATCGCCCAACTCTTTTTGTGGATGGTTGCCAGGGCTACGGCGAGCAGGATCATTCCGATTAGCACCACAAAGACGCCGACCCGCAACATGTGCTTTCTGTTCTTGTCTTCCGTCATAAGGACAGGGAAGAGTTTCGCACAGTCGCGGCTTGCGGCATAGCTGCTGCCTCGCAGGGCTCGGTAGGGATTAAGCGCCGCGGAAGATCAGCCACAACAGCTCGCCGTTGAAGAACAGGATAGCTGCCGCCACCACCCAGGCCAGAGCGGTGGTCAGTCGCGAGTTCACAAACGGGCCCATCTTGGACTTTTCGCTCGTGAACTGTACTAGCGGGATCACCGCAAAAGGCAACTGGAAGCTCAGCACCACCTGGCTCAATATCAGCAATGCGGTCAACTTCCCTTCTCCCGCTATTCCAATCACCAGAATCGCCGGCACGATAGCGATCAGCCGTGTCACCAGCCGACGGATCCACGGCTTCAACCGCACCTGCAAAAAGCCTTCCATCACAATCTGCCCGGCCAGCGTTCCGGTGAGCGTCGAATTCTGTCCCGATGCCAGCAATGCGCACGCGAACAGCGTGCTCGCCAGGCTGACACCCAGCACCGGGCTCAGCAGCTTGTAGGCCTCGGTGATATCGGCGACATCATTTAATCCCCGTGTGTGAAACGCGGCGGCGCCCAGCGCCAGTATCGCGGCATTGATGAACAGTGCGAACGTTAAGGCGACCGTCGAATCGAACACCGAATACCGGATCGCTTCGCGTCTTCCTTCCTCGTCTTGCCGGAATGCGCGCGTCTGCACGATGCTCGAATGCAGATACAGATTATGCGGCATCACCGTGGCGCCCAGAATCCCAATCGCAATGTACAGCATTTCTTTGTCGCGGAGAATCTCCATCCGCGGCAGGAAGCCCCACGCCGCTTCCAGCCACAAGGGCCGCGCAATGAAAATTTCGTAGGCAAAACACAGCCCGATCGTTCCAATCAGCGTGACAACGAACGCCTCGACCAACCGGAAGCCCTTGCCCTGCAAAGCCAGCACCAGCATCACGTCGAAGGCCGTGATGATCACGCCCAGCAGCAACGGCACGCCAAACAGGAGCTTCAGCGCAACTGCGGAGCCCAGCACTTCGGCCAAATCGCACGCCGCGATGGCCAGTTCGCACACCACCCACAAAAAAATCGTCGTCCGGCGCGAGTAATGATCACGGCAAGCCTGCGCCAGATCGCGTCCCGTGGCGATTCCCAGCTTCGCGGATAGCGCCTGCAGAAACATCGCCATCAGGCTGCTGAGCAACACCACACTCAGCAGTGTGTAGCCAAACTTCGATCCCCCGCCTATATCTGTGGCCCAGTTGCCCGGATCCATGTATCCAACGGCGATCAGGTAACCCGGCCCCGCAAACGCCAGAATCTTGCGGAACCAGGACAGGTTCGCTCCGACGGGAATGCTGCGGTGCGCTTCGGGCAGCGATGGCAGTGTGATGGCACGGCGCCAGGCCGAGCCTCCAAGCTGCCCCGAGGCAGGGGCGGGTGGCGACGCAAGCGTTTTGGAGACCAGATCCGCCATATTAACTATGGTGAACTTCGTTAATAAACTACGCTTAACCTCCGCCTGTGTCAATAGAACTTCCCACTCCAATTTGCCTCCCGCCCCTTTCTCCCCCCTAAACCCTTCATTTGTCTGTGGTACCTTGGAGATGAAATTTTGGAGAATGCCATGGACGACAAGCAGCAACCGCAACCCCCTGCCCCCGGCCAGGTTCAGATCAAGGCCGACGAAAAAGAACTGCAGGGCATGTACAGCAATCTGGTGATGATTCAACATCACGCCGAGGAGTTCACCATGAACTTCGTTTACGTCTTTCCCAACGGCGCACAGGGCAAGTTGCTCAGCAGCATGATTATTAGTCCCGGGCACGCCAAGCGCATTTGGCGCGCACTCGGCGAGAACATCGCGCGTTTCGAAGCGCAGTTCGGTCCTATCAAAGAAGGACCCGAGCAAGGCCCTGCCACAAACATTGGGTTCGTCCAGTAACGGGAGTCCCTCATGCGCTTCTGCGCGGCGAGCGATCAATCGATGCTCATCTATCTGGGTGAGGAGATCGGTCTCGCAACGCACGGACATGTTCTTAGGCTCCTTCGCGTTCTTGAGCAAGAACCGCCGGCTTGGCTGCGCAACGTTCAGCCCGCGTATTGTTCCCTGATGATTACGTTCGATGCCGTTCGCGTCGATCATGCGGCTGTGGAATCCGCCTTGCGCGAATTCGAACGGCGCGCCAAGGCGCTTCGGACCCCAAAATCTCGTAACGTCGAGATCCCCGTCTGTTATGAGGGCGAATTTGCGCCTGATCTGGAGGATGTCGCGCGCCTCCACAACCTCACGCCCAAAAATGTCGTTCGATTCCACACCTCGCGCACCTACCACGCTTACTTTCTCGGCTTTGCTCCGGGCTTTGCCTATCTCGGCGACCTCCCGGATGAAATCGCCACGCCCCGGCTTGATGTTCCGCGCAAACGGGTTCCCGCCGGTAGTGTTGCTATCGCCGACAAGCAAACCGCAGTGTATCCGTTCTCGACTCCCGGCGGCTGGCGGCTGATCGGTCGCACGCCACTCCCCCTTTTCCGCGGCAATCGAAAACCGATGCAACGGATCTCCATTGGAGATCAAGTGCGCTTCTGTCCCATCTCGCAGAAGGAGTTTCTGGAGCTTGCCTCCGCATGAGTTCCCTCATCGTCAAATCGCCGGGTCTGCTCACCACGCTCCAGGATCTGGGTCGGCCGGGATTCGGAGCGATCGGAGTCTCTGCCGCCGGCGCCGCTGATCCTGTAGCGCTGCGATTGGCGAATCTGCTTGTCGGCAATGAGCCCGGCGCCGCGGCACTCGAGATGACTCTTTTGGGCGGCACATATGTTTTTCCCGAGGGTGGCGTCATCGCGGTGACCGGCGCGAACATGAATCCCACACTCAACGGTCAGCCCCTTGAAATGTGGGTCACAACCACGGTCACCAGCGGATCCGAACTCGCCTTAGGCCCTACGAAAAATTATGCTCGCAGTTATCTCGCCGTCGCGGGTGGATTCAAAGTGAAAGCCTTTCTCGGCAGCGCCTCGACGCATCTTCTCAGCGGCACCGGCGGCTTTCAAGGACGTGCCCTCCGCAAAGGGGACGTCCTGAAATTCGGCCCGCCGCAGCACAAAATTCGGGCGCGCCGCCTCTCGCCGAGCTTCCTCACGTCTCTGAAACCGAGAAAAGTCCTTCGCGTTACCGACGGCCCACAAGCGGATCTTTTCTCCCAGGAGGCCCGTCACGCCTTTTCTCATCAATACTTCCGCGTCAGCGAAGAGTCTGACCGCCTAGGTCTGCGCCTCGAGGGCTCCCCGATCCTTGCCCCCTCCCCCACCCGCATGATCACCGAAGGCGTCTCGCTCGGCGCGATACAGATCACTCCATCGGGCCAAGCCATCATCCTCGGTGTAGATCAGCAAACCACCGGCGGCTACCCGAAGATCGCTAACGTAGTCGGCGTCGACCTTCACCGCGTGGGTCAGTTGCGGCCTCACCTCGACATTCGCTTCGAACGCACATCGCTCGCCGTAGCGCGGGCGCTGTGGATCGAACGCGAGCGACTCTTCAGCAGCGCGGAGCATCTCCTGGTATGAAATCCATCGACCTCAATTGCGATATGGGTGAACTTCCCGAAGCAATTGCGGACGGCACGCAGGAAGCTCTGATGCAGTGCATCACTTCGACAAACGTCGCCTGTGGCGGACACGCCGGCGACGAACAGATGATGCGCGCCACCATCGAACAGGCGCTGCGGTACAACGTCGCGATCGGCGCTCATCCCGGCTACGAGGATCGCCAAAATTTCGGGCGGGTCGAGTTGCAACTCGCTCCGGAGGAGGTCGCCGGTTCGGTGGAGGCGCAAATTCGGGCGCTCGACGATGTAGCCAGAACGTGTAGCGCGCAGATCGTCCACGTGAAGGCTCACGGCGCGCTCTACAATCAAGCCGCCCGCGATCGCGTTGTCGCTGGTGCCATCGCTGAGGGCGTGCGCCGCTGGCGGACCGATGTCATCCTGGTGGGCCTCGCTGGCTCTGTGATGCTCGACGAGTTCCAGAGCGCTGGTTTCCGCACCGTTGCGGAAGCTTTCGCCGACCGTCGCTATGAGCCCGACGGTTCTCTCCGAGCGCGTAAGCATCGCGACGCTCTGCTCGCCGATCCGCAAGTTGCCGCCGAACAAGCTCTTCAGATCGTAGAACGCTCTAGCGTCATTGCCTCCAACGGCGCCCTCATTCCCCTCGTCGCTCAGACGCTCTGCCTTCACGGTGATACCCCCGGCGCCCCCGCCATCGCTGCCGCCATCCGTCGCCGCCTCAAGACCGCCAAGATTCGACTGGCGCCACTCGGAGTATGAGGAGCAAACGGAAATGACGAAAACAACGCGCCGTGAATTCGTGTTGCAGGGAGCCACCCGTGCGGCTGGATTCGGCCTGATGCTGAACGGCAGGTGGATTCCGCTCGAATCCACGCCCCTGCCCAAGCCCGTTGCCGCCAATGATCGCGTTGCGGTCGGCTTCATCGGATTCGGAATTCGCGGCAATATTTTGCTCGAGGCTGCTCGCGACACAGGGCAGGCCGACCTGATTGAAGTCTGCGACTGCTACCAGGGCCATCTGGAGCGGGCAAAGGAACGCACCGGCGGGAAGATCGCGATCAACTTTGCACAATACAAAAAGCTGCTCGACCGCAAGGAGATCGACGCGGTGGTGATCGCCACGCCTGACCACTGGCACCTGCCGATCGTTCTCGATTCGCTCAGCGCCGGGAAAGACGTCTATATTGAAAAACCGATGACCCACCGCATCGAAGACGGGCCGAAGATGATTGATGCGGCGCACCGAGCCAATCGCATCGTTCAGGCGGGCAGTCAGTGGGTCTCCGGCGATCAGCACAAGAAAGCGCGCGAGATCGTCGCCTCAGGAAAACTCGGAAGAGTCACCAAAGTCACAGCCTCGTACAATCGCAACAGTTCCACCGGTTCATGGAACTACCCGATCCCGCTCGATCTCCAGGAAGGCGTCAACTTCAACTGGACGGAATGGCTGGGCCCAGCCCCCAACGTGCCCTACAACCCCGAGCGCGTTTTCCGCTATCGCAAATATTGGGACTATTCGGGCGGCATCTCCACAGACCTTTTCGTCCACCTCATCACATCCATCCACTTCATTCTGGACGTGGAGATGCCGAAGAGCGTGATAGCAAACGGAGGCATCCTCTTCCGCCACGATGGCCGTGAGGTGCCTGATACGCTCGACGCCCTCTTCGACTACGGCAACTTCTGCGTGAATATGGCCGCTACGTTCAACAGCGCGTCGACCGCCGGCCAGGGAATCCAGTTTCTCGGCACGGATGGATCGCTTTCCTTGATCCTGGGCGGAGCGATGACCGAATTGGCCGAGTACAAGGCGGAAAACTATTCTTACTCGATTGATAGCTGGCCCAAAGCGATGCAGGAATCGTTCATGAATCAGGGGAACCATCGTCAGGAATCGGCGGGCAGCGGCGTAAAACCACTACCCGAGAACATTTCCTTCGAAAGCAAGCCTGACGCCACCGTCCTGCATCTCGCAAACTTCTTCGATGCCGTGCGCACTCGCAAACCAAGCTACGAAACCGCTGAGGTTGGACACCACGCCGCAGCCGCCGGACACATGGTCAATCTCTCGTACCGCAGCGGAAAGCGAATTCCATGGGACTCTGCCAGCGGTTCCGCAAAAGCAAGTTCGGACTAACGGTGTAAATCTGATCTCGTTGTTCCCTGACCGACTCATCTTCGTTCTGTCTGAGCCACTTTTTCTCTCTCTAAACTCCTGCGTTTCGCTCGCGAGCCGCCGGACCGCATACTCTTTTTGCTATTGAATCTTTGCTAACGAATATGTGATATTACAGCAACATCAGAGCAACATCCCCGTAACATATAGGTACTGGTACTGGCCATCGAGGGCCCGGGCGATGTTGGAGATTCTGCGGTTTTGGTGCAAGGCAAGGTTCGGTTCCGATCGCGGATTGTTGCTGATCCCGGCGGTTTTTTTAACGGGTTTGTTGCTCGACAGTTGTGGCATTGTTTCCCAAGCTCGGTCCGGCGCTGCGACCTCCGTGACCCACTTCGGCTACACGGGCAGCTCGCTGGCTGCCACAATTCTCCCATCGACGAACGCCGACCCGGTCCCGCCATCGTATTTCGGGATGACCATCCACCGGCTCGTCCCCGATTCGGCGTCGGGAAGACCGACGGCGCCATTTCCCGCGTTTCCCATTCGCACTTTTCGTCTTTGGGATGTGGTCAATTGGATGGTGGTGGAACCCGCGAATGGGCAGTACGAGTGGGACAGATTGGATGAGACGATTGCCATCGCCAAGCAAAATGGCGTGAGTGATTTTGTGTTCACGTTCGGAGCGGTTCCCACATGGGCATCCACCAATCCGGGCGATCCGTGCGGCTGGTCCTCCGGATTTTGCGATGCTCCCGATCCGGCGGCGTTTAGCGATTTCGCCACCCACCTGGTTCGCCGCTACTGCGGCGTGCTGCAATACTATGAAACCTGGAACGAACCGAACCTGAAAGAGTTCTGGACGGGATCCAACGCCCAGCTTCTGGATCTGGCGTCTCGCCTGAATCAAATCGCGAAGGATCCCGCGAATTGCGGTTGCTCCAACGGTACGTGCTCACCGGGCGGCGGAGTCAACCCCAATCAAATTCTGCTGCCATCGATCAACAGCATCAATCAGCCCAGTCTGAATTGGCTCGACAGTTATCTGGCCGCTGCTGGATCCACTTATCCCTACGCGGACATCGCCTCGTTTCATGGGTACGGTTACGCGCAGCCCGAGGACATCGTGCAAGGTGTGGCGCAACTGAGAAATGTCCTGGCGGAGCATGGCCTGTCGCAATTGGAACTGTGGGACACCGAAGCAAGTTGGGGTACGACCTCACCCAACGATCAGGAGCAAGAAGCATCCTGGTTGATTCGCTTCCATATCGCTCAGGAGATCTCCGGCGTGTCGCGCTTCATTTGGTACGCCTATGACAATTGCTCCTGGGGAAGTTTGTGGGGATCGCTATGCGGCAGCTCGCCCGACAATTGGCAAGGCGTCAGGCTGCCCGGAGAAGCATATGCCACTCTTGAGGACTGGCTGGTCGGCGCCACCCTCACTCACTGTGATCGGTATGACGACGGACTCTGGGCCTGCGAGCTACAGCGCCCGGACGGCTATGAGGCCTGGATCGTATGGGCCAGCGGCGCCACCAGCCTTTCTCTCTCCGTCCCCCAGCAGTTTCAGCTGACGAAGTGCCGCGATTGGCGAAACAACGCCAGCAGTTTGCCGCCGGAGATTACCGTCGACCAGATGCCCCTCATCCTTGAAAACTGATCGCAGTGTAGAAAGCTAATTCTCTTCTTTCGGTTTCATCTGCCCGCAGCGCAGATAGCGGTTATGCCAGCCCAGCGACTCCGTCAGCAGATGTGGCGTGTGCTTTCCGTACGACAATCTCTCGGAGCGTTCGAGATAATCTGCCAGCAGCGGCTTGTATTCCGGATGCGCGCACTTCTCGATGATCAGTTTAGCTCGCTGGCGCGGCGACAAGCCCCGCAAATCCGCCAACCCGCTTTCCGTCACCACTACCTGCACGTCGTGCTCGGTGTGGTCCACGTGCGAAACCATCGGCACAATCGTCGAAATGGCTCCCTTCTGCGCGCGCGACGGCGCCATGAAGATCGACAGGTAGCCATTGCGCGCAAAGTCGCCCGACCCGCCAATGCCGTTCTGGATCCGCGAACCCATCACATGCGTCGAATTCACGTTGCCATAAATGTCCGCTTCGATCATTCCGTTCATCGCGATCACCCCGAGCCGGCGAATGATCTCCGGATGATTCGAAATATCCTGCTGCCGGAGCACGATGCGGTCGCGATACGTCGCCATGTGCGCGTTCACTTCCGTCAACATCTCCGGGCTCAATGAGAACGCCGTCGCCGACGCCGACACCAGCTTTCCGGATTTCAGCAGCCGGATCATTCCGTCCTGAATCACTTCCGTGTACGACGTCAGCCCTTCGAACGGTCCCTCTTCCAAACCGAACAGCACTGCGTTCGCAATGTTTCCGACGCCCGATTGCAACGGCAGCAGATTCGCCGGCATCCGCCCCTTCTTCACTTCCCAGCTGAGGAATTCCAGGATGTGACCGGCGATTTTCTTCGACGCTTCATCGGGTGCTTTAAACGGGCTGTTGCGGTCGGGCGAATCCGTCAGCACAATGGCCACGACTTTTTTCGGGTCTACTTCCAGGTAGGGCGTTCCAATCCGCTGCCCCGGGCTCGTCAGTGGAATCGGCCCGCGGTTTGGAGGCAGCTTCAGCCCGTAATAAATGTCGTGCATGCCTTCCAGAGCCATGGGCTGCCAGGCATTCACTTCCAGAATCACGCGCTCGGCCTGATCGATCCAGGTCTTGTTATTTCCAATCGACGAACTCGGAATTAGCCGCCCGTCTTCCAATACCGCGGCCACCTCAATCAGCGCCACATCCAGCTTTCCCAGGAAACCGTACTCCACAAACTGCGCCACGTGGCTCAGGTGGATATCCATGTACTCCATCTCACCGGAATTGATGCGCTTCCGCGTTTCGGGGTCCGACTGGTACGGCAGCCGCAGGTGAATCCCGCCCGCCAACGCCAGCGCTCCATCGAGCTCTGGTCCGGTCGAAGCGCCGGTGAACACACTCACCTGGAATTTTTCTCCCCGAAAATGCGCTTCTGACATTTTTCTTGCCAGTTGGACCGGCACCGATTTGGGATAACCTGATCCCGTAAATCCACTCATTCCCACCTGGTCTCCGGAACGGATCAACGCCGCAGCCTCCTCGGCGCTCATGATTTTTCGTTCCAGGGTGGGATTCAAAACTCTCGACGTGCTGGCCGTAACCGGTGACATGGCAACACAACCTTTCTTAAGCCACAACGGGCTAAATCCCACCGTAGACGGCCCCGCTGCGGGGGTCTGTGCCCCGTGTCACAGCGGCTTTTTGCACCATTCAGGGGCAGTGATCCGGCCGCGAAATCGTGCAGATTTCCGCCCCGACCGAATTGCGAATCCTCACGTTTCTACGGTAAAGTAGAAAGAGTCGCAGCCACGCTTTTCCGGGCCTGTAGATTACATGTCTGTTGTTGATTCGGTGTTGCTTAGGCCCAATTTCAGACCCGTCCAAACACCCCTTCTTGTACACAACTTGTACACAACATACTCAACGCCATGAAGGCCGAAGGGGCTGCCGAATCTGGAACTCTGGATGGCATGACTTTTCAAGAAGACTGTGCGTCTAACCTATACTTGGTATAGAGTAGGCCCGAAGGCCCCTCATATACTGGAGTTGCTTTGGCAGTCGCTATCACAACCATCCCATTGCCGTATCGGCCCGGATTCGCTCTCATCAAGCAGATGCCGCAATCAGACTTTGACTCAATTGCGACAGCACTGGAGAAGGCGCAGATTTCTGGGGGACTGAAAGGCCTGGCTTCAACAGTCTTGCAGCAAGTACCCACTCTCAAGCGCGACGAAGTCGAGAGTATCCTCAGAACCGTGTTTTCACTGTCTGCACTTGTGACGGATGAAGAGAGCCCACTGAGTGAAAACATTTCGTCTCTGACTACTGCGATGCAGACCGCAAACATTCCTGATTTGGCACTATCTAATCAACAAAGAGCGGAGTTTGAGAAACGGCTTGCAAGGCTGCTGCAAATCAAGAACCTAACATTGGCGTCCAAAGTTCGCCGACTTGAAACGGACTTTCCGAAAACCT